>Ga0315294_10000188_pt1 | contig 66273 bp, 64 predicted proteins | sample YL17G13_40_MG_FD_203626 | JGI IMG/M metagenome (GOLD analysis project Ga0315294, IMG submission 203626) | Sediment microbial communities from Yellowstone Lake, YNP, Wyoming, USA - YL17G13_40 | ecosystem: Environmental > Aquatic > Freshwater > Lake > Sediment | place: USA: Wyoming | collected... | reverse complement strand
AAATCTGGCGCATAGATTGGTTGGCGCGGTGAAACAGATTGAGAGAAAATTTACGATATTTCTCCCCAATGGATAGGGCTTGCTCCGCCACCAGTCGTTCCGCTTCCGCTAATACTCGGTCCTCACCGGGAGAGGCTTCAAAGCCCCAGTTCACAAAAACCGGGGGCTCAACGAATGGGGTCTTACCTTTCTTTACCAGTTCCTGATTGACCAGGTTTAATAGATTGGTAAAGTAGTGGTATTGCGGCGTAGGATTGGCTTGGGTGGTAATCCCGTGAATGCAGATGGGAATCTCCAGCCAGCGGTTCTCGGTCATAGGTTACCTCTGGGCAAACATACATAAAGAAGATGAAGGTTTTACAAGCTATGATTATGCAATAGATACAATGTAGTGTCAAGAATGCCAAATGGTTTTTATAGATAATACAAAAACAGGAAGGGGAATTAATCCTTCGTACTTCTACTCTGCTCAGCCATTCACCCCCGCCTTGGCGGGGGTGGACAGGGCTAACCTGCGCTTTCTATCGCCTTGACAAAACAACTTAACTTAGATACTATTTAACAATTATGCTCTTTCCTCTACGGAAAGGACGCTATTTGGGTTATATCTCTGCGTTCATTGAAGCTATTTTAACACCGGTGGTGAACTGGGTGGTCAATCTGGTCGGCTCCCTCTCCTACTTCGGCGTCTTCTTAGCTATGACCATAGAATCAGCTTGCATCCCCCTCCCCTCGGAGATAATTATGCCCTTCTCCGGCTATTTGGTCTCCCGGGGAATATTCAATCTTCATTTGGTGGCGTTAGCCGGAGCAGTGGGCAACCTCATCGGTTCGCTCATCGCTTACTATGCCGGCTATTTTGGGGGAAGGCGTTTCATCTTGCGCTTCGGCAAATATATACTCATTCGCCCGGAAGAGCTCTCCCGAGCTGACCGGTTCTTCGCTCGTTTTGGTGTCTGGGCGGTGCTTATCTGCCGAGTTCTCCCCATCGTCCGCACCTTCATCTCCTTGCCGGCGGGCATCACCAAAATGCGCATTATGCCTTTCATCTTGCTGACTTTCTTCGGTTCTCTGCCCTGGTGCTATCTGCTCACTTATATCGGTATGCTTCTCGGGGAGAACTGGTCAAGTATCCGCACCTACTTCCATCGCTTTGATTTAGTCATTGTTATGATTTTATTATTACTTTTTGTCTGGTGGTTGTGGTCACATATACATAAGAAAAGGAACAAAAAAGTGGCTGCCTCAGGGAGTATTAGATAGGGTAAGTAGATGCTGAAGAATCTGTTATTTAATATTTATTTCATCTTCACGGTCGTCATTCTCTTGACCGTCGCCTTTCTGGAAATCTTCAGGGTTCTGGACCGCCGCTCCCGAATACTTATCATAATTGTCCTGGCTCTGTTCCTGATTTTCAGCTATTTCTTCTTTGCGCTAGTTATAAGGCATTTTTTGATCTTCGGGCTGGCGCTCTTCATCGCCACATGTCTGGTGCTGGTATATCTTGCCCTGGGTATAATTCTTCCCCGAAGTGAGGTCTGGGGAAATGTGTTCTGGCACGGAGCGGAGGATGAGAAAGAGGTGGCTCTGACCTTTGACGACGGACCGAGTCCCGCAAATACACCTCAGATTCTCGCTATACTGGCTGGATATAAGATAAAGGCGACATTCTTTATGGTGGGCAAAAATATCCGCAGGTATCGGCAGCTAGCTAAACGAGTGAGCGCCGAAGGGCATAGCATCGGGAATCACTCTTACAGCCATCCGGTGCTCATCTCCGAGCGAAAGGGGCAGATTCGCCGGGAGGTAATGCTCACTGATAAAATTATTCGTCAGGTGACCGGCAAAATTCCGATTATCTTTCGTCCGCCACACGGCTTTAAGGACCCTCGGGTATTCAATATCGTCAGAGAATTGCGCTATATTTTCGTCTCCTGGTCCAATATGCCGGAGGATTGGAAGGAACTGGGAGCCGAGAAGATTGCCGAGCGGGTGATGGAGCGAGCCGAGCCGGGAGACATAATTCTACTGCACGACGGCGAAGGTAGTAAAGAGAATGCTGACCGCAGCGAAACGATAAAGGCATTACCGATGATTATTGACGGTCTGCTGGCAAAAGGATATGCTTTCAAGACCATACCGCAGATGTTGGGAGAGACGGAATGGATTCTGGAATTGATAAGGCGATGGGAACTACAGATTCCCCGTTCATAGTTTGCTTCCATGCCGATATAGGGTATGGTCATGCTAGGGCGGCGCAGTCTGTTGCTGAGGCAATCAAATTTTTGAATCCCCGGGTAAAGGTGGAAGTGCTGGATTGTCTGGATTATTCCTCGCCTTTCGCCGCCTGGATGACCAAAGGTCTGTATATGTTCACCATAGAGAAATTTCCGAAGCTGTGGGAGAGCATTTACAGCGGCAGTGGCTGGTTTCAGAAGGTCTCCCTAGCTGTCTCTCGCTTTATAATGATAACTGCGCTCAAGCGAAGGCTAACTAAATACCTAAACAGTAATTCACTGACCGGCGTAGTCTGCACCCATTTCTTTCCCCCGGTGGCTCTGGTCCGGCTTCGCCAGAAGTTGGAACTCAGTTATAAAGTCTTTGTAGCCATGACCGACTACGATGCTCACCCTTTCTGGATGATGTCCGGGGTGGATGGATACTTTGTGGCTAATCCTAGCGCCCGCCAGAAACTGTTGGCGGAAGGAGTGCCGGAGCAGTTGGTCAAGGTAAGTGGCGTGCCCATCGAGATAAAGTATATGCGCTTTCGCCCCAGGGATTTGGCTCGCAGAAAACTGAAGTTACCGCGCAAGCCCCAGGCGGTATTGGTTGCCGGTGGTGGCGGAGGACACGGACCAATTCTTGAACTGTTGCAGGGATTGGATACCGCTCTCTTTAATGCCTTGATTTTGGTGGTCTGCGGGAGGAATGACCGGCTGCGCCAAAAGCTGGAGGAATACATCCCGCAGGGAAAGAATGAGGTCAAAATATACGGATTTGTGGATTTTATGGACCAATTATACGATTCCTGCGACCTGGTGGTGACCAAGCCGGGAGGATTGACCTCCGCCGAGTTGTTAGCCAAGGGCGTGCCGGTGGTCAGTATGGAGATATTTGGCGGTCAGGAGCGGAGGAATTTGGAGCATCTGCAATATTCCGGGGGTTTATTTGAAGTGGAGGATGTTCCTTCCGCGGTGGAAAAAGTGGCGGAATTACTTCCCAGAAAAAAGCTATTGTTGAAACTCCAGCGGAGGATGAGAAGGCTCGCCCGACCGGATTCCTCTCTGCTCATAGCCGGCAATGTGCTTGCCAGCCTGGGTCTTCCCCCCACACCTAAATCACCTTCCCCGGAAAAATCATTGTAAAAAGAAGAGCTTAAAACCGTGCTCTACACCGAAGCATTGGAGTATATCTACTCGTTTGTTGATTACGAGCGGAGGGAGATTACCAGAGAAGCCACCCAGGATTTTGACCTGGTGCGCTTTGCCCAACTATTAGATATGCTGGGCAGACCGCAGGATTCCTTCCGCATCGTCCACATCGTCGGCACTAACGGCAAGGGCTCAACCGCCGCGGTTTTAGCCGGTATTCTCTCCAGCGCTGGGTTTAAGGTAGGTTTATATACTTCACCCCATCTCCAGCATATTCGCGAGCGCATTCGGGTGAATACTACTTGCATCAGCCGGGAGGAGTTCGCCTGCGGAGTAGAGCTCATCGCTCAAAAGAATCCCCAATTAACGGAGAAGCCCGGTGGCTACCGCACGGTCTTTGAGATACTCACCGCTTTAACGCTCCTGCACTTTCGCGCTCAGAATGTTGAGTGGGCAGTGGTAGAGGCGGGATTGGGCGGTAGGTTAGACGCCACCAATGTGCTTTATCCCAAAATGGTTTTAATTACCCCCATTGCGCTGGACCATACCCAGGTATTGGGGGAGACTCTGGTGGAGATTGCCCAGGAGAAATCAGCGGTGCTCAAGCGCGGAGTTCTGGCTGTTTCCGCTCCGCAGGAAGCAGAGGTAAGCCGGGTTATTGAAGCCCGGGCAAAGGAGGTAGGGGTGGAGGTGCGCTGGCTTTCCAAGGATTATGCCTACGGGTTTAAGCACGCTGACCTCGCCGGCACCAGCTTTGTGCTGGAGGGAGAGGAATATCATACCCCGCTTTTAGGAAGCCATCAGGCGATGAACTGCTCACTTTCTGCTTCCGCAGCGCTATATTTGCAGGAGAAAGGTCTATTATCTAATATTGCTTCAGCAATCTACGAGGGCATCGCCGAGACTCGCTGGCCCGGCAGGTTGGAGGTCTGGGCTGGAGAGCCAATATTGATATTTGATGGCGCCCACAATCCGTCGGCGGCGGAACAGCTGGCTCGTGCTTTCAAGGAGTTATTTGCAGATAGACGAGCAGTTCTGGTTTTGGGGGTCTGCAGGGATAAGGAGGTGGTGGGGATGGTCAAAGCCCTGGCGCCTATCGCCGAAGTAGTGGTAGCTACGCAGGCGGAATATCCCCGGGCTATGCCTGCGGAAGAACTGGGCGCAATAAGCGCTCAATTCAGTTCCAAAGTATTGGTAGAGAAAAATCTGATAACCGCGCTTGAACAGGCGAAAAGGCAATCTGAGAATAGACTCCCGATACTGGTCACCGGCTCGTTTTATTTGATTGGGGACATGCAGAGAAGGCTTACGGCAGATGATTGAAAGTGAAGAGATGCATTTGGACAAAGCTCAATTTGCACCCAGTCTGGTAGGCGACCCAGTGGAGCAAATTATCCTCGGAGAGGAGCGACCAATACTCATATATATGCAGGGAAGGTCTATGGAGCCCAATATTGGGGAGGGAGACTTGGTAGAAGTGGTGCCCGTTGGGTTTAATCAATTGAGCAGGGGAGATATATTACTTTTCAGGCATTGTGAAGGATTAGTTCTCCATAGGGTTTTAAGAATTTCCAAATTAGGGGTATGGCTTAAGGGAGATGGGTTATTGCTGAGCGAAGGATGGGTTCATAAAGGGTTGATAATCGGGAAGGCTACCAGGATGTGGAGAGGGGAGACGGAGTATTCTTTAATAGACTGCCGGGCGGTCAGCAGAGCACGGGCTTGGGCGGTGTTATCCACCTTTGAGGAAAGACTATACACACTGTTTGCTAAAGTGAGATGGGGCTTTGGAGGACGGGGTTCGGAGTTAGCACGGAGGGCTCTTTTGCTCATACTGCGCCCTTTCAGATTACCCTTGACTTTATCCTCCGGTCTTTAATATAATCCTTAAAAAGCCGGTACTTCTTACTCCTGGATTTTTTTGAAAGGAAAGAGAATGCGCATTAACGCACTTTTAGTAGTCTGGATAGTTGTGCTAGGCATTGCCCAGTTGGCAATCTCTGCGGAGATGGAGCTTCCCAAGATAGTAACCCAGGGAGAAGAGATAAATTTGACCTTGAAGTTGGACGGCGCTCAAGCCTGCCTGGTATTTACACCCCTGGAGGGTGGTGAGCCCTTCACTTATTCCTGTTTTTTCAAGGATGGGACTTTCTCTATTGATTCCAACAGGCTGAGTTTGGGCACTTATCGGGTGGAGCTGAAAGATTCCGCCAACGACCAGATACTGGCGAGCTCAGTTTTAATGGTCACCAGCGAACCGGTCCAACAGTTAACCGACATTTATGCTCGTCCGAATCCCTTTGATTTAACTCTCCCCGACGCTAGAGTAGAGTTCGTCAATGTTCCCGCCGGCTCTACCATACGCATCTTTGACCTGGGCGGAGTGGAGGTTACTAGTTTATCCGGTAGTCTCCCTATCAGATGGGATGGGCGCAATGAGGACGGCGATTTAGTCAGTTCCGGTAGCTATATTTACCTGGTGGAGGACTCTGGCGGTGAGAAGTTCGTAGGCAAGATGGCGGTAATCAAATAAATATGCAAAGAATAACCGCTCTGATATTTCCAGTCATCTGGCTTGTAGCTCTGGTCCCTGTTGCCGGAGCTATAAGTTTAACTGCGGTTACATATACGGTCGGTATTACCTATACTCGCCTGGACTTCACCTTTGACGGAGCCTTTGAGTTCAGTCAGGAGATTTCTTCGGCGGGAGGTCTCGAATTTCTGGTCCCCAATGCCGCTGCCGACATTGCTATCACTCCACCGGACCTGAGCGCGGATAGTTTGGTTAAGGGAATCTCCTGGCAGAAAAGTTCGGAGGGACTGGAGCTCTCTTTAGCCACCAGTGTTTTTGCCGACCGGTTTGAAGCCTATGGCATTGTCAACCCGGATAGGTTGGTGGTTAAAATCTATCGCCGATTGGTTGACTTTGAACAATATGGTGCGGAACAGAAACGACTGAATGCTATACAAGCGATGAAGATATTCCTGGTTGATGATGATGATGGTATTAACAATGGAAATCTGCTGGGTGGAGTGGATTACGACCAGATCTACCAGCAAATATTTGACGAGAATTTAATCTCCAGTGATATACTTCATGTCCGGCATAAGAGCTTAGGACCTGATTATCAAAAATTGAAAGAATACGGCTGTGTGATTTGGTTTACCGGCATTGACGCTATTCCCTGTCTTTTGCCGGCGGATGACCAGGATAGTTTGATTGAGTATATAGAGGCAGGTGGAAGGTTACTACTGGTGAGCCAAAATCTGCTCTCCGAGCGCCCGGGTGGCGGGTCGGGCAACGACCTAATCGCTAAAATGGGAATTGACCAGGTCTCCAAGGATACTCAGCAGACCAGGATAGCCGGGGTGAGCAGGAGTTTTGCCGAGGGTATGAACCTGGACTTGAACTACGAATTTAGATGTGGTGGCAACTGGGGGGATGGATTCAAAATTTCCCCCAATTCCTCAAGCGAGCCGGTTCTTGTGGGGGAGGACGGGTGGTTCTACGGTCTTGCTGGCAATTTGGGACTAGGAAACTTCGTCTTCTTCTCGGTAGCCTTTGAGAATGCGGATATGCCTGTTGACCGGGAGGAGCTGCTATTACGAGCGCTCTATTGGTTGGCGGCAAAATAATCTTCGGTGACTGACAGCTGGTGCAATAAGTCACTATCGGAAATATGATATAAAAACCAACACTAAACTTGTTGGATTGTGAGCAAATAAAGCCAAGACCAACTTGACTTATCTATCTTCATATGGTAGATTAATTAGTAGAGACGGTTTGAGTTCTAAGGCGAGACGATATTTCTTAAATTCGTCCATAAGGAGGTAGAGCCATGAGTTTCCGAATAATCCTTATGGCTATATTCGTGGTTTTTATGCTCTCCAGTTGTGCTTTGGCTGCGGCAATATTGAGCCAATTCATGACCGCGGACCAGAAGCCATTTTCTTTGGCTTTTGACGGCACCTATATTTGGAATTTGGGACAAGAGACCGGACTGCTCTATAAATTCGACCAGAGCGGAACTTTGCTGGATTCAATTGCCACTGACCCTCTGTTCACCTGGGCTACGGGGATGGATTATAAGGCTGATGAGAATATCTTACTGGTATTGTGGTATCCATACTATGTATATAACATCTCCATAAGCGATTATTCCACCAGCCTTCGTTTTCAATTTCCCTTTTCCTTGCCCTATCCCAATGGTTTGGCGGACGACGGCGCCGGTGGTTTGTGGATAAATTCCTGCGACTACGACCGATGGACCTATAAGGTGAATCAGGATACCGGGGCTTATTTGGGCAAATTTCAAACTTTGGGTAAATTACCCCAGGGTATTGCCACCGATGGGACCTATCTATATATTCTGGGGTTTATGGATGGAATTATTTACAAATACGATTTTAGCGGGAACAAAATAGAGGACAGTTATTTCCCACTTCCGCCTTTATTTGTGGTTGGCCAGGAACGCGATTATGCCGGCGGTCTGGCCTACGGTGGGGGAACAATCCTGTATCAATGTTGTTGTGATACCCGTACTATCTATACGATTGATTGGGCTTACGATAATTCCGTCCAGCCCACCAGCCTCGGCTATGTCAAAGCTTTAATGCGTTAAGGGTAAGAGAGTATCTGCTTAATGCGGGTTTTTTAGCAAAGTAACTACATGACCGGAAGTCTCTCAGCTCCTTACTTGAATATTGCGGATATTACTTTCTTTTTTCTCGCAGAAAACGACCGGCAGAGAGGCGTTATATCTGAATATTTGGAGGATTCGGAATCTCCGGCGAATAAGTATATATATAGGATTTATTTAACTCAACGAGACGCCTTTTTTAATCTTCCGCTTAATTATGAGCCGACATACGAGCATTCCTATTATTATCGTTCTGTTGGGCGGGCACATTGTCTATGGGGACCACAGTTTTTTGGATATATTGACCCCAGCCTACAGATTGGTAGATTGTTTCTAGGGCCGGAGAATCATCCTTTTATAGAGCCATATTTGCGGTTTTGTTCTGCTTGGGCTTTGTTATCACAAAATGGATTTATATTTCATTCTGCGGGGTTGGCTGTTGATGGCAGAGGGTTGCTCTTCCCGGCTCGGTCGGAATCAGGCAAGAGCACGATAGTTGACCTCTCCGTAGGATTAGCTAACTCCTTGTGCGATGAGATGAATGTTGCTCGTCGAAAACACAGCGGATGGCATGTATGGGGGACACCTTTCTGGGGTAGTGCGGTAAACCAGGGTAGAACCAGCGGGGGATTCCCCTTAAAAGCGATAATATTTCCCCACCGAGACAATGAATTTTGGTTAAAAGAGTGCAAAAGACCACAGACAATAGAAGGGTTACTAAACAACATTCTCTTGTTTGGACATTCCTCGGAGGTGGGGAAAAAGGCTTTTGATTTAGCCTGTGAATTGTCGGAAGCCGTGCCGGCATATGATTTTGGTTTTGCTTGTAATAAACAGCTAATACCTTATTTGAAGGAGAATCTTGTCAACAAAGTATGAAATTAACCCTAATTGTGCTTTTCGCCATATTGACGGTGAGTTGGTGATATTAATTCCAGAAAAGCAGAGGTTACATCGGCTGAAGGATGTAGGCTTAAGGATATGGGAGTTGGTCGGCGAGGGCAAAACTTCCGAGGAAATATGTGAGCAGATAGTTGCGGAGTATAAAGTGGAGCGAAAAGAAGCAGAGCAGGATGTAAAGGAGTTTTTAGATTTATTGCTGGAAAATTGTATAATTACCCCCAACATCAATAGAGAGCAGTCTAACTTTTAGATTTATATGATAGTAGACGAAGATACCGGCATATATAATTGGCTGCTGGCGACATCTCGAGGTAAGCAGATACCTTTATTCGGTATGATAGAGCTAACCGGTCAGTGCAATCTTTATTGTCGTCACTGCTTTGTCACCAGCGAAGAGAGAAAAGCTCCGGGATTAACTACCCAGCAATATATTAAATTACTGGAGCAGATGCATAAAAGCGGCACATTTTTTGTAATGCTAAGTGGTGGGGAAATCTTTCTTCGAACGGACTTGTATGCTATTATTGAGAAGGCTAAAGAACTTAGACTATCGGTCAGATTATTTACCAATGGTACTCTTATTACCAGAGAGGTTGCTCATAAGATAACAACTCTATATCCCGAAGCTGTAGAAATAAGCCTTTACGGTGCTAAAAACAATACTCACGATTGGTTGACTAGAGTTCCCGGTTCTTTTGAGAAGACAGTCGCCGCCATAGAATTATTGACTGAGCGGGGCGTTCTGGTCGTAGTAAAGAATGTATGGATGAGATTTAATTGGTCGGAAGCTGATGATTGGTTGACCTTAGTAGAGAAGCTGGGGGGAGTGCCGCGGTGGAGTGCTAATGTTGTTCCGGAAAACAATGGTGGTCTAAGCCCCACGGAGTTACGGTTGAACGATGAGCAGTTGATGGAGTTATATGATTGGGAGCTCGCCTGGAAGCAAAAAAATGACCGATTTAAAAATAGCTATCCTGAAGAGACTTGCAACAAAATCAATAATGACGGCAATAATCTGGAGAGGGTTATGGGTTGCGGGGCAACGATTAACAATTATTTGATAGATTTCAGGGGAGAGGTAATGCCCTGTCCACAAATTCGCCTCTCCGCGGGAAATGTATTAAATGCGCCCTTTGGTCATATTTGGAAAAATTCAAGGTTATTTAACCAACTTAGAGCGATGAGGGATTTACCGGTATCCGGATGTCAGGGGTGCACTTATTGGCGACATTGTAATCGTTGTCCTGGATTAGCTTGGATTGAAGATGGCGGTTTTACCTTACCCTCTTCCTGGGCATGTAAAATTGCCAGGATATATTCGGAGGTGGAATAAATGAAAAAAAGGAAGATATACCGAAAACCGACATTAACCTCTCAGAAGGTCTATACTGCTACTGCCGGCTGCACCGCGACTCAGTTTTATTCTCTTTGTATTGAGCGAATGAAGCGACCCTTACCTCCGGTGCCCAGAACCTAGGGTAGGGTTTTTCTATTATAGTTTTCGTAGTTCTGTTGATTCAGCTAGCGCTATGATAGCCCTCTTCGTGAGGGCTTTTTTATGACCATGATGTGATGCGGCAATAAGAAATATGCCTGAGTAATTCTTGTTCATTCTTATAAATCAGGAGGGTTAATCTAAATCTGGGAAGGTTTATATACCTTAGTTAGTAAATTAGGCGGTATATTTTCTTGCTAACTAAAGGTTATATAGCCATATTTTATTTGAATATTCATATTGAGTATGATATATTTTCTTTAGTTCACTAGGAAAGTTGAGTTGCAAACTAGGGGGTTGGTGTTGAATATTCGCGGTTATGTAAAATGGGTAGTAGCTTTAGGGATAGTCTTAGCTTTATTCCTGCTGGATTCTCTTCAGCGCCATGAGTTGGAGAGCTTCCAGAGTAAAATACTCTCCCTGACTCAAGAGAAATCAACCATAGCGGTAGAAGAAGTTCTCTCCCGACCGGCGATAGTTATCCGAGAGATGGCCGGGATTATTAAGGCAATTCCTAAACTGACTCAGGAAAACTACGAATCCATCGGTAAAACAATCTCCGATAATTATAGTTATGTTGTTCAGACTGGTGTAATTTCAAAAAACAACCAGGTCCTGGTGGAGTATCCCCACAACCCTTCAGCTTTATATGGTGAAACCATAACCAAAATACTTTATTCTGGTGGAAAGACCTTTATCACTGGAGATAATCAGCTGCGAGTATATGTTAGCGATTCTACCGAGACCAGTGAAGGTAGGATATTGTTGTATAGCGTTCAGGTAGACTCCGAGAACGAAGGAAAATATCTCTATCTGGCTACCGCGTTAGACAAACTCATCAACGCTAGCCAGTTTTTCAGTTCGGATAATGATAATTATTGGCTGGCAATATACGATTCTAAAAAACAGGAGGTTTTCAGCCATCGCATGGACCAGGCTCAGGACCAGGGTGCCAAAAGCGAATTGTTTTCCGGTGGCGATAACCCCTGGATAGTGAAAGTCGGCTTTATTTCCAGTTGGAATAAGAATTGGATGGTGGGTCGTTTCGTCAATTTTTCCTTTGGTATTGTATTAGCCATTCTCATATGGGTGCTCATATATTTATTAGACCGTAGAGCAAAGGACCTGTCTGGCGAGGTGGAGAAACGAACTAAGGATTTAGAGAATGTCAACAAAGAAATGGAAGAGTTCGTCTACGTTGTTTCTCACGACCTCAAGGCGCCACTAATAACCATTCAGGGAATGGTTGACTTATTCCTGGACTCCGAGGAAAAGCGTCTCTCCAAGCGGGGCGAGGAGTTCATGAAAAGCATTCGGGAAGCTTCCGAGAGAATGGGCGACCTCATTGGCGACCTGTTACAGCTCTCCCGAGTAGGGCGCTTTGACACCGAAGAGGAAATGGTAAATATCGCCGAAGTGGTAGAAGTGGTATTCTCCGAGGTGCGCACGATAGACATAAAGAAGCGATTCAATTTCACGATGGATGGAGAATTTCCTGCTCTAAAGGTTAACCGACGCCGTATCTATCAAATATTTGCTAATCTGGTAAATAATGCAGTAAAGTTTATGGACCCCAACAATCCCTCGCCGTATGTCCGGGTCTCCTGCGCAGACCTGGGTGAATTTTATGAGTTCCGGGTAAAAGATAATGGACCGGGTATTGACCCCCGCTATCATAAAAAAGTATTCGGTGTCTTCCAGCGTCTTCATGGTCGGGAGGTAGAGGGAACTGGAATTGGACTTGCCTTTGTCAAAAAGATTGTTGACAGGATGGGGGGTATTATTTGGATAGAGTCGGAGTTGGGCAAAGGAGCAGAATTTATCTTCACCTTGCCCAAACCAGAATGATAAGGCACATAGAAAAAAATTTAGTTAAAGGAACGGTTAAATATGCTTAACATACTATTAGTAGAAGATGAACCGGAGCACCGGACGATAACCCGCATGGTATTACAGGACCGGGTAGGTCCGATGCAAATGTGGGAGGTGGAGGATGGGCTGGAGGGGATAAAGTATATTCACGGTAAAGGTCGTTACGCCGACCGCAAGAAGTATCCCTTACCGGATATTATTCTTCTGGATATTCGTATGCCGAAAGTTGACGGTTTTGAATTTATGGAAGACCTGAATCAAATTAATATAAACAAAAAAATACCAATAATTATTATCACCACCTCTACCCAGGAACAAGAGATATCCAGGGCTTTTTCGCTGGGTGCCTTCGGATATATTACCAAACCGATAAATATAGACAAACTGGTGGAAAAGATATTATCTGCCAAAGAAAAATATGTGGATGGAAGCTTTGGTATGTGACTTAGTAAGGTTGCAATACCAATTTAGAACGGTTTAGTGATGAAAAATTCCCGTCTCAAGGTGGAGACGGGATTATTATTGTTTGACCCCAAGGAGACTTGAACTCCTGTTGCCGCCGTGAAAGGGCGGAGTCCTAACCACTAGACGATGGGGCCTTTGAGGAGTTGCATTCTAGAATAAGCGGTAGCGTAAATCAAGGGAAATATCATTGCCCGAAGCGATTTACCACCGCCAGAGATTGCGGGTCGGCATAACCACCAACGGTCATTATGCTTGAGCCAGTGCTGCCGATGTGGATTATCTGGTCGTTAGTGGTATCGGTTATCCAACAGGTCAAATTATCGTATACCGCGGAAACACAAGTGAGGTTGCCGAAACCGGTGATGGCATATTCCGAAGAGGCGTCGCTTCTAACCAGCCGTAGGGTTCCGTCCTGTTGAATCAACCAGATATACTGACTGCTTTCGTCGTAGGACATCATTACTGGTTGATGGCATGCCGGATTGCTCATATCAAATCTCAATATTTCTCCCGAGAGCTTCACCAGATAGAGGTTCCCGGTAGCATATTCCGCTACCCAGCAGCTGTTGGTAGCGGTTTCTACTACCGGTGAGACCGGCGTATTGACCTCCACAGAGAGAATTTGCTCTCCGTTAGCCCGCAAACAGGTGAGGGTATTTCCGCCGTAATCGGCTATCCAGACATTTCCTTGAGTCTTATCAACATCTAAATGCCGAACTTCAATGAAACCACTGATTTTCTCTATCAAATCGCCTTCACCACTCAGATGCACTACCTGCCCACTTAATCCATCGGCAACCCATACAGTATCGTCATAAATGTTGTAGGCAACCCAGCGCGGGTCGCTGAAACCGACGATTATCTTCTCAATAACCCCGTCCCGGCTCAATCTATAGAGCTTCTTCTGGTCGGCGTCTAAAGCCCAGAGCTTGCTATCTTTCGGCTCCACGGTCATGCTGACAATGTTGTCAAAATTACCAATATTTAATACTATTTCTGCATTTGCCGGGTTAATTTTTATCAGCCGGTCGTTCCCACCGCAAAAAACCCAGACATAATTGCGGTCGTCGGGCAGAAATTCCCACTTCACCGGGCAGGCGGTAAGGGTAATGATGGTTGCTGCCAGCGACACGGATAGAAGTAATTTTATGGTTGTTTCTTTCTTCATTGTTTTGGGATTAAGGTTTCTGACACTTGATTAGGCTGTGCAGACGGACATCCACTACCCAAAGAATGTCGCCATCTATAGCCAAACCGGTGGGGTTGTGCCACGGGGCTAAATGGTATTCTACAATCTTCATGTTACTGTCAAATTTGTAAAGCAGACCTTGGAAATAGTCGTCTGCCCATAGGTCTTGCCCATTAAAGGTAAGTCCGAAATAGAAGTCATAATTGGATATACCTGGATAGCTTTCCGCCACCGAGAGGTCCGGATTATGCAGATATATGCAACCGCTCACCCGGTCGGCGCTCCACAATCGTCCCTGAGAGTCAAAGGCTAACCCGGAGATATCTTCCGCTGGAGCTGAAAAAGTCTCGGCGACTGAGAAGTCAGAGTTAAGTCTATAAATGCTGTCGCTGTCCTCACATGCTACCCAGAAGTTGGCACCGTCGTAGGCAATAGCTGTGGGCTTCTGGCTGGGTGCGTCATAGACCGCAATGGTAGAGCCGTCTTGCGGGGAGACCTGATAAATATGCCCGGGATATTCCCTGTCCACCAACCATAAGCCATCATCTCGCACCACTAGTCCACAGGGAGAGACCGCCTCCAATGGATAGTGGTTGAAAATGGTCAGGTCCGATTTATAGGATGGCTCTTCTGTGTTTGAGGAACAACTCAGAACAAAGAGTATAGCCAGGACAACTGCCAGCGGGTTTATTTCTCTTAACTTGAGCATAGGCTATTTAAAAAAACACTACCTCCTGGATTAGCCAGGTTTGAGTGAAGATAGATGGAATCTGTTTTCTTATTTATTATGGGCGCTTGCTTTTTGGTCTGTATTCTCCGGCTTGTCCGAAGTCTCTTCTGTCTTATCATCCTTCAGAGGTATCACCAGGGAGTCTTTCTCCTCCTGGTCTTGGTTATGCGTCGTCTTGTAGTGGTCCATTAAACCTTGATAGATTGCAAAACCAGCAAAACCACCTGCCAGAATAAAGACAATCACCGGAACTCCCCCATTCGGTGCCGGAAGAGGCTGGTAAGGGTCTTTAATGTCCTTGGCTATAGCTTCACCTAATCCCGTCCACATAAAGACGGCGGCACCGGCGAATAGGACTGCGGTCAGACTACCTAAAAACCTTAACCAGCGAGAGCTGGTGGACATGGCAAACCTCACTGAAAAATTTCCCTTGGTTGGTGCCTTAGAACTGTAAAAGTTTTAATTACCTTCGCTTTTCAAACTCATTTTCTTTAGGCACTCTCCAATAGAGATTATATTTTCTTTTAGCGGTTAAGTCAAGGAAATTCAGCTCTCGTTAAACGCTTGAAAATTGGAGATTATTGTGTTATCTTTCAAAAACCGCAATTAGCCAAACTCAATTACACCCTTTAGTTGGGGAAATCCAGATGCCCTTTCTGCTCACAATTTTACTCATTCCTACCATCGGTGCCACTATTTGCTATTTTTTCTGTTTTCGCAGACCTCATCTGGCTAGATGGACCTCACTATCCAGTTCCCTCATTGCCATGGTTATTTTACTATTATTATATAGGCAATTGTATTTCTCCAATGTATCCACTTTGTCCTTCGGTAAGGGGCTTTTCGCCCTGCATTTCTCAGTCAGTCATTATTCCCTGCTCTTCGCCGCCCTCTCGGCACTGGTAGCCCTAATAAGTTCGCTCATCTCTCCCCGAAAGGTCAGCAATTATCATCATGTGCTCATTCAAATTTCATTGGCGTCGGTCTTTGCCTTTCTCTTCAGCACTTCTTTGCTATATTTTCTGCTCTTCCTGGAACTATCCAGTTTCCTGGCCTGGCGATTGGGTGATACCACTCCTTTGGTTAAGGTAATGCTTCTCAATGACCGTTCGCTGGTCAACCGCCAGGTGGGGATTCTGTTGTTGACCATCGGCTCTATTCTGTCTGCGCAGACTTTTGGTTATGATGTCGCCTACCTGGGGGCAAACGCCAGCGGTGCGCCCAGGTTGCTCATACTTCTGGGGATATTGGCGCTCTGCGCCCAGGTGCCCTTCCAGACCTGGATACACGATGCCAGTTCCGCTATGCCCTCTGCTGGTCTATTAATAAATACTGTGCTCACCACCAATTTGGGTTTCTATTCTTTTTTCATTCTCTTTGGCAATACTCCGCTTTCTGGATTCTCCGTAGCTTTTGCCTCCTATCTGGCTCTTGCCACAGCCATCATCTGTGCCGGCGCTGCCTTTTCGGAAAATGACATAGGTAAAATGCTTGGTTATTCCACCGCCAGCATCGTGGCTTTGGCTCTGCTCTCCGCCTTTCGTGGTGGAGATATTGGACTTGCTCTGGGAATATTCCTGATAATCGTCAACACGCTAATAAAGACCGGCTTTTATTCTTTTACGGCAATAAATGATTTCTTGGGGCTAAAGCGTGATTTTCGCTTTATGGGTGGATTTGGCAGCAACTTCCCGGTGATTGTGCTGGGGGTTATGCTGTTAAGCCTTTCCCTAACCCCCTTCTCTCCCACGATAGGGTTTTATCTCTACAGCCTGGTAACTGCTAATATGGCTTTAACTGGCTCCACCTGGATGGTCGTATTATTGATGGGAGTCTTAATACTATACTGTGCAAATTCCCTGCGCATTATCCATTTTGTAGCCTTTGGTGCCCGCAGCGAGAGACCAGTCACCGGAAATGTAGCTTTTTCCGAGGGTCTGGCTTTTTCAATTGCCATCTTTTTCCTTTTGGCATTCTCTGTGTGTGCCGTAATTTATCCCCACATCATCTATTCAATACTGGGTATGTAGTCTTATGCTTATCATCTTTTTCCCCATCTCTATTGTTCTACCCTTCGTGCCGGCGGTGCTCTTTTCTACCAGGGCTTCACTCAGGTGGGCAGATAACCGCCCCCTCAGGCTATTAATCGGTCTGGCGATTTTCGTCTTCTGGTTGACATGTTTTCTCCTTTTTCCGAGTGGAGCTACATTGGTATCTGGGGAGAGCCTCTGGGGTATTGATTTTTCCCTGCAGGTATCTCCGTTAGAATACATTATTTTGCTTTTGCTTGCCCTCATTTTTATCCTGTCTCAGTTTCATCCGCTAAAATCTGAAGAAACAAAAGGGAGTATATGGTCGTTAGTATTTTGGGGTTGGGGTTTTACCCAATTATTTGTGCTAAGCTCAGCATTATTGCCGGAGACATTTTTCTTGTTGATGTGGGGTTTAATTCCAATAATCCGCCTTTCTTTGCCCGGGGGAGATGCCGGTAAGGAAGACGGCACACGAATGACTTACTTTATTTCCGCAGTTGGAATCTCCCTGCTATTTGCCTGGATAACCGGATTTGGAAAACTTGGTCTTCCTCTGCTCTGTTCCTTTGCCGTCCCGACTTCCCGGGCAACTTCTGTCGGTTTGGTTTTTGCGGGTATTGCTATTCTCACCCTTCTGGGTGGCACTCCCTTCTCCTCCTACAACTATCTTCTCCGCCAGAAGGTCAAACCCCAGGAGCGAATGGCGTTCTCCTTCCAGCTGATAGTTCTAGGTGGGTATCTGATGATAAAATTGAGCTCGGTATTTGCATACGGAGGAAGTTTTTTGCCCTTTCTAGTCCTGGGCTCCATCGCCATACTGGGGGGAGGCTTTTCTGCTCTGAAGGAACCGGTTCCGGAGCGTTATAGGGTTCAGCTAAGCTCTCTCTATTTCGGTCTTCTGTTGCTCTTTCTGGGAGCCGGGAATCCCCCGGGCGCAAGCACAGTAGTCCTGGGAATTTTGCTCTCCTTAATCATATTTGCTATTCTGGAATTGCTTTGGTTGTGGCGAATGGTTTTGCCGGGTATTTCACGAATAACCTCTTGGGCTTTAGTAATCATTATGTGCGGGCTTCCTCCCACCAGTGGATATTTCCTCTGGAACTGGGGGTATTCATCTTTATTATTATTACCTTTATGGCAAAAAATAGTTTTTATACCTATTGTCGTTCTCGGTCAGGGGCTGCTACTTTCCGCAATCCTGCGGATAAGACCGACCAAGGTCAAAGACCAGAACTCAACGGGAAAAAACACTGTTCCTAAGAGTAAATTAGTTATTGTGCCTTTTGCTTTTGGTCTACTGGCACTAGCTTTTGGACCGTTGTGGAGCAATCTAACCAGCTGGTGCCAGTCCGGTAGATTGCCGATTGGCGATATCTCCGGGAGTTGGGGTTTCAACTGGTCTGTCTATATCGGGCTTTTGATACTTATTGGAGTTGGAGCGGCGATACTGTTACACTCTCTCTCCAGAAAAGCCCCGGGCAAGCTATCCGGTGGAGAAAATCTCATTTTTCATCTCCCGCCAATGTCTATTTTATATAAGGCATCTAATGGTGGTTGGTTTGATAGCTACCGCTATCTCTACTATGGGATTCGTTTTATATCCTTCGCCCTTATTCGCGTGGAGAGGGCAATAGACCGCATGCCCGCGTCCATCACCTGGCTATTGACTTTGCCCGGACGTTTGCTCTATGACCGCTTGTTCCGGAATGCGAAGGGAAAGTAGGTAAAGATGGCTCATAATCTCCCGGTTGAAGGAAGATTCCTGAGGCTGGCTTTGGCTTTCATAACCTATAGAATTAGCATTATACTGTTCGCCTTTCTGCTCATTTTTGGTTTCCAGCTTTGGGATACAAATGTTGACTTTTGGGTGATGTTTTCAATCTTTGTAATCTGGTTGGTTCTGGATTTACAGCTATTCGTCATCCGCCGATATGACATCGCTCAATGGCAGGGTAAGGTATGGGAGGGTTTGCTGGATGCGATAGCCATTACTATCCTGATTTTTGCCTTTGACCTTCATCCTGGGTTTCCTTTCATTTTTATTATGGTAGTTACTGGCTTTATTACCTACCGCACCTCTCTGGGTAATACATTAGCATTCTCCATACCTGTAAGCATTGGATATGGTGCCAGGCTGGGGCTATCTGCCTTAAAAGATAGTTCGCTCTTAGAGCAGGCAATTTGGCTGTGGGGGGTTCTGTTGATTATAGAGCTTCTCCTGGTCCTGTTCGCTTGGTGGTTACATAGGGAGCGAAAAAGAAATATTGGTTCTATTTCCGCTTACTTATCTAGCGGGGGGGCAATAGATGAGTATGACCAGGCTCGGAAAGACCAATTCTCCTTGCTCCGCAAAGCGGTAATGCAGACTTTGGACAGCATCAAGGATATAATCATTTTATACGACTTAGAAGGAAGGCTCCTTGCCTATAACCGGGCGGCAGCGCTGATATTAGGAATTGGCGATAACGACCTGGGTAAAAGGAATTTTTTGCCGGCCAGTCAAATGGAGAAGGATAGTTTTGATGTGTATCTGGCGCGGGCTAGTCGGGGGGAGACGGTTACTTTCGAGCAAAATGCGAATTTTGGCAATGAAGCTCTGGTCTTTGCTTTCCATCTTTCACCGGTTACCGACGAGAATGCCAGAACCATAGCCTTGGTCGCTTTCTCCCACGATGTAACCCAATATCGCCAGATGGAACACGACCTGTTAAATTATTCGCTGGAATTGGAACAGCTCAACCAGCGGTTCAATGATTTTCTCAATAACAGCCCGGATGGTATTTATTATGCGGATTTGGACGGTAAACTCACCTATGCTAATCCGGCACTGATAAGAATGCTAGGTTATAACCGGCAAAGCGAAGTGATTGGCAAAGAGATAGGTTCTTCGTTCTGGAAAGACCCCGAGGAAAGGGAGCAGCTGACTCGTGAAAGGCAAGAGAAAGGGGCGGTCAGGAACTACTTTGGGGAAATGAAGCGAGCCGATGGTAGTATATTTCACGCCTCAATCTCCACCACTTTTACCAGAGACGAGGAGGGGAATATCGTAGGCGTTGAAGGCATTCTGCGAGACATTACCGAAACCACTTTAGCCAAGCAGGAATTGATGAAACGCAATCAAGAGCTGGAGACACTCCGTCAAATTGGAGTAACCCTCAATTCCATTCTCAGTCTAGAAGAGTTAAAGCAACTGATTACTAATCTGGCGGTAAAATACACCAAAGCCAATGAGTGTTTTGTCTTTACTTTCCGAGAGATTCAGTCCGGGTTCAACTTGCAGGCTGTTTTTAAGGATAAGCAGGACAACCTGAAGAATATATCTCTTGTGCAAATCAGCGAACCCCATATTTATGAAATTAGCTCATCAATGGACGATGTCAGTAAGTATGAGAATTTGTCTAACTATATTATGCTGCCATTGGAGATAGGCACCGACCGCCTGGGGGTGATGTTGTTATTCGCCGGAAAGGACGACCCATTTGTAGAGGCAGATGCGAATTTTCTAACCACCTTTGCCTCGCATGCTTGTCTGGCACTATTCAACTCTATGCTCTTTGAATACCAAATCCAGAGGGCGGAAAGATACCGGGCTGAAGACCAAGCTAAGACTGAATTTCTCAATGTGTTAAGCCACGAACTGCGCACCCCGCTTATGGGCATCCTGGGTTACACCGAGGTGCTGAAGCTAAAAGGTGAAGGAGTCTTTGACGAGTCTATGATTAGGATTGTTGACTCTACCCGAAATATGGGAGAACGTATGCTCAGCCTAACCAATCAACTCTTAGATATGGCAAAAATCTCCACGGGTAAAATAACCTTGATGTCTGGAGACCTTTCCTTACAACAAGTGGTCAATGATGTCGTATTGGAGATGGTTCCCTTGGCAAATGAAAAGAATATTCAAATAGATATATCAAAAATGAAATCAGCTACAGTTTTTGCTGACCGAGACCGCTTAATGCAGGTGCTGGTAAATCTCCTCACCAATGCCATAAAGTTTAGCCCTCAAAATGGAACCGTGACCATAGATGCGACGGAAGATGAGAATGGGAAGAATATGTTGCTCAGTGTTCACGACCAGGGCTCAGGAATTCCTAAAGAAGAGCAGGAAGCGATTTTTGTGAAGTTCTACCGCAGCAGTGATATCAGTTCAGGTGGCATTGGGTTAGGTCTGTCTATTGCCAAACAATTGATGGAACTTATGGGTGGAGCCGTTATGCTATCCAGCACTTTGGGAGAAGGAAGTGTCTTCACGATGGTCATCCCAAAGCATCCTAAAAAGAAAAAACCTGCTTAGAATCTCAGATTGATTGAGGAGCAATATGCCCTGGATTTACATCTTCGTTATCATCATCCCCTCCATAAAATCAGCCCTTCTCTTTATTTTCTGGAAGCCCCCCCGCTGGTTATATTTGCTACTGACTATTTCTTTTCTTCTGTGTTTTCTATTCTTTTTGACGCTCACAGTTGGCTTTTATCTCCGGTCTAGTTTTTTCTCAAGCATAATTGATGGTATGAGAGCAAGCCAGCTCCTTTTCTTATCCGCGGTTAATCTATTCGCCACTTCCTTCTTTGCATTCCTGGTGTTTCTAAAGCGGGAATTATTTCATACTTCGGCGATAAAGTTCTATCTTCCTCTGCAAATCCTTCTAGCCTGGGCGGTCATCAGCGCTACCTGGTATTTGTCGCTACTCCTGCTAATATTCTCCTCCCTGGTTATCTTCATCGCCCTTTTCTGGTGGAAACAGCTGGAAGGACGGCATTTTTGGGTCTATTTTTTGACCCTGGGAACGGTGGTCAGTCTCTCTGCCTGGTTTATTCTGGAGTTGACCTTACCGGCGAAGATGGTGAGCAGTTTTGAGAGCGGTGGCAGTCTCTTTGCCTTAGAGGCTGTCCTGGCTCACGTCGGATTGGCTTTTCTGGCAACACAAGCCACTATCGCCGTCTCCGTGCGGCGGGAACATACCGCCAACGGTTTTTTGGCCCCTTTGGGCATAATCACTGCTTTCTCGGCACCTTTTGTCTTTAACATTGCTTGGAGCGCTCATCATGTGTCTGCCAGAATACCGTTGATGATAATGGGGTTATCCTTGGTAATTGGCGGGGCTCTGCTCTCCGGCAGCCGTCGCAACCAGCATTCCACTCCGATGTTCACTATGCTCTGTAATTTCGGGTTATCTGCCCTGGGATTTGCCGCCGGCGGAACCAGCGGATACCTGGGTGCGGTTCTTATATTGCTGAGTATGTTATTCACCAAACTCCCTCAAGCAGTAGCGGTATTTACCGCCGTAGATTTAGCCGGCGCTAAGTTTGACTACAATTTGGAGGGTTTGGGCGAAGCCATGCCCCGGTTACAGAAGATTCTTCGTTTTGCCGACGCCGCCGATGCGGGTCTTCCACCTTTTCCCGGTTTCTTTGGAAGGCTCTTGATTATTATTGCTTGTTTGCAAAGCTTTAACTTCTCTGTAGCTCTGGTGGCTGCTGTCCTGGCACTAGCCATCTTTGCTTTATTACTAAATATGGAGATGCGCACTTTCCGGGGGAAACCCACACTGGATATCTCCTCCATTGGGGATATCAGCCGATGGCAGGTATTTCTATTGGCCAGCACTATAATGATTCTTTTCATCCTGGGGTTATTATCCCCCTGGTTGGTTGAGGGCTGGCAGGAGATTATCCTACAGGTGAGCTAAATATCGGGGGGAGAGGGAAATCCTGACTCCCGATTTAGCTTGAAGGCTTAAATATTGTTGAAATCATTCTGAAAAATTATGATAGGTTAATGAGGTGTGATTCTCAAAGAAATGAAGTATCTCTAATCAGCAGATGGAGCAGGTTATTCTAGAGTGTAGTCTGCGAATGATAGTGAGTAAATGATGATGAAGGAGTATATGCCTAATCAAAATCAATTGCCGTCGGAAACAAAACCTGAGGTATGGGATGTAGTGGTTGTGGGAGGAGGACCTGCCGGGTTGACCGCCGCTCTCTACGCCTCCCGAAGTGGGCACAGCACCTTAGTGCTGGAGGCGGGTGTGCTGGGAGGTATGGTGCAATCCACCACTTTGGTGGAGAATTACCCCGGGTTTCCCCAGTCCATCTCAGGACCGGAACTGGGAGAGCTACTTGCCAAGCATGCTTCACTCTACGGTGCCCGGCTGAACATTGCGGTAATAGTGAGGAAGGTCAAGAAGGCGGAGAAAAGATTTCTTGTAGAGACCAGTCAAGGGAATATATTAGCTCGTTCGGTAATCGTTGCTACCGGTGCCAAGCCTAAAAAGCTGGGCATACCCCAGGAGGAGGAGTTTTACGGTCGGGGGGTATCCTATTGTGCTACCTGCGATGGACCTCTTTTTCGCGGAAAAGTGGTGGCGGTAATCGGTGGCGGTAACAGCGCGCTGGAGGAATCAGTCTTCCTCACCAAATTTGTGGATAAGGTTCACCTGATACATCGCCGGGAGCAATTTCGGGGGGATGCTATTTACCAGGAGAGAGTTAAGAAAAATCCCAAGATTGTGCTGGAGATGTCCACCATACCATTGAGAATACTTGGAGAGAGTGCGCTGGAGGGTATAGAAGTGGAGCGAACTGTCACTAAGCAGAAGGAGATAATACCGGTAAACGGCGTTTTCATCTACGCCGGGCATAGCCCAGTCAGTGAAATGGTGGAGGATTTGGTGGATAAGGACAATGCCGGCTATATCATCACCGATGGTGATATGGTCACCAGAACACCGGGAATCTTCGCCTGCGGCGACGCTCGGGCAAAGGCTTTAAGGCAGATTGTGACTGCGGTGGGAGAAGGTGCGGCGGCGGCATTTTCCGCCCACCGTTATCTGGAAATAGACTAGGAGGCTGGGATGAGCGAGTATAAAGAAAACCCCCTGAAATGGATTTTGCTACTAGTCGCTATTGTTGTAGTGGCGATTTTGATATATATCAGCGGTATACTGGGGTGGTTTGGCGAGGGGAGCTGAATGTAGACTTAAAAAACCCTGGAGGAACATCCAGGGGAGATGAATTGAAAGCAGGCGGGGCGCCTTTCTTTTGCAAGGTGCCTCGCCTGCTTTTTTAGGTGGATAAATATGATTTAGGGTGATTATTGTGTTGAGTCTTAAACAGAAAAAAATTCATTTTTTAGCAAAAAAACCCTTGACAAATCCAGTGTAATATGGTAATATGTAATAAAATTACTAGTTACCTATTATTCATTTATTTCGAGGAGGTGAATTATGGAAGATACTACTAAGAAGAAAGCTGCAACAGAAAGTGCCGAGAGCAAGGAATCTGAGCATACCGGTGAGCAAGAACATCTGATAGACCGCGTTGCCCGGGGCATTCGCAAGGCGCGCATCACCGAAGTGCTCACTACCGCCGGCGAGGTTACCGGCGAGGCTATTCGTGGTCTGATGAGCGGGAGGGTGAATGTGCTTATGGTGCGCATTAACCGTGAGGTGATGGAGAAGATAGATAATCTGGTGGACGCCGGTATGGTGCGTAGTCGCTCCGAGGGAGCCGCTTTTCTTATCGCCGTGGGCATTAGCTCTCAGGAGGAGCTCTTCAAAATGATTGAGAAGAAGATTGCGCAAATCCACAAGATTCGCGACGAGCTCAAAGATATGGTGGAGGAGAAGGTCAAGGAGAGCGGAACTTGCGAGCCCAGGCAAGCCAAGAAAGCCGCGGAAGGGCCGGAGCAAGAAGCCTAGTCTTTAAGCCTGGTCTCTAACCGTCAGTTTAAGCTCAAAGTGATGCCAAAAAACCGGTTGGGGAAACCCAGCCGGTCAATTATTACCATCCGTTACTTATCATTAGTGGTTAAAATCCAGCGAACCGCCCATAATAGGTCGGGGAAGACCTGGTGAGGTTTAATCTCTAAACTCTTAATATCCTTCTGCTTGAGCTTGCCGGAAAGTACCGCAATGGGCGCTGCCCCTACGGCATCTCCGGCTAGCAGGTCTTTCTCATTATCTCCAATCATATATTTTCTCTTCGGAACTATCCCCATCTCCGTATCCAGCAATTGTAGTATCTCTTGAAGCATTGCCGGCTTGGGTTTTCTACAGGGGCAATCATCTTCCGGACTGTGGGGGCAATATCTACTGATGGTAATATCTCCCCCGGCTTTTTGAACATCTTTCAGAATGCAGTTATGCACCACTTTCAAATCGTCCATAGTCATTAGTCCCCTTCCCACCACAGACTGATTGGAGACTAAGGCAATAAGTGCGCCGGCTTGGTGCAGCAAACGCAGGGCAAAAAGTGCCCCGGGGATATATTCCACTTCTTGCGGAGTTTTTATGGACTCGCTGTTTTCTACGGTAATTACTCCGTCGCGGTCTAAAAAGACCAATAGGTTGCTATTATGAGCCAGGATGTGCATAGATTAAGTGGAGAGACTTCCTAACAACAATGAGATGCCCTCTTTCAGGCTTACCTTTGGTTCCCAGCGAAGGTGGGTTTTGGCATGCTCGCAGTTCAGACTAATGTGATTGACCTCACCCAGCTTGGGTGGAGAATACTGAGGATTCTGCTTGAAGGATAGGGCTTCGGCGAGCATTTTATAGACTTCATTAACTGAGGTCTCTACCCCGCTGCCGATATTATAACTACCCACGGGGACATCGTTCATAGCCTGAAGGTTTGAGTGGACGGCATCGGATACGAATAAATAATCTCGGGTGGCGGTGCCATCCCCAAAGATAGTCGGTGGTCTCCCGGAAAGCATGGCTTGAGCGAAGATGGCAAAAACCCCTGCTTCTCCCAACGGGTCCTGGCGGGGACCATATATGTTGGCAAAACGAAGACAGATATAGGGTAAACCATTCAGACGATTCATCAATTCCAGATATTTTTCAACGGTGTATTTGGACAGTCCGTAGGGCGATAGTGGATTTACCGGATGGTTTTCCTTGACCGGTAGGGAGTTGGGCTCACCGTATATAGCTCCGCCGGAGGAGATGAAGATAAATTTCTCCACTTTCGCTCTCATCGCCGCGCGGATTACATTTATTGAGCCAATGATGTTCACCAGCGCATCATAGTTGGGGTTTTCCACGGAGAGACGAGCATCTATTTGGGCGGCGTAATGATGAATGAGGTGGGGGGAGAAATCGGTGGCGATAGCGGAGACGGCTTCCTGGTCACAGATATCCACGACCTTCAAATGAGCTTTCGGATGGATGTTTTCCTTGTTTCCGCTGATTAAATTATCAACGACCAAAACCTCGTGGCTTTGGGCGATAAGCGCATCTACCAGGTGAGAACCAATAAACCCGGCACCGCCGGTGACCAATGACCTCAATCTATCCAGCCCCTTTCAATTAATAGGCTCCCTTCATAAACAGAACCGAGGGAATAGTGCGAAGAAATATCTTTAAGTCCAGCCAGAAACTCCAATTTTCCACATAAAAAAGGTCCAATTTAACCATCTCGTCAAAAGACAGGTCTGACCTGCCACTGACCTGCCATAATCCGGTTATACCCTGGGGAACATCCAGTCGGCGATAATGCCAGGGCTTGAATTTTTTTACCTCCGCGGGCATAAGGGGGCGTGGTCCGACCAGAGACATATGCCCTAAAAATACATTGAGTATCTGGGGTAGTTCATCTAGAGAGGCTCGGCGCAGGAGACGGCCGACTCTGGTGATGCGGGGGTCGTCTTTAACCTTTACTATTATTCGTCCTTGCATTTGGTTCTTCATAATCTCCGCATTTATCTTTTCCGCGTCCGTGAACATAGAGCGAAACTTGAAGATGCGAAAGATTTTGTTGTTTCCCCCGACTCTCTCCTGGCGGAAAAAGACCGGACCTGGTGAATCAAATACTAAGGCGCAAGCGATAATCAGCCAAAGCGGGAGTGTAATAGCTATAATGAGAAATGAGATGACCAGGTCTCCTGTTCGTTTTAAGAAACGAAAATACTGAGTTAGACGATTTGACGGTAATGAATAGAGGGTAATTGAGCCGATCTGGTAAGGATTGACCCGGAAACTGAGCATCTCAAAAAAGTCGGGCATGATGTGGAAATTTATTCTGTTTTCACGTAATAGCGAGACCAGGTAAAGCAATTTGTCGTGGTTTATTGAGGGCATAGCAATAAAAACCTGGCTTACATCATACTTATTACATTGTTCAATAAGTTCATCTCCTCTCCCCAGATAATTGATTCGCTTTCCTTCAAAGATGGTGATGCCCTCGGTTTTGTCGTGGGGATTATTGTCAACAAACCCAACCAATGCCGGACCGTAAGGCGAAAAGAGCAGAATCTCTGAAGCTAACAACTGGCCAGCTTTTCCAGCACCGTATATTATAATATTACCGAGATTGTATCCTTTCTTCCAAAGAAAGCTGTATAAAGAGTTCAAGAGAACTCGCCAAGCCCCTACAATAATTACAGTAAATATTGTGCTCCACAAGAATACAAAACGGGAGATGTCAGACCAGCGGAAGAAGAGCATAATACCGATGGTTATAAATAACCCGGTTAGTGAAATTTTGGTGGTATTGGCAAATTCATCCAGTTTAGAGAATCTAATGTTCAGGTCGTAGGACCGAAAATGAAGGCTTATGAAGCTCATTATAACACCGTATAAAAACGCCGCTCTTATATATAATGCTATGCTCCTGGGTATGAATATGACTGGAATATGGAATAGATAGTCTATCCCTAAATCGTATAGGGCTTTAATCAACACAAAACGGAGCTCGTAAGCCAGGAGCATGGCTAGCGAGAAGAGCAGAAAGTCCACCGTCCATACCATGAATTTAGTTACGGATGTGGCTTGACTGGTTCTTTTCATATCTTAAGCCATCTCCAGTATTTCAACTCTCTTCTCCGGAAGCTTCAAGAGAACCCCAGTTTTTCTTTCGTAGAGCCAGCCCCCTAACTCGCCAGGATTGATTAACAGAGTGTTTTTTATGGTCTCTACCGATAGTTTATGTGTGTGTCCGAAAATGACCACATCTACCTTGCCGACGAAAGGGTCTGCGACCTCCGGTCGGTGGCAGACTACCAGCTTAAGGCCATCAATCTCTAACTCCAGCGGCTCCTGGTGAACGGAATATCCCGCCTGACCGAATCTATTCCGAATTAATTCGCGTTCACCTTCATTATTTCCCAATACTACCGTTAAAGGTAGACCGGCTTCCTTAAATGGTTCCAATGTAAATGGACTGACCAGGTCTCCGGCATGAACTATCTGCTCCACCCCTCGTTCTTTGAAAAGTGCCAATATCCCCTTAATCGCCGGAATATTATCGTGACTGTCGGAGATGATTCCCAATAGCATTCATTCATCCCCTTTAAGCCAAGAATAATAACACAACTCAATTCTCTCTACAACCACATTTACTCTACTTTTCCGATTTCTCTACCCACATAAATTATCCTATGCTATCATCTGAGGAAATTGGCTTTGTCGGCATTTTATCTGGTATAAGGTGGAATTAATCTGAAACCACATCAATTCCATTTGCTCCGCATAACACTTCTTATGTTCGGCTCTATCATACTTAATTGTGGGCATTATGCCGGCGACGATACCCAGTTGGTTCAACAGGAGCTCCTTTCCTCTTCCCCGCACATCAAAAGCGACCAACCATCCTATCTGCGTTACCAGATTGTTCAGATTGACCTGTTCCTACCCGATGTAGATGTGAAAACGGCAAGGGACTTAGAGATTGATGCTCGGGGGAAAATTTACAAAGATGGTGAACAAGTTTTAGGCGTTGCCGGCTTTCCCGACTTTCCCTTAACCTACGACCCCGACCAGGGCTGCTGGTTAGGAAGATGGGCTATGCCCTGGAATCCAACCCTGGGTGAGTATCAAGCGATAGTTACCGCCCGGACACCGGACGGGGAGCTGGAGTTGTCCACCAATTTTGAGATTACAGGTAAAGCTCCCAGCCGGAAAATACAATTTCCCCAGAGCGCCATAACTCTGGAGACCGATACTCGTTACAGCAAAATCCAGTTTATGCAACCGGATGGTTCTCTGGGCGATTGGCACGGAGTGATAGATTGGGCGGAATTCATGGGCGCAGACAGCATCTGGTATCTCACCGGAATGACCAAGGCTATGTATGACCCTACACCGGATAAGCCCTTTCGGGAATATAACCTGGAGTTCGCCAAAATGCTCGGCGCTTATGCCCACGAGAAGGGTTTGAAGTTCGGCGCCTGGATAGGCTGTTATCTTCCCTACGGACAGACTCAGCCGCAGGTGGGCGTTAAATTCTCCAAAAACTATATTGATAAGGGTTTCATAAACACTCTGCATTTCTCCCTGGGCGACCAGAAGCGGAAAGAGGATATTATCAATTTGGTTGAATGGATGGATGCCCAACCGGAGATAGACTATATCGGTTTTGATTACATCCGCACCGGGTTCGGCGGTTACGAGCTGGTGGATGAGTTTGTCCGCGACCTGAACCTCACCGTGCCCAAAAATTTCTGGGAACGAAGTAGAGAGCAAAGGATGCTCTGGCTCATCGCCAAATTGCGCAACCGGGAGCCGGGCTGGATTGAACTCTGGCAATGGTGGCGGGCGAGCAAGGTGGCCAGGCTGGTTGAAGAGTTTATCCGGGAGTCCGGTACCGAAAAACCGATCTTTTGTTTCACCCTGGGTTGGGAGATGGGACATCAGCACGGCCAAGATGTGTTAATGTTGAATGACGCCGGGGTGGACTTCATCGCTTTGATGTTATACGAGGCTACTCGGGACGAGTTTGATTATATGATGACCTCCTGGCCCAAATATATCTCCGAAGGGCAAACCAACCTGGTGCTGGGCAATTGCCTGAACAAACATCTTCTGGAAAATAAATGGTATCCCGGCCAGATTCAACCCAAGGAATATTACGACCGCTCAGTAATCGCTCTGAGAAAACTCTATCCTGACGGCGTCCCCGAGGGCGTCTTCTGGCACGACCTGGACCGCGCTCTTTCCGGTCTGGGCGGCGATTTCTCTATAATGGAATTTGCCCTGGCTGGCGGAGCGTCCTTCTCCGAACTTAAAGAAATGAACGGGACTCTGCCCCTGGCTGTGCACATCACCGAATTGCACAGTCTGGACTCGGGAGGTTATGCTCTGGATGTGGAGTTGGTCAACCATACACCCGAAGATATTACTAACATCTCTCTCCAGATACCCAGAACTATCGGTGTCATTGCGGCTAAGAAGGAGTGGTTAATAGGAATTTTGCCGGCGGGAGAGACCAGGAATGTGACCCTCAACCTGTCTTTAGAAAAAAAGCGCTATACCTTATTTATTGGCGTGTTGTGCACCTGGGGCGACGGAGGTAGATGTGAACGTTCTTTTGATGTAACCATTAAGGGTATGTTTAACAAGCCCAAGGAAAAGGAAGTGGAGAAACCTTCCCAGGACACTTCCGATAAACTGGATAATAGCAAAGAGATGACCAAGGATGGATTTTAACCGTTACTCTCGGCAGTATATTCTAAAGGAGATTGGTGAAGAGGGGCAAGAAAGGCTTCTTTCCTCGCGGGTGGTGGTAGTAGGCTTGGGCGCTCTGGGAGGGGTTACCGCAGAAGCATTAGCCCGAGCCGGGGTGGGCTATTTACGGATTATTGACCGGGATGTTGTGCAGGAAAGTAACTTAGCTCGTCAAACGCTATATAACCAGAAGGATGCTGACCATGCGGTTCCCAAGGCTTTGGCAGCAAAAAAATATCTGACATTGGTCAATCCCACCATTGAGATAACCGCAATCAACACTGAATTAAATTCATCCAACTGTGCTGAATTGCTGGGTGATGTGGACATTATTCTGGACGGAACAGACAACTACCCGCCCCGATTCTTGATGAACGACTACGCAGTGATGCACAATTTGCCGTGGATATACACTGCCGTCCTGGGTGTGCAGGGGGTGAGTCTGGCGGTAATACCCGGAAAGGGTCCCTGTCTTACCTGTTTGCTGGAACAATCTCCACCCAAGGACAGCTTCCCCACCACCGAAAGCGAGGGGGTATTAGGCACCGCGCCGGGCTTGGCTGGTTTCCTGCAGGCGACCCGAGCCCTGCGCTATTTAGTGAGCGGAGAGACCGATACTAATCTTTTCTCCTTCAATATTTGGGATGGAGTCTTTCGCAGCCGGACTTTTCCGCGTTGTCCGGATTGCCCCACCTGTGTGCAGGGCAAATTTCCGTATTTAATCATTTAAGTTCGCAATCCACAGAATATTAGGTGATAATAGTAGAACGGATTCCCTCAAAAGGAATCCGTTCTCTATTTCATTCAGCTTTTGGTCTAAGATTAATGGATTACTGCCAGCTTGGTGGAGAGCTTCCCTTCGGGAGCGGAGAGTATTACCAGATAGATACCGGAGGTCAGGTTTTTACCCTCGCCAGCATTTAAACTCCATTCTATCTTATGCTGACCGGCTTCCAACTGCTCCTCTATTAATTTTTTGACCAGACGACCGCTCAGGTCATAAATTTGCAGGCTCACCAGTTCGGTCTGGCTAATAGAGAAGGATATGGTCGCAGAATTTTTTGCCGGGTTGGGATAGGGCAGGTCCAGAGTGAAACTTGGGGGGTTCTCCAGACCGGCGACTGCTTGAGTGGTGGCAGCTACATTGCTTTCCGCATCTTTATGAGCCACCAATTTATAGACATAGGTCTTCCCCGATTGGACCGAGGAATCCAGGTATAAATAGGGGCTTTCCCCCTCAATTTCTGCGCTGTTGATTTTCTCAAAACCGGATAGTGATTTGTTGTCTTTTGTATCTGCAGAGGAATCTGCCGGATTGCTCTCTATACCATTTGGGACCGGATTAACCAGATGGTGGTAAAGGTCAAAACTTACCGAAGGCTCGTAGCAGGTCCAGGTGAGCCGGACACCCTCTTTGACGCCTTGGGCGACAAAATCCCCAATGTCTATGCCCACACCTGTATTCCTAACCGTTACCGGCATACTCTCCTCGGTAAGATTGCCGTATTCGTCCCAGGCTCTAACGGTAATTGTATAGTCGCCGTCGGGAAAGAGGGTAGTATCCCAGCATCCATTGATGTCACTGTATTCCACTAGATTATCTCCATCAGTGTTAGTGACTATCCAATAATACTCCCGGTAACTATAATCTCCCTGGCTATCACAGGTACTATCGTCCTTGTATAGCACACCCTCGGTGCCGGCATCTGGAATCTGCCCGGTGAAGGTGTGTAAAATTGTCTCCGGAACAGAGCCTCCGGTGCCGTCAATTTTATAGCTTATGGTGTAGGGAACTACCCGCCAGGTGGGGTGGTTGACCTGGTCTTTAATTAAGGCGATGATATCCACTTTGCCGTGCACATTATTTGCCTGCTGGTAGTTGGAGCCGTTGTCATTGCAGATGGCAAATAGTTGGCGACTGGAAGTGTTAAAAAAAGTAGGTGCATCCGGGTCGGTATCCGGAACCATAAACTCCAGTGGATTGCCAATGGCCACATACCAATAATCGGTGTAATTAATATAATTAAAATGAGTATGGTGGAAGTTAGCGACCGGCCATTCGGCGATTTCTCCTATCTTTTCATCTACATTAATATGTTCCCCCAATCCCACGGTGAAGGTATTCGGGTCAATGTGCCAGTAGAGCCAGCCGGGCTCCGTCCCGCCGGCATCGGGAGTTATCATAATGCCGGAGTAGAGAGGGTCGTCATCCCTCAGATAGACTACATATCCATCGGAAACGGAGTAGACCTCAGTATGGCTTACCCCCATCAAGTCCAATCCGTCGTGGTAATAGGGGCTGCCGCCGTAATCCTGATACTCGCCGAAGTTATTACCTAGAGGGACTACCTCATCTCCGGGGGGAAAGGGCCATCGCACTGCCCAGGCGAAAGAGCTGGCTATCAACACGATTAGCGCAACCATAACTAATTGTCTGTTTATCATTTTTTTTGCTCCTGATAGAACTTGCCTGAAAAAGCTCAATGCTAAAATTTGACCAACTGGTCACCGGTATTTACCCAGATAGTCCCGCTGTCGGCAATCGCTACCCGGGGAATTTTCCCGCTCTCTTTGGTGAGTGTGACTGAGATTGTTTTTATCGGGTTTAAGTTGCCATCCAACAGATAGATTAAACCATTACCCTGTCGGTCGGTCGCTCCTACAGCGATTTTTTGAAGGTCAGTAGTGGTAGATAGACTGGTGATGGAAAAGCCGGCTTCCGGGAGGGTCCAACTGAGTTGACCATCGTCAACTGCGACCAGCTTATCTTTGCCGGCAATAATTAACCCACTCTTTCCCGGCTCAAAAGCCAGCTCCCGGGGGAAGTCAATACCGCTGGAAGCATCTGCGACCAGGTTCCCATCCTGATAGACGAGCAGTCGGTCTTTGCTCACCAGATAGATGTAGCCCTGGTCAATGGCTCCCAGTGTGGCTGCGGGTAAAGTGGCTACGAGGTCTCCGTTTAGAGCATTATAGACCAGACTTCCTTCGGTGGGGGAGAGGATTAATAACTGGCTTCCGTCGGAGCTAAAATACGCTTCCTTAAAGGTGGGCAATCTCCAGCTGATGACTAATATGCCCTCGGCAGAGAAAAGACTTAGCTCCGCCGGCGCTTGCGGTCCTTCACCCAGATAACCCACGGACAACAGACTTCCCGTCTCGCTCAAATATCCGCCGGTGGCAACTGCATCGCTCAAGGAATATACGGAATTGCCCAGGTGGTCGTAGACGGCTATAGCACTCTTTATTGGAAATACATCTGCTGAGTAGGTAAAGACCGCCGCATAGGCACCTCCCTCACTCAGAAAGACATGTTCGGTGTTGGCATTCAACATTATATTGCCAATAGAGGAGAAAGAAGCATCCATAAAGCTGAGCTCGCCTTCGTTTATTGAAATCAGGCTTCCCTGTGAACGACTTAGGCTGAAATCACCTGCTCGGGCGATAGTGCAGGAAATAAAGAGCGCGGTGACCATCGCCAGGATGGTAAACCTTTTTCTAGTGAACACAATTTACTCCTTTGCTAAGGTTGAACAAATCATTTTCTGATTATTCTCTAAATTCTACTTTGGAAATCTTTTATCGTCTCCTCCAACCCGACTTCCAGACCCACCTTCGACTCCCAGCCTAAAAGCTGTCTCGCCTTGGTTATATCCGGTTGACGGCGGAGCGGGTCGTCGGCGAGGGCTGGTTTATAGTTGAGCTCCGCTTTTCTGCCTAAAAGGCGGCAGATTATCACCCCCAGTTCCTGAATAGTCATCTCCGTCGGATTACCCAGATTCACCGGTAGGGGATAGTCGCTTTTTAAGAGCCGGAGCAAACCCTCTACCATGTCGCTGACATAACAAAAGGAGCGGGTCTGGTTGCCGTCGCCGTAGATAGTGAGCGGTTCGCCCAGGATAGCTTTTTTCATAAAGCTGGGGATAACCCTGCCGTCCTCCTGGCGCATTCTCGGACCGTAGGTGTTGAAGATGCGGGCTATGCGCACCTCTACCTGATGAATGCGATGATATGCCATAGTGATGGCTTCGGCGAAACGTTTGGCTTCGTCATAAGCCCCTCGCACTCCTATGGGATTGACATTGCCCCAATATTCCTCGGTCTGAGGATGGACCAACGGGTCACCGTAGACCTCCGAGGTGGAAGCCAGTAGCATCACCGCCCCTTTGGCTTTGGCAATGCCCAAAACTTTATGGGTGCCCAGGGCGCCCACCTTCAAAATCTGAATGGACAGGCTAGCAAAGTCGGCGGGTGAAGCCGGACTGGCTAAGTGGAGGACGAAATCCACCGGTCCTTCCACCTCTATGCCGGTGGTAATGTCCGCGTTAATGAAGGTGAAATTTTTATGCCTGGCGATAGCGGCCAAATTTTCTAAGCGACCGGTGATGAGGTTATCAATACAGATGACCGTATGACCTTCGGCAATCAATCGTTCGCAGAGGTGCGACCCGATGAAGCCGGCTCCACCGGTGACCAGAGTGCGCGGACTTTTAATTTCGCGGGTCATAAAATTACAGGTTGAACCGTAACATTGCGTAGAGCTTAAGGAGTTTCTGGTTAACTCCGGCTACATTCCCCAGATTCCTGGTCTTCTCCAGTCTTAACCCCAGATAGTAATCCATCCGCCATAGCATAGGTTCGCCGGAAAAGGTTACCCCAAAAGCGTCGGTGGTCTGGACGATGCCCGAAGGGAAGGGCAAGCCGTCGGCGTCAATTCCCTCCTGCCAGGTCTCGGTGATTCTCCCCTCGCCTTTACGCTGGCGGTCGTAGTAAAGGCTGGGTTGAAGCCAGGGAGCGAAGAAGTAACTCAACTCGGCGTAAAGCTGGTCGGCGTCCGGGCCCATCCAGAAGCCGATGCATCGGTCCCGGTTCAGGTAACGATTGCGCTCAAAGATGTGCGTGTAGGTATAACGATTGACTCGGCTATATTCCAGACGGAGGTCTAAGCCGGGCAAAAATGAGGGCAGATATTGCCCACCTACGGTCAGACCCAGTTTGTTGGGCGCCCCGGGTGGATTGCTCTCATATTGGAAATCGTCAATGAGGAACTCACCATAAACCCTGAGCCCGTCAAAGGGGCGGTATTCACCGTCTAGCGACCAGAGGATATTGTCCTGGTCCTTCTGATTCCATTGCAGAACATAATATGGAATTATGGGATTAAAATATTGCAGCAATAGACCCTGTTCGGCAAAAATTATTACCTCCGATGCGGAGAGCGAAGCCCGGTCGGTTATTCGGAAGGAGATACGATGGCCGGAGAGATAGGTATCGGATGGCGGGTCAATAGCAGAGACAAAGGACTCAAAGGATATCCTGCCAAAGTGAGTTCGCAGGCGGAAGAAATCAAGCGAGGGTTGGTTGAGGGAGATGAGCAGGGCGCTGCGATATCCCGGTCCCCACAATAGTTGGTCTCGCCCCAGCTCCAGGGTGAAATACTTGAAGTCCATATTGGCGTAGGCTTGTTCTATAGCCGGTAAAAATCCCGCCCAGTCCTGGGAGGCGGTGAGCATCTCCGCGGGGAAATCATAAGGTCCCGGTGCATCTTTAAAGACCCGGCGCACCCGAATCTGGTCGTGCAATACAATCCGTTCACCCAACGCTACGCCACCATATAAACCTAGTTCGGCAAACCAGGTGTCTTTCTTGGAATCTTTACGAGTCAACATTCCTCCGCCACCTAAACTGCCGCCGATGTGATATTTGAAACCTTGGTCCTCGCCCACCAGGAGATAGCCGGGGATATAGCCGCTGGTTTTGGGGTGGAGAGAAGAATCTGTCTCCGGAATGGGGATATTGAAGAGTTCGCTCAGACGAGAGAGATAATACCTGTCCAGCTTGTCCCATCGGGTTGGAGGAATATTTTTGATGATTAACTCCACCGCTTCGGCAAATTCCTTCTCGGTAATGGGGCGCTCCCGATAAGAATGCCCCGGTAGATAGCCTTTGGTCACAAAATGGTCCAGTGCCGAGTAAGCCCAGTCCTGTTGCCAGGGAACTGCCCAATCTTCCAGAGTAACATTTTCCAGTTGGTAGGCCAAGCCTGCACCCACCGATATGGTGTTCAGGATAATCACCGAAATGATGACGAAAGTTTTCATTTTTTATCTCCCAATTCCTTGGTAGGTAAATCCCAGACTGCTCATCTCTTGGGGATTATAGATGTTGCGACCGTCAATTATTATGGGCTGAGCCATCAGGCTTTTGATTTTTTTAACATCGGCCTGTTTGAATTCGTTCCACTCGGTCATTATTATGAGGGCGTGTGCGTCCTTTACCGCGCCATAGGAGTCCTGGGCATATTCAATCTCCGGTAAGACCTGCCGGGTGTTTTCGCCGGCTACCGGGTCGTAGGCGATGATATTTGCCCCCAGGTCCAACAGGGCTTCAATGACATCTCTTGCCGGAGCCTCGCGAATATCATCGGTGTTCGGTTTGAAGGAGAGTCCCCAGATAGCGATGCGTCTACCGTGCAGGTCGGGGACCTCTTTGAGCAGTTTATCAATTACCCGAAATCTTTGCCGGTCGTTGACCTCAATTACAGCGCTCAGGATTTTGAAGGTGTAGCCGGCATTCTCGGCGATGTTCACTAAGGCTTTGGTGTCTTTGGGGAAGCAGGAGCCTCCGTAGCCGACTCCGGGATTCAGGAAAGCGGGGTTGATGCGCTTATCCAAACCCATACCCTGCACTACCTGCAGGATGTCTGCACCCACCAATTCGCAGATATTGGCGATTTCGTTGATGAAACTTATCTCTGTAGCCAGAAAGGCGTTGGAGGAGTATTTAATCATCTCTGCAGATTGAATGTCGGTGATAATAATGGGGCAGGAGAGCGGGCGGTAGAGCTGGGCTATTCCCTCGGCGGAGCTTTTATCATCACAACCGATGACCACCCTATCCGGGTTCATAAAGTCGGAGACGGCGGCGCCTTCCCGCAGGAACTCCGGATTGGATACCACAGACACTTTACAGGTGTTCGCCAGGTTTTCACAGATTAATTTCTCCACGAAGTTGCCGGTGCCCACCGGAACTGTTGACTTGTTCACCACCACGGCATGATGGTCCAGGTGTTGGGCTATTTCCCGGGCGACGCTCTCCACCTGGGTGAGGTCTGCTTCACCGTTGGGACCGGATGGAGTGCCCACGGCGATGAAGATGGCGGACGCTTTGGCGATACCCTCTTTTATAGAGGTAGTAAAATGCAGGCGGTTGCGGGAGAGATTATCCTTCACTATTTCAGAAAGACGGGGTTCGTAGAATGTAATTTCTCCCTTCTTGAGCTTATTTATTTTCTCCGGCATATTATCTATGCAGAAGACATTATTTCCCAGGTCGGCGAAACAGGCTCCAGTTACCAAACCCACATATCCAGTTCCGATGACCGTTAATTCCATTGCTAGACCCTCTCCCGCCAGTATTGGACCAAATCCTCAATGGTCCTCTCCAGAGGAATCTCGTTTTTCCAGCCGGTTACGGAGCGAAATTTGTCCGAATTGCCTATTAAAACGGGGACATCACTGGGACGCATCCGCTCCGGATTAGGCGTGATTTTCACTTTCTTGGGGTCCAGTTTTGATTTGCTGATGATTAGGTGCAAAAGGTCTTTAATGGTCACTCCCACACCACTGGCTAAGTTGTAGACCTCTCCGGGCTCCCCCTTTTCCACCGCCAGCCAGTAACCCCGCATAATATCGCGAACATCGCTGAAATCCCGAATCGCCTCCAGATTGCCGACGCTGATATCCTGCCGCTTGCCCTTCTCCAATTCTACCACCTGCATGGCAAAGTTGGAGGAGACGAAGACTTTCCCCCTTCTCGGACCGGTGTGGTTAAAAGCCCGAGTGCGGATAACCGGTATTTTGTAGCTTTGATAATATTGGAAACTGAGCATATCCTGACCAACCTTGCTGACCGCATAGGGTGACAGGGGCCGCAGGGGACAGTCTTCCGCTATCGGCAAATCCTCCGGTCTGACAGCTCCATATTCCTCCGAGGAACAAGCCACTAATATTCTGGGAGGCTCTGACAGGCTGCGGGCAGCTTCCAGAATATATAAAGTGGAGAGAATATTGGTGGTCAGTGTCTCTGCCGGTGCAGACCAGGAAGTGGGCACAAAACTCTGTGCCGCCAGATGGAAGATTACATTCGGCTTATTTGAAGCGATAAGGCTCTTGGTTGACGATGCGTCCCGCAGGTCGGTCTCTATGAGATTGACTTTGCTCTCCAGGTGGCGGATATTTTCCATGGGGCTGCGCCAACGAATGGTGCCGACTATCTCGCTATCCGGAAAATTAGCCAGGATAAATTCCGCAAGATGGCTTCCGGCAAATCCAGTCACACCGGTTATCAAGATACGCATTAAAACCTCCTGAGAAGAATTCAAAATTACCAATGATTATAGATTATCAAACTTGACCGGTCAATCTATTTCAGACTGCTTTTTCTAACTTACCGATAATTTCATTTACGCTGTTGTATCCCTTCTGGGCGAGGTAATCGGATAGCCCGGAACATATTTTCTCGCCAATATTCGGCTCCACGAATATCGCCGTTCCCACCTGAACCGCTTTTGCCCCGGCTATGAGAAAACAGACTGTATCTTCCCAGGAGCTTATCCCCCCTATGCCGATTACCGGTATCTTCACCGCTTGCACGGCTATGAAGACCTGTCGCAGGGCAAAGGGCATAATCGCCGGACCGGAGAGCCCCCCGAAGACATTTCCCAGCACCGGTCTTTGGGCGTGGACATCAATAACCAATGCCGGCAGAGTGTTTATGAGGGAGATGGCGCAGGCGCCGCCGTTTTCCGCAGCCCTGGCGATGACTGCTATGTCGGTGACCAGAGGGGCAAGCTTTATCCAGATGGGTAAGGTGGAAACTTTTTTGACCGCCGAGGAAATCTGCTCCACCATTTTGGGGTCGGTGCCAAATTGCATGCCGCCGGCCGGGAGATTAGGACAGGAGAGATTTATCTCCAGAACGTCCAGATTCTTCGCCCGGTTGCACTTCTCCACCATACTCAGAAATCCATCCAGGTCGTCTGCGGAGAGATTGAGGATTATGCGGGTATTTGTCTTAGCCAGTTCGTCCAGGGCGGGAAGCTTTTCTTTTAGCACCACATCTATGCCCGGGTTTTCCAGACCGATGGAGTTGACCAATCCGGCCGGAGTCTCTATTAAACGAGGCGGAGGGTTTCCCACCCGCGGGGTCGGCGTGGTGCCTTTGAGCACTATTCCCCCGAACTGAGCCGGATTGACCACCGGGCTATACTCGCTGCCGTAGCCGAAAGTGCCCGAGGCGGCGATGACTGGATTCTTGAACTTCACCGAGCCGACAGTTGTGCCTAAGGATTTGTCGGTTACCATTTCAGGTCCTTCCATTTAAAGACTGGACCCTCTCGGCAAACGCTTGCGTAACTTCCATCCGCCAACAGGCGAGCGCAACCCCTACAGGCACCTACGCCACAAGCCATAGTCTCCTCCAGGGAGACAAAGCAAGGGAGGTTCGGAGGAAGGAATGGGTGGAGAGCATTTAGCATCGCCTTTGGACCACAGACATAAACTCCGTCAAAATGAGAGTCTAGATATTTTTTAGCCAGCGTGACCACATCACCGCAGAAGCCGGCGGCGCCATCCTCACAGGCTAACCGGAGGTCGGCGTTGGCTAATGCGGGCAGGGGAATGAGTTCATCTTTACTCCGCACCCCAAAGAGTATAGTGGGCTTAATTTTATCAGCTATCAGGCGCTGGGCCAGGAAGTGTAATCCCGCTATGCCGGTGCCACCAGCGATGAGCAGGGGGCGCTGAAAGTCGCCCGGGTAGGGATTGCCCAGAGGACCCAGGACGGAGATACGGTCGCCGGCTTTAAGATGGGACATCAACCCGGTAACCGGTCCGACCACTTTATACAGAATTTCCACTCGCGGAGCCATCCCCTCTACTATGGATGCGCTGAAGATGGAGAAAGGTCGGCGCAATAGAGGGGAGAGGGTTTCCCCCATTTTGATGGTTATAAACTGCCCCGGTTTTGCCGATTCCGCCAGAGATGTATTTAGCAAGGATAGAAGGTATATGCTGGTTTGCAGTTGGCGATTGTATTCAACGGTAGCGGTGTGCAGACCTATATGGGGGGGGATTTGCTGAGAAATAGGCATTTGTTAGAATATTAGACTATATATACAGTCAAGTCAAGGGTATGTTTTATTCAATCTGCCCGGTCCCACATATTAAGGGATGGTTGTGGAGGGTAAAACTGCTTCAAAGCACCATCCAGCCAGCGCCTGCTCCAGCTTGTCGGCTATGGCACCCTTTCTAACTGCTACTAGTAGATGATATTGCTCGTAGCCTAGCTCTGTTCCAAATTGATGGGAGGCGATAATCCGATACTCGGCAAAACCGGGATGCTGAGAAATCTCCCAGCTCACCTGACGAATACCGCCGCCATACTCTGCCGGCTTCCAGGGCTGGGGCGAGACTAGCACAATGACCTGCGGATTACGTGCGAAGATGTAATTAACATCTACACCTAAGTAGAAATTGGGGTTGGGGTTTTTCGCCAGATAGGGGTCGTTTATCATCATAAAGTCCAGAGTGGGGAGCTTGGAGAAATAGGGTATAGCTCCGGCGTCGCCCACAGCGATGAGCGCATCTTCCGGCAGATTCTCCCCAAGGAGCTTTCCCAGCTGAATATGGCTCTCTTGCAGGCCTTGGCTGTAGACCTTAACAAACTTCTCTATCTCCGGAAAATATTGCAGGGGATAGAAGACAGCGATGAAAGCAAAGATGATAACGATAATAATGAGCGTTTTCAACATCTGTGGTTTTCTTTTAACAATCGTCTTAAGTAATAGCGAAATTCCCAGACTGGCAAGGATGTAGACCCAGGCAAAAAAAAGCACAAAGAAGCGATGCTGGAAATTCATTATCAGGTTCGGCGTAAAATAATAGCCAGCGAGGGCTAAGCCGGGCAGGACAATGAGCAGCATATCTTCTGCTCTCCGGCGCAAAGACCCCCCAAAGCCGACCAAACCCAAAAAGACCGCAGGGGCGCATGCCCCCAAAAGCAGTATCATATCCTTCAAGTTCTCCATCTTGGGGACTAAACTGGTCTGTTTGACATAGAATGTATTGGGAAAAGGTGACTGGAAGTATAGCAAGCGAAATAGCTCGTAGCCGGCAAGAGGAAGCATGAATATGATTACAGTCATAAGGATGGTTTTCCATTTTATTAAATTGCTTTTTGTGAATAGCGGAGCCAGTATGATTACCAGACCACCGATAAGCGCTCCCTCCGGGCGAACCAGGGTGAGAATAAAGGCGACTATGCCCAGGTGGAAGCCGGTAGCAAGCGTTGGTCGGCGCGCGTAGCGCAAACCCAGCCAGATGGCGAGAATTGCTCCGCCGGCAAAAAGGATGGTCTCCAGACCGCCCACGCTGTGCAGAAGTAGCCAGGGATTGACCAGCAGGGCTAATGCTAGTCCGCCTAAAACCGATAATGGTGCTTCCAGCTGGCGTATAATCTTTAGTGAGACAGAAACTAAAAGAGCAAGTCCGGCAATTCCGGCAATCTTATAGCCAATAACCGGTTCTGCTCCCATCAACTTGAATAATGCTCCCCAGAGCACCAAAAAAAAGCTGGTGAAACCCTCCACCGGCGCTTCTCCGGTATTCCACACTATTCCTTTGCCCTCTGCCAGATGCTCGCTGTAGCGGGCTAAGATGTAGGCATCGTCTATGGTGAAGGACCGGAGGTGCAGGAGGGCAAAAAATGCGGCTAAGGTGCCGCAAGCGATGAGGACAATCGTCAGAGGTCTTGATTCTTGCCAGTTCATTTTTCAGTTTCGGAAAGAATATAGGTAAGTTTTCCCATCTGCTGACCGGTAAGAGCGCGAGTGAAAAAGATGGCTTGGTTACCATCGGAGAGATAATATACTCCCTGGTGATGCAGATGACTCCTCACCTGGTCAGTTATGGTCAATTCTACCGCCCAGCCGGGACGCATCTCCCCCAGACAAAAACCCATAATCCTTTGTGCTTTTAGTTCTCCCCAAAATGGTCGGAGCAATTTGGCTAGCTTCATCGCCTTGCTTTTCTCCTTTTTTTCGTCCTGGTGAATCAGGGAGATTGCCGGATGTAATCGCTCCCAGCCCCTCCGGCAGTAATTTGCCAATTGAGCGGAGACCAGACTGGTCAGTTCGCCACCAGCCAACCAGATGCCCGCGCCCTCAACAATTCGTTGCGATTGCAGTATCTCACCCCACTTGCCCTGACCGATGACCAGTGCGCCCTCGGCAAGTCCCATAAGCCCATAACCGTTCACAATTATGATGTCCAAACCATCGGATATAGAGCGGTCAATACACAGGTCGGGGCGGAAGCACAACCCCTCAGGTGAGGTGGGTAAGGCACCGTCCAATATTAACAGCCGTGGTGAATTATGCTTTTGGGCAATCTGCACCATCTCCTGGTTCTCCGGGCGGTCGCTGAAGCCTTGTATCTGCACAAATGGCGAGTGGACGGTGAGCAGAGCAGATTTAGCCGGACTCTCTTGTTGCGCTGTAGAATAATCATCGGCTCCGGTCTTGTTGGAAGTTCCCACCTCCAGCAGGTTTATGGAGACCGCTCGGCAGAGGTCGGCGATGTTGCCGGCTTGCAGGCGAACCATCTCCCGACGGGCGACGACTAAAGTGTTTATGCTATGTTCCCTGAGCAGCCAGGTGACTAGCCCCAAGGCGGCGAGCAGGTTCGGCGTCAGAACTGAGCAGGGGAAACCTAGGGCAGAGGTAACCAGAGCGAAAGCTTTCTGCGGATTAGAGAAGACCGGCGCGGTATCGGTGAGAGCGATTTGCGGCGACTGTTGCCAGACTGGAAAGAAGGGTAGACCATAATGAATGGGGTCACCGGTGGCGTTGATGACCTCTTGGGGATTGAAGTGGGTGCTGAGGAATCTTTCCACTTCAGCGGGATAGTCGGTAATCTCGGCGCCGGTGCGGGCTTGTTCTATTATGTCCCGGCAGGCGGAGGCGACCAGCGGTTTCCCATAGTTTTCAATCAGTTTGGTTAGCACCGGGTCGGAGAGCAGTCTGCCAATAGCCGGGGGATGAGAATCTTTTTGGGGGATAGCGCGCCTCTTTGGAGTAATGGTTCTTGCTAAGACAACCTGATTCCCGTCTGAAGAATTCTTTTTATGAATGAATTATTCCCGGCAGTCATCCGCCGTAATTCTTCAGAGGTGTAAATAAATAGCTCTACGGGAACCAACTCATTCAGGAAACAATCTATATATTCTGAACCGCGACGAAACCAATGGGATTCATTGGTATAAGAAATTTCAATAAGTAAATCTGCGTCACTACCGGGAATCTGTCTCCCCTGAGCTATGGAACCAAAGAGCATTACCTTAAGCACTTCTTCGCGCTCAGCTAGCAGTTTCTTTGCCCGTTCCGTGAGCAAGGCTATGATTTTAGCTCTGTTAAGAAATTTTGACGACACAGAAATTGAACACCTCTCGCGCTAGAGTTATTGATTTCTGCGCGTCTTTTTCTTTGTAGAAATCCATTGACGCGCCGTGGTCAAATGCGTTGGGGTATCTGCTGGAAATGTAATTATAATCCAAATCCTTTACTCTGCCAATAAACTCGTCATTCGGACGAACCTGCTCCGGCAACTCCTCAAGGAGCTTATAGATTGAGTGCCCCCAACCTAACCCCCCAAGTTTCTGATAAAGAGCTTTAATAGCTTTCTCAGCGGATTGCAGGGCAAAAAAACAAGCCCCGTCATAGAACCCATTCTTGCTCAAGCTTTCAGCCATCTCCAGGTCGTGTCCGGCGGACCTAAGCCAATCCTCTGACCTCTCAACCATATCTCCTCCTAAAATATCGCTACTTAATCACTATTCTTCCACCTATCGGCTCGGTTAGCGTTCCCAGAGCTTGAATATATTCCTGCAGGCAGTCGCGAATTAAGTAATCCGTCTCCACCACATTCTTTCCCTGGGTGAAGATGTCGCATTTGTCGCCGCCGTAGGCTAAAAAGCTGGGCAAAGCAATGGTGTATAGCGCAGTATCACTTAGTGGCTTGCCCAGGCAGGTTACGCTCAGGATGTTGCCGGAGCTATCTGCAGTAACCTGCAATCCGCTCACCTGCAAAAACCCCCCCTCACCTTTGTTAGTGGTCAGGCTTTGAGTGAGCGCGGACTTTATCTGTTGACCAGTCAGTTTCATAGAGACCAGATGGTTCTCGTAGGGGAAGGCTTCCATCAGCCTGCCCAGGGTTATATTGCCTGCAGGAAAGCTGGTGCGTATGGAGCCGCCGTTAAAGAAGGCGATGTCGGTGGAAAGTTTTTGGCGCAGAGCGTCGGCGAAGAGGTCGCCCAGGTTGGTCTCCTGACTGCGCACATTCACCCGCTCACCGTCAAAAGCAACCAGAGCCTTGCCCAGCACATTGGATACCTGCTCATTGGCTTCTGCCGCATAGGGGGCAATAATCCCCGCCACCTCTGGATTCTCCGCCACACTGCCGTCAATGGGGATGAGCCGGCTCTCATATTTTTCAATCCGACCGGTTTTATCAAACTTCAATTTAATAACCCCCACATATTTACCCTTCTCGCCGGCTTGCACTATCACCGTATCGCCGACTTTGTCCGGAGGATTTATGGCGTCGTGGGAGTGTCCCCCCACAATCAGGTCAATCCGGGGGACATCCTGCGCCAGCTGGTCGTCATTTTCCCGACCAAGGTGGGTGAGGGCTATAATCACCGGATATTTATCTCCCCAATATTCCAGAAGCTTTTTGGAGACCGCGATGGGGTCCAAAAACTCCAAGCCGAGCACATTTTGTCGGTCGGTTGATGTGGGCGTCTCCGTAGTGGTCAATCCGTAGATGACAATGGGAAGGTCAAAGTCCGGTAGATAGGGCGAGAAGTAGCGGTCTTTGGTGAAAGTGGCACTCTCGGCGCTCACCCAGACATTTGAGGAGATGAAGGGGAATTCAGCCAGAGCTTCCAGCTCTTTTAATCTATCCTGACCGAAGTCAAATTCGTGGTTGCCCAGAGTGCAGGCGGTTAGCCCCATCTGGTTCAGGCATTCCACATCCACCTTGCCCGTGAAAAGAATGCTTATTGCCGGACCGCTTAGCAAGTCGCCGCCGCAGAGGAAGAGCACATTGTCTTTGTCCGCCATAATATCCTCTACCACTGTAGCGATGCGGGCGAAACCACCGACGGAGTTTCCGGAGGAATCAACTGTAGGCTCCACATAGCCGTGGGTGTCGTTGATATAAACAACAGTCAGCTCCCGACTGGCGAAGGCCGGGCTGATGAGTACTAATAGAATGAACACTGTGGTGAATAATCTCTTCATTTATGCCTCCGTATGACCATAAAAGTGGTTATTTGCTTTTTAGCGGGCAATTGCCGGCTTCGGCTGCACTCTTCCCGATTGTTTTCGCCGGCTGACCTAGGTTCCCGCCAGCCCAGGTGAGGGAGACGCTGGGACAAGTGGTGCACAGAAGACAGCGGATGCAGTCGGGGCTGTTGGCATTTTCATATATGTTTATGTCCGTTGGGCAGATTTTTTGGCAGACGTTGCACATATTACAACTAGCCTTAACTTTATCCTCTACCGTCATGCGCAACACCGAAACCCGGTTGAATAATCCCAGTATCGCCCCCAGGGGACAGACCGCGCGGCAGAAGGGACGCTTGATGAAGACGAACAAACCCAAAAAGACGACCAGAATCACTACCTTGACCCAGAAGAACCAGAAGATGGTGGGGAACATAGGGTCGCCGGACAGGGGATTGGCTGGATTCCACAGGATGAAGGGGATACCCGCCTCTAAATTTCCCTGGGGGCAGAGCTTGCAGAACCAGGGAAGCTGGGTGAAGAAGGGGATGATTAATACTAAGACGACCAGCACCAGATAGCGTCCCCAGGAAAAATAGCGGTGCATGGTCACTTTGGGAGTTTTTATCTTGAATAGAGCATCCTGGACGAAGCCGAAGGGGCAGACCCAGCCGCAGAACATCCGTCCTACCCCCAGACCGACCAGTGCGGTGAGCGCCATAGGCCAGGAGGTGAGGGTGGTCACCAGCGCTTGAAGGTAAGCGGAGAGTTGGTCCCAGAGTCTGGCGGTGGCGGGGAATTTGACCGGGCGGGTGATGAGCAGGATGTGTTGGATGGAGCCGATGGGGCAAGCGAAGAACGCCGAGGGACAGCCGTAGCAGTTGAGCACCGGGGCGCAGTATTGCTTGAGGACTCCGCCGTAGAGCTTCTTGGTCCAGAAGACCGGGATGAAGGAGTTCAGGGCGACCACGCCGAGGAGCAGTTGGAAGAGTCGGCGCAGGGGATTGAGGAAGGATTTACTCTTGACCGGCATTTTTTTCCTTTACTAGCCAGGTAGGGGAAGAGTGGCATTAATCAGGTTGAATATAACAAAAAAGCCAGCCAAGTTGCAAGGGAAAGATGGGGGAGAAAGATTCTGACGATATGGTGAGGAATTTCAATATATTTATTATTGACAAACTTTAATGTAATTTTAATATAAGTACGATAAGTAGGGGTTGGCTCCCATGCCAACCCCACTGGGGTTGGCTACTATGCCAACCCCACTGTGCCTGAGCAAGCCCTTCCCCTTTCATCAATTTTGGCGCCAAATATAGCTTGACATCTCTTAAAATGTTAGTTAAAATTTGCCTGATGTAAAAGTTGATAGCATAAAGAACCTAAAACCCATCAGGAGGTTAGATTATGTTCAAGTTTGCGCTTCCCGTTTTGCTGGTGATTTTTGTTACTGCCGGTATTTCCCTGGCCGGGGTCCTCTCGGTTAATTTCCCCCTGGGCTCCGATACCTGGGAAGTCGCTAACGATCCCTACTGGTGGAATGCAGGTGATACCGTCTACGGCGATAGGGATTTGGGCTCTGCTCATTTTACCCAAGTAGTCATCAACTTACCCATCACCGAAAATTCCTTGATCGAGGCAGAAGGCGGATATGTAGCCCTAGACTTAAGAATAGACGGGACTACAGTTGCATCCTTCGAGATTCACGAAGCTGACGGAGACGGTATGTGGGTAGATACTTTCACTATTGATTTCACTCCGACCGGTACTATGGAGGTTCGCTATTACGAGACCAATACAGTGGTCAGTGGAGCCGGTAGCATCGTTATAGAAGATACCACCGGTTATCTGGAGTTCACTGATAATGACTCCATCCAGCCCACTTCCCTCGGTCTGGTAAAGGCGATATTCAGGTAAGATATTCAGTTAATTTATGATAAGCGCCGGCGAGGATTCGCCGGCGTTTTGATAATTGGTCTCAGCAACCAGATGAAGATTAAAGGCTCAGGCTGTGGCTCATAGTGATGAGCAGACCCAGCTGGCACAATACTATTGTCACCGCCACCGCGCATATTTTCAATAGTTCGCGACCCATCTTTTCTCCTCCTTAAAAGTGATTGAAAAATTTGTTGTTTCAAGATATAAGACGCAAAGCTCTCAACTCTGTTTCAAATAAATGACAAATATTTTATAATTTGAAAGCGCCAGCTTTTTGCTGGCGCCTCCTTTTGCTGCTTAGACTGCATAGCCCTAATCCGGGCAGGTTGGATGCTCTAAATTTCTGTTATCATACAATTAGACGAAATTGGTGCTGTAATGTTTCAGATGCTCTACAAAGAAATTGTTTCCAGATAAAAAAATCCGCTCTGTTGTAGAGCGGAATAGTTTTAATGGAAATAAATTGACAGCTTTTTCGCCGTCTGTTATATTTTCTTGGTGGTTTTAGTTATCCGCGGATACTTGAGCGACTTCAAACAGCGGGCACATATCTGCATAGTTACCGGACGCCTTTCCACCATCACGCGCACTCTCTGCAAATTGGGATACCACTTGCGCTTGGTGCGGTTATTGGCGTGACTCACCGCATTCCCGCTCATCGGTCCCTTGCCGCAATTATCACATCTACGAGACATATAAAAAACACCTCCAAAATTTATACTGAATACTGCTTGCCGCAGGTAAGTTGGAATAGAAAATAGAGTGTGAATTTAACATATCTGCTCCCTTTTTGCAAGGATTTTTTTGCAAATTTTCACCAAATCTTATACTCAATGAACGGAGGAAGATTATCTCTGGCAACCAGTTCAGACTAAGCCTGATAGTCGTCGCTAGAGACGAAGCCGAGAATATTGCTGAATGCTTGAGGAGTGTCCCTTTCGCTGATGAACTGGTAGTGGTAGATAACGGTTCCACCGACTCCACCGTTAATATCGCTCGTAAAATGGGCGCTTTGGTTATTCCGGCAAGAAACGTCTTCAATTTCTCCGAGTTGAAGAGCCTGGCTCTGAGGAGAGCGAGTGGTGAATGGGTTCTATCCTTGGACGCCGATGAGCGAGTAACTCCAGAGCTTTCCCAGGAGATTAGCGCACTTTTATCCACTAATCCAGCACACCACGGCTATGCTATCCCCCGTAAGAATTTTTATTTAGGAAAATTCCTGCGTTACGGCGGGCATTTCCCCGACCTACAACTACGGCTTATGCGTCGTGACCGAGCCAGTTTAGACGGCGCCCCAGTCCACGAAAGCTTCCGGGTGGAGGGTTCCGTCGGTCGGTTAAAATCACCTATCCTCCATTACACCTATCCAACCCTCAGCGATTATTTCCGCAAGCAGGGGGTCTATATTCCCCTTATGGTGGAATATCTGGCGCAACATAATGTCAGCCGAAGCCTCCCGGCTCGCTTCTACTATCTCTTTCTCCGTCCAGCCCTGCGTTTTATTCGTCGCTATTTTTTCAAGCTAGGTTTTCTTTCGGGCTATGTCGGTTTTATCTCCGCCTGTTTGGATGTAATAACCAACATTTCCGCTTATGCCGAATATTTACGGCGGAGCGCTAACGGCAAATCTTAGGTCTATGCGCATATTACAGATTCTCTCCCAGCTGGAGCTAACCGGTGCTGAACGAATGGCTTGCGACCTTACTACGGAGCTTCTGCGACGTGGTCACCAAGCCCTGGTGGTTTCCGATACTATCAATACCACCTGGAGCTGTCCCTTTCTCCCTCTTCCCTTGAATCAACGTAGTTATCCTCAGCGAATCACCAACATCCGTAGGCTGAATACCCTGGTGCGCTCCTTTCGTCCCCACCTACTTCATGCTCACTCGCGAAGTGCCTCCTGGGTGGCTAGCTTCACCTCCGGAATGACCGGGGTTCCGCTGGTGGTCTCGGTGCATCAGCTTCTACCCGGGGGGCTTTCCAAAAGGTTTATCCCCGCTCTGGGGGATAAGACGCTGGCTATTTGTGAACAGGTGGAGGAACACCTGCAAAAGTATTTCCCCACCCGACCGGGTCAGGTGGAGATACTCAGAAACGCCCTGGACCTGTCCTTATATGCGCCCAAACCAGTAACCAAGAAAAGATATTCTCAAAATCGGCGCATAGGGGTATTAGGCCGGCAGAGTGGACCCAAAGGGGAGGCAACCCGCTGGTTCATCCGTCAGGTATTTCCGACAATTTATGCCCACAATCCTAGAGTGGAGCTGCGCATCGCCGGCCGGGAGAACTCATTGGTGCGAGAGGAGGCGGCGCTCTGTAACCGTAGATTGGGGAAAAAGCTGGTATATTTAACTGGAATGGTTAACGATGTCCCTGCCTTCATCTCCTCATGCGACCTGGTGGTCGCTGCCGGGAGGTCGGCACTGGAGGTCATGGCTGGCGGGCGACCTTTGCTGGCATTAGGGGAGAGGGGCTGTCTGGGGATGATAGAGGAGGGGAATATCACCCAGGGTGAGGAGACCAGTTTTGGGGATTGTCTCGCTGTAAAGGAGTTTGACGCTGAAGGAGCGATAAATGGCACTATCCGGACGCTCTCCGACGAGGGATACTGGTGGAAATTGGCGCGATTTGGACGTTCCGCAGTGGAGAAGCAACATGATATTTGTAAAATAGTGAACAAGTTAGAAGAGATATACAACCGCTTATCGGCTGGGAAAGATAGAGATGGGCGATAGGTTGAAAGTTTTATTTCTCTGTGTGCACAACTCGGCGAGAAGCCAGATGGCTGAGGGCTTGCTCAATCATTTTTATGGTGACCGATACCAGGCGTTCAGCGCCGGAAGTGAGCCCCAGCCGGTTCAACCGAGAGCAGTCCGGGTGATGGCGGAACTGGGGATAGACATCTCCCGACAAAGGTCCAAGAGCCTGAAGGAGTTACGGGGACAATTTTTTGACCTGGTCGTCTCCACCTGCGAGCAAGCCAGAGGTTCCTGCCCCATCTTTCCCTGCGATGCGGAAAAGCTTCACTGGGACCTGCCGGACCCGGCACAAATTGAAGGCGACGAAGAGGAGAAGTTATCCACCTATCGCCGGGTGCGGGAGGAGCTGAAGAGGTTGATAGGGGAGATGGTGGGGAAGGATATTGGGAAAGAAAATGGGCAATAGGACTCTTGAAAATGAGACATCAAAAAGTATAAACTGGGGGGCTATTTTGTGCTATGATGAAAAAGTGTGGTTTATAATAAAAGCGCAATAGGGCAAATCAAAGACAAATTAGGTGAATATACTGATGAAGAATAAATGGAGAGAGAGATGATAATTACCGCATCAAAACCAGGACTAGTGATAAGTTTACCTATTTACACTCCAACAGGGAAAGTCAGAGTTAAAAGATTGAAGGAGGGATTTATCTCCGAACCACTAGCTTCCCGAAGTAAAAAAATTAGTGAAGATGATTATATTGAATGGATGATCAGTTATGACACAGATAATCTGAACGAAGATTCAATTATGAAGAATGTAATCTTGCAAAAAGATAGCGGAGTTAGATATGGTTGTGAGTTGGTTAAAATGATGGTTGAGGGATACAAACTGTCTCTGTTTTCCGAGCAGCAGATTAAGGAACTGGTAAAGCTCTTGAAACTAGAGATGGAAGGCATAGAGGAGAAGGAGGGTATTAAAAAAACAATTTGTCATGAAGATTCAGATAAATTAATGGAAGGTTTCGGGTTTACAAAATATCAACTGATTACTCCAAATTATATTAAAAATGGTAATAAATACAATATTGAGATAAAGATAGAGCATAAACAAAGAGCTATAGGCTATCAAGCTACGATTTATCTTAATCTGCCGATGGTTTATTGCGGTTCTAAAGAGAACAAACCTCTTATTGGGAGAACCGCTGAGAAAATGGAAGAAGTGGATTATTTGATAGATATGACCAACAAGGATATTATATATGATACGGTTCTTGCTTTTGCCTTAGCTTCTCTGAAACATAGGCGAGATATGCAGAACATTTTTTGTTCATTGAACTATGATATCTAATCAAATCATTATAGGTGATTCTTGTCAGGAATTGCGGAAATTGCCGGCAAATATGGTTCAGGCTATCATTGCCGACCCGCCATATTTCAATGTTTTGAAAGAGGATTGGGATACTCAATGGTCGGAGGCAGAGGAATATCTGGATTGGTCTTTTATTTGGGTATCAGAATGCATGCGCATTCTTAGGGAAGATGGATTATTCTTTTGCTTCGGACAATTAGGTAAGCGCGAACATGTTTTTATACATTTAATGTCTCGACTTTGTCAGAAGTTTCAGTTCCACGATCTAATTATTTGGGACAGAGTGGTCGGTTATAATGAGCGTCGGGACAGCCTTACCCCAGCTTATGAGATGATTTTGATGTTAAGGAAAGGGAACACAGTTAAGTTTAACAAAGAAGCATTGAGAGAGACATACGATTCAAAGACTGTGGAACTCTATTTAAAAGATAAAAGATATAAAGATAAAGAGGCAAGATTAAAACACTTAGTGCAAGGTAAATATTCAACAAATATAATCCGCATTCCCAGCCTAAAGGGTGCTAGCAAAGAGAAATGTGGTCATCCCAGTCAAAAACCTTTAGAGTTGATTTCAAAACTCATAATGTGTTCCACGAATATTAATGATTTAGTACTGGACCCTTTTCTGGGTTCAGGAACCACTGCATTAGCTGCCCAGATGCTGGGGAGAAAATGGTTAGGAATAGAAGTCAGCAAAGAATATGTGGAGATTGCCGAGCAAAGGCTTTCCGAGCATATAAACATTTTTGAAAATATTTAAGATCGTCTTCAAGTGCTAAAGGCATTTGCGATAGTTATATTGGAGATATATCGACTATATAGTCACTACGTGTCAGCAGGCGTGCGACGCTTGCTCAATTTTCCCTCCGATACGGAAAAGCTTTACTGGGACCTGCTGGACCCGGCACAAGCTGAAGGCGACGAGGAGGAGAAGCTCTCCGCCTATCGCCGGGTGAGGGACGAGCTGAGAAGATTGATAGGGGAGATGGTAGATGATGGGAAATAGAAACTAAAAGGCGGAACGCAAATTACGAAGTGTTTTAAAAATAATTAAAATATTTTCAAGATTTTCTTGATTTTTACACTTTTTTATGTTAGAATTATTAAATAGGTGTAAGAGATTTTTCAAGTGATGTTAAAAGAGATTGAATGAGAGAGTGGTGCCATTGTGGAAAATATTAATAAAATAATTGGTGAACGAATTAAGATAGCCAGAAAAGACCTTAGAATAACGCAGAATACGCTTGCAAAAAAAACATCCATTGGGTCTGCACAAATCATTTCAATGATAGAAAAGGGAGAAAGAGCCTTAAAAGTGCTAGAGCTTAGTTTGTTTGCAAAAGTACTACATAAAGATATTAATTTTTTTATTACACTAACTAGACCTACGAAAGTACCTAGTATCTTATGGCGGAGAAAGGGAAATAGTAAAAAAGGAGGAATATCAGAAGCAAGCGGATTTTTTATTAACAAGTGCCAGCAGTATAATCACTTGGAGAATCTTGTAGGAAGTAATCTTATAAGTACATTACCATCAATAAAACTAGATCTTCATTTAAATATTAATGATTTTACATTTATAAAAATGAAAGCAAAAGAAATTAGTGATTTTTTGCAGTTGGGTTCAAGACCAGCTCGAAGCTTAGAACCAATTCTTGAACAAAAATATGGAATTAAAATACTATGTTCAAGAGAAATGGACACAATATCTGCTGCTTCTACGATAGGTGAATTTGGACCAGCAATACTAATTAATGGACTTGAAGCTCCTTGGCGAAGGAATTATGATCTTGCGCATGAGTTATTTCATATATTAACCTGGGATGATAACTTAATCAAAAAACAAAAAAACAACAAAAGAGATATCGAAAGTTGGATAGAAAAACTTGCAGAGTCATTTGCTTCAATTTTGTTAATTCCAGATGATGAATTAGATAGGGAGATAAGGATAAGAGTTCGTAATGGTAAAATATCCAAACAAGATTTAGTAAGTATAGCTCGTGATTTTGATGTATCTATAGATGCTCTATTATGGCGTTGTAAAGGTCTATATCAGTTGTCTAAGCAATCAGTTGAACGACTTCTAAAAGACAAAGATTTTCGAAAAATTGATAGAATGACTCATCATTCAAATTGGAGGAAAGCACCTGAATTGCCTAAAAGATTCGTTATGCTAGGTGTAACTGCATATAAAATGGGGAAGATCTCAAAAAGCCAATTAGCCAATTACTTTGTTACATCAATTGCGAAGATAAATGATTTAGTAACAAGCTATGGTTTTTCACTAGAGGATGATGATGAGCAAGAAATTGAAGTTGATATTAGATGCTAATGCTATTATTGAATTATTTACATTAGAAATCTGGGATCAATTTATTGAGCTAGTCGACGTAACAACCTCAGATAGCATATTAAATGAAGTTGATTTTTATAAAACAAAACATGGTGAAATAATTCCTATTGACAAGCAAAGACTTAATAGAATAGTAATAAATAATCCAGAGATTGAGGATTTAAGAAATATCGTCGAATTATTTGACGATTTTTTTTTACAATCAATTCATGAAGGAGAACGTGGGATAATATCATTATTAAATGCTAATAAATATGAAGATGATTATAAGCTATGTGCAGGTGATGGAGTAGTTATTAAATGTCTTGCATTATTAGATATGTCAGAACGTGGAATATCACTTGAAAGTGTATTAAATCAAATTGGACTCACAAAGCATTTAAGGGGACATTTCAGAGACCAGTTTTTTAGAGATTGTTTGAAAATTGGTGTGCGAGAAAGAATTCAAGGAGTAAATCTTAGAAGATAAATATTACTTTTGTTAAACAGATTTCTAAAGAGGGAATTATTTTGATGCAGTTGACTTACCACCCGATGGAATGACATCTGGATATCTAATATTTATATTACCAGAAAAAGATCGGTATGTATTAAATTATGAAGGATTATTATCAGGAGAGTCAATATCTAAAGATATTTATGTAAGATAGATAATTATGTCCAAAATAAATTATAACACCTAGCCCCGCCAAATTTCGGCGGGGCTTTGATGTAGGAGGTAGCAGATACTTACTTATGTAGAGAGATGAAGAAGCCGAGGTTAATACTCTACCAACGGATATCCCCAGGGTTGGTTGCTTATCATTATTGGTATAGTGACCTTGTCGCCAATCTTAAATACCGCCCCCAAATTATAGTAGATATTGGTTCCACCGAAGGCTTTGGGCAGAGTAGTCCCGCTTATCCCCCCGAAGACCTTAGCATAGCTAGAGAGCGCATAGTCCATCCCCACACTATAATACCCGCCGAAGGGACTGCTCCCGTTAAGTGATTCTGCAGTAATTGTCTGACCGCCACGGAAGAAACCGAGGTTGGTGTATATGTTGAATCTACCGCCGGCTAACGGTTGTTTTATGCCCAAGCCGAGGTAACCTTCCATCTTGCCGTTGCCCAGCCTTTTGGAGACATCGCCGGTGGGCACAGTGAAACCCCCTTGAAGGGCCATTTTGGTTGAGTGTTTTTGCGGGGAGAGCAGATACTTGGCGGAGATGCCGACATCTCCTATTCCGCTGCCACCGCCGGAGCCTTTGGTAACCCCAAAAGGCATAGTGAGGGCGACGGTGAGATGGTCGGTTATGCCGATTTGGGGCTTCAGAAAGAACATTGTCGAGGAGCCGGCGGAGCCAGAGGAGTAAATTCCGCCCATCTCTAGTTTGTAGTGACCGGCTTTGAGCATATCGGTCTGGTAATAGGGGAGATAATCAAAAGAATGGGCGGAGACCGCCACCAACCAGATTGAGAAAAGGCAAAGGCACAATTTTCTGAGCATCTTTCTCCTCAGTGCATTAGGGGACTTCTCTATTTACATCTATAGACATAACGGTCTTTCAAAAGGGTTAAGCTATTTTAATAATAGCGTCAGAAGTATAGATTATTAAAATTTTATCGCTAATTCTTTTATGTTATGCTTCTATGCCAATGGATTGGTTAGATATAAGGAGGCAATGATGACCTACCGGTCTGTAACACCAGCTCTTTTTATCCTATGGTTTGCCGCAAATTCCTACGCAACTGTGGGCTGGGTTATCCATCCTGATGAGAATATGGCTGGCCTGGACTGGCGGTCTCCCCAGCACCCGGATATTCAATTAGTTCAGGAGAATTATCAGGTTACAATAGTAAAAACGGACCTCTCGGCGAAAGTAACCGAGACCCTGGTCTTTCGCAATTACGGTGAAGCCCAGCAAGTGGAGATGTATATGAATATCAGCGACGACATAGGAAGGTTAATTGACGACCTGAAAGTGCATATTGATGGAAGACCGGTCGCAGTTATCCGTTGGTATGCTCAGTATTATCTTACCAATATTGACCTACAGGCGGAGTCGTCTGATGTTATAACTAAAATGCTCGCCCCGGAAGACAGCATTGTCTATAGCTTCCGCTACGGAGAGCTAGTCTGTCATAAACTCTCATCTTACGAGCCATACGCTGATGATGCAGAGTTCTGCCCCGCCGAAGGCGGGGGGTATATCGCTGATACCTGGATACTAGAGATGCCAGCCAAAAGCGAGGTTACTGTGGAATGCCATTACCAATTAAATATGCACAACGGCCCTGGTAACATTACTGAACTGCCGCTAGCAGTTTCCTCAGGGTGGAAGGACTTGGTTGAACAATGGCAAGTAGTTATTAGCAAAAGTCCCGATGTAAGTATGGCTGATATTCTCTATTATTCGTGGAAGGAGTTCTCTCCATCGCTTTCCGATATTATAATAAACAATGAATTGCACTCCATTAGCTTAAGCGTTGAGGAGCTTTCCAGCTCTTGGAGTAACGGTTTCCGAAGAATTACTCTAAATGGTTTATATTATCCCCTATACAGCCATCCCTTTCTGGAAGCTTCCATGGACTCCCCGGTCATTTTTTTATACGACCTGAATGAGAATTATCCCCAGGGTTTCAAACTTCCCCAGCTCACTTATACCAGCTATGTGGAAGCTCTGGATGTGAAAGGAGACTGGCTTAAAGTGAAGCTGCTTGGTGTCGGCGCAGAGTGGGACCAAATTGGTAGAATAGGCTGGATTGAATGGCGGGGGTATTTTAATTGTAGCTCTGTGCCGACATTGCAAGTAATAGATGCGGAACCCCAGCCATTCTACCTGGATGAAAAATGCAGCCAGCTCTGTCCGCACAAATCCCAAATATACGCTGGAGAGTGGATATATCTTTTGGGGAGAATAGATACTGATACTTGTCAAGTGTTGGTAGGTAATGGAGAGGGGGCTCCAGGTTGGAATAATCTCTCCTCGGCGGAGGAGCTTTATCTGGGCTACATCCGCTTCTGGGAACGGGACAAAGACGACAAGATAAAGATGGATTTTGTGTTAAAATGACCCCCAGAACCAGCTTATACTCTGAGGAGAGAAGTTGGCAGAACCCAGCAATTATCCGGCGATATGACCGGGATAATTGCTTCAAGCAGCATAATGAATGGAACAAATGACTAATAAAGGAGGAGAATGAGACAAACATTTATTCTGATGCTTTTCTTTATTTGCCTGGGCGGCAATGCCCTCGCCGATTCCGGTTGGTATAGTGATGTAAACGGTCCTATCGGCGCCGAGGAAGAGCATCCTTACATCAGTGTGATGGGCGAGGTGGTGGAGATAACGCTAAATCCGGAGAATGTTGATGTCCTAGCCACCTTCACTTTCACCAACTTTGGTTCGGCAACCGAAGTGGGGATGTATTTTCCACTGGGTGAGGGGGGAATGCTTGACCTGGCGGTTGGCGGAGAAGAGGATTACGAAGAACCAATTCCGCCCTCAATGGACTATTATGATTTTTCAGTAACAGTGGACAACCAAACCCTTCCGACGGAGCTGGTAAGTCGTAACTCTTACGGAGAAATCATTTCCGACGAATCCATCTCAATTAAAATTCTTGGTTTTGCCCGCTGGTATGTTCCTTTTCAACACAATCAAACCTGCCAGATTGTATGTTCTTACACCGCTCCGTATGAAACTGGAAAGCACGGAGAGGGACCAGATTATTTTAAGTATATTCTTTACACCGGAGCAAGCTGGGCTGGACCTATCCAGGAAGGTCGCATAACCGTAAGTCGCTCTCTGAACTCTTTCAACATTCCCATCGTCTTCGCTACGCCGGAGATATCACTACAATGGGCTGAAGAAAGCGAGAAAGGTTTGGCTATCCTTAGGTCCAATAGCACCGTTACTGCCATTCCACCGGCGGAGGTTACGGTGTTGGGTGATGAGGAAGAAATAACCTGGGAGTTCTCCAACTATGAGCCGGGAGAAGGTGCGTCTATAGAAATATTTTTAGGGGGAGATGTGGAGAAATTTCTTCCCAACATTCATGAGTGGCTTTGGAATAAAATTGGATTTACCTCACCCGAAGGTCAGCCGGGAGTGGTGTTGGCGAATGGCTTGAATTTTCGCCTGGCGCCGGACCCGACGTCCGAGCAAGTCAAGGAGCAACCCCAGTTACAAAAGGAGACTCCCCTTCAAATCCTGGAGGCTTACGGCGAATGGTGGCGGGTGCGCACCAGAGAGGGCAACGAGGGTTGGATTCGCTGGCGCTATATTGACCCGGAGAGTGGAGAGGAGCATATCTACGCCAGTATTTATTGGGAATCAACTGCATAGATATTAGATGTTTGAAAAGAAGTTTGGTTTTTATGCACTAATTTGACCTAGTTGTAGCAATTGAATAGGGCAGATAGTCAATCTTTGTCGTCTTGACAAGCAGGGAATAATCCTTTATAATTGCTTAATGCCTTGCCCCAGGTTGGATAAGGGGCATTGGTGGTTTTTTACCCTTGGCTAGTGCAATGAATTCAATTCAGAGGAGTTTATGGCGGAGATAGACCTCTCACCTCGCGGTAGCAAGAAAGAAAGGGAAAGGATTCTACGCAAAAAGAGCGGTGGCTGGGCAGTATGGAGACGCCGGCTAGCCATCTTTGGCATCGTCTGCGTCCTCTCCTTTGCAGCAATGCTGGGTGCGGGCATCGGCTTCGTCCAGATTCTCTCCCGCGACCTGCCGGATGTAAAACAGCTGGATAACTATCAACCCAGTCTGCCCACCAAGATATACGACCGCAACGGAACTCTCATCACCTCTTTTTATATAGAACAGCGCTATCTGGTGAAGCTGGAGGATATACCCGATGACCTGGTGAATGCTACCATAGCTTTTGAAGACAATCGTTTCTACGACCACTGGGGTCTTGACCCCATTCGCATAATGAAAGCGCTCTGGGTGGACCTTACCCACTGGAGCCGTAGTCAGGGAGCTTCTACCATTACCCAGCAGTTAGCCCGCAACCTCTTTTTGAACTACGAAAAAAGCTTTGCCCGCAAGGTTAAAGAGGCAATTCTTGCCGTGCAGATTGAGCGAGAGTATTCCAAAAACGAGATATTGCAGTTCTACTTCAATCAGATTTATTACGGTCACGGAGCCTACGGTGTGGAAGCTGCCTCCCGGGTCTATTTTGACAAACATTGTGATGAGCTTACCTTGGCAGAATGCGCTTTACTATCCGCACTTCCTAAAAATCCGGTGGCTTATTCACCCTTCTTAGACCCGGAGGGAGCAAAGAAAAGAAGAACTTTGGTCTTATCTGTTATGGAGGACAGGGGCTATATAGATAGTGAGGAAGAAAGCTCCGCCAATGCTGATGAATTTCATCTGAACGAAAAGAAAAAAGTTGACACTGTAGCGCCGTATTTCACCGAATATATTCGCCGGGAGCTGGAAAAACGTTACGGCTCTAGCGCTGTCTATCGTGGCGGACTCTCCGTGTATACCACCTTGGACCTGAAAATTCAGGAGATAGCCACCCGGACCTTACAATGGGGGCTAAACCGCGCCGACGATATGTTCCACTACACTCCTAAGCCTATAGACCCCAACCTCACTTTTTCTAAGATGGAGAGGGGTCAAATTCGCCAGGGCAAGGTGGTGGATATGGACGAGTCCAAAGCCTACCTGGAGATGGGTAACGGGATTACCGGTATTTTGGACATAAGTCCGGCCGCCTGGACGTTTTCCTTTAAGCCCAAGGAGGTAGTCCAGATTGGCAAAACCATTGTGGTGAAAATTTCCGGCTTTAAGAAAGACGAAAACGCAGTAACCGTTACTTACGAGGAACCACCTTATGTGCAGGGTTCGCTTTTAGCGATGGACCCCCACACCGGCGAGATATTGGCAATGGTGGGTGGTTACGATTTCCGCGAGTCACCTTTCAACCGCACCTATCAGTCTAAACGCCAGCCCGGCTCGGCGTTCAAGGTTTTCTTATACACCGCGGCAATGGACAACGGGTTCACCCCTGCCGATGTGGTTCTGGACACGCCGTTCGTTCTGGAGGGTGCCGGGGTCTACTGGCGACCCTACAACTACTCGCGCAGTTTCTCCGGTCCTATGACCATTCGCAACGCTATTGAACAATCAATAAACATTGTCGCCGCCAAGACGATTGACAAGGTGGGTATAGAGACGGTGGTGGATTATGCCCACAAAATGGGGGTAAAAAGCGAGTTGGTGCCGGTCTATTCGCTAGCCTTAGGGTCCTCCGATGTTACTTTGATGGATATGGTCACCGGTTTCTCTACCGTCGCCAATTACGGGGTCAAATCCGAGCCCTATGCCATTCGCTACATAGAAGACCGCGACGGCAATAAAATTGAGGAGTTTGGTCCGGTGCAAGAGGAGGTGCTTCCTGAAGGCACTGCTTCACTGATGATTAACCTTTTGGAAGGGGTTTTAGACCATGGCACTGCCACCTCAGCTAAGCATTACGGTCTGGACCGACCGGCTGCCGGCAAGACTGGCACCACCGACCTGGAGGCAGACACCTGGTTCATCGGATTCACTACTGATATAATCTGTGGAGTCTGGGTAGGGTTGGACGACCACGAATCATTGGGTCATTCCGCCACCGGTGAGTCCTTAGCGGTGCCAATTTGGTCGAAGTTCATCGGCGAGTCGCAGAAAGATGTGCCCAAGAAGAAGTTTGAGATGCGCGGCGACTACACTATGGCAACTATCTGCACCGAGTCCGGCTTGCTTGCCACTACTAAATGCACCAAAGTGCGCTCCGAATACTTTGTAAAGGGCAGTGAACCCCATAAATACTGCGATATGCACGAGCCCAAGGACTTCCTGATGCAGGACAGCTCGCACAATAAACCTAAACCGCCGGAGTTTTAGGCGGTGAAGGGGATTTTTATTAAAGTTGTTATTATTTTATAACTTACCTTTCTTCACAAACCACTAAGAACTCCGTGTCCGACGTCATCTACATGCAGGAAGCGCTGGCGCTTGCTCGCCTCGGCTTGGGGCGCACCTCCCCCAACCCGCCGGTGGGTGCAGTGCTGGTGAAAGATGGGAGCATAGTCGGCAAAGGTTATCACACTTGCTGCGGCAAGCCCCACGCGGAGATAGAGGCTTTAGGCGACGCCGGGGATAAAGCCCGCGGCGCCACACTATATGTTACTCTGGAGCCCTGCGCCCATCACGGACGCACTCCTCCCTGCACCGAACGGATAATTAAGGCCGGGGTAAAGCAGGTGGTCGCAGCAATGCAGGACCCCAATCCCCTGGTGCAGGGCAGAGGTTTTGCCGAGCTAGCCCAGTCCGGCTTGCAGGTAGAGAAGGGATTGCTTGAAGACCAGGCCCGCAGACTTCTGGAAGCATACATTCACTTTGTAACTACCAAAAGACCCTTTGTCGTCGCCAAGTGGGCGGAGACTCTGGATGGCAAGATTGCCACTCGCCGGGGGGATTCCCAATATATATCCAGCCCGGAAGCTTTGCAGATGGTCCATATTTTACGCAATGAATTGGACGCAGTACTGGTTGGAGCCGGAACCGTTCTCACCGACAACCCCCAGCTCACCTGCCGGCTTGACCACAGTTACCAGCCTTCTCCGCGCAATCCCTTGAGAATAGTTCTGGACAGCAGGGCGAGCATAAGCCCGTCCAGTTACATTGCCAAAACCGCTAGGGAAATTCCCACACTCATCGCTACCGGCAAGTCCGCAGACAAAGATAGAGTGGAGCGATTGAGGAGACTGGGTATGGAGGTGCTTCCCTTACCCGAGAAGGATGGAAGGGTTATTTTGTCAAACCTTTTAGATGAGTTGGGCAGTCGGGGGATAGTGAGCCTTCTGGTGGAGGGGGGAAGCCAGGTTCTGGGCTCTTTCTTTGACGCCCGGCTGGTGGACAAGGTAATTATCCACATCGCTCCCATTATTCTTGGTGGAGAGAAAGCGCTGACCTCCGTCGGTGGGTTGGGTGTGGAGAGTCTTAAGCAAGCCCTAAGATTATCCGAGATTGAGCTGGCTCGTCTGGGTGATACAATATCCATCAATGGTTACCCGATGGGAGAATGAGCAGGAATGTTCACTGGATTGATAGAGGAAGTGGGTATGCTGAGCTCTCGCACTATGCTTTCGGCAGGCGCTGAGCTTTCCGTGAAATGTAAAAAAGTCCTGGAGGACCTCTCCTTAAGTGATTCCGTGGCAGTAAACGGTGTCTGTCTGACCGCTACTAAATTACTGGACAATGGCTTCTCCGCCGACCTCTCCCCGGAGACTATCTCCAGCACCACTTTGGGAAAACTGCCCATCGGCGCTCTGCTGAACCTGGAGCGACCATTACGGATTAATGACCGTTTGGGTGGACATATGGTGCAGGGTCATATTGATGGCTGGGGAGTAATCAAGGGTTTTGCCCCTGCCGGCAGTGGGAAGGTTATGTTAATTCAGGTGGAAAAGGAGCTGGGGCGATATATTGTGCCTAAAGGGTCTATTGCTGTTGACGGGGTTTCCTTGACGGTGGTAGAGGTGAAAGGCGATAAGTTCAGAGTGAGTTTGATACCCACCACTTTGAGCAATACTAATCTCAAACGGCTAAAACTTGATGATATGGTCAATCTGGAGGTGGATATTATCTCCAAGTATGTAGCCAGAATGTTGAGTAGTATTGTGGGAAATAGTAAAATAGATGAAGATTTTTTGCGTAGAACCGGCTTTGTGGAGGATTAGCTATGCCCTTTGCCAAAATAGAGTCCGCATTAACCGATTTAACCGATGGCAAGATGGTCATCCTGGTGGACGACGAGGACCGGGAGAACGAAGGCGATATGATAATGTCCGCGGAGAAGGTGACCCCGGAGAGCATTAATTTTCTTACCAAATACGCCCGCGGTCTCATCTGCGTTCCCACCACCCGGGAGAGGCTTTCCGTCCTCAAGCTGGACTTTATGGTCGCCGAGGCGGAGAATACCTCCAAAATGCACACCCGTTTCACCATATCCGTTGACGCTGTCCACGGCACCACCACCGGCATCTCCGCCAGCGACCGCGCCAGGACTGTGCGGGTGTTGGCTGATGCAGAGGCTAAGCCGGAGGACCTGGCTCGCCCCGGACATATCTTCCCGCTGATGGCTAAGCCCGGTGGAGTTCTGACCCGGGCTGGGCATACAGAAGGTGTGGCGGACCTGATGCGCCTGGCTGGGCTTCAGCCGGTCGGCGTTCTCTGCGAGATAATGAACGACGATGGTTCTATGGCACGGGTGCCGGATTTGGAGAAGCTGGCTGACCGGTTCAACTTGAGGATGATTACCATCGCCGACCTGATAGAATATCGCTTCATTAAAGAGAAGCTAATCCGCAGGCTTTTTTCTACCAAACTCCCCACCCGCCTGGGCGAGTTTCAGCTATATGTCTACGGCAGTAATGTTGATGATAACATTCATCTGGCTTTGGTGCTGGGCGATGTAGCCGGCAAGAAAAATGTTCTGGTGCGGGTGCATAGCCAGTGTCTGACTGGCGATGTCTTTCGTTCCCTGCGTTGCGACTGCGGCGACCAACTGGATTATGCTCTGGAGCGAATAGCCGAGGAGGGCTTGGGAGTGCTGGTCTATATGCGTCAGGAGGGGCGGGGGATAGGCTTGTTGGAGAAATTACGCGCCTATGTTTTGCAGGATGAGGGAGTGGACACGGTGGAAGCTAATATCCTGCTCGGGCATTTGCCGGACTCCCGGCACTACGGTCACGGAGCACAGATACTCGCCGACCTGGGGCTTTCCTCCATCCGTCTGCTCACCAATAATCCCCAGAAGCGGGTGGGCTTGGAGTCTTACGGTCTGGAGGTAATGGAGATGCTGCCTATTCAATGCACTCCCACCGAGGAGAATATTGATTATCTGCGCACTAAGCGGGATAAAATGGGTCATCAGATGGGGGAGTTATCCGAGGAAGAGTCCGGCGGGAAGCCGGGCGGTTGCCATTCTTAATGCCATTCCTAATGCCATTCCTAAAACCCCACTAATCGTCAGCTAGGCAACTCTTGATGCCGAGATTAAAATTAACCCATAAAATCACGATAGTTCTGCTCTTGGTTTGTTCTTTTTCTCTCCTGGTCTCCTGTGAAAAGAAAGATACCCGGAAATTCTTCCAGTCGGTGGAGAAAGAATTCAAAGAGATTGGCTGGAGTTTTAATTGGGAGACCGAGCCCCCAACCCCTGAGCCCACTACCCCCTCGGAGAACATTTTTCCGCACAGCGGTTGCCTGACCACCACCTTCCCCAAAAATAATCCCAATCTCATTCCTGTGCCGGTTTATATCAAAAATCAAGGACCTTTTTATTTTGCGATAGATACCGGTTCGCCGGGGGTGATAACTCCCGCTCTGGCAGCCAGCCTGCAATGCAAGGTCAAAAAATACAATCCGCAGCATAACGGCGTAGTTAAGCTGAAGGATATGTATATAGGCGAGCTTTTCTACGGTGATGTTGCTGATGTTGACCTGGTGGACTTAGCAGCCATCAATCAATTCACCAAATTTGAGTATGGTGGGCTTTTGGGTAAGAACCTGGGGCTGGGAGCATCTCTCCTCTCCATAGATTATCCCAAGGGGTCTCTCCTGCTGACCAGAAATAACCTCCTTTCGCAGAGGGACTTCGCCGAATACAAGCGTCGCCCCGGCGTCTCCGTGGTGCAGTTTGTCTATCATCCCAACGCCTGTATCAAACATTATCCTTTGGTGACGGTGCTAATCAACGGCACTGTGCGGCGCACTTTCCTGGTGGATACCGGTTGTTATACAATGGTTATCAGCCAGAGAACTTTTGACCTGTTGAATTTACCGCTGGAGAAGATAAAAGAGAAGAAATCCAAAACTTATACGGTGGATAATACTTATTCTGACCTGACTACGGTATCTTTGGACTATGTCCAGCTGGGTGAAAAGGTGGTCTTTGACGAGGAAGCCATCGTATGCGACGAGGCGCTCAAAGTAACCTCCCAGATGTATCGGGTTATGGCTGTGGACGGCATAATCGGCGTGGGTTTCTTAAAACACTTCCGCTTCACCATCAATTACCAGACGCAGGAGATAGCTCTGGAATGAAGTGCATTAAAAGGACATCGGTGGTCATATTTTGGGGCTTGTTCTTGATAATCCAGAGTCCCGGCATATTTGCGGAGGAAACCTATTTTGACCAATCCGCTCACTCCCATCACAAAAAGGAAAAACTTCTGGTCTATCGTCAGAGCTTCTCCGATAGCCAGGAGAGCCTCATCCCGGTGCCCATCTATGTTGCCGGGGAGGGACCTTATTTCTTTGGTCTGGACAGCGGTGCTCCCGGGTGTGTCTCTCAAACGCTGGCTAAGGAACTGGGGTTAGTTTCCTCGGTAACCTCCACTTCCCAGTATCCGCGGGTGAATATAGAGTATTATCAGCTGGGAGACCTGAAGCTACCCGGCAGCAAAGACCTGGAGGTCTACGACCTTTCGGGGGTGAGCAACCGGGTGGGTTTTCAGGAGGACGGGATAATGGGGGGGCTAAATCTTTTGCCCCAGCTCATCACCACCATTGATTATCCGGATAATAAGCTGGTAATCTATTACGATAATGAACCGGCGCAGGAGCGATACGCACAGCATTTGAAAAAAACCCCCCAAGCAACGGTAGTTCCATTCCAGCTCTCCAGTCAGACAAGCATCTGTCATTATCCGTTGGTGGAGGTCTCGGTCAACGGGAAAGAGCCGGCCTTGATGGTAGTAGATACCGGCTCCGGATATACCGTGCTGGACAAAGAATATGCCCAGAGCATAGGCATATATCCCCTCTCCCAGATGGGCGAGGTCTCCGTGGTCACCATACACGATAATTATTCCTTCCCCTTGACCAGCATTGATACACTCTCGGTTGGCGGGAAGACGGTGGAGGAGGTCCCCTGTCTGTTGGAGGATTATACGGTGTGGATGGAGGAAGGGGGATATTCGGAGCAGGCGGTGGTGGGCATAGTGGGGGTGAACTTTCTGTCCAACTTTAAGGTTACATTTAATTATCAACGCCAGGAACTGGTTCTGGAATAGCCCTGGTCTCCGGCAGCTATTGACATAAACAAGTGGTTATGTTATACAGGATATATGAGTTACTATCGGAGGAGATGGTTTGGCTGATATAGAGAAAAAAGTGGAGGAACTAGAGCGCCGGGTGCACTCTCTGGAACGCACTTTGCGCAGTATAGGGGAAGAGGAGCGCATAGAGAGGCGTCGTTTGGAAGCCAGCCGCCGCACCAATACTTTTATGCGTATTCTCATCTACGCCCTCTTCTTCGCCGCCCTCATCGTGATGATGATATGGGCTAAGAGTAAATTGGGGTAGTATTTTTGGCGCGGAGGCGCGCCTCGCTAAGGCGAGGCGCTGAGCCTCCGTCA
>Ga0315294_10000187_pt1 | contig 66312 bp, 58 predicted proteins | sample YL17G13_40_MG_FD_203626 | JGI IMG/M metagenome (GOLD analysis project Ga0315294, IMG submission 203626) | Sediment microbial communities from Yellowstone Lake, YNP, Wyoming, USA - YL17G13_40 | ecosystem: Environmental > Aquatic > Freshwater > Lake > Sediment | place: USA: Wyoming | collected... | reverse complement strand
GAATTATCTCAGTGGTTCAATAAATTTATCGATACACTCCAGAACATGGTCTCTCAGATACGCAGCACTGCCGAACAGGTAAGTACTTCTTCTCAGAGTCTTTCTAGCTCTGCCCAGCAAATGAATGCCTCTACAGTGCAGATATCCGGCACCATTCAGCAGGTCTCCAAAGGTGTTTCTGAACAAGCCTCTAAGATTGAGAATATCTCTAAGATCATGGGTGATGTGTCCAGCACCGTAAAGCAAGTTGCCTCTAATGCGCAAGCTGCCGCTACTGCTTCAGAGAGAGTCACCCATACTGCTCAAGAAGGAGGCGAGCTTGCCCATCAAGCTGTAGAGAGGATGGCCAAGGTAGATGAAGTTATTGGTTCATCAGCTGAGGTGGTCAAGAGGCTTGCTGGTCGCTCAAAGCAGATATCGGAAATCTTAGATGTATTGACCTCCATTGCTGACCAGACCAATCTATTAGCCTTGAATGCTGCGATTGAGGCAGCGCGAGCTGGGGAAGCAGGTAGAGGTTTTGCAGTGGTTGCTGAGGAAGTAAGGAAATTAGCTGAGCGCTCAGCGGTTTCAGCCAAGGATATAGGTAAGTTAGTTAGCGAGATACAGAAAGAGACAAAAGATGCAGTGATATCTATGGAGACAGGCACGCAGGAGGTTTCTCAAGGGGTGCAGATTGTCAATGCAGTTGGTCAGGCTTTAATAAGTCAGATTGTCAAGGCTGCTCAAGAAGCTTCAAAGATGGTGAGTCAAATAGCCACTGTAACTGTCAAACAATTAGAAGGGACAGAGAAGGTAGCTACCTCGGTAAATGAGATTACCAGCATTGCTGAGGAATCTGCTTCTGCTGCCCAAGAAGCCAGTAGCTCTACCCAAGAGCAGACTGCCTCAATGCAGGAGATGTCTACTAGTGCTCAAGAATTATCCCGTGTTGCCCTGAACCTAAAGGAACTGGTAGCAAAATTTAAGTTAAAGGAGAAAGAGGCTTAACGAAGGGTTTAAGTTAGATTAAAATTTTAAGGCGACTTCCAAAACAATAGAGTCAGCCTTTTTAATTTCTTGAGATTTTAGGAAGAACTTCTAAAAAACAAATATAGACGCCATCGACCAGCGATGGCTTTTTGTTTTTATTCGATAACCGAGTATCAATTATAATCTCTTGTTTGGAGTTGAGTATTCAAAAATGGTCGTTACCCATCCTCCGCATCATAAGTTTATTTAGGCAGGAGCAACAACCAGAGGTTATGCCTAAACACATGGTTGCAATCTTCAGAGAGCCTAAATACGAAAGCGTACAATTATCTTGAGACTACTTTTTAAGAAAACCTATTGCTTCTCTTTGTTCCTTATGATAATATTATAACCACTGTTAGGGACGTTCTTTAATCCAATCGAGGGACGTTCTTGAACCCAATTGGAAGGGTGTCCCCGAAAGCAATATTTTTATAAAGGAGAAAAATATGGTGTTAAAAAAAATTCTCTTGAGCGAAGAAGATATCCCCCGGCAATGGTATAATTTAGCTGCAGATTTACCCACCCCATTACAACCACCACTTACTCCAGATGGAAAGCCAATTACTCCGGAAATGCTGGCGCCGGTTTTTCCCATGAATTTGATTGAGCAAGAAGTAAGCCGCGAGCGCTGGATTAATATCCCCGATGAGATTATTGAAATTCTCTATCGCTGGAGGCCAACGCCTTTACGCAGGGCAAAATACCTTGAGGATTATTTAAAAACACCGGCACGCATTTACTATAAGGACGAGAGTTTAAGTCCGCCAGGAAGCCATAAACCCAATACCGCTGTCCCCCAGGCCTGGTATAATAAACAGTTCGGGATTAAAAAATTAACTACGGAGACCGGTGCCGGGCAATGGGGCAGTGCTTTGGCTTTTGCCTGTAAGCTATTGGGACTTGAATGCAAGGTTTTTATGGTCAGGATAAGTTTTGAGCAGAAGCCACTGCGAAAGCTAATGATGGAACTTTGGGGTGCTAAATGCGTGGCCAGTCCCAGCAATGAAACAAATGCCGGAAGAGAGATTTTAAAAAAGATGCCTGATACTCCGGGAAGTTTAGGGATTGCAATCAGTGAAGCTATTGAAGAAGCAGTGACGGATAAGTCAGGCAAAACGCGTTATTCTTTAGGTAGTGTTTTAAATCACGTATTGCTCCATCAGACCATAATCGGTCTTGAAGCCAAGAAGCAGCTAAAGATTGCCGGTGAGAAGAAACCGGATATTATTGTGGGCTGCGTAGGCGGAGGGAGTAATTTCTCCGGTTTATCCTTTCCCTTTGTTTACGATAAGATAAACGGCGAAAAAATCCAGGTTATCCCGGTTGAGCCAACCGCCTGTCCGAGCATTACCCGAGGACCATTTGCCTATGACCATGGCGATACAGCCTGCATGACGCCACTTTTACCCATGTTTACCTTGGGGCATAACTTTGTTCCACCACCTATACACGCCGGCGGATTAAGGTATCACGGTATGGCGCCATTAGTAAGCCAGGCTGTGGTGGAAGGTTTGCTTGAGCCCAGGGCCTACGACCAATTGAAATGTTACGATGCTGCTTTAATTTGGGCAAGAACTGAAGGGGCGATATGCGCTCCGGAGACAAGTCACGCTATTGCTTGCGTTATTGATGAAGCCGAAAAAGCCAAAGAGGAAGGCAAAGAAAAGGTAATTTTATTTAATTATAGCGGTCATGGTTTGATGGACCTTTCGGGTTATGAAAACTTTCTTGCGGGTAAGCTTACAGATTATTCCCTTCCAGATAGCGAACTAAAAAAATCTCTAGAGTCTATTCAAGGCCTACCCAAACCGAGCTTGAAAAAAACCGGGAAATGGTAGACAGAGACGGGCTTAACTTAATTGTTTTAAATATTTGATTACCTCATTAGTGGTTGATTCCGGAGTAGAGGAACCAGATGTCACCCCCACGCTTTTAACATTCCCCTTAAACCATTCAGGCTTAATCTCTTGCTTTGACGCTATCCAATAGCTTCTTTTATTTAATCTTTTTGAAATTTCGTAAAGCCGGCGGGTATTGGCGCTTTTTTTTGAGCCAATAATAATCATCACATCGTTCTTTAAGGGCATAGTCTTTATCTCTTGCTGTTTCATCCTGGTAGGTCGGCATATTGTATTAAAAAACTCCAGTTCCTTGATATATTTTCTTAAGACCCTAATAATTTTAAGAACGTCTTGCGAATTCTGGGTGGATTGCACGACTACTGCCGCCCGTTTAATTTGCCTAATTTTTTTAAATGGGATATGGACGGGGTCATCAATCAAAATCGCCCTTTTTTTCAGCTGCCCTACGATACCGCGCACCTCATCGTGTTTTCGGTCTCCAATAATAATGACCGCGTATCCTTTTTGCTCCATTTCTTTGGCGATTTTATGAATTTCTTTTACCATAGGGCAGGTGGCATCAACTATTCGGTAACCAAGACAGGAGGCTTTCTTTAAAATGTCCATGCTCACTCCGTGCGCGCGGATTAAGAGAATTTTATTTTTGCCAGGGGTAAGCCTGAGAATTTTTTTTATTCCTGCCTGTTCTATAGCTTTTACTACCTTTTCATTATGAACAATATCACCGAGCATATATACCTTAGACTTAAAGTTTGCAGTATTAAAGGCAATATCCAGAGCTCTTTTTACACCGAAGCAAAAGCCTGCTGATTTTGCTAGATTGACTTTCATCGATATCGGCCTTTTAATAATATCTCTAAAGCTATAGAAATTTTTTTAATATTACTTACCTGTACACGCCTAGAAAAGACATCGTAACCGTTATCTTCTATAGCATCGAGAATTTTGGAATATATTTCTTTCATTGCTAATACCACGAAGCGAGATTTAGCATCGTTGATCAGTTTAGCCCCTTGGCTTGAATTAACATAATATTCTCGAGCCCGCTTTATCTGAAATCTTAAGAGGTCCTTAAAAGACTCATCTATTTTTTCTTCCCAGATATTACTTTCCGTAACCCCAAATTTTCGCATTTCGTCTTCAGGAAGATAAATCCGGCCCCTCTGGAGGTCTTCTTTTATATCTCTTAGAATATTAGTTAGCTGCATAGCTATTCCCAAGCTCACCGCGTGTTGCTTTGCTTGCGGGTCATTATAGCCAAATATTTTAAGCATAATCAGGCCCACAACTCCCGCTACCCTATAGCAATATTCGTATAATTCATTAAAGTTTGCGTAGTGCTGCTTATTTAAGTCCATTTCCATTCCTTCTATAAGCTTATCAAAATAATCCTTAGGAATTTGATAGCGGTTTATCGCGGTTTTAAATACCGACAATAAATTATCATCCAAAGCAGCGCCGGCATAAACCAAATCAATATCCTTTTTAATTTGCATTAATTTTTCTGTGTTGGCGATTCCTTTGTTATCATCCACAGATTCATCGCTGATTCTGCAAATTGCGTATATAGAGTAGGCAGCGTATCGCTTATCTTTGGGTAAAAATCTGGAAGCAAAATAATAAGTTTTAGCGAATTTTTTGGTTATGGCTTGAGCAGATCTGTAGCCCAGTTTAATCTTTTCGTCATCTTTCATAAGACATATTTTACCCTTAAAAAACTTTGAAACCAAGTTAAATTTTTTCGTTTGGAGAGTGTATAAGAGCGAATTAACGCTTGATATCAAAAATGGAAATTGCAGGTTTATTTGTATTAATGCTCAGGAATAAGAATAGTTTATTCAAAATCGAGGATTTCTTGGGAGTATTGCGCAAGAAAGGCTTTATACTTTGTTTTCATTAAAGAAGACTTAAGTAGGCCTTGAGCTTTTTTTCTTAAAGAAAAGAGTTCTTTTTTGACAAAATCCAGCGCACCGCATAAGATGATGATTTTGCGTATCTTGGATAAGTCGGTTTTATGCACTATTTCTTTGGCAAAGATGCTTTTTATGATGCGTTTATTATTACCAGATGAATGATGATAGGTATACCAGATAAGCAAGGTTTTCTTGGACTCCTGTAAATCCGTAAGGGTGGATTTACCAATTTTATCTTCATCTGCGAACATACCTAATACATCGTCCTTGATTTGAAAGGCCCTCCCCAAATATATACCGTATTGAGTGAGCCTTTGTATTTCCGCCTGACTTGCTCCGGCTAATATCGCTCCTGAGCATAAAGGAGCAGAGAAGGTGTAGTGCGCAGTTTTATAGTCATAGATTTTATAGATATCCTGTTTGGTAATTTTTGCGATGTCTTTTATCCCATATAAGAGTTCAATAAATTCTCCGCCTCCAGTAAATATTGCCGCTTTAATAAAATTCCTTAAGGCCTTTTCTTTGCGCACCATATCTTCGTTTATAGATAGGAAGGCATGTATGGCAGTTGCATACATCACATCGCCGACAACAATGGCTAAATCCTGGCCGTTAAATTTAATACCTTTATTATATTTTGCCAAATAATTATTGAGCATCTTATGCATTGAAGGTTTTCCTCTTCTGGTATCAGATTTGTCGATTATATCATCGTGGACAAGCAGAAAATCGTGAAGTAGTTCAAAGGAGGCGGCGCTGGCATATAGGCCGGAAGTACTCTTTTTAGCAAAACCCAAATATCCCATAATAAAAAGAATGGGTCTGACTCTTTTGCCCTTTCGAAAGACAAAACTTTTGATATTTTGAAACAGAAAGGGGGATATCTTGCTAAGGGAGTATGATTTGTCTATATTTCGGATGCATGCGCAGAGTTCCCGTTCTATATTTTTTCTTATTTTAAATAGCATGGATTTATGTTAACATATAAGCGGCTGTTAAACAAATAAAATTTATAGTTGGCATTAAAAATCTTATCAAGCTATTAAAGTTCTCATTATTGCGTTAGTGCCTAAATTTTCTTGGTCTTGCCGTAATTTTTATTCTTATTAAGAAAACCTGTTGCCTCTATCCTTTCCTTGTGATAATATAATATTTTGACCTAGAGAGGGATTTTTGGGTGGTTTAGAGGAAGATTCAAGCAGTCTTTGTTAGTGTTGCGGGTAAATATTTTATCAGAGAGGCAACTTATTGCAAAAATTGAAGATGGAACAAAAATCAATTTCAGGCTATCTTTATAATTTAGCCCTGGATAACAGCCAGGGGTTCCTGGCCACAGTGGTCAAGTGCGGTTTGTTTATCGCTTCTTTTTTTTACGGGTTAATCGTAAGGATTTTAATTTGGTTTCATTCTCTTAAAAAACCCTGCAGATTAAATTGTAAGGTAATTAGTGTAGGCAATATTACTTGGGGCGGGACAGGAAAGACCATTTTAGTGGAATTTATCGCCAGATACCTGAAACAAAAAGAGCATAAAGTCGCTATCTTAAGCCGAGGTTATAAAAGAAAGACTGTTGACAGTAGGAAGTTAGGGATCGACATTAGCTCTATGGGAGATGAACCTTATATGTTGTCCCAGAAATTAAGGGATGTGCCAATTATTGTGGATACGGATAGGGTAAGGGCAGCTAAAGTAGCAATTAGGGATTATGCCGTAGATGCAGTGATATTGGATGACGGATTCCAGCAGTGGAAAATAAAGAAGGATTTAGAGATTGTGGTGATTGATACCAAGTGCCCCCTTGGCAATAGGCACATGATACCCAGGGGAATTTTGCGCGAGCCTCTTTCCTCACTTTCACGGGCAGATATATTCGTTTTGACTAAGACTGATTTAGTGGCTGATACTTCACAGATCAAAGATTTTTTAAGGAAGATAAATCTTAAGGCGATAATTTTAGAGTCAGTCCATAAACCAGTAGGTTTTTATCGGATAGATAACCCAGAGGAATTATTAAGCTTGGATATATTAAAAGGTAAAACCGCAACTTTATTTTCGGGTATAGGTGATCCCGGTTCATTTGAGAGTTTAATTAAAAGCCTTAGGGCTAATGTCGGATTATCTTTTAGATTTCCCGACCATCACCGATATTCCCATAAAGACTTAGATAATATTTTCAAGAATTCTCAAAATAAGCATAGCGATATAATGATTACTACTGAAAAAGACGCAGTCAAGCTCCTTACGTTACCCGTTACCAGTTACCCGTTACCCGTTTTTGTATTGCGCATCGAAATTATAATTACCAAAGATGAAGAAAGATTTTATAACAGATTACTTAGGTTATATTCTCTTTAGGTTATTTGCACCCTTAATAAGGACTACACCTCTTGGCTTTAGCCTTTTTTTAAGCAGAAGGCTGGGTGAATTACTTTACTATTTGGACCTTAAACATAAGTGCATTGCTTATTCTAATATAAAGACAGCCTTAGGTGATAAGCTATCGCCTTTAGAGCTTAGCAATCTCACCAAGGATTTTTATCTGGCTTTTGGCCAGAATCTTATTGAGATATTTTTTATTCCTTTAGTGGATAAGGAATACATAAATAAATACATAAGTATCGAAGGCCTAAAATTTATAGAAGAAGGTTTTAAAAAAGGAAAAGGTGTAATCCTTTTGGGCATACACGCCGGCAGTTGGGAACTTTCTAATATTATCTGTGCTAATTTAGGGTTCCCTTTTGCTTTGTTTATCCGCGACCAGCGTCATCCTCGCTTAAATAGGCTTCTTAATCTATATCGTAGCAAAAAAGGCTGCAAAATTATCCAAAGAAAAAATCAGACCCGGCAATTAATCCAGGCGCTCAAGAAAAATCAGGCTATCGGTATGACTGCAGATCAGGGGGGCAGTAGCGGTGTCCTGGTTAAATTCTTTGGTAAAGAGGCCTCCATGCCTTCAGGCGCTATAAGATTGGCTCTAAAATATGATGCTACGCTTCTGCCTGCCTTTTATACCCGGGTATCCGGGCCTTATATCAAAGTTATTATTCAGCCGCCGTTTAAACTGCAAAAAACCGGGGATTTAGAAAAGGATATCCATGATAATCTCCAGGCAGTCACGCGTATATTTGAAGAATATATCTTAAGGTACCCTAAAGAATACCTCTGGTCTTATAAGATATGGAAGTATACAAAAGAAAAGAATATCTTAATCTTAAGCGACAGCAAGGTCGGACACTTAAGGCAATCCGAGGCCTTAGCCAAAATAGTGAGCAAACACCTTAAGGATAAAGATATAACCAGCCAAATAGATACTGTAGAGGTAAAATTCAAGAGCAAATTTAGTTCCCTGGCATTGACCTTAAGCAGCTGCCTTTCAGGCAAATTTAGCTGTCAGGGCTGCCTAAGGTGTCTGAAGAAATTCTTAAGAGGAGATGTCTATAAGAAACTAATTGGTCTAAAGCCTGATATTATAATCTCATGCGGTTCATCGCTTGCATTGATAAATTTCATTTTATCCCGGGAGAATCTGGCTAAATCAGTAGTGATTATGCGACCGTCAATTTTAAGCACGAAAAGATTTGATTTAGTAATTATGCCTAAGCACGACAAGCCGCCACAGGGAGAGAATGTAGCAGTAACTGATGGTGCCTTAAACTTAATAGATGAGGATTATCTTAAAGAAGTAAGAGAGAAGTTTTTACGGGATACGGGATACGGTATACGGTATACGGGTCTATGTATTGGTTTACTCATCGGAGGAGACACCAAGAATTTTCATCTAAAAAAAGATACTATACTTGAGGTTGTTAACCAGATAAAATCCGCAGCTGAAAAGCTTGATGCCCAGATCCTCGTAACCACTTCGCGGCGTACTTCATCCGAAGTTGAGCAATCAGTCAAAAAAGAATTTAAAAATTATTCTCGCTGTAAACTTATAGTTATTGCTAATGAGGAAAATCCACCCTTTACGGTTGGTGCAATATTAGGCCTAAGCCAGATTCTCGTTACTTCTTGCGAGAGTATATCGATGATCTCGGAAGCGGTGAGTAGTAAACAGTATGTCTTAGTCTTTAAATCTGCGGGATTAAAGAATAAACACCAGAGATTTCTTGAGCATTTTGCAAAAAATAATTATATATACCTAAGCGAGCCAGCAGATTTGAGTAAGATGATTACAGAGATTTGGCGAAATAGGCCACCTATACATTTCTTAAGAGATAATGTTATTGTTAGTGAAGCAATAAGGAAGATATTATGAATATCCTTCAAATCTTACCCCAACTTAACGTGGGTGGAGTTGAAACCGGGACTTTAGACTTGGCCAAATATTTAGTCCGGGCCGGACATAAGGCAGTGGCGGTTTCTAATGGCGGAGAATTAGTCAAAGAGTTAGAATCCTTGGGAGCTGTTCATTATCAACTACCAGTGCATAAGAAGTCCATATTTACTATGTGGAGGATGGTTCGGCGTTTAGTAGAGATTATTCAGAAGGAAAAAATAGATATTGTGCATGCGCGCTCCAGGGTTCCTGCTTGGATTGCCTATTTTGCTGCAAGACGGACGCACACCGTATTTATCACCACCTGCCACGGTTATTATAAAAAACATCCCTTTAGTCAGGTAATGGGCTGGGCGAAGCGGGTGATTGTGTTAAGTAATGTCATTGCTCGACATATGATCGATGATTTTGGTGTTCCTTACGAACGTATAAGATTAATTCCGCGCAGCGTAGATTTAGAGAAATTTAAGTTTATTAGTCCTGATAAAAAGAGAAGAGATGAGTTTAATGTAGGGATAGTGGGAAGACTCACTTCCATAAAGGGACATATGTATTTTATTAAGGCTATGGCTAAGGTAGCCAGGGTGGTCCCTAAGCTTAAAATATGGATAATCGGAGATGCGCCGTCTTCTAAAGAGGCGTATAAGGAACAGCTTGAGCTTTTGGTGAAAAGGTTAGGGCTTTTAAACCGCACTGAATTTTTAGGAAACCAGAGGGATATCCCAGGAATTATGGAGCACTTGGATCTTTTGGTTCTGGCGACTACTACTCATGAGGCATTTGGCCGGGTGATTGTGGAGGCTCAGGCAAGCGGGGTTCCTGTGGTGGCGACCAAAGTCGGCGGTGTAGTTGATATTATTGAAGATAAAAAGACAGGCCTGCTCGTTCCTCCCGCTGACCCCGAGAGTATGTCTGAAGCAGTAATTCAGATTTTTAAGGATATAGAATTAAGCCGCCAGTTAGCGCAAGACGCCTACGCGAAAGTAAAAGAAAAATATAATGTGGAGACGATGGTAAAAAATACCTTGGAAGTTTACCAGGATGCGCTTTCTAATTTTAAAATTTTAATTATTAAGTTTAGTTCTCTGGGAGACGTGATTCTCTCCACAGCTGCGATAAGGGCGATAAGAAAGAAATTCCCTGATAATTATCCCGAAAGTAGCGGCTCTTCGAAGTGTAACATTGGGATGCCGAAGCAAAACCACTCGGATAACCACATTCGGCACAAGATCTCATTTCTTGTAGGCGAAGAGTCTAAATTTGTGCTCTTAAGGTGTCCTTATATAGATGAATTAATGGTTTGTGATTTTAAAAATAAGGACAAAGGGATAATCCGATTTCTAAATCTGGCTCATATTTTAAGAAAGAAGAACTTTGATATAGTTATTGACTTGCAGAATAATCGAAAGAGCCATCTCTTATCTTTTTTGACTTTGGCTGCTCATAGCTATGGATATGATAATAAAAAGTTAGGTTTTCTACTTAAGCAACGCATAAAAGACGAAAAAGCGCCTATCGACCCCATAACGCATCAATTTAGAATTCTTAAGATGTTGGATATTGAATTAGAAGACCCAAATTTAGAGCTCTGGCCAGCAGAGGAAGATGAGCATTATATAGATGAATTTTTAAATTCCCAGTGGTTAAGTGCCAATCAGAAGATTATCGGGATTAATATTAGCGCCAGTCAGAGATGGCTGACTAAGAGTTGGCCTCTTAAGCACATTGCTAAACTCTGCGAAGAGTTAGGCCGCCGGGATACACGGGTAGTCCTTACTGGCACACAGCAAGATGCAATTCAGGCAGAGAAGTTGATGGGGGTTGCTAAGGGTGCTAAAATAATCAATGCCTGTGGAAAGACTACAGTTAATCAACTTGCCTGTTTAATCAAAAGATGCAGTGTATATATTTCCTCGGATTCGGCACCTTTACATATTGCCGCAACGCAAGCTGCGCCTTTTATTGCCCTTTTTGGTCCAACTGATCCGCGCAGACACCTTGCGCAAGTAAAGGATTATGCAGTAATTAAAAAAGATTTATCTTGCAGTCCATGCTATAAATCAAAATGTAAGACCAAAAAGTGCATGGAGCTGATAAGTTCGGAAGAAGTTTTGGAGGCAGTGGATAAACTTCTGAAATAAGAATAATTATGAATATCCTATACTTGACCAACCATCTTAATGTCGGCGGAATAACCAGTTATGTCTTAACTTTAGCCTCGGGTATTAAGCAAAGAGGTCATAATGTCTTTGTTGCCTCAAGCGTTGGCCAGTTAGTTCCTAGATTTATCGAAGAGGGCATAGATTATATCTATATACCTATTAAGACTAAATCCGAGGTAAGCCCTAAAATTTTATTAAGTCTATTTAAATTACGCCGGTTTATAAATGAGAAGAATATCGATATCATTCATTCTCATACCCGCGTGACTCAGGTTTTAGGTTGTCTTATTCAACACTATTTTCATAAGAGGCATATTTCCACCTGCCACGGTTTTTTTAAAAAAAGATTTTCGAGAATACTATTTCCCTGTTGGGGGTTAAAGGTCATTGCCATAAGTCCATCTGTAAAGGAACATTTATTGCAAGATTTTAAGGTGAAAGAAAAAAATATAAAAGTTATATATAACGGGATAGATTTAAATAGATTTAATCCTTTGACTTCGCCTGCGCTTAAGGTTGAAATTAAAAAGAGCTTAAGGTTAGGTGATGGGCCGGTTATTGGGATTGTAGCCAGGCTTTCGGATGTGAAAGGGCATATTTATCTTCTTCAGGCGATGAAGATTGTTTTGAATTATTTTCCCCTGGCGCAGTTGTTCATCGTCGGCGAAGGTAAGATGAGGGACGAATTACTGAAGTTAACGCGGGATTTAGGAATCGAAAATAATGTATTTTTTATGCCCGAGGTGCAGGATACAAAAAAGGTGCTTTCGATCATGGATTTATTTGTGATGCCTTCGCTAGAAGAAGGCTTAGGGTTAGCGCTTATGGAGGCAATGGCTTCGGGCCTTGCGGTTATCGGCTCAGATGTCGGTGGGATAAGAAATTTAATCCAAGACGGTGAAAATGGTTTATTGGTTAAGCCAGGTGATAGTAATGAAATTTCCCAAGCTATATTGGAGATACTGCAAAATCCAGAAAAGAAAGAACTCTTAGGTAAAGCAGCCAGAAAATTTATCAGCGAAAATTTTTCTCAAGAGAAGATGGTGTTACAAACTGAAAAGGTATATTTAGAATGTCTAAGCGCAAGATATTAATTTCTGTCTTTGGGGCAATATTTATTTCGTTATTTTCATTGGTATTTTGTATTCGCCAGAATTATGTTGTCCCTATACTTATGTATCACTCCGTCAACCCTGATGCTAGGCCAGAGAATCGCTTAGCGGTTTCAGTTAAGACCTTTGAACGTCAGATGGATTTTTTAAAAAATAACCATTACAACGTGCTGCCTTTGGATTCTGTAGCTAATTTAATTAAAGAAAAGAAGAAAATTCCGCCTAAGACTGTGGTCATAACCTTTGACGACGGATATAAAGATAATTATACTTACGCCTTCCCTGTATTAAAAAAATACAGTCTTCCCGCAACTATATTCGTCATTATTAATGAAGCAGGCAGGGCTGACCGTTTAAGTTGGGATGAGATTAAAACTATGCAGGATAGCGGGATAATTAATTTTGGCAGTCACGCGCTTGGGCCTGAGCCTTTAATTAATATTCAATCCGAAGACGAATTACGTAAAGAGATTTTTGATTCTAAGAAAATACTGGAGGAAAAATTAGGCCGCAGGATAACTGTGTTTAGCTATCCAGGAGGCATGTCTAATAGCAAAATACGGCAGTTAGTTATAGATGCAGGATATAAATTTGCTGTGGCTACTAACCCGGGGAAAAAATTTGCCGATGATGATTTATTTGCTTTAAAAAGATTGCGTATCTCTTCCAGCAGTAATAATTTGTTTGTCTTTTGGGTTGAGGCAAGCGGTTATTACAATTTTATCCGCGAACGCCGGCATAAATGACGATGAAAAAGAATAAAAAAATACTCATTTTTAACGTAAATTGGCTGGGTGATGTGCTTTTTTCCACGGCTACTATCAGAAATATAAGGCGCAATTACCCTGATAGTTTTATTGCCTGTATAATCCCTAGCCGATGTTATCCTATTTTAAAAGGGAATCCTCATCTTGATGAGATTATTATTTTCGATGAGAAAGACCGACACAAAGGTCTCTTTGCACAGCTAAACTTTATTCAATTTCTTAAGGCTAAAAAATTTGATACGGTATTTTTATTGCATCGTTCCTTCAGTCGGGCATTGATTTGCTTTTTGTCAGGTATCCCGGAAAGATTCGGTTATTATACTAGAAAGCGCGGGTTTATTTTAACCAAAAAGATTATGGCGCCTGACCCCAATGCGCTGCACCGCATAGATTATTACCTAAATATCATTGAGCAGGCGGGCTTGAAAGTTGAGGATAGATTTACGGAGTTTTTTATCAGCGAAGAAGACCTAAAATTTGTAGATGATTTTTTAAATAAGAATAACTTAGCCAAGAACGAATTTTTGGTAGCGATAAATCCCGGAGGTAATTGGCTGCCTAAACGCTGGCCAAAGGATTATTGGGCCCAGCTAGCGGATAGATTAATTAGTGAATTCGGGGCCAAGGTGATAATTACCGGAAGCCAAAAGGATATTGAGGAGGCTTTAGAAATTAAAACCAAGATGAAGGCTGAGCCAATCTTAGCTTGCGGCATATTTAATCTGAAACAGTTAGGGGCTTTAGCAAAAAGAGTTGACTTATTTATCACCGCAGACACCGGGCCTTTACATATTGCAAATGCAGTGGGTGCAAAAAAAATCATTGCCCTTTTTGGCCCTACCTCGCCCTCGATAACCGGACCATACCCCGAAAAAAATGTAATCATCCTTCATAAAGATGTGGGTTGCAAAGTTCCCTGTTATGTAGTGGACTGTAAGGATAATCGCTGTATGAAGGCAATTACACCTGAAGAAGTGATAGGGCAAATAAAGTTATTACAAAACAGATAAAGCGTCAATGTGTCAAGGTATCAATGTATCAAAGATTTTACTTTGACACTCTGATACTTTGACACTTTAATATGAATATCAATAAAATTCTATTTATCACCTTAAGCAACATCGGCGATGTTATTTTGAATTTGCCGGTTTTGGATTATTTGAGAGCAAATTTTCCTGCAGCTAAAATTACGGTGATGGTTGGACCGCGGCCAAAAGGAATTTTCCAAGACAGTCCTTATATAGATAAACTCATAGTTTATGACAAACATTCAAGATTGATAGATAAGATAAAACTATTCAATGAGCTCAAAAAAGAGAGATTCGATTTGGTGGTTGATTTGCGCAATACTATTTTCGGTGCATTTCTTCCGGCTAAATATCGCACCTCTCCTTTTGTAAGTATCCCCAAAAGTATAAAACACCTCAAGGACAGGCATCTGTATAAACTCAAAGCCCAAAGCTCAAAACTTAAGGTAAAAGAGCCGCCTGTTGCGAGAGATTCTCTGTATATTAAGCGCGAAGACGAAAGATACATAGAGGATGTACTGAGAAAAAATAATATTGATGAGCACGATGAATTAGTAGTTATTTCCTCCGGAGCAAGAAGCCATACCAAGAGATGGGATAAGGATAAATTTCTATATTTATCTTCGGCGATTATCAGGGATTTTAAGGTCAAGGTAATTTTGGTGGGAGAGGAGGACGATGTAGCGACAAACAGATATATAAGCGGGCATTTGGGGCATTCTATTTTAGATTTAAGCGCAAAGACCACGTTAACGCAACTTGCCTATTTAATCAAGAGGGCAAAATTGGTGATTGCAAACGATAGCGGCATTTCGCATTTAGCCAGTTACTTGAATATACCCATTGTTACAATTTTCGGTCCTACTGATGAAGTGAAATCTGGACCCTGGTCGGAGAAATCTTTAGTCGTAAAAAAAGAGCTCTTTTGCCGGCCTTGTCTAAAGGCGCAATGCCGTTTTAACACATTAGAGTGTATGAAGATGATAAAGGTTGAAGATGTTTTGAGGGCGGTAAGAAATGTATTAGCGGATACCCAGATACCCAGATACCCAGATACCCGGGTTAAAGATGATTTCAAGCGTATACTCATTGTGCGCACTGATAGAATCGGAGATGTACTTTTGTCTACACCGGTGATTAAGGCCTTGAGAGAAAATTATCCTCATGCGTATATTGCAATGATGGTTTCGCCATATGCCAAGGATATTATCGAGGGTAATCCTTATTTGGATGACATAATCATATATGACAAAGACGGTAAACATAAAAGCTGGCGCAGGTCAATTAAATTTAGCCAGCGATTAAAGAAGAAAAGATTTGATTTAGCAATAATACTTCATCCGACAAACCGCGTGCATCTTGTAACTTTTTTTGCGGGGATACCAAGAAGAATAGGCTATGACCGAAAATTGGGGTTTCTGCTCACTGATAGGATAACACATACAAAACAATTCGGCGAAAAACATGAATTAGAATACAATCTGGATTTGCTGAGATATCTTGGTATTGAGTTTCGGGATAAAGCCATTTTTATGCCGATAAAACCCGAATCCGAAAAATGGGTAGATGAATTATTTAATCAGGCGGGAGTAAAAGATACGGATAAATTATTGGCTATTCATCCTGGTGCAAGTTGTCCCTCAAAAATCTGGCCGAATGAAAGATTTGCGGAGGTCGCTGATAGATTGATGGAAAAGTATGGGTTCAAGTGTTTAGTTGTGGCTGGACCGAAAGACTTAGGGTTAGCCAATAATGTGATTAAACATATGCAACATCCAGCGATAAGCTTAGCAGGTAAAACTTCAGTCAGTCAATTAGCCAGCATTCTTAAAAAGTGTCAATTATTTATCTCCAATGACTCCGGACCAGTGCATATTGCTTCAGCTGTTGGTACGCCAGTAGTTTCTATTTTTGGCAGAAGCCAGAAAGGCTTAAGCCCCAAGCGTTGGGGTCCGGTAGGCAAAAAAGACAAAATTCTGCATAAACAAGTGGGCTGTATCGAATGCCTGGCACATAACTGCGTCAAAGACTTCGCTTGTCTTAAGGCAATAACTGTAGATGATGTCTTAAAGGCAGTTGAGTCGATATTTAGAAATTAATAGTAGTTAATGAATCTGTCGTTTTTCTCTGCTTAAGTTTATTTTGTTGCGGGTTTGCTCGTTGTGCTTGAAATTTTTCGCCGTGCGCGCAAGACAAGACCCTAAAATAAAGTTATCTTCCCACGAGAAACAAGACAAGACAGGACCCGCTAAAGAGCATAAATATTTGAGTTGATTTAGCAGAAATTTGTGCTACAATTATAAGTTCGCATGATAAATATTAATAAGGTAAAGACATATTCGGTTAAGGCGAGGGCGAGCAAGGTCAAGATAAATGACTTTGCTAAGCCGCCGGTAAAGAAGAGAAGTTTTGTAGAGTTCTATCGCTCTTTACCCAAGATACTGAAGGCACAAGACTTACAGGCAGTTTGCGAGGCAGTGGTAAAGGCGCGTAAAGCTAAGAAAGCAGTTATTTTTATGGCTGGTGCCCATGTGATTAAATGTGGGCTTAATCCGGTAATTATTGAACTGATCAAAAAGAAAATTATTACTTGTATTGCCTTAAACGGCGCAGGTATAATTCACGATTTTGAAATTGCCCTACAAGGTAAAACCTCTGAAGATGTCGCAGAAAATTTAAAAGACGGCAAGTTTGGGATGGGCCGCGAGACCGCGGATTTCATCAATAATGCCATAAAAAGCGGCGTGCGCCGAGGATTGGGCTTAGGTTATGCTGTGGCCGGCAAAATCAGCGAATCTAAACTGCCTTTTAAGAATTTGAGTATTCTTTATCACGCCTATAAGAATAAAATTCCGGTTTGCGTATTTGTGGCTATAGGCACGGATATAATACACCAGCATCCTTCTTTTGATGCTGCGCTTGCCGGTGAAGGAAGCCTGAGAGATTTTCATCTTTTGACCGAAAATCTTAGTCCATTAAATAATGGAGGAGTGGTTTTAAATTTTGGCTCAGCCGTAATATTGCCGGAAGTATTCTTAAAAGCCTTAAATTTAGGCCGAAATCTAGGTTGTAAAATTAAGGATTTTGTGGCAGCAAATTTTGATATGATCTACCACTACAGGCCTTTCCAAAATGTAGTAAGTAGGCCAGTGATGAGCGGCGGTAAAGGTTATTATATCATCGGCCATCACGAGATAATGCTTCCCTTGTTAGCCCAGGCAGTAATCGAAAAAATATGAGAAACTTAAAATCAATAATCAACAAATTCCCCAAGGCGAATGTATTAGTTATCGGCGATTTAATCCTGGATGAGTACATCTGGGGTAGCGTAGATAGGATTTCGCCTGAGGCTCCGGTTCCGGTGGTCTGGGCCAAGAGAAGGACTTATGCTCCTGGCGGTGCGGCGAATGTGGCCAATAATATTGGTTCGCTTGACGCAAAAGTTTGTTTAGTGGGAGTTATAGGCAAAGATGATAATAAAGATATTTTGCTCTCACAGCTAAGAAAGCACAAGATAAGTACTAAGGGAATTTTTGTAGAGGCCAAAAGGCACACCACAGTTAAGACGCGTATTGTTGCCGGGCATCAGCAAGTAGTAAGGGTGGATTGGGAGCATACTGATGCCTTAACTAAAGAATTAAACCAAAAGATTATTAGATTCATGAGAAGTTCTCTGGATGATTTTGATGCCGTGATTATTGAGGATTACGGTAAGGGAGTAATAAATATTGATTTACTGGAGGAACTTATTCAACTCTGCTATATGCATAAGAAAATTATCACCGTTGACCCCAAGGAAGAACATTTTCAATATTATCACGGCGTTACCTCCATCACCCCTAACCGCAAGGAATTAGAGAATGCCATAAGAAATTTAAAGATTAAAGACACCACAAATAGATTTAAAATAAATACAGATGAGCTTTTTACAGATAAAGATATAGATTTGGCAGCAGCTGAGATTATACGGTATTTGGATTTAGAGTCTCTTTTGGTTACTTTGGGCGAACATGGAATGCGGCTCTTTGATAAAAATAATCGCATTACCCATATACCTACGGTAGCTCAAGAGGTTTTTGATGTTTCCGGTGCTGGCGATACGGTGATTGCCTGCTTTACCTTAGCCCTTTCTTGTGGTGCTACTAAATTAGAGGCTGCGCATATTGCCAATTTTGCTGCTGGTATTGTGGTGGGTAAGATTGGAACTGCGGTTACCAACCGTAAAGAATTATTAGCGAGGATAAAATAAGATGGATGTTATAGGTGTAATTCCGGCAAGATATTCTTCTGTGCGTTTTGAAGGCAAGGTATTAGTAGATATCTTAGGTAAACCCATGATTCAGCATGTCTGGGAACGCGCCAAACAGGCCTTGGTTTTGGATGATTTAATTATTGCCTGTGATGATGAGCGCGTGGCTAATGTGGCTGGTGAATTTGGGGCAAAGGTGGTTTTGACGGCTAAGGGTCATGCCTCAGGCACAGACAGAATTAGTGAAGTGGTCAACCCTTTGGATGTAAGAATAGTTATCAATATCCAGGGTGATGAGCCGTTGGTACATCCCATAATGATTGATACCTTAGCCCAGGCCTTACTTGATGATGAAACTGTTTGCATGGCCACGATGATGAAAAAGATTGATAACCCTGAAGAATTAAATGATCCGCATGTAGTTAAGGTAGTATTAGACAAAAATAATTTTGCCTTGTATTTTTCCAGGGCAACCATTCCTTTTCATGCCCGGAATTCCGAAGTAAAATCCCCGGTCTATTATAAACACATCGGTCTATACGGCTATACCAAGGATTTTCTATTTACCTATAGAAATTTACCAGCTTCGCATTTGGAGAAGATAGAGGCCTTGGAACAGTTACGCGTTTTAGAGGAAGGATTCCGCATTAAAGTTATCGAGACCAAATATGATACTATTGGCGTGGATACGCCTGAGGATTTGGAAAGAGTCAAAGAATATCTAGAAAAAGAGAAAATATAGTGCCGCAAATTCGCGTTAAGAATATAAAGATTGGCCAAGGAAACCCTTTAGTCTTAATTGCCGGGCCTTGCGTGATTGAGTCAGAAAAGGCCTGTATTGATACTGCCAAACGGTTAAAAGATATTACCGAAAGACTTAGCATTCCTTTTATTTTTAAATCCAGTTTTGATAAGGCAAACCGGCTCTCAATGGATTCTTTTCGCGGTCCAGGTCTAAAAAAAGGTCTGGATATTCTTAATAAGGTAAAACAAAAATTAAATCTTGCGATATTAAGCGATATTCATTGTCAGGAGCAGATTAAAGAGGCAGCCAAGGTTTTAGACATTATTCAAATTCCGGCTTTGTTATGCCGGCAGACGGATATTGTAGTCGCAGCAGCCAAGACCAAAAGAGTTGTTAATATTAAAAAAGGCCAGTTTTTAGCGCCTTGGGATATTCTACCAATAATTAAAAAGATCGAGTCTAAAGGCAATAAATCTATTTTGATTACTGAACGGGGTGTTAGTTTTGGCTACAATAATTTGGTTTCGGATTTCCGCAGTCTAAAAATAATGCGCGAGTTTGGTTATCCAGTTATATTTGACGCAACCCACAGCGTGCAGCTTCCGGGTGGTAAAGGCACCTGTTCAGGCGGCCAGCGGGAATTTGTAGCCGGGCTTTCCCGGGCAGCAGTTGCCTTTGGATGCGATGGTTTATTTTTAGAAGTGCACCTTAATCCAGATAAGGCGCTTTGCGACGGTTCGAACATGATTAATTTAAAAGATTTGGAAAGGCTCATTAAGCAAGTTAAGAGTATAGAAAGAGCGCTATGCGTATGAATGTCATAAAGCGGGCAAAAGAGGTTTTGAATATCGAATCCAGCGCTATTCAAGCTCTCAAATCTCGCTTGGGTGTAAATTTTCGACGAGCCTTGGATTTAATATTTAAGACCAAAGGCAGGGTAGTGGTAAGCGGTATGGGTAAGACCGGGATTATCGCCCAGAAGTTTTCCGCCACTTTATCTTCTACCGGCACGCCGAGCTTATTTTTGCATTCTGTAGAGGCAGTTCACGGAGATTTAGGTAGGGTAACTAGCGACGATGTGGTCGTAATAATTTCTAATAGCGGCTCAAGTGATGAAATAAAGCAGCTCTTACCTCTATTAAAGAAAATTGGCGCTAAGATTATTGCTTTAACCGGAAACACCAAGTCTATTTTGGCTCAATATAGCGATGCGGTTTTAGATGTTTCGGTGAGAAGAGAAGCCTGTCCTTTGGGTTTAGCCCCTACTGCTTCGACTACCGCAACTTTAGCCATGACAGATGCTTTAGCAATCTGTTTATTGGAACTCAAAGGTTTTAAAGAGAAGGATTTCGCCTTTTATCATCCTGGTGGTTTATTGGGGAAAAAACTTATTTTAAAAGTAGAAGACCTGATGCGTACCGGCAGAGCCAATCCTGTAGCCAGTCAGGAAAGAACTGTTTTGCAAGTCCTAGTTAAAATTACTCAGGCGCGCGCGGGTTCAGCTTCGATTATCGATAAGAAAGGAAGACTCGTGGGAATATTTACGGACGGAGATTTACGCCGGCATATCGAGAGCGACGATAAGTTGCCCCGGCGCAAAATTAAAGAAGTAATGACCAGAAATCCATTGACAGTTACTAAAGACAGGCTTGCTGCTGAGGCCATGCATCTTTTGAAAGAAAAAAAGATTGATGAAGTGCCAGTGATAGATAAAAATAAGCGGCCGATTGGGTTATTGGATGTGCAGGACCTTTTAAAGGCGGGTTTAGTTTAATGTTTGAATTAAAGGAAGATTTAAAAGATAGAGCCAAAAAGATTAAATTGTTACTTTTGGATGTAGATGGTGTCTTAACCGACGGAAGGATAATCTATGATTCGCGCGGACACGATATGAAATTATTTGATGTTCATGACGGTATGGGCGTGCATGTTTTAAGGAAGGTGGGGATAAAAACCATACTGATTACTGCCAAAGGCTCACGGGCAATCAGGCCCCGCGCTAAAGATATGGGAGTAGAGGAGGTTTTGGAGAATATCTCTCCTAAGACTAAAGTATTGGATAAAATCTTAAAGCAATATAAGGTTAGTGTGGATGAAATATGTTTTGTCGGCGATGATTTAGTGGATTTAGGTTTAATGAAAAGAGTGGGTTTTCCGATTGCAGTGTTTAATGCGTGCCTCGAGATTAAACAGTCAGCTACCTACATTACCTTGCGAGAAGGTGGGCGGGGTGCGGTGCGGGAAGTTGCTGAATTAATTCTTAAAGCCCAGGACAAGTGGCGAGAGGTTATAGGTCTCTATGATATTTAAAGCTATAAGGATTTCTCTTTTTCTTTCTGTTTTCTTAATCTCAGGCGCCTTTCATCTTTATGCCTTAGAACTTCAGACCCAAGATTCTGACCAGCAGATTAGAGATTTTTCCCTCTCAGGTTTTGGCGAAAAAGGCAAAAAGACCTGGGATCTATCCGGAAAATCCGCAGATATATTTGACGAGGTGATAAAACTTAAGGATGTGATAGGGAATCTCTACGGAGAGAAAGAGAATGTTCAGCTTACCGCTGATAAAGGCGACTTTAATAAAGTAGATGCCAAGGTGCACCTTGAGGATAATGTGGTTATTACTACCTCTTCAGGCACAAAGCTAACTACTGAATCATTAGATTGGGATAGAAAAAAACAACTGGTGAGCACCAAAGATCAAGTTAATATAGAAAGAGAGAATATGATTACGGAAGCCTTGGGCGCGTACGGCCAGCCGAATTTAAACAAAGTTACTTTAGAAAAGGATGTTACGGTAAACATTAACCCTGCAACTAATCCGAATACTGCTTTGGGCCTGAAGGATAAAATAATTATTACTTGCGATGGGCCTTTAGAGATAGATTACGAGAAAAACATAGCTACCTTTAAGAATAATGTCAAAGTTGAAAATAAAGATAGTTCAATTTATAGCGATATCATGGATGTATATTTCATGGCTTCAGACAAAAGCAACCCTAAAGCTGATTCAAACTCAATAATTATGGGCAGCAAAATAGAAAAGATTGTTTCGCGCGGAAATGTCAAGATTGTGCGCGGGGAAAATACCTCATATAGCGACGAGGCAGTTTATACCGCCGCGGATAAAAAGATTGTGTTGAGCGGAAAACCCAAATTGATCATATATTCTACGGAGGACTTGAATGCACCTACTGGAAATTAAGGATTTGTTTAAATCTTATGACGGCAAAGAGGTGGTCAAAGGCATAAGCATTCTGGTTAAGCGCGGTGAAATCGTCGGGCTTCTTGGGCCAAATGGCGCGGGTAAAACCACAACCTTTTATATGATTGTGGGGATTGTGCCTCCTAACCAGGGCAAGATTATATTCGATAATCAAGACATAACTTCTCTGCCCATCCATGAGCGCGCCCGCTACGGCATAGGTTATCTCTCTCAGGAGCCTTCTATATTTAGAAAACTTACGGTTGAAGAAAATATTATGGCTATTTTAGAGACATTAGCTATAAGTAGAATTGAAAGACGAAGAAGATTAGAAAGTTTGCTTGAAGAGTTAAATATATCACACCTTGCCAAAAATAAAGCCTACACATTATCCGGTGGCGAGAGAAGGCGTCTGGAAATTACCCGGGCTTTAGTTACCAATCCGTCTTTTATACTTTTAGATGAACCATTTTCCGGCATAGACCCTATTGTAGTTAACGACGCCCAGGAGATTATCAAGGAATTAAAAGAAAAGGGTTTAGGAATTTTACTTACTGACCATAATGTAAGAGAGACGCTCTCAATTACAGATAAGGCTTATTTGATTGCCGAAGGAAAGATACTTATTTCTGGTTCAGCCAGTGATTTAATTAATGACCCCCGGGCCCGCCAGATATATTTAGGTGAGAAATTCCGCATGTGAGAAAGGAAATTAGTGAAAACCGAGGTCAAGAAAATAGACAGCACCAAAAGAGAAGTCAGTATTGAGGTAAGCGGAGATATCGTAAAGAATAAATTTGAGGATGTTTTTAAGATGATTGCCCAAGAGGCCAAGGTCCCTGGATTCCGCCCAGGCCACGCCCCCCGCGATATCTTAGAGAAGAATTTTTCTTCTCTTGCCCATGAGCGCACAGTCAAAGAATTAATTCCCGATGTCTATAAACAGGCAATTGAAAAAGAAGGGCTCGATGTTATTGAGTTGCCGGATATATTCGACGTAAAGCTGGATAGGAATACCCTTTCTTTTAAAGCTGCGGTAGAAGTAAGGCCGCAGATTGCGATTAAGAATTATCGGGGCATCAAGGTCAATTACAAAAAAATCGAGGTTAACCCAGATGAGATTAAACGTAACCTTGATTCCTTGAAGGAAGCCAGGCAAGTTAATGCCGTAGATGATGGTTTTAGCAAAAGTTTAGGTTATCCTAATCTAGCAGAATTAGAAAAGGCAGTAGAAAGACAAATCTTAATTCAGAAAGAAAATCAACAGCGACAGAAGATAGAGAGTGAGATTATAGAGAGCATCCTTAAGGATTTAGATTTTAAATTACCTCAATCCTTAATTGATAGGCAATTAGAGGATTTGCTCAGGCAGGCAAAACTAGACTTGGCACTTAAGGGTTTTCCTCGGGAAAAAATTGAGGAGCAGCAAAAGACCTTAGGGCAAGAGTTAGAGCCTCAAGCCAAAAAACAGGTTAAGACTTATCTAGTAATGGCTGAGATAGCCAAAAAAGAAAATATCCCTTTGGATGACCATATGCCGCAACAGGTGATGGAGTTTTTGTTAAGAGAAGCAGACTGGCAAGTCTCGCCTTAAAAAAAGTGTCAATGTCATAAGTATCAGAGTATCAAAGAAAAAATGTTCAAACTTTGACGCCTTGATACCTTGACGCTTTGATACTCTAAAAAAACACGGAGGAAAAAGATGAGTATAAAAATGCAAACTTTAATACCCATGGTTATTGAGCAGACACCGCGGGGTTATGAACGGGCGTATGATATTTATTCCCGATTACTTAAGGACCGAATCATTTTTATTGGCACACCCATTGATGACATGGTAGCAAATTTGGTAATTGCCCAGATGTTATTCTTACAGATGGAGGATGTCAATAAAGATATCAATGTTTATGTTAATTCGCCAGGCGGTGCAGTAACCTCAGGTCTGGCAATATACGATACCATGCAGTTTGTGAAGTGCGATGTAGCTACTTACTGCGTGGGTCAGGCAACCAGTATGGGAGCGCTTTTATTAGCCGCAGGCACAAAAGGTAAACGTTTTGCTTTACCTAACTCGCGCATTATGATCCATCAGCCCTGGGGAGGTATTCAGGGAGTGGCTGAAGATATCTCTATTCACGCCAAGGAGATACTCAGGATGCGGGAAAAAATCAATGAAATATTAGCTTGGCATACAGGTAAACCTTTAGATAAGATTCAGAAAGATACTGACCGCGATTATTTTATGTCAGCTCAGGAAGCCAAGGATTACGGAATAATTGATGAGGTAATTGTATCTGGCAAGAAGAAATAAATGCAAAAGTGTCAATGTCATAAGTATCAGAGTATCAAAGTAAAGACTACTTAAACTTTGACACCTTGATACAGTGACACTTTGATACTTCAGAATACGGAGGATTTCATGAGGAAGAGTTACTTATTGACGCCCGGCCCAACACCCATACCACCACAGGTTTCCGAGGCAGAGTCTAAGCCCATTATTCATCATCGTACACCGCAATTTCAGGCGGTATTAAAAGAAGTAAATGAAGGGCTAAAGTATGTTTTTCAGACCACAAATGATGTCTTTATACTCGTTTCTTCCGGGACAGGCGCAATGGAAGCAGCAGTAATAAATTTGTTATCACCTGGCGACACAGCCATAACCGTGCAAGGCGGAAAATTTGGAGAGAGATGGACGGAGATTTGCCAGAGCCACGGTATAAATACTGAGATTATTGATGTTGAATGGGGAAAGGCTGTATCAGCGGATGAGATAAAGCTGAGAATTAAAAACGCAAAAGCAAAAATTAAAGCTGTATTTACTACGCTTTGCGAGACTTCCACCGGCGTAGTTAATGATATTGAAGCAATTGGTGAAGCACTGAATGATACAGATGCGGTTTTAGTCGTAGATGCCATAAGCGGCTTAGGCGCAATTGATTTAAAGACCGATGCCTGGTTTGTAGATGCAGTAGTTTCAGGCTCGCAAAAAGGATTGATGCTTCCTCCGGGATTAGGTTTTATTTCCGTTAGCCCTAAGGCCTGGAAATTAGTGGAAAGCTCAAAATGCCCAAAATACTATTTGGATTTAAAAGCTGCTAAAAAAGCACTCGCTCAGACTGATACCCCGTTTACCCCCGCCATTACCTTAATTATTGCTTTAGCTGAATCTTTAAAGATGATTAAGCAGGATGGATTAGAGAATGTATTCTTACGCCATAAAAAGATGGCTGATGCCACCCGAGCAGCAATTAAGGCTTTAGGCTTAGAGTTATTCGCGCCTCAAGCTTGCTCAGATGTAGTGACAGCAGTAAAAGTTCCCCAAGGCATTGACGGCGAAAAACTCGTCAAGACCATGCGCGATACTTATGGCGTGACTATCGCTGGAGGTCAATCAGAATTAAAGGGCAAGGTTTTTCGCATTGCCCATATGGGCTATATTGAGGAATTTGATATTATCGTCTGTCTTGCCTGCTTAGAGAAGGTTCTTTATCAGATGGGTTATAAGTTTAAGATAGGCCAAGGCTTAGCAGCAGCCGAAGAGGTATTTCTAAAATAGGTAAGGACATAAGTTATGGAGCATTATATTATAAATGTAACCGACATAACTTATCTGTCCGAGCTTACCCTTGACACGAATACGACAACTTGTAAATAGAATCTTTCGTGTCAAGGGTTTAATTCGCAGACGCTTCGCTATAACTTACGTCGCTACTCATTAAACAATACTCCGTAAGTTATCTGCTCATTAAAGGAGGTTTAGATGGTCAAAATTTTAATCAGCGATCCATTATCTGAAGAGGGCATCAAGATATTAAAAGAAATAAAGGAATTCCAGGTTGATATTAAGACGGATTTAAAACCGGAATCATTAAAAGAAATAATTAAGGATTACGATGCGCTTATTGTCAGAAGCGCGACCAAAGTAAATAAGGATGTTATAAATGCGTCTGTGAAACTAAAGGTTATCGGCCGGGCAGGCGTGGGTTTGGATAATGTGGATTTAGAGGCAGCCACACAAAAGGGTATTATTGTCATGAACACGCCCGCAGGAAACACTACCTCTACCGCGGAGCATACGATGAGTATGATTTTAGCCCTTTCCAGAAATATCCCCCAAGCCAATGCCTCAACCAAAAAGGGAGAATGGAAGCGTTCTAAATTTATGGGTGTTGAGCTTTACAATAAGATACTGGGTATAGTCGGCTTGGGTAGAATTGGTTCTGAGGTAGCCAAGAGATGTTTATCATTCGGGATGAAGATCTTAGCCTATGACCCATTTTTATCGCGTGAGGTTGCTGAGCGTTTGGGTATTGAGATAGTGGAGTTAAAAGATTTGTTTGAGCGCTCAGATTATATTACCGTGCATACACCTTTAACTGATGAAACCAAGCATATGATTTCCGCAGAAGAATTTGCTTTGATGAAAAAAGGTGTGCGTATCATCAATTGCGCACGCGGCGGCATAATTGATGAGACAGCACTTATCAATGCGATTAAAGAAGGTAAAATAGCAGGAGCGGCCTTGGATGTTTTTGAGCAAGAGCCATTGCCGGCGGAGAGCGAACTCCTTAAGTTAGATAACGTGGTGGTCACCTGCCATTTAGGCGCCTCGACAGAGGAAGCCCAGGTCAATGTAGCAGTGGAGATTGCTGAATGTGTGCGGGATTATTTGTTAGGCCGAGGGATTCGTAATGCTGCTAATTATCCTTGCTTAGAAGCCGAGGTATGCAAGGTTATGAACCCCTATATAAATTTAGCGGAGAAACTAGGTTCATTTAGCAGCCAGTTAGTAGAAGGAAGGCTTAAGGAGATAAATTTAAATTACAGCGGCCAGTTGGCCCAATATGAAATCAGCCCGATAACCTTAGCCCTGATTAAAGGATTGTTGAGCCCAATCTTACAGGATACGGTGAATTTCATCAATTCAGTTTCTTTGGCTAAGGAAAGAGGCATTAAGATTAATGAGACAAAATCCTCCCAAGAAGAGGAATTCGTCAATTCTATTCAGTTAGAGATAAAGACCGATAAGGAAAGCAGAAGAATTTTCGGCACGCTTTCTCCGAATAAACTTCCCCGTATTGTTAAAATCGATGGTTATTATGTTGAGATATCTCCCCAAGGTGAGATGATTGTTATCCAGAATTGGGATAAGCCAGGAATCATCGGTAACTTAGGCACACTTTTAGGCAAGCATAATATCAATATTGCCGCGATGACCTTTGGCCGGGAGAAGCCAGGAGGTAAAGCTATTTCCGTATTAAACGTGGATAGCCCTGTATCTGTGGAGATTCTAAATAAAATAAAAAAGACAGAGAACATTTTAGGAGTGAAGGTGATAAGACTATGAAAAAAGTTTACAATGTTTATCAATGTTTATCAATGTTTATCAGCATCATATTTGTGCTAATTACTGTATGCTTTACACTATTAACTGTTTGTTACGCTAAAGAGATTACTATACTCTATACTGGCGAGACGCACGCTATGCTTTATCCCTGTAATTGTCCAATAGAGCCGGATGGTGGAATTGCTCGTCGGGCAGCCCTGATTAAGCAATTAAGAAAAGATAATACTGATAGCTTGCTCTTAGATTCCGGCGGATTTTTTGCCGGTGGCTTGATGGATGAATATACGCAGAATACCCAGTTGGACACCCAGCGCACCAACATTAATCTTAAGGCCATGGAATTAATGGGATATGATGCCGTAAGTGTTGGAGATGATGAGTTTAATTTTAGTAAAGAATACTTACTCGAAAATATAGCTAAAACCAAAATACCATTTTTGTCTTGCAATATTCAGTCAGATTCGTTTAAGCCTTACCTTATAAAAGAAATTGCGGGTACGAAAATTGGTATTATCGGCGTAACTACACTGTATGCGCAACAAAAGGCAGGAGGGCTTAAATTTATTGAGCCTAAATTAGCGGTTAAACAAGCAGTTCAAGATTTAAAAAACAAAGGCACAAATATTATTATCCTTTTGAGCCATTTAGGCGAGAGTGATGATTTAAAGTTACTTAAGGAGATTGAGGGTATAGATATACTGATCTTAGGCCATAGCCGCAGCAAAGAAGAGTCTTCTCAAAAGTTAGGCTCGACGGTAATCTTAAGGCCGTCCTGGCAGGGCCGCAGGTTCGGTAAATTATCCTTGACTATAACGGATAAGAAAATAACCGATTATAAGATTGAAGAATTACGTCTCTCGGATAAGATAAGCGATGATCCGGAGATTCTTTCTATTTTACCGCGCTGTTTTTCTGATACTAATTGCCGCAAAGAAGGTTTAGTTGGTAAATGCGAAGAGCCAGGAACTCTGAGGGCCCGTTGTACATTCAGCGAAGTAGCCACGGTTAACCTTTTGATTATTATGCCCAAGGTATGCGTAACCTGTGATCCGGAAGGAATAATAAATTTCTTGAAAAAGTCTTTTCCTGGTTTAGTAGTTTCCTATTTATATTATCCTGATACTAAAACCAATAATCTGATTCGGGATCTTGCGATTAAAGGCCTTCCGGTTTATCTTTTAGGTAAAGAAGCAGAGAAAGAAAATGGCTTCGATGCTTTAAAGGAAAATTTAGAAATCAAAGGTGATTATTACATGTTAAAACCGCGCTTCGGCGGGTTCTCTTATTTTTTGGATAGAAAAAAGATAAAGGGAAAACTAGATTTGTTTTTAAGTTTATATCATAAGGATACGCCAGAATTATTAAGAGTGACGAAGAAATTTAATCCCACGATACATTTTTTAGCGGTTGAACAGAAAGATGGTTTTGATGCGCCTAAAGGTCTTCTTGAGGTTGAAGAGTATCTGCGCTCAGTGTGTGTGCAGAAATATTATCCGGAATCTTTTTGGGATTACATCAGTTGCCGAGGGAAAAATATCAATAGTTCCTGGTGGGAGGATTGCGCCGAGAAGTTAGATACAAATAAGATAAAAGTTTGTAGCCGCAACCAAGAGGGAAAAGCTCTTTTAAAAGAAAATATCAGCCTTAATAAAGAATTAGAGATTATGTTCGGTCCTACTTATCTTTTGGATAATCAAGAGATATTTGCTACAAAGGGTGTACCCACAGAAGAAGAACTTAAACAGATTCTAAAAGATTAAGTTATTTTTACAAAATAAAAAAAGACATCCTGTAAAACTCATAGGATGATTACACAGATTAGAAAAGCAGATTACACAGATAGGTTGTTGATGAGACAATCTGTGTAATCTTATTTAGAAATCTGTGCAATCAATATAAATGGATTAAGTATCTTAACATAGTACTATAAAAAGGGGCAATGATATGGCTAAACCTAAAATTTATATTATCGACGTCACTAATCGCGACGGAGTTCAGACCTCACGCATCTGCCTTTCGAAGTTAGAGAAGACCATGATAAACCTACACCTTAATGAATTCGGAGTCTTTCAGTCCGAGTTTGGTTTTCCGGTAACGCACCATGAAACAAATTATCTTAACGCGAATTTAGAATTAGCTAAACGCGCAGTTCTTTCTCCCATTCGTTTAGGTGGGTGGTTGCGGGCAACTAAAGACGATGTCCATACTGCATTTAAACTTGTTCCGCAGATAAAACACCTGAATCTATCTATTTCAACTTCTGACCAGATGATTATCCACAAATTTAAGGGTAAACTTGATCACGCTACAGTAATTAAGGAAATGGCTGGGGCAGTAAAACTGGCAGCAAAATCTCAAGCTGAATCTATTGGAGTAAATGCTGAAGATGCCTCGCGTACCAGGATGGAGTATTTAATCGAATTTTCTTTGGCAGCCAAGGAATCCGGAGCAGACAGGATACGTTACTGTGATACCTTAGGCTGCGATACTCCCTTTACGATTTATGAAAGGGTAAAAGCGCTTGCACAAGCAGTTAAAATGCCCATTGAAATTCATTGCCACAATGATTTGGGCTTAGTAGTGGCTAATTCTATTGCTGGTGCCAAAGCAGCAGTTGATTGTGGCCAGGATGCTTATATCAATACTTGTGTTAACGGAATGGGTGAGCGCTCAGGTAACGCAGATCTGGTTTCCGTAGTCTTAGCCATAAAATATGGTAGTGGTATGCAGGGTTATTCTCTCGATGAGAGGACAAACTTAAAGATGGCTTGGAAGATTTGTAAATATGCTTCTTATGCCTTTGGAGTTCCCATACCTATCAATCAACCCGGAGTAGGCGCCAATGCCTTTGCCCATGAATCCGGGATTCACGCCGATGGTGCTTTAAAGGATAGGCGCAATTACGAACTTTACGATTTTGAAGAATTAGGCCGCGGCGAGCCTGAGATAATTGAGACGGGACGTAAAATCACTGCTGGAGAGTATTCTGGGATTAAAGGCTTCAGGAATGTCTATGATAAGTTAGAAGTCGTCCTCCACGATGACCAAGAGGCCACCGAGATCCTGGAGTTAGTGCGTTATGCTAATGTCCATAATCAGAAGCCTTTGGTTGACGATGAACTAAAGTTTATCGCCAAATATCCGGATATTGCCCGTAAAATATTTACGATGAGCCCATAGGTTAGTATCAAAGTATCAATGAAAATAAAAAGATGAACTTTGACACTTGACACTTTGACACGCGCTATTTTAAAAATATGAATATAGTCATAGTCGGCACACAATGGGGAGATGAGGGCAAGGGTAAGATAATTGATATCTTATCTGGTGAAATGGATTATATTGTGCGTTATCAGGGTGGTAGTAATGCGGGTCACACGGTTATCGTAAACGGCAAGGAATATATATTTCACCTTATCCCTTCGGGCATTTTGCACAAAGGTAAAATCTGCTGTATCGGAAACGGCGTGGTAGTTGACCCTCTAGTCTTGATGAAAGAAATCCAGGATTTATCCAGAGGCGGTATCCAGGTTAATAATTCCTTAAAAATCTCATCTTTAGCCCATGTGATTTTGCCGTATCATAAGATTCTGGATCAACTGCGCGAGACTAAAAGGGCGAACAAAATAGGCACGACTGGAAGGGGTATCGGCCCTTGTTATGCGGATAAAATAAATCGCTGCGGCATAAGGATAGCCGAACTTTTAAACCCTAAAATTTTTCGCGATAAATTAAAGGATAATCTAAAGGAGAAAAATGAGATTTTTAAGAAGGTATATCATCACTCAGGATTTGATTTCAATAAGATTTATCAAGAATATTTAAGCTACGGTAAATTACTCTCCAAATACATCTCTAATACCATACAGTTATTAAACCAGGCAATTAAAGATAAGAAAGATATCCTCTTTGAAGGTGCCCAAGGCACATTTTTAGATATTGATTTTGGAACTTACCCTTTTGTTACTTCTTCTTCGGCTACCGCTGGTGGTGCATGCATTGGTACAGGTATCCCGCCGATAAAGATAGACAAGGTTATTGGTGTAGCCAAGGCTTATACCACTAGAGTTGGGGAAGGGCCTTTTCCTACTGAATTTCCACCTGTCTTTGAAAAATTCATGCGGGATAAAGGTAATGAATTTGGGGCAACTACAGGGAGGCCGCGTAGATGCGGTTGGTTTGACAGCGTAATGGTAAAAGAAGCTGTTCTAATCAATGGTATCTGTGAGTTAGCCATAATGAAGCTGGATGTACTGGATAAATTAAAGACCATCAAAATTTGTACTGCCTATAAATATAAAGGTAAAATGTTTAAAACCTTTCCCTATGATTTAGAAGTCTTAAAGAACGCAAAGCCCGTTTATAAGGAGATGCCGGGCTGGAGTCAAACCATAAACAACATAATGCATTATAAAGACTTACCTTCCAGGGCAAAAGCTTATCTAATGAGACTTCAGGATATCCTTAATACCAGGATCTCTTTGGTTTCGGTAGGCTCTTCCAGGAATGAGACTATTTTTTTATAAGTGAAGACATAAGTTATGGAGTTTGCTATCTAATATGTATAAGCGACATAACTTATATGTCTGAACTTACCCTTGACATCAAAGATGTCAAGGGTTAATTCGCCCAGACAACTTACGTTCACTTGCGTTTCTGTAAGTTGTGGGCTCATTAAAACTCTTGACTAGATTTAGTGATTGTGTTATAGTTAGAGTCTAAAAGAATAAGGAGGAAAGTCATGAAAAATCAATTATTAAAAGCGATATTAATCGTATTATTAAGCCTTACTTTTGCAGGATGCACCTTTGTTTTTCAGACGGGCAGGCGCTCAGACGTGCAAAAAATTGAGGAGTTGTCCAGCCAACTTGACGAATTAAATCAAGCTAAGAGGCTCCTGGAAGACAGATTAAAACAGGAGATTCAAGATAAACAGGTAAGATTACAGATGATGGAGAAAGGCCTGGTTATTACTTTTGTTGCCGATGTTTTGTTTGATTCAGGCAAAGCCAAGATAAGAAGCGAAGCCTATTCCTTATTGGATAAAGTGGCAGTTGTCCTAAAAGAGAACGTGCCTCAATTTAGCGTGGGTATTGAAGGTCACACCGATAATCAGCCGATTAAAGTTTCGGGTTGGAAATCAAACTGGGAACTTTCCACGGCACGGGCTTTAAGCGTCCTGCATTATCTTGGTGAAAAAAAAGGAATCAAGCCGGAGCGCCTGTCAGCAATTGGATATGGCGAATATCGGCCTGTGGCTTCAAATGATACCAACGAAGGACGTCAGCTGAACCGTCGAGTAGAAATTGTTATCTTGCCGCAAGTGAAAAAGTTAAAGGGGCAAGCAGAACCTAGAAGTTTAGAAACAAAAGAGAATCTTAAATAATAACATATCTGTCTTCATAATATTTAAGACAAACATGGAGGTTATATGGAGGAGAGTATAAAGAATAGGATTATTACTATTTTAGTCATACTTACAGTAATAATTTTGATTTTTGCCGTCAGTTCCTGCAATAATGCCAACCGGCAGAGAAAGGCTTTTGAGAAAGAGATGGCTACAAGATTAGATTTGGATGAGAAGATAACTAAATTCTCCCAGGATAAGGCAAGCTTTGAGGCAAAATTAAATAACCTTAACCAGACATTAGAGGAAGAAAAGGCAGCGCATCAGGCAACCAAAAAGGCATTGGTGCAGGAGCAGTTAGTAAATCAGAGTCTAAAAGAAGAATTAGAGAAGGTAACTAAGCTTAAAGAAGCACTCGAGGAAGATTTGAAAGAGGCATTAGTCACGGGTAAGTCAGGAACGCCTAAAAAATAAACTTATGGAGCGCAAGCGCTCGCCACAAAACTTTGGCGAGTCCGCCAAAGACTTAGTGACGGAAACATAAGTTGTTTTGGCCGAACTCATCCGCCATGATTTATATAGCAGGCGGATGAATTCGCAGACGCTTAAGACTAAGTTAAATGATGGACGCTACAACTTACGTCGTTCTTTCAGAGCTCCGTAAGTTGTCTGCTCATTAAAAATGAGATAAAAAAGGGGAGGAGGAGAAACGGACTTCTGTTCGTAAAAGGGATCTTAATCCCTTTTTTTATTCTCATAACCGGAGGTGGTAATGGCAATGTTGAATAAGATGAAAACTAAATTGAAAAAGATGGTCCAGAAAAAGAGTAGGCTCAAAATAAATAGAAGAGTTTTCTCTAGAAAAGCCCAAAGTAAAGAACCAGAAAAGACAAAGGAACAAGCCTTGGGTATTCAAGAAATGACCGTGGAGAAGGCTAAGTTCTATACTGGTCAGGTAGTAAGAGCGCCGCGGGTAATGCCTCAAGATTTACCCGCTAAATATGGTCAGGACAAGATTGTAGTGCAGGTGCGCGATCCTTGGTGGATACATGCCTATTGGGAACTTCGAGATTCAACCCTAGAGAGATTGAGAAATGAACTGAAGGATGAATTTTGTCAGGCAAGACGGGTGCTACGCGTTTATGATGTAAGCAATATTATATTTGATGGCAAGAACGCGCACAGATTTCTTGATATCCATGTCAGCGATTATGCAAATAATTGGTATATTGATACGGGTGGCCCAGGTAGGTCTTGGTGCGTAGATTTAGGTTTACTTCTTCCCGGCGGCAGGTTTATCACCATTGTGCGTTCAAATACAGTCTTTACGCCTTTAGAAGGTCCGTCTTGGATTACCGATGAAGAATGGATGATCCCTGAGGATATGTTTGCCCGGCTTTACGGCATGGGTTTTGGATTTGGACGTAGTTCTCCTGTAGGAAAGGCCTGGGAGAAGATGAGAAGAGAACTTTTTTCAGGCATACTTGCTTCACCAGGGATTACCTCGGTAACCAGCCCAGTGAAGAAAATACCCAAAGAGAGAAAATTTTGGCTGGTGGTTAACACGGAGTTGATTGTTTATGGTGCAACCGAGCCCGATGCCAAGGTTTATGTTCAAGGCAGGGAAATAAAGTTAAGGCCTGATGGGACATTTAGTTTACGCTTTGCCCTTCCTGATGGCAAACAAGTCATACCTGTTAAAGGAGTTTCTAGCGACAACCTCGAAGAACGCACCATTACTCCCATAGTAACTAAGGAAACTAAGTAAGTGAGGCCACAACTTACGGAGCGCAAGCGAACGTAAGTTGTTTAGCCGAACTTACCCTTGACATCAAAGATGTCAAGGGTTAATTCGCACAATAACTTATGTCGGAACAAATTAAATTATTGCTCCATAAGTTATGTGCTCATTTAATATGAATAGAGGTTATTTGTGCCTAGTTTTACATAGTCATCTTCCTTTTGTGAGACACCCGGAGCACGAATATTTTTTAGAGGAGGATTGGCTTTACGAGGCCATCACCGAGACCTACGCTCCTTTGATCTCAGTATTTGAAAAGTTGCTAGAGGATAAGGTTGATTTCCGCCTGACTATGTCTTTAACTCCCACCTTGATCTCGATGCTCCAAGATAAACTCCTACAGGATAGGTATCTTAGGCATATTAATAGATTAATTGAGTTAGGACATAAGGAAGTCGAGCGCACGCGTTGGCAACCGGAGTTTCAGAATTTGGCGAATATGTATTTAGCGAAGTTTTACTCCGCCAGGAACATGTTTGACAGGTACGATCACGATCTTGTTAATGCCTTCAAGTCTTTTCAGGATGCAGGGAAGTTAGAGATAGTTACCTGCGCTGCGACGCACGGTTATCTTCCTTTAATGGAGACTACACGAGCCTCGATAAAGGCGCAGGTTCAGGTTGCAGCAAGCCACTATGAAAAGGTATTTGGCAGGAAACCCAAAGGTATATGGTTACCTGAATGCGGTTATCATCCCGGTTATGATGAGATACTCAAGGAAGCAGGTATAAAGTATTTCTTTTCCGACGCCCATGGCGTATTGCACGCCACCCCGCGGCCAAAATATGGGGTATTTGCTCCTGTGTATTGTAAGTCAGGCGTGGCTTGTTTTGCCCGGGATTTGGAATCCTCCAAACAAGTCTGGTCCTCTATTGAGGGCTACCCCGGTGATTATTATTATCGGGAGTTCTATCGTGATATAGGTTTTGATCTGGATTATGATTACATACGGCCATATCTACATACTAGCGGCGGACGCACAAATATAGGGATAAAATATTATCGTATCACCGGCACCAATGACTATAAAGAGCCGTACATCCCGTATCTTGCGCAGCAGAAGGCCACGGAACACGCAGGAAATTTTATGTTTAATCGCGAAAGGCAAATCGAGTATCTTTTTGATTTTATGCATAAGAAACCCATGATTGTTTCTCCTTATGACGCAGAGCTATTCGGGCATTGGTGGTACGAAGGTCCGATGTGGCTAGATTTTCTTATCCGCAAGATCGTCTTTGACCAGGATGTAATCCGGCTAATTACTCCCTCCGAGTATCTCGCCGAGAATCCGCGTAATCAAGTAGTCACGCCTTCGTTATCCAGCTGGGGCTGGAAGGGATATAATGAGATGTGGCTACAGGGGACTAGTGATTGGATTTATCCGCACCTACATAAGGCATCCGAAAGGATGGTTGAATTGGCCAGGGATTTTCGCGATAGCAATGGTACATTAAAGAGGGCATTGAATCAGGCGCTTAGGGAATTACTCCTTGCCCAGAGTTCGGATTGGGCATTTATTATGGGAACCGGCACGCATTATAGTTATGCGGTAAAACGCACCAAGGAGCACCTTTTAAGATTTACCCGTCTTTACGAAGATATCAAATCCAACTCTATCGACGAAGAATGGCTTTCTGATATTGAGTATAAGGATAATATATTCCCGGATATAGATTATCGCGTCCACCAGTAATTTCCGTAACTCGTAAGCTCGTAACTAGTAACTCGTAATTGCAAACAAATAAATTTTAGTTTTTAAAAAATTACTACCTACGAGTGACTAGTTTACTAGTTACTAAATATGACTGCTAAAAATAATATACCTAAACATATCGCCATTATCATGGATGGTAATGGACGCTGGGCAAAGGAAAAGGGCTTAAGGCGTACCGAGGGACATCGAGAAGGCATAAAGAGGGTAAAAGAGATTGTCAGGGCTGCGGCTGAGCTAGGGGTTAAGGTGGTTACATTTTTTGCTTTTTCTACTGAGAATTGGGCGCGGCCAAAAAAAGAAATTGATATGCTGATGCGTTCTTTAAGCCATTTTTTAGACCATGAGATTAAAGAGTTAGATAAAAACAATATTAAATTTATCGCTATCGGAAGGGATGAGCCTATACCTAAATATATACAAACTCAAATCAGGGATGCAGAGAATAAGACCAGGGGTAACTCTGGTTTGGTTGTGGTTTTAGCTTTAAATTATGGCGCAAGACAGGAGATAGTTGATGCAGCCAAGAAATTCGCCGTTTCGGTTATTAAGGCTGAGACTAATTTAGAAGATTTAGATGTTCAGGGTTTTAGTCGGTACTTTTATACTGCAGGCCTGCCTGACCCGGATCTTTTAATTCGCACTAGTGGCGAGATGCGCTTGAGCAATTTCTTGCTCTGGCAACTTTCTTATGCTGAATTGTATTTTCCTAAGAAATACTGGCCTGAATTTAAGAGGCAGGATTTAGAGCAGGCAGTAGGAATTTATCAGAAGAGACAGCGCCGATTCGGCGCTATCCTAAACGATTAAAACCTTTTTAATATGCTAATCAAAAGAGTAATCAGTTCTATCATCGTTATTTCTATTGTTGTAGCTACTGCATTTATTGATTGGACCTGCGCTTTGCTCATAACTGTCTTTATTATCGGCGGGCTTTTTGAGTTTTTTACAATGTTAGAGAAAAAAGGGATAATGATCTACAAGTATTTTGGTATTGGAATGGGGGCGATAATTCCCTTTTCCATACTTTTTCGTTTTGAGCCTACCAAAAACTGGGAATTACTTTTTATTCTCCTGGCTTTGCTATCTTTAATTCTCATGCAGTTTCGGCGCCGCGAGAATTCCGGAGTTATTGTAGGTATCTCTACCACTACATTCGGCATTCTTTATGTCTCTTGGTTCTTCAGTTTTCTCATCAAGATAAGATATTTGCCTGGCGGGATAGGTTTGCTGGCAGCCATATTGCTGATTACAAAATTAGGCGATATTGGCGCTTATCTTATTGGTATGCGTTTTGGCAAAACGCCACTAATACCGCGCATCAGTCCGAAGAAATCTGTGCAGGGTGCAATAGGCGGATTAATATTTAGCATCTTAGGCGTGCTGATAAGTAAGTCATTTTTGCATTTAGGTTATTTCCATGTTTTGCTTATAGGTGTGTTCTTAGGGATATTAGGTCAGTTAGGGGATTTATCCGAATCATTAATGAAACGTGATTGCAATATAAAGGATTCAGGAAATATTTTCCCCGGTATGGGCGGGTTTTTAGATGTAATGGATAGTCTGCTTTTTACTGCTCCGGTATTTTATTTTTATATGAGCACCATCTTAAAATAGATTACAAAGGTTAAGGAAGTTAAGCGAGGTTAAGGATGTTACAGGTTTTTAAAGATTAACCTTTTTAACATCCTTAACATTATATCATGAAACGTATTGCCATATTAGGCTCAACAGGTTCTATCGGCAGGAGCACTTTAGAGGTGATAAGAGATTTCCCGGATAAATTTTGCGCTCTAGCTTTAAGTACAAATTCTAATATTGAAATTCTTAGCCGACAGATAGAAGAATTTCATCCGGTTTTTGTCTGCGTAAGGGATGTAAACGCAGGTTTAAAGTTAAAGGCTAGGCTAAACTTAAAAAACATCAAACTCTTTTTAGGGGAAGACGGCCTAGAGGAAATGATTAAGGATAGCAAGATAGATGAGATTGTCTTAGCTATAAGCGGTTCGGGTGCACTTTTACCGTTACTGAAGGCAATCGAGAGTAATAAGGACGTTGCCCTGGCGAATAAAGAGGCGCTGGTTATGGCAGGTTCCATAATTATGCGCAAGGCCAATAAGAGAAAAATAAAGATTCTCCCCATTGATAGCGAGCAGTCAGCAATCTGGCAGTGTTTAGACGGCCAGAAAAGGGAAAAGGTAAAACATATTTATCTTACTGCCTCAGGAGGTCCTTTTAGGCAAACGGCTAAATTAGACCTTAAGGACATTTCAGTAAAAGAAGTACTCAAGCATCCTCGCTGGAAGATGGGTAAAAAAATCAGCGTTGATTCTGCTGACCTGATGAATAAAGGATTGGAAGTCTTAGAGACGATGTTTTTGTTTGATGTACCCTTGGATAAGATTCAGATTCTCATTCATCCCGAAGCGGTGATACATTCGATGGTGGAATTTATTGATGGAGCAATATTAGCCCAATTGTCTATTACGGATATGCGCATACCTATACAATATGCACTTTCCTATCCGGAAAGACTAAAGGTGAGGCTTTCCGGCATAGATTTTTGCAAATTAGAGAAATTACATTTTCAAAAGCCGGATTTTAAGAGGTTTCCTTGTTTAGCTTTGGCTTATCGGGCAGCTCGGGAGCTGGGGACTATGCCCTGCGTATTGAATGCGGCAAATGAAGTTTGCGTGGAGGAATTCCTCAAGAAAAGGCTGAAATTTATTTCTATCCCCAAGGTTATTGAGCGAATTATGGATAGACATCAGAATAAAAAGACGCCTAATTTAGATGACATCTTCCAAACCGATACCTGGGCAAGACAAGAGGCTTACAGGGTAATTAAAAATTTGAATTAGTCAATTTAAGATAAACTTATGATTTCCTTACTCATCTTTTTATTTATTTTAGGCTTATTGATAATTGTCCATGAGTTTGGACATTTTATCTTAGCCAAAAGAGTGGGCGTAAAAGTTGAGAAATTTTCTTTAGGGTTTGGTCCCAAGATTTTAAGCAAGAAGAAAAACCAGACCCAATACACTATTAGTGCAATACCCTTAGGTGGATACGTTAAACTTGCCGGAGATAATCTTGAAGAATATAAGGGCAATGCCGATGAGTATTTATCTAAGCCGCTCCGAAAGCGTTTTGCCATAATATTATGCGGTCCATTGCTTAATTATTTATTGGGTTTCTTATGTTTCTGGCTCATATTTTTTGTGGGTTATCCTAACCTTACTACCAAAGTGGGTGGCTTAGTCGATGGCTTTGGAGCAAAAGCTGCAGGTATAAAAGTTAATGATAAGATTATCGCTATAGATGGGCAAAGGGTATATTTTTGGGAAGACCTTCAGAAGACTATTCAACGCAAAAAAACCGCGACCAAAGTCCAACTTGATATCTTGAGGGATAATAAAGAATATAGTATAGAGGTCGAGATTAAAGAAAAGAAGATTGATGACCAGTTAGGCCAAAAACGCAGTGTGGGTTTATTGGGTATAAGTCCTGTTGATGAGATTGTGCAAGTAAGGCATGGTTTGGTAAAGTCATTTCTTTTAAGCATTAACAAAACCTGGGAACTGACTACTATCACCTATAAGGCGCTCTGGCGAGTTATTACGGGTAAATTATCTGTGCGCGAATCCATGGCTGGGCCCTTACTTATATTCGTTATAACTTCGAAAGCAGCGAGTCTTGGTATAATAGCGGTTTTACATCTTATCGCAGTGTTAAATGTTAGTCTGGCTATATTTAATCTCCTGCCTTTACCCTTATTGGATGGCGGTCATGTTGTATTACTGGCTATTGAGAAGATGAGGGGAAAGTTATTAAGTCTTAAGGCTGAGCGGATTATTACCCAAATAGGATTCACGATTATTATTTCATTAGCAATACTAGTGACCTATAATGATATCTTGAGGTTATTTGGGGATAAGATTTCTAAGTTTTTTAAATAAGCGATGATGTCTCGTCAACTAAATAATATTATGATTACACTGATTATCCCGCTCAACAATCTTTTATCTAGCGGGATCCCGCGTCTAGCGGGAAAAGGCAGATTACACAGATAACATCACTGTCATTAATCTGTGTAATCTTTTCTAAAAATCTGTGCAATCAATACAATCATTATTTTTTAGACAAAGCGCGATGAAGATAATCAGGCGTAAGAGTAAGACGATAAAGATTGGAAATGTCAGTATCGGCGGTAATCATCCTATTGCTATACAATCTATGGCTAAAACCAAGACTGAAGATATAGAAGATACGGTTAAACAAATAAAAGAGTTAGAAAGGTCTGGTTGTGAGATTGTGCGTTTAGCAGTAAGAGACGAGCGCGATGTCAAGGCCTTAAAAAAGATTAAGTCAAGGATAGGTATCCCCCTTGTAGCGGATATACATTTCAATTGGCACCTGGCTTTAGAGGCTATAGATAGTGGCGTAGATAAAATAAGATTAAACCCCGGTAATATATATAGGAAAGAGCAAATCCGAGAAATAACCCAGGCAGCTAAGCTTGCTCATATTCCTATAAGAGTAGGAGTGAATTCGGGATCAATAAGAAGGGTCAAGGGTCAAGGGTCAAGGGTCAAGGGTCAAACTGAGGAAATGGTTAAAAGCGCATTAGATTATATAAAAATTCTAGAGGGATTTAAGTTTTATGATATAGTTGTTTCTTTAAAAGCATCCCATACTCTCGATACTATAGAGGCTTATCGTAGAATTTCTAAACTCTGTGGCTATCCTTTACATTTAGGCGTTACGGCTACTGGTTCGCCATATTCCGGTATAGTAAAGTCCAGTGTTGCCATGGGTGCTTTGCTATTAGAAGGCATTGGTGATACAATAAGGGTATCGCTTACGGATAATCCGATTGAAGAAGTCAAGGCAGCCAAATATATTTTAGAAACCTTAGGGTTACGTCGCTTTGGTCCAGAGATTATTAGTTGTCCCACCTGTGGCAGGTGTGAAGTGGATTTGGTTAAACTGGTTAAAGAATTCGAAAAGAAATTAAATACTGTTAACGGTAAACTGTTAACAGTAAACTCGCAACCCTTAAGGGTTGCGTTGATGGGTTGCATAGTTAATGGTCCAGGCGAAGCAAAAGAAGCGGATATCGGGGTTGCCTTTGGTAAGAAAGACGGATTATTATTTAGAAATAGCCAGGCGATTAAAAAAGTATCCTTTTCTAATTGCATAACTTCTCTATTAGAAGAATTAAAGAAGGTAAGGAATTAATATGTTGTGGTCTGAATCTTTTATCCCTACCCTCAAAGAAATACCTCAAGAAACAGAGTCCATTAGTCATCAGTTGATGCTAAGGGCAGGCCTGGTGCGTATGCTTATGGCCGGAGTTTATTCATATTTACCTTTAGGTTTAAAGGTATTGGATAATATCCAAAGGATTATCCGTCAGGAGATGAATACAAGCGGCGCTTGTGAGTTATTACTGCCAGCATTGCAGCCGTTAGATTTATGGGTTAAGTCTGGACGCGATAAAGATATAGCGCAGGTAATGATTAGGTTTGTTGACCGCCGGGGAAGAAATCTTTGTTTGGGTCCTACCCACGAAGAAGTAATCACGGATTTGATCAAAAATCACATCTCTTCTTATAGACAGTTGCCTTTAATTCTCTATCAGATTCAAACTAAGTTTCGCGATGAAATAAGGCCGCGTTTTGGTTTAGTGCGTGCCTGCGAGTTCATTATGAAAGATGCCTATAGCTTTGATAAGGATGAAGTAGGTTTAGACAAGAACTATAAGGCGATGCACCGAGCTTACAAGAATATATTTAAAAGATGCGGATTAGATTTTTTAACCATGGAGGCAGACCCGGGGGTGATGGGCGGAAATATGTCGCATGAATTTATGGTCCCTGCCCAGGATGGGGAGGATTTAGTCTGGGTATGCCCCAAATGTAAATTAGTCAAGACCCTTTCCCACCCAGCAATTGAATCAGAGGCGGGATTCCGCATGGCGGTAAAGGAAGGAGAAAAAGACAGTTGCCCTAAATGTAACCTGAAATTAGAGAAAGTCAATACCATTGAAGTAGGACACATTTTTAAATTAGGGACTAAATATAGTGCAGTATTAGGCGCGAATTTTATTGATCAACAAGGTAAGCAGCAGCCCATAATTATGGGTTGTTATGGCATAGGAGTATCGCGATTAATTTCCGCAATAATTGAGCAGAATCATGACCAGGACGGAATTATCTGGCCAGACGAAATTAGCCCCTTTAAGGTGATTATTTTGGCCTTGGATGTGACAGATAAAAAAATTAGGGAATTTGCCAGTGATATTTATAAAGAGTTACAAGAGAATGGGATTGAGACGCTCCTTGATGACCGTGATGAGCGGGCAGGGGTAAAGTTTAAAGACGCTGACCTTTTAGGAATAAGCCTGCAGGTAATTATTGGACGCGAGTTTTTACAGAAAGACAGTATAGAATTAAAGATACGCCGCAGTGGTAAAAAGATTATCAAGTCCAAGAAAGAAGTTTTAAAAGAGATAAAGAGGCAGATAAATGGATAGGCAGGCAATTGTAGATGAACTAAAAAGTATTATCCAAGATTTTCTCCTCGCCCAAGGCCTGGATTTAGTTGACCTTATCTTAAGATATGAAAGCAGGGATTTGGTCTTAAGGATTCTGGCAGATAAGCCCGAGGGCGGGATAAGCCTGGGTGAATGCGCTAACCTGAATATCCAGATAAGCCGAATTTTAGATGAAAAGGATATATTAAAAGAGAGATATATTTTGGAAATATCTTCACCGGGTTTAGATATGCCCTTAAAGACCAAGAGCGATTTTAGGCGTTGTCTGAATAGAAGGGTAAGATTTTTTCTTAAAGAAGCAATAAATGGCAAAGTTGAAATAGAGGGAATTATCAATAGAGTGGAAGAGGATTTGGTCTGTGTCGATATAGATGATGGGTTAGTTCAGATACCATTACCTAAGATTGCCAAAGCCAAACAGATTGTTAACAGTATCTAGGATACTGTTAAATTAAAAAAGTGTCAATGTGTCAGAGTATCAAAGAAAGAACCTTGATACTTTGATACCGTGATACACTGATACACTTTGATAAAGGTAATTAACAGAAATTATCATTGGAGAGATAGATATGAGCCAGGAATTGTTAGCCATAATAGACCAGTTAGAAAGAGAAAAAGGTATCAAGAAAGAAGTCTTAATTGAAGCAGTGGAGAGTGCTCTTTTAAGTGCGGCTAAAAAGGCCATTGACCTTAAGCCCGATGAAGAACTTAAGGTACAACTCGACCCGGTCACCGGTAAGATCCGCGCTTTCAGGAATAAAAAAGAAATTACTTCTATAGATTTTGGCCGTATTGCTGCTTCGACTGCCCGGCAGGTGATCATCCAAAAAATTCGCGAAGCGGAAAAAGATGTGGTATTCGGCGAATTTCAAGGTCGGGTGGGTGAGATAGTCAGCGGCACAGTGTATCGTTTTGACCGAGGCAATATCGTAGTTGACCTTTTGGGAAAGGCTGAAGGCATACTTCTTAAACGCGAACAGTCTCCTAAGGAGGAATTCAAACAAGGCCAACGTATCCGGGCTTATGTTTTAGAAGTTAAAAAAGATACTAAAGGTCCCCAGATTATCTTAAGCCGCACCCATCCTAACATGGTGAAGAAGCTTTTTGAATTAGAGGTCCCGGAGATTTACGAAGGGATTGTGGAGATAAAATCTATTTCGCGCCAGCCTGGTGAGCGCACAAAAGTAGCGGTTTGGTCTAAAAATGAAAGGGTTGATTCTGTGGGTGCCTGCGTAGGGATGCGGGGAAATCGGGTGAGAAATATTGTGAATGAGCTGCACGGAGAAAAGATTGACATTGTCCGTTTCAATGACGATATGAAGGAATATATAAAGGCTGCACTTTCACCGGCGCAGGTAGCCGAGATAAAATTAGATAAGGATAATGCTAAGGCAGAAGTGATTGTGGGTGATGATCAGCTTTCATTAGCCATCGGTAAACACGGCCAGAATGTCAGGCTTGCCTCGCGACTTATCGGCTGGGAATTAGATATACGCACCAAGGCTACCAGTAGTGAAGCAATTCAGAAAGAGAAGGAAGCTAAGGAAGCCAAGGAGAAAAAAGAGAAAGAAGAAGAACGCAAAGCTATTTCCTTAGAAGAATTGTCAGGGGTAGGTGAAAAAACTGCGGCTAATCTTAAAGAAGCGGGTTTCAAAACTATAGAGGATATTGCTCAGGCAAATGCCAAAGACTTAATCAAGGTGAAAGGCATTGGCAAAAATAAGGCTGAGAAATTAATTGAAGAAGCTAAAAAATTGATGAGCAAATAAGAGCCTATGGTTAAGTTAAAAAAAGAAAAAGTTTCAAGCAAGAAAGATACAACAGCCAAGAAGAAAAAGGCGGTAAGTAAAGTTACCAAAGTTAAAGCCATCAAAGAGCCTTTAGCCAGGCTTTTGCCTAAAGCGGTTAAGAAGCCAAAGGTAATTCGTAAGGCTGCTCTTAAGAAGAAAGAAGCCCTACCCCAGGCTTTGCCACAGCAGATAGTTTCACCTGTAGTTACTGCCCGCCAGATAATTAAAGAAAAAGTATTTGAAAAGAAGATAATCCCTCCCAAAGAAATAGTTACCAAAGAGATTCCCCTCAAGAAAGAGATAATTCCTAAAAAAGAAGAAAAACCACCGAGAATAGAAAAACCACCGAGAATAGAGAAACCGCCCATACTAGAAAAGCCGCCAAAAGTTGAAATCAAACCCGAAGCGAAGATTTTGGAATTAGAATTGCCGATTACGGTCAAAGACTTAGCCATTAAATTACAGGAGAAGCCTTCGATTTTAATTAAGAATTTAATGGATATGGGCTTTATGGCAGGCATAAATCAAATTCTGGAGGAATCTACTGTAATTAAGGTCGGCGAGAAATTAGGTTTTAAGGTCACAAAAGCGCCTGATAAAGAAGAGCTGGTTTTGCGCATACACAAACAAGTTGATAGGCCCGAGTTTTTGCAGCCACGTCCGCCGATAGTAACCTTTATGGGTCATGTTGACCATGGCAAGACTTCTCTTTTAGATGCGATAAGAAAAACCAAAGTTGTAGAATCTGAGCATGGAGGCATTACTCAACATATCGGTGCTTACCGCGTGGTTTTGCCTACAGGAGAAATTACCTTTTTGGATACACCCGGCCATGAGGCTTTTACTGCCATGCGGGCGCGGGGAGCCAGTGTTACTGATATCGTGGTTTTGGTAGTGGCAGCCGATGACGGAGTAATGCCACAAACCCAAGAGGCTATTGACCATGCGCGTGCCGCAGGTGTTCCGATAATTGCGGCTTTAAATAAAGTTGATAAGTCCCAAGCAAATATTGATAAGGTAAAGAAACAGCTGGCAGAATTAAATCTTGCAGCTGAAGACTGGGGCGGTAAAACTATAACTGTTCCTGTCTCAGCTAAGACAGGTCAAGGGATCGATGAATTACTGGATATGATACTTTTAGAGGCCCAAATGCTGGAGCTAAAGGCAAATCCTAAAAGGCTGGCTCATGGAGTGGTAATCGAAGCAAAAATAACTAAAGGTAGAGGTCCGGTCTCCACATTATTGGTTAGAGAAGGAACTTTACATTTAAATGAGAATATTCTCGTCGGTAAATATTACGGCAAGATTAGGGCGATGTTCAATGACCACGGCCACTCAGTAGTCGAAGCCCCTCCGGCTTGTCCGGTAGAAGTCTTAGGCATAAACGGTATTCCTGCGGCAGGAGAGCAATTTTTTGTGATTGAAGATGAGAAAAAAGCCAAGGAACTAGCTCTATTGCGTCAGGAGAAAGAAAGGCAGCTTCAGGTCAAGAGCGTAAAAAGGATTAGCCTGGAAGATTTATATACGCAGATAAAAGAAGGAAAAATTAAGGAATTAAAACTCATCCTTAAAGCTGATGTGCAAGGGTCGTTGGGAGCGATAAAAGATACCTTAAATAAAATGAATATTTCCGAAATAAAACTGGACTTTATACATGAAGGCGTGGGTAACATTAATGCTTCGGATGCAATATTAGCCGTAGCCTCGGATGCTTTGATATTAGGTTTTAATGTAGTCGTAGATGATTTAGCCAAAGAAATAGTTTCTAAAGAAGGCCTGGATGTAAGGAACTACAATATTATTTATGAATTAGCCAATGATATAAAAGCAGCATTAGAAGGTATGCTTGAGCCAAAATTAAAGAAGGTTTTCTTAGGCCGGGCTGAGATAAGAAAGGTTTTTAAATTATCCCGGCACGGTACAATTGCCGGATGTTTCATAAGCAAAGGTAAATTTAACCGCACCTGCACGGTCAATCTAGTCAGGAACGGAGAAGTTGTTTTCGAAGGTAAATTATCTTCTTTAAAACGTTTTAAAGACGATGTGAGGGAAGTCGCCGAAGGATTTGAGTGCGGCATGGGCTTAAGCGGATTTGATGATTTTAAAGAAGGCGATATTATTGAAGCCTATGAGATAGAAAAGATAGCGAGGAAATTATAAATTCGTTTACCCGTTGCCTGTTTGTCCGTTGCCTGTTAAACAGGATAACGGGTTAACGGGCTAACTGGATAACGAAAATTGACAATGAAGAAACGTATACTAAGCGGGATGCGGCCGACGGGTAAGTTACATTTTGGCCACTTAGTTGGCACATTAGATAACTGGGTGAAATTGCAGGATGAATATGAGTGTTTTTTTATGGTAGCTGACTGGCATGCACTGATGTCAGAATATGCTAATCCCCACAGCATTAAAGAAAATATCCTGGATAATGTTATTGATTGGTTGTCTTGCGGAATCTCCCCGAAAAAATCCACTATTTTTATCCAATCGCAGGTTAAGGAGCATCTGGAATTATATATGTTTTTTTCTCTGATTACGCCCCTGGGTTTACTTGAGCGTTGTCCAACTTATAAGGAGCAACTGCGTGAAGTGACCAATCGGAATTTAAGCACGTATGGTTTCTTAGGGTATCCGGTTTTGCAGGCTGCCGATATTCTACTTTATAAATCCCAGGTAGTCCCAGTTGGTGAAGACCAGCTTCCGCATTTAGAATTAACCCGCGAAATCGCCAGAAAATTTAACTATCTTTACAAAAAAGATATTTTTCCTGAACCAGAAGCCCTTTTAACCAAGGCTAGTCGTCTTTTAGGTATTGATGGACGAAAGATGAGTAAGAGTTATAATAATTATATCGCCCTTTCTGATGCGTCAGAGGTAATCCGTAAGAAAGTGCAGAGTATGTTTACTGACCCTTTAAGGATTAAATTTACTGACCCAGGTCATCCTGAGCAATGCAATGTGCATAATTATTATGCCATATTTGCTCCCAAGAGAAAGAAAGAGATTGTTGAGTTGTGTCGAAAGTCTCAAATAGGTTGCACTGATTGTAAAAAAGAATTAGGCCAAATCCTGGTTAAATTTCTGGAGCCAATACAGGAAAAGAGAAATGATTTGGTTAAGAATAAAAAGCATATACTCGAGATATTAGAGCAAGGAAAAAAAGAGGCAAGTAAAGTTGCCTCTGAGACTATCCAGGAAGTAAAGAGTCTACTTAAATTATAATGTTTTTATTAACGGAGATTACGCAGATTATAAAGGCAGATTACATAGATCATGGTTAGATCAGATAATCTGTGTAATCGAATTTAAGAAATCTGTGTAATCAATCTTAAAATGAGTTACAAAATAAAATTAGAAGTATTCGAGGGACCCCTGGATTTACTCTTATATTTGGTTAAAAAAGACCATCTCAATATTTATGATATTCCCATTTCCCAGGTAACCGAGCAGTACCTGCAATATCTTAATTTGATGAAGCTCCTGGATTTGAACATAGCGGGAGAATTTTTAGTCATGGCTGCTACACTTATGGAGATTAAATCCAGGATGTTGCTGCCCGCTGAAGAATCCGCGCCAGAACAAGAGCAAGAGGACCCCAGGGCAGAACTGGTGAGGCGTTTATTAGAGTATGAAAAGTTTAAAGAGATAGCCGAGAACTTAAGAGGAAGAGAACTCAACCAGCGTGAAGTCTTTAAGCGTCCTAAATTCGAAATGGATAAGGAGGCATTGGGTGAGAGCGAAGTATATTTTGAGGCGAGCATCTTTGATTTAATTAATGCTTTTACTAAAGCCCTGGAGGAGATTCCCAGAGAATTATTTTATGAAGTCGTCAAGGATGAATTTAGTATTGAAGAAGAAATTCATGAGATATTGCATCTTCTACTGGTTGTGCCGGCACTGACTTTATCGGAATTATTTGGCAAGGCTAAGAGTAAGATGGAGATAATTGTTACCTTCTTGGCAATACTAGAATTAATTCGCTTAAAAGAAATTGTTGCCCGGCAAAGAGGATTATTTCAAGAAATAGAAATTACCCGAAATAAAAATAATATTATACCTTATGAACGAAGAAGCCAGACAGATATTACTTAAAGGCAGTAAACCCCTTACTAAGACTGAGGATTCTGAAGAAGACATTGTTTTAAATATGTCTTTAAGGCCGAGCCGGCTTTCGGAATTTGTAGGTCAGAAAGAAATCGTCGATAATCTAAAAGTTTGTTTAACCGCCACCAAACAGAGAAGAGAACCTTTAGAGCATGTGCTTCTTTCTGGCCCACCTGGTTTAGGCAAGACTTCTCTTGCCCACATCATTGCCCATGAGATGGGCTCCAAAATTACGGCAACCTCAGGACCGGCCATAGAACGCGCTGGTGACCTTATTGGCATATTAACGAACTTGGAGAAAGGAGATATCCTTTTTATCGATGAGATACACCGACTTTCTAAGGTCGTAGAAGAATTTCTTTATCCGGCGATGGAAAACTTCCAAATTGACTTTGTAATTGATAAAGGTCCTTATGCCAAGACGATCAAATTTAATCTTAAGCCTTTTACTCTTGTGGGCGCAACCACCCGTACCGGCCTTTTAACTGCGCCTTTAAGGGGAAGATTTGGCATATTCTATCATTTGGATTTTTATACGGTGCAAGACCTGACCAGGATTATTAAGCACTCGGCAAAAACCTTAGGGATGAATATTGACGAAGAAGCAGCAGCTGAAATTGCCAGGCGTGCAAGGGGCACTCCGCGTATTGCTAATAGGTTGTTGCGTCGGGTAAGAGACTATGCCCAGGTGGCAAAAATTGCCAAAATTAACCTGAAAGTTGCCACCAAGACCTTAGATGAGCTAGGTATCGATAAAGCAGGTTTTGATGATATTGACCGCAAGGTCTTAAAGACAATTTTGGAGTCGTTTGACGGAGGGCCGGTGGGAGTGGAATCTTTAGCCGCCAGTTTAAATGAAGAAGTGGATACCATCGTTGATACCATCGAACCATATCTACTTAAGGCAGGATATCTTAAGCGCACCTCCCGCGGCCGCCTCGCCACAAAGCTTGCCTTCGAACACTTCGGAATAAAGTACGAAAAACAAGAACAACTGTTCTAATATATCTTGCTGCGGGATGTTGCTAAGTAATGAAACTACTTCTCCATACCTATTGTGTGCCGTGCATAATATATTTTATATAGTTAAAATATGATAAATTTCCTCAAAAATAAATTCCGGCCTGCGCAGACGAAATTTAGCTTCGGGGCGACGTCAGCTATTATTACGAATTTGGGTCTTATCATCGGCTTAAGGACCGGGCATTACGCTAAATTAAGCATTATGGGCGGTATCATGATTATCGCCTTAGCCGACAATATAGCGGATTCCGCAGGAATTCACATTTATCAAGAGGCAGAATGCCTTAAGACCAAGGAGGTCTGGTTTTCTACTTTCACCAATTTTCTTACCAGAATTTTAGTTTCACTAACCTTTGTATTTCTGGTAATCTTTTTGCCGATAAAAGCCGCGGTGGCTTGTTCGCTGATTTGGGGATTATTATTGCTGTCTTATCTTAGTTATACCATTGCCAGAAACAGAAAGGTGAATCCTTATTTAGCCGTGTTTGAACACATTGCCATTGCAATACTGGTAATTGCGTTGAGTAATTTTTTAGGTACGTTTGTGATTAATAAATTCCAATTATGAAGATACTATTACACACCTGTTGCGCTCCGTGCCTGATTTATCCTTTAGAGCAATTACGAGCCAAGGGATATGGGGTGACGGGATTTTTTTATAATCCGAATGTCCAGCCATATAGCGAGTATATGAACCGAAAACAGGCAGTAAAGGATTATAGTAAGAGCAATAATATCGAGATTATTACGCCGCCTTATATGCCTTCGGAATTCTCTCGGGTAGTGAACTTAAGAGAGGCTAATCCTGAAAGATGCTCTATCTGCTGGACGCTTAGACTTAAGGCTACAGCTAAAGCCGCCAAAGAAAGAGGATTTGATACCTTTTCTACTACTTTATTAGTCAGTTCTTACCAGGACCAGGAATTGCTGAAAAAAATCGGCGATAATATTGCTATAGAAGAAGGTGTGCAATTTTATTACGAAGATTTTCGTCCGGGATTTAAAAAGGCACATGAATTAGCTAAGGCTCAAGGGTTATACTGTCAGAAATACTGCGGTTGCATTTATTCAGAGATGGAGCAATGCAGGAAGTCGGAAAAACATTAATCATTTTTGGCATTATTTTAGTAACTGTTGGATTATTGTTAACTTTTATTAATAAGATACCTTTCTTGGGTAAGCTTCCCGGAGATATACTCGTCCAGAGAAAAAACTTCACTTTTTATTTTCCCCTTGCCACATCTATATTAGTCAGCATAATTCTTTCCTTAATCTTTTGGCTATGGTCACGCCGATAAATCGTAGAATCGCACTAATTATTATTTTAGCTATCAGCTATCAGCTATCAGCTATCAGCTGTTTTGCTCAATCAGTAAAATATATACGGGTGGCGATTATACAGGATATCGAATCTTTGAATCTTAAGGTAAATAGCTTTTATGAAGTTCTTGATTCTAAGGCGAACAAGGTATTATATAAAGGTAAGGCCTTGAGAACAACGGTGACAGCATTTAAGGGCGGGATTGTCTTTGGGAAGATTAATTTTAATGCGGATAAGGTTTTGATTAAGGCAAATGACCCTGAGGCAATAGTCATAAATGGGCGAAGATTTAGAGGTATGTTTGAGTTTATTAAAAAAGATAACCTATATCTTTTAGTAATAAATCATATTGAATTAGAAGACTATATCAAAGGCGTGCTCTATAATGAGGCATCACATTATTGGCCTCAGGAGGCATTAAAGGCATTGGCAGTCGCCTGCCGCACCTTTGCGCTCAATCAAATGCAGGCAAATAAAGACAAAGATTTTGATGTAACCAGCGATATATATTCTCAGGTATATGGTGGAAAGGCTTCTGAGCGTTATCGCACCAACAAAGCAGTAGAAAAAACCCAGGGCTTGGTACTTATGTATAATGATAAGATTTTTCCTGCTTACTATCATGCCACCTGCGCTGGAAGGACCGAAGACGCATCAATACTATGGAATATAGATATTGCACCACTTAAAGGAGTAAATTGTGGTTTTTGCAGAGACTCGCCACATTATAAGTGGCATGCGGTGTTGTCTTCTGATGAGATTCGGGAAAAATTAGGTAATAGCGGGCATAATATAAAGAATATAAAAGATATTGTAATTCTTGCCAGAGATACCTCTGGCCGCATTGCTAATTTAAAAATAGTCTCCGATGAAAAAGAAATAGAAATTTCGGCTAAGGATTTGAGAAATATACTCGGTCCTAATATTATAAGGAGTACAAATTTTACTGCCAATGTCGTTACTAATGACGTAGTTTTTGAAGGCCTGGGCTGGGGCCATGGGGTAGGGATGTGCCAGTGGGGAGCATATTTTATGGCCAAACAAGGCAAGGGTTTCGAAGAAATTCTTAAGTATTATTATCCTGGTTCGAATGTTGAGACTCTCAGACTTTGATTACTATTTACCCAAAAATTTAATTGCGCAGTATCCTTTAAAAGAGCGCGATTTAGCCAGGCTCTTGGTTTTAAACCGCAAAAAACAAACTATAGAGCACCGTGTTTTCAGGGATATTATAGACTATCTTAATCCAGATGACATTTTAGTATTGAACAATACCAAAGTATTATCCTGCCGACTAAGAGGCAATCGTCTAACTGGAGGTAAGGTAGAGGTTCTGTTGCTTAAGCGCAAATCCGGTTTAATCTTTAATTCTCTGATTAAGCCCAGTCGGATAAGAATCGGAGAGAAGATAATTTTTAATGGTACTAAAGTATCGGGGATAATCAGCGATAAGAATGAAATTACTTTCAAGGCAAAAGATATTGACGCTGTATATAAATTAGGGGTAACGCCTTTGCCTCCTTATATAAAAAGAGAACCCCAAGATTTGGATAATATTTTTTATCAGACCGTATATGCCAAAAGAGAAGGAGCAGTTGCTTCTCCAACCGCAGGATTACACTTTACCCAAGAGTTAATCGCTAAGATAAAATCTCAAGGTGTAAATGTTACATATCTTACTTTACATGTGGGCATTGCCACTTTTAGACCAGTAAGGGTTGATGATATTCGTAAACATAAGATGGAGCCCGAGTATTTTGAAATTTCTGATGGGGCATCGAAATTAATAAAAAAGACTAAAGTAGAGAAAGGTCGCATATTTGCTGTAGGGACTACAAGTTGTCGGGCTTTAGAAACCTATGCTTCAGGAATTAAAGAAGGCCAGACGAATTTATTTATTTATCCTGGATATAAATTTAAATTTACGGATTGCCTTCTAACTAATTATCACCTACCACGCACAACCTTATTTATGCTGGTCTGCGCATTCGCAGGCAAAAAGTTAATTAAAAAAGCATATCAGGAGGCAATAGATAAAAATTATAGATTTTATAGTTACGGCGATGCCGTGCTCATAATTTAGGCATCGGTCGAATTGTAACTTCTAATGCCGGAGGTAGATAGATAAATATATATATTGACGCTGTCTATTTTTTTGATAAAATGAGATGAAGTTATGTAATCCTTTTCTTAGTATTTACAGCAGGCATTTTCTATGGTAAGTCTAGATGATAATTAAAAATGTCTTATATTTAATTCTGTAGTCTTAAAGGAGAAATAAATCCAATGGCTGAGGCAAGAGAGATTACCAAAGACAATATCTTGGTGATTGAGGATGATGAATTATTCCTTAAAACCTTAATTAACCTTCTTAAAAAAGAGGGTTATGAAGTGTATAGTGCGAGAACCGGACAAGAGGCCATCGAATTAGCAAAAAAGAAATGTTTTGACCTCCTTATTGCTGATATAAGGCTAACAGGCGGGATGGACGGCTTGGAAGTCTTAAAGAATATAAAGGATATTTATAGTCATCCCAATAAGATGATTGTTATGACTGGCTATGCTGATGATGAGGCACCCATACGAGCAATACGGTTAGGAGTAAATGATTATATCTATAAACCTTTTAGAACCGAAGATTTTTTGCATAGCGTAAAAAGAAACTTAGATACCTTAAGATTGGAAAAACAGGAGAAAAAGTTTATAGAAGATGCAAAAGAAATGAGAAAGGAACTGGAAGAATATAATACTCAATTGGAAAATCTGGTCAAAGAAAAGACAGATGACTTGACCCTTCTTTTTGAGGTAGGAAGAGAAATTACATCTTCTTTAAGGTTAGATGAGGTTTTAGCCACTATTGTAGAAAGGATTCTCGATGTTTTAGGGTTAGAGATATGTTCTATAATTTTGCTCGATGAGAATAAAGATGAACTTTTTATAGCTGCAGCTAAAGGCCTGTCGCAGGATATAATCGCACAGACACGGATTAAAATTGGAGAGAAGATTTCGGGATGGGTTTTTGAGAGTAAAGAAGCGCTTCTGGTTGAAGATATAGAAAAAGATACCCGATTTGCTAAAGGAAACGAAGAGAGATACTATACTGGTTCTTTTATCAGTGTGCCTCTGATTTTTAAAGGAAGGGCGATTGGAGTAATTAATGTTAATAATAAGCGTTCAAGAGAGATATTTAATAAGGATGATTTAAGGTTAGTTTTATGCATTGCTGACCAAGCCTCTATTGCTATTGAGAATGCCAGGCTTTACAGTAATCTGGAAGGGGTATATTTACAGATTGTTTCTGCCCTTACCTCGATAATTGAACTTAAAGACCACTATACTAAAGGCCATTCTGACCGGGTGACGAAATACGCTATGGTTATTGCCGAGGCCATGGGTCTTTCGCCGTCTCAAGTAGAGATTATCAGACTATCCTGCCAGTTGCACGATTTGGGTAAAATTGGGATCCAAGAATACATCCTGACTAAACCAGCTAAGTTAACTGAAGAAGAATGGGAGGAGATTAAGCTTCATCCTCTTAAAGGGGTGGAAATCTTAAGACCCCTGGCTTTTTTAAAAGATGAGATAAAATTAGTGGAGCAGCATCACGAGAGATATGACGGTAAAGGTTATCCTTACGGACTACATGCCGATAGCATAGATATAAGAGCAAGAATAATGGCGGTGGCGGATAGTTTTGATGCTATGACTACTGAGCGGCCTTATGCTAGAGGCCTCACGCTCTTTGAAGCTAAAGAAGAGCTAATAAGAAATAGCGGTAGTCAATTCGACCCAAAGATAGTCGAGGTTTTTATTAATCTTTTAGACAAGAACCCGGATTTATTTAAAAAGAGCTAGGTAATAGTACTGTACGCTCTCCTATTTTTTTCTTCAAGATCCCATCCCATTCTATTTTTAACAAATGAGTTATTTTACTCTTGTTCATCAGGATAAAAATACTAATTCGCGTTTAGGAAAGTTATTCACTCCTCATGGAGAGATTGATACCCCTTGTTTTATGCCTGTGGGGACTCAAGGTACAGTCAAGACATTATCTCCTTTAGAATTAAAAGAATGTCAGGCACAGATTATTTTGTCTAACGCCTATCATCTTTTTCTGCGGCCGGGCAGGGAAGTAATTAAAAAAGCAGGAGGCTTAGGGAAGTTTATTTCTTGGCAAGGTCCCATACTCACTGATAGCGGAGGTTACCAGATATTCAGTCTTGCGCTCTTAAGAAAGGTATCTGATGAGGGTGTTGAATTCCAATCCCATATCGACGGGTTTAAACATTTCCTCACTCCCCAAGACGTTATTCAGATACAGAAAGATTTAGGTGCGGATATTGTTATGGCTTTGGATGAGTGTGTGCATTACCCATGCAGCAAGGATTATGCGGAAATTGCCATGAAAAGAACAGTGGATTGGGCAAGGCGCTCAAAATCGGGTATCGGGTATGGGGTAGCGGGTATCGGTGAGCAGGGACAACAATTATTTGGCATTGTGCAGGGAGCAACCTATGAAGATTTGCGTAGGGACTGTGTCAGACAGTTGGTAGATATGAATTTTTCCGGATATGCTATTGGCGGTGTTTCTGTTGGAGAACCTAAGAATTTAAGATATAATATTATAAAATGTGTCCTGGAAAGCTTGCCGCACGATAAGCCGCGTTATTTAATGGGCGTGGGTATACCCGAAGATATCATTGAGGCCGTAGAATTTGGTATTGATATGTTTGACTGCGTAGTCCCTACCCGCTACGGCAGAAATGGCACTGCCTTTACTAGCGAAGGAAAGCTGACCATCAGGAACGCACCCTATACAGAGGACCTGCGTCCTTTGGATAAAGAGTGCAATTGTTATACCTGCAGGAATTTTAGTCGCGCATATTTGCGTCATTTATTCAATAGCGAAGAAATCTTAGGTCTGAGGTTAGTTTCGTTACACAATGTTTATTTCTACTTAGACCTGATGCGTAAGATTCGAGAAACAATTCGGCAGGATAGATTTATTGAGTTTAAGAAAGAATTTTTAAATAGCTATAATTCAAATTCTAAATCATAATATCGAAATTCTAAACAAATCCTAATTTTCCAAATCCCAATGTTTCAAACTAACAAGTTTGCAATTTGAGACATTAGAATTTTGAATTTGTTTAGGATTTATGATTTCGAATTTAGAATTTAATTAAGATGCGTATTGACATCCTCACCATCTTCCCCAAAATGTTTGAACCCGTATTGAATGAATCAATAATTAAACGGGCACAGAATAAAGGTAAGGTTAAAATTTTTATCCATGACTTAAGGGATTATTCTTCGGATAAGCACAGGAAAGTTGACGACCGTCCTTTTGGCGGCGGTTCGGGAATGGTAATGCGGCCAGAGCCGATTTTTACGGCATTAGAGGCTATTAAGTCAAAAGCAAAAAGCAAAAAGGTAAGAGTTATTTTATTATGTCCCCAGGGTAAAACATTAACTCAAGGGACTGCCAGGATACTAGCAAGGTATAAACATCTAATTTTAATTTGCGGTCATTACGAAGGCATAGATGAGAGAGTAAGACAATATTTAATAGATGAGGAGATATCCATTGGCGATTATGTCTTAACAGGAGGAGAATTACCAGCCATGGTTTTGGTGGATTGCTTGGTGCGGATTATCCCCGGTGTTTTGGGTGATAAAAATTCCTTGAATTTTGAGTCATTCGAAGGTAATCTATTAGAATATCCCCAATATACAAGACCTGCCAAATTCAGAGGTTGGTGTGCGCCAAAGATACTCTTATCTGGTGATCACAAGAAAATAGAAGTCTGGAGAAAAAAAGAAGCGCTAAAAAGGACAAAAGAGAAAAGGCCAGATCTTTTAACTCATTAGCAAATAAAGAGGAGAGTCAGAAATGGATAAATTAAAACTTATTGAGCAAGAATATACCAAAAAAGAAGTTCCAAAATTTAACGTGGGCGATACAGTCAAGGTTTTAGTAAAGATAAAAGAAGGCGAGGATAAGGTACGCCTGCATCCTTTTGAGGGAGTGGTCATCGCCAAACAGGGCTCAGGGATAAGAAGCAGTTTTACGGTAAGAAAGGTTTCTTACGGCGAAGGCATTGAACGCGTCTTTCCTCTGTATTCACCCGGCATCGAACGCATTGAAGTTAGCCGGCCAGGTAAGACCAAAAGGGCAAAACTTTATTATTTGCGGGGTAAAGTAGGTAAGCGCGCTACCAAGATTGAGAGTAAAGAAGAGCAATCTTAAAAGTGTCAATGTGTCAGGGTGTCAGAGTGTCAAAGAGAGATAAATTTGTTCTCTCATCCTGTAGTCCATAAACCTTGACACTTTGACACTATGATACTTTGATACTATAAGAAACGGTGTTCTATTACGAGAGGAAGCTAAAGAAAAGAGGCTATGATATTGTAATCGGTGTGGATGAAGCTGGCCGTGGCCCTTTGGCCGGACCTGTAGTTGCGGCCGCAGTTGCTTTAAGGGCCAACCGTTTTAAAAATCGCATTGATGATTCTAAGAAATTAACTGCTTTTCAAAGAGAAAAGGCATTTTCGGAAATTATTACCAAGTCTATTTTTGGCATCGGCATAGTTAATGAGAAAATAATTGACCGGATAAATATTCTAGAAGCTACACGCTTAGCCATGAAACAAGCAGTAGTAGGATTAATAAATAAATTAGAATATCGTCGAGGTAAGCGTATTCATATCCTTATCGATGGGAATATCAAAATTGATCTCGACTTGCCTTTTACCAGTATTATAAAAGGCGATTCTAAATCCAAAAGTATTGCCTCGGCTTCAATTTTGGCTAAAGTCACCCGAGATAAAATAATGTCTCTATACGACAGACTATATCCTGAGTACGGATTCTTAAAACATAAAGGCTACGGCACGAGAATGCATAAAGCAACATTGAGTAGATTCGGGCCCTCTTTAATTCATAGAGCGACCTTTTGTCATGTCTAAACAGAATTTATATTTAGGCAAAACCGGCGAAGAAGCGGCAGTAGGTTTTTTAAGAAACAACGGTTATAAAATCTTAGCCAGAAATTATAAAACAAAGCTGGGTGAAATTGATATTGTGGCTAAAGATAAAGATACCCTTGCTTTTATAGAAGTAAAAACCCGAAAATCTGATAGATTCGGCGCTCCCCTTGAATCTGTAATTAAATCCAAACAAAGGCAGATTTCTAAAGCTACGCTCGCGTTTCTTAAAGAAAATAATCTCTTAGATAAAAAAGCTAGATTTGACGTGGTTTCTATAACCTATTCTAATGGTGCACCTAAGTTCAATTTAATCAAAGACGCCTTTGAATTAGACTACACCTTTACTTATTAGGAGGAACTATATGTTGTCGGATATCGAAATAGCCCAGAAGGCAAAAAAAGAACCTATTGAAAAAATAGCGAGAAAATTAAAGATTGATTCGAAATATCTTATTCCTTACGGCCGATATATCGCCAAGTTAGATTTAAGTATTTTAGATAAGGTTAAAAATAGACCCCAGGGTAAATATATCTTAGTAACAGCTATCACGCCTACGCCCTTAGGAGAAGGTAAAACTGTGACCACCATCGGTCTCTCCATGGCTTTAAATAAATTAGGTAAGTTAACTTCAACTTGTATAAGGCAGCCTTCTTTAGGTCCGGTATTTGGTATCAAAGGCGGAGCAGCTGGAGGTGGATATTCTCAGATTTTGCCTATGGAGGATTTTAACCTGCATTTCACTGGCGATGTGCATGCTGTAGGTTTAGCGCATAATTTAGCCGCTGCTTTCTTGGATAACTCTATTTTTAAAGGTAACCGCTTAAAGATTAATCCTGAGACAATTACCTGGCGCAGGGTCTTAGATGTAAGCGATAGATTTTTGAGAAATGTAAAGATTGGCTTAGGCTCCAAAGATGACGGAATTCCCCGAGACTCAGGTTTTGATATCGCTGTAGCTTCGGAGATAATGGCAATACTAGCCTTAAGCGATGGTTTAGCGGATTTACGTAAACGTTTAGGTCGGATTGTGTTGGCTTATACTTTTGATAGTAAGCCAGTGACCAGCGAAGATATAAAAGTTGCAGGCAGCATGGCTGTGCTTTTAAAAGATGCGCTTAAACCAAACCTGATTCAGACTATTGAAAACACACCTTGCTTTGTGCACGCCGGACCCTTTGCTAATATTGCCCACGGAAATAATTCGATATTGGCAGATAGAATAGCTTTAAGTCTTTCTGAATATGTTGTTACTGAAGCCGGATTCGGCGCTGACTGCGGAGCTGAGAAATTTTTTGATATTAAATGCCGCGCCAGCGGCTTTGTTGCGGATGCAGCTGTTATTGTATGTTCTATCCGGGCATTAAAGGCGCATAGCGGAAAATTTCAGGTAGTGGCTGGCAAACCCCTGGATGAAAACTTAGTTAAAGAAAATATTTCTGCCATTGAGGAAGGAATTTGCAATTTAGCCAAACAAATTGAGAATGTTAAAATTTTTGGCGTACCGGTAGTTGTAGCTATTAATAAGTTTAATTCAGATACGGATAAAGAAATCGATTTGGTTAAACGTAAGGCTTTAGAATTGGGAGCAGATGGTTGCGAAATAAGCGAGGTTTGGCTGAAAGGTTCTAAAGGAGGACTCGATTTAGGCAAGGCAGTTGTTAGAGCTGCATCATTGCCTAAAAAATTTAAGTTCCTTTATCCTTTAGATATTCCTATAAAAGAGAAGATTAAGATTATCGCCACCAATATTTATGGCGCTAAAGAGGTAGAATATTCAGAAATGGCGCAAGAGAAAATCAAGACTTATACCCAGATGGGTTGGGATAAGCTGCCAATTTGTATGGCTAAAACACACCTTTCGTTGTCGCATGACCCAAATATTAAAGGAAGGCCTGGAGATTTTACTCTTCCAATTAGAGATGTCCGTGCTTCCATCGGCGCGGGATTTTTGTATCCACTTTGCGGCGAGATGAAGACCATGCCAGGGTTACCAACACATCCTGCCGGTGAAAATATCGATCTTGATGATAAAGGAAATATTGTAGGATTGTTTTAAGAATGTATAAAGATGGCTCGATAAAAAAATATTTAGACGATTTAGCGGCAAAACTATCTGCTCCGGGAGGCGGTTCCGCTGCAGCCTTGAATGCTGCATTAGGTGCGTCTTTAATCAGCATGGTCGTAAATTTTACTTTAGGAAAACCAAAATACGCTGAATACGAAGAAGAGCTAAGGACTATTTTAGGAAATTCGGAGAGTTTAAGAAATGAATTTTTAGAGTTAGTAGATTTAGACGTTCAGGCTTATCAGTCTAAAGATATACGTAAGAGCCTAGATATCCCTTTTAATTTATGTCGTCTTTGTTTTGAAGGTATAAAATTGTGCCCACCATTGATTAAAAAAGGGAATATCAATCTCATTAGTGATGTGGCAGTGGCTGCGATTTTATTGGAATCTGCTTTTGCCAGTGCCTATTTTAATGTAGAGATTAATCTAAAATACTTAAAAGATGAGAAATTTTCTCGGCAGATAAGAAAAGAATTAGAGGCTAAAGCAAAAAAGATTAAAAAAATAAGACTAGAAACGGAGGTAAAAATTGGCCAAATTATTAGAAGGTAAACCAATTGCTGAAAAGATAAAAGAGCATATCAAGCAGCAGATTCAAGCGTTAAATTTAAAGCCGGTTTTAGCCAGTATCCAAGTAGGCGAAAATGTTGGCGCTGAGGCATATGCGAAGTCGCAACAGAAGCTGGCCCAGAATTTGGGTATTGAGTATCAATTACACAAATTGGCCCAGGATACTACGGAGAAGGCCCTTGCTGAATTTATTCAAAAATTAAATTCTGATAAATCTGTCAATGGTATCATTGTCCAGATGCCTCTACCGCTACAAATAGACTACAAGAGAATAAGCCAATTTATTTTACCCGAAAAAGATGTCGAAGGCATGCATCCGGCTAATATAGGTAAGCTATTATTTGGCAAGGCTAAAATTCTAGCCTGCACGCCTCAAGCGGTGATGGAGTTATTGCATTCCATAGCTTTAAACCTTTATGGTAAAGAAGTAGTAATAGTCGGCCATAGCGAGATTGTAGGCAAACCTTTAAGTCTTTTGTTATTGGATAAGTTCGCCACAGTAACGGTATGTCATATCGGAACTTCCCAGGCAGGGAAATTAGAAGAGCATGTAAGAGGCGCTGAGGTTTTGATTGTGGCAGTTGGTAAAGCAGGGTTAATAAAAGGCGAGTGGATAAAACAGGATGCCGTGGTTATTGATGTTGGCATTAATCGTGTGGGTGATAAAATCGTAGGTGATGTGGAGTTTGAGGAAGCAGAAAAACGCGCAAGCTATATTACTCCTGTGCCAGGCGGCGTCGGGCCTCTGACCGTTACCATGCTTATGCGCAACCTCGTTGAAGCTACGAGACTACAGATATAATAAAAAGACAACTCGAAACCAAGCCAAGCTACTCGTAAAATTAAGGAGATTAAATTGAATTTTAAAGATAAAATACAGGCTGGGAAATTTTTGCTTACGTCGGAGATTGGGCCGCCGAAGGGAATTGAGACTAAGACGATTTTAGAAGATGCTGAGCTTGTTCGTGGACGGGTGGACGCAATTAATGTTACGGATTTACAGAGTTCAGTGATGCGGTTAGGTTCTTTGGCAGTGTGTAGCCTGCTTAAACAAAAAGGCCTTGAGCCGATATTTCAAGTTACCTGCAGGGATAGAAACCGCCTGGCATTACAATCCGATATTTTGTCAGCTGCAGCCTTAGGAATAGAGAATTTGCTTATCTTAACCGGTGACCATCCTACTTTAGGTGACCACCCCGAGGCAAAACCGGTATTTGATCTGGATTCAGTGCAGTTGTTACAGGTTGTTAAGAAGTTGCAGGAAGGTTTGGATATGAAGGGGAATAAATTAGAAGGTGCGGCGCCGAAATTTTGCGTGGGGGCAGTAGTTAATCCCGGAGCCGACCCTATAGAACCGCAGATTATTAAGATGGAGAAAAAGATTGAAGCGGGAGCAGAGTTTTTTCAGACCCAAGCGGTCTACGATATCAAGACATTTGAGAATTTTTTAAGTAAAATTAAACATCTTAAGACTACTATTTTAGCCGGAATTGTCTTATTAAAATCTGCTGGTATGGCTAGATACATGAATAAAAATGTTGCCGGCGTATTTGTGCCGGATAATTTAATTAAGGAAATGGAAGAAACCAAAGATAAGTCAGCCAAATCAATTGAGATCGCTGCGCGTTTAATCAAAGAATTAAAGCCAATGTGCCAAGGCATACATATTATGCCTATTGGTTGGGATAAGAAGGTTCCTTTAGTTCTAGATGCAGCAGGATTGTAAATTTAACGGAGGAAAGATATGCCCAATATTGAACAAAAATCTATAGATTTAGCCACACAAGAAGTTTTAAAAAAAGCCAAAGAGGAAAATATTCAAACTGCCTGGGATAGGCTGGAATTACAACAGCCGCAGTGCGGTTTTGGGCAATTGGGGTTGTGTTGCACGGTGTGTAATATGGGTCCTTGCAGGATAGACCCTTTTGGCGAAGGCGCAAAAGAAGGAGTGTGCGGCGCTAATGCTGACACCATTGCCGCAAGGAATTTAGCCCGTAAAATCGCGGTGGGCGCTTCAGCGCATTCTGATCACGGCCGGGATGTTGCGCATACCTTATCCTTGATCTGTGAAGGCCATACCCACGATTATGGAATTCTGGATGTTGAGAAACTAAAAGTGCTGGCTCAGGAATTCGGTATTGATATTAATAAGCCCAAAGAACAAATCGCCAAAGAACTCTCCAAAAGATTGCTCGAAGAATTTGGCAAACAAGAAGGAGAACTCACCTTTCTTAAGCGCTCGCCGAAAAAACGCCAGCAGATTTGGAAGAAATTAGGTATTACACCCCGCGGTATAGATAGAGAAGTGGTTGAGTTATTGCATACTACCACCATGGGTGTGGATAATGATTATAAAAATCTTATCACCACAGGTATGCGTTGCGCTTTATCTGACGGTTGGGGTGGTTCAATGATTGCCACAGATGTGCAGGATATAATTCTAGGTAGCCCCCAGCCGATAAGAGGTAAAGTGAATTTAGGGGTGTTAAAGGAAAATTATGTCAATATTGTTGTTCATGGCCATGAGCCGGTATTGTCGGAGATGGCAGTAAAAGCAAGCCTTGATCCCGAACTGTTAAAATTAGCTAAAAGTTTAGGTGCAGAAGGTATAAACTTGGCGGGAATTTGTTGCACGGCAAATGAAGTTTTAATGCGACACGGTATTCCTGTGGCAGGAAATTTCTTACAGCAGGAACTGGTAATTATTACTGGCGCAGTTGAGGTGATGATGGTAGATGTGCAATGCATTATGCCTGCATTGCAAGAAGTGGCCAGTTGTTTTCATACCAAACTAGTGACCACAAGTCCCAAGGCGCGTTTTCCTGGGGTAATTCATGTGGAATTTGAATCCAAAAAGGCATATGAAGTAGCCAAGCAGATTATTAGGCTTGGTGTTGAGAATTTCGCCAATCGGAAAAAAGACAGGGTGAATATCCCTAAGCAAGAGATGGATTTGGTTGCCGGGTTCACCAAAGAGGTTGTCTTTCAGATTTTAGGCGGAAGATACCGCGCTACTTATAAACCTTTAAATGAAGCAATTATTTCCGGTAGATTGCGCGGCCTTGCCGGTGTAGTAGGTTGCAATAATCCTAAACAGACCCACGATTATTTTCATACTACCTTAGTTAAGGAACTTATTAAGAATGATGTTTTGGTTTTACAAACCGGCTGTTCAGCAATTGCCTGTGCTAAACAAGGTCTTTTAATACCTGAGGCAGCTAAGATTTATGCTGGAGGAGGACTGCAGGAGATATGCGAAGCAGTAGGTATACCTCCGGTTTTACATCTTGGCTCCTGCGTAGATAATTCGCGTATTTTAACTGCCGCTTCCTATATTATCGAGGAAGGCGGCTTAGGAGAAGATTTATCCGATATTCCCGCAGCGGGTTGTGCGCCAGAATGGATGTCTGAGAAAGCAATAACCATTGGATTTTATTTTGTGGCTTCCGGTGTTTATACTGTGTTTGGAGCAAGCCCCTTTGCTACTTTAGGCAGTCAAAATTTAACCGATTATTTAACTAGCGGTTTGGAAGGAATCGTCGGCGGGAGATTTGAATTTTGCGATGACCCGATTCAGATGGCCAAACTTATGATTGAACATATTGACAAAAAAAGGAAAGCCCTGAATTTAAAGCCGGTGATGTACGAAAAATGAAACAGTTATATTATGATATCAAAAAATGCTTAGGCTGCAAGTCCTGCGAGATTGCCTGTGCCCTGGCACATTCTCTAACTGAAGAGTTATTTAAGGCGATTAAAGAAGAAAAGCTCTCTTTACCGCGAAAAAAGGTATTTTCTTCTAAAGGTAAAAATTATCCGGTTTCCTGCCGGCATTGTAAAGATCCCAAATGCGTAGATGCCTGTATGGCGCATGCATTAGTTTTTGACCAAGAAAAAGGTATGGTTTTACATGATGAATCGCGCTGTGTGGGCTGCTGGATGTGCGTGATGGTTTGCCCATACGGTGCAATCAGGCCAAATATAAAAAGTAAAATTCCTTTACGTTGCGATAAATGTAAGGATAAAGACGAGCCGAGTTGCGTTAAGGCCTGTCCTACGGGTGCAATCATCTGGCAGGAAGAGGTAAAGGTAGAAAAATGAAACAATATATAATCATAGGTAATTCTGCGGCGGGAATTTCGGCAGTAGAGGCGATACGCAAGAGAGATAAACAATCCAAGATCATCATTATTTCAGATGAGGATTATCTTTCTTATTGCCGATGCCTGATTTCATATTATTTGGCTGGTGAGGTAAAGGAAGATAAGATTTTATATCGTCCGGAGAATTTTTATCGAGAAAATAATCTAGAGCTTCTCTTAAATAAAAAAGTCGAGCGTGTTGACCCGAAGAAAAATCGCGTAATCTTGGAAGACAAAAGCCAGTTTAATTTTGATTCTTTGCTTATCGCCACAGGCGCCTCACCTAAATTTCCCACGATGCCAGGAATTAAAAAAAGAGGCGTATTTGGTTTTCGCACGATAAAAGACGCCAAGGATATTTCTGGTTTTTTACCGGTAGCCAAGACCGCCTGTGTTTTGGGTGGCGGTCTTATCGGCCTTAAAGCAGCTTACGCCTTAAAAAAGCGGAATCTCGAAGTAAAGGTTATTATTAAATCCAAGCAGGTATTATCCCAGATGTTGGATTTTGAAGCGGCGCAGTTTGTGCAGAGAAGATTAGAAGAAAATGGTATGGAGATAATTTTAGGTCAGGATGTAACCGAGGTTATTGGAAATGGTGATATAAAGGCAGTAAAACTTGATTCGGGTAAGGCAATAGGATGCTCTTTGATTATTGTGGGCAAAGGCGTATCTGCAAATATTGATTTAGTCAAAGATACTGAGATTAAAGTTAATGAAGGTATCATTGCCAATAATCTTTTGCAGACAAATATTCCAAATATTTATACTGCTGGAGACGTCTGTGAGAGTTTTGATGTAACCCTTGGCCATTTATCGGTGAATGCACTCTGGCCGGTTGCGGTTGAGCAAGGCAAAATCGCTGGAGCAAATATGGCGCAAGATAATATCCATTATGATGGTTCTTTAGGCATGAACTCCATAGAATTTTTTGGCCTTCCTATAATATCTTTAGGAGTATATAAGGTAAAAGAGGGCGATTCTTCTGTTGAAGAGTTTAAAATCCGCGATGACAAAAACAATCTGTATAAAAAAATAATCTTGAAAGATAATATTATTCAAGGTGCAATATTGATTGGCGAGATTAAGAATAGCGGCATATTTTTAAGGCTGATGCGGGAGAAAATAGATGTGTCCACTTTAAAGGATAAGCTACTAGAGGAAAATTTTGGTTATCCTGATATTATGGATTTAGTTAGAGAG
>Ga0315294_10000186_pt1 | contig 66394 bp, 50 predicted proteins | sample YL17G13_40_MG_FD_203626 | JGI IMG/M metagenome (GOLD analysis project Ga0315294, IMG submission 203626) | Sediment microbial communities from Yellowstone Lake, YNP, Wyoming, USA - YL17G13_40 | ecosystem: Environmental > Aquatic > Freshwater > Lake > Sediment | place: USA: Wyoming | collected... | reverse complement strand
TGATGCGGGGCGCGGAATGGCCGAGGTCGAATGAGCGGGATCTCGGGCGGCAACTGGTCGGCCACCGAGTAGATGCGTGTCACGTCCAGCGCCTCGTCAATACTCATCTTTGGCAGAATGCCCGGCAGCGCACGCGCCAGCAAGGTCTTACCGGCTCCGGGAGGACCGATAAGCAATACGTTTTGTACGAAAAGCCCAACGGATCACCAAACCATCCCGTTATGTTTCCTGTGCCATTGTAATTTAACATAACCCGGACGTGTAACAGTTCTAATACCCGGCGCTTATTGGCGGGGGTTGGTTGCCATTCCGCCCCGGTCAATCGCTCTTTTATTTCCTCTGCAAAGCGTTCCAGGCTTTCGTATTCTTCCAGGCTTGGAAGGTTGGATAATTGCGCTTCAATCTCTTGAAGTCTGGAAGAGGCGTTTTTTGAATCGGCCTGAATCTTGGCCCGTTGCTCCAGGTATTCGGTTCGGGTCATTTTTACATCCGGGTCGGTGTATGCCCCTGTCAAGTTCCGCTGCATCTGTTCACATTTCCCCACTTCTTTATAAAGTATTTCGCGCATTTCCAATTGTCTACCATTGGCGGCGCGCTCATGCTCTAGCGCCTGGGTATACCCATCCCTGAGGCTTGCAGGGTCAAGTAATAGCGCCTCTACCTTTTCCCATACTATCGGCTCCAGCATCCGGGCAGATATAGTCTTATTGCCACAATGCCCCTGCCTTACCCTATGCCTGTAAATCGGGGCGTCATTTGCGCGGCGGCCCTTTCCCGCCTTTGAAGTTTGGGAGAAGTAGGGGCGTTCGCAAGTCTCACACAAAACCATCCCGGCCAGCATGTAAAAGCGGGTCGCCTGCTTGCGGCGGTATTCGCGGCTTTCAATAATCCTTTGCTGTGCCGCCTCGAATATATCCGGGCCTAAGATCGCGGTTATCTTAATTTCTATCCATTCGCCCTTATCGCGTAGTTTTAATTCTTTCTCGTTGCGTTCATACTTGTTATAAAAGATCGTTCCGACATAGGCAGTATTCTTTAACATCCGGGCGACTGTTGATTTTTGCCATTCCCCCCCGTTATATGGTTTTGCTTTGCTTTGGTTAAGCGCGTCCACTATCCCGTATAAAGACAAACCATCTTTAACGTATGTATCAAATATCCACCTAACTACCCCGGCTTCCTTTTCTACTATTGCCAACCCGCCCAAAGCCTCCCGGTTTATCTCGTAACCATAGGGCGGGCGTCCGGCTACAAAAAAACCACGCCGGGCTTTCTGTCTCTTGCCCCGGTTAAAGCGTTCAGTCCGCCAATCATTATCCAGCTTTGCGGCTGCCCCTACAACCGTTTTCATAAATTGCCCATCCGGTGTTTCTGCGTAATCCCCTTTGACGTATTCGACAATCGCGCCGCCTTTGATAAATCCGTATTCGTGCGTTCGCAATTTGTACGGGTCGCGGTCCAGGCGGTCAATCGAATACACTACTACCACATCATACCCGTAAAGCTCCAGGTATTCATAAGCGGCGTCCAGCGCGGGGCGGCTTAGTTCCCGGCTGCTGTAATCATCCACAAAGGCGGGTATACCGCTTGCCGCGTCCTGTCCTGTGTCCGGGTCTACAAAGCGATTTCCTACCAACGCATACCCCTTAGCCTCTATGTACTTTTTAATCTCTGCAACCTGAGAGGGTATGCTGTAATTATTCCGCTGATCGTCCGTGCTTACCCTTGCGTAAATAATCGCTCGTTTATTCATCTTTCCGCCTTTCCGTTAAATAAAGTGCTGCTATCTTGCGTTTTGTCATCGTTTGCTTAGGACGACGGCTTTACCGCAAAACAGCAGCACTTTATCGGCAAACAAAAAAGCCATCATCGTCCTAAGCACTTACAGTATACACTTTTGCCCTGACAAAAGTCAAGCGGTCGAAAGCCATTTTTATTGCCTATGCGTTCACTTATTTCGCAGTATAACCGCCGGATCAGCCTAAAAAACCATACAAAAGCTCAAGGTGTTATTTTGAGGGTGCTTGTTGCTTCTTGCCTATTATCGGCCTGTAACAGGGGTGGCTTACTGCCATCATCGCGCACAATGTGTATGAAATAATCGTTTTCGCCCACCTGTGCTGCTTTTAGTTCGGCTGCAAAGGTCAGGTGGGCCAGCCAGCGGTAGATTGTCTTTTCAGACATGCCCGCTTTTCCGGCTGCCGCCATGATAGTCAGGCAGGTTAGCATAGTAGTCAGGCCGCGCCGCTGTTTGGGTATCAGAACATTTTCGGACATTTTTGGTCATTTCCTCGGGAACAACCGTGTTGTACTGCATTCTGATTGTTCTTTGCCATATCACTTTTCCTAAATATGTACTGGTTTAGCAAGTATCCGGGCATTCTTACCCGCAAGAGTATCATTTACATACTATGATACCCTTACCTCTTGATACTCTTGATCCTCTTGGAACTGTAGGGTATCAAGAGTATCAATAGTATTAAGAAGTTAAGAATATCAAGAATATCATTATGTATCACTCTGCCTGCCTTGCGGGTAAAGCCCAATACCACGATGTGCCCTTGCGGAATGAGACAATGCCTAGCCGTTTCTTGTTGCGCTTCGCTGTAACCATGCTTAAGCCTGCCCCGTCAAGTTCGGCCTCTATGTCGGTTACCTTTACGGGTCCGGCTTTGAGTAGTGATAGCAGAAGATCGGTAACACGTTCGCCGGACGTTTCGACATGGGGAGCTTTGGGGGCTGCCCCAAAGTTGATACCATTCTCTCCGGCTGTCATTCCGATTGCTCCGGGGAAGCGGGTAAGGTTATTCTTGATTTGTTCCAGGCGCTTGCACTCCTTATTCATGGGATCGGGAACAGATAACGCCCAAACAACGCGGGCGAATTGCACAATACTGCTTGACCCTCTCACCCGGTCAAGTGATATCTCCGCTGTATCCCATTCCTTTTTTTTGCTCAAGTGGTGATCCATTAAGTCAGGCTTGTTAAGGTCGCGCGCCAACTTCGCCGCCCACAAGGTAACGTCTTTAATCTCTGTGTCATTCTCTCGTTTTTTGCTTCCACCTGAAAGACTGTCAATAACGATAAACTTGACTTCAGGCCAGGCAGCGCGGGCTTCTATGATTTTCCTTTGGTTTAAGTCGTCAAGGTTTGCATCTTGATAGGGATCATCAAAAGGAGTAAGAATATTTTCTAATGGATATCCCCATTCTTGCGCCCGACTTCGATTCAAGGCTTGGGCCGCTTCGGTTTCAACCCATAAGACACTACCCCGTTCGCCATCGAAGGATGTACCATCCGGCCATGGTAACCCCATCAGGAAGCAACCGCAAAGGCGAAGGGCAAGAAGGCTTTTACCATCGCCGGATCTTGATACCAGAAGGGATAAAAAGCCTTTGGCAAGCCAGGGCTTCCAGATAAATTCTATCGGGTCCGTGGACAGATCCGCCCAGCTTCCACGAATGATGGTATTTTGCTCCGGTTCGGATTGCTGCGCTTCGCCTGGGGCTTCCTGAGAGCTTTCGGACGGCGCTTCCTGTGGCCTGTAAATTGGCTGATCAACCTCCACGTTTGGGTTGTCCAGGTCATCAGGCGACGGCGCTTCTTCTTCCAGGTCTACCGGTGGTTCATCAATATACGGAGCGAGCTGCTCCCCGGTCAGATGACTTGTCGGTGCGAGTGGATCGGCGGGATTTTCTTCCACACCTCCCAACGCCTTTGCTACATCAATCATTGACGGTTGCAACATTTTTATCTGGTCAGACTTAAACCCTTTATTGGATTCGGTCATGCTTCACCTCCTAAAAGCGCCCCCAACCGTTCCTTATCGGCCTGCTCCGCCTGCTTCACCAATTCTAGCGCGGCCAGATCAAGCCGGGTTTCAAGGTCATTTTTTAGCCTTGACTGTAAAACGGCGGCGGGTAGTGCGTCCAGTTCTACGCATACATCGCCAAACTTTTCAACGTATGCAGCCCGGCGAGTATCTGTTTTTTTAGCCAGGGCGGATGGTAGGCTATATTTTTTCACATCCTCGAGAGTCAAGGCGCACTTGATAATTTCTGGGTTACAACCGAAATGTCCCAACCGTTCGCGGAGGCTTCTTACCATGTCCTCACCCGAGGGATCCAGATCACCATAGTAAAGGACCGTCGCGCCCTCTTTCCCCTCGAACCGCCGGGCGGCATTGTACAGGCTGCTCCAGCCGTCATACCCGCGCCCCACATTCAACGTCACGCCATAGGGACTAAGTACAACTTCAAACAGACCGCTTAGTGCGTCCTTTTCCAGCCAGCACTCCAGATATGCGGGCTGAGTCGCCCAGGTATCCCGGCGGTATGCGTATATAGCTGTCTCTGAAAATTCTGCCAGATCGTCCCACATTCCCACTTCATGCGGAAGTCGTAAGCGATCCTCTATCCATCCCCATGGAATAATTCCATCCTGCCGCGCCTGTACTAGCGCATTACTCACGGCCTGGTATTCGCTGCGATTGTTTTTTATGACTTGTCCAGAAACGAGCTGATAATAAATCTGCCTCACAGTCATGGGGTGGTATTCTGCTAAAATCCCACGGGCTGCTTCGACAAGCAGAATAGTTTTAACGTGTTGGCTCATGACTTCCCCCATTCCGGCGATAGAATAAGCCGGTACACCTGTGCCAGGGCTTCGCTCCGCCGTTTGCTTTTCTGTGTATCATCGGCTACAATAAATCCGGTAAAAATCCCTCGAGGATTTTTTACTTGTTCGGCAAGCTCGGCGCTCGTAACGTCGGGCTTGTCATTTTGGCTGGTCTCTATTTTTCACCTCTGCCGGAACGGGATTTTTTCGTCAAGCTCATCCATTCCCACATCAGGCAAACCCCTCGACATTGCCGCCTCACGGATAAGAAAGCGCATAGTTTCGCTGACTGATAATCCCATGCGGACGGCCAGTCGAAAATCCAGGCTGCAACATATGCTTTTCTATTCACCAAAGATAGTGAACGTGCCATCTTTAGAGGTTCTTCTTCAATGATAGAAATCACGGGAGCTACTGGCTCGAGGGAAGGTTCCGGAGCTTCGGCATTATGGCTGTGTTCAGCTAATTGAATTTCGGTGGGGTTTATGGTATTATCATTCATGGGTAAATCCTCCATTCTCGTGGTGGTTTACTTGCAAGTTCTTCAGACTCTCCGTATCAGCGGAGAGTTTGAGTTCTAGGATATCCTCTGTAGAATTTGAAAGACCCTGTTGTTCAGCTGCTTTGTGAATCAGCCTACGGATCAAAGATGACTGAGATAACCCACCTTCGATCCTAGCCTATTGAATGACAAATCGCTTTTCCTCCTCAGTGAGGATCAATCCAAGACGTCTGATTTTCAACATGAAGCACCTCCGAACAAAAAAAGCTAGACCAATTAAGTCTAGCATCGGATTTGGTGCATTAAAATGGTGTCTCAGAGGGTGGCTTTACGGGTGGATTATTCTTCTTCTTGAGGTTTGAACCTTGGATCCTTCAGCCATTTCTTGAATGTCTCTAAGGAAAACTTGTCTTGTTTATACGGTGGTAACTTATCATTATAGAACCATTCGACGGTACCTTCATTTTTCTGATAGTACTTACATGCCTTTACAAGTTCTCTTACTTCATCCCCAGTCATATCTCGGTTAATACCGTATTTTTTAACTCTTCCTATAGGTTCGGTTTCATTCAAATCCAATTGAAATAATTCATTACTATTCTTTAATTCATCTCCATTAACTAAATGATCTGGAACCATTGACACCATGGGGATAATAGAAGGCTCTTTTCTCGGCCATTCCAAATCGAGCTCAGGTATCCGGACTTTCTTACTCGGATCAACAAGAATAAATTCTTCACAAAGGTCCACAGCGAGGGCCATACAAACAAATTTCCCCCGAGAATTCGTAGGAATATCGCCATTCTTATATATCTGAACTTCACATATCAAGGATTGTTGACACTTAATTTCCCATAATTGCACATATCCCAAATTAATATTTACTTGTGTTCTCACATTTTTGAGGTATTGGACCTCTTTAATAAGATACTTATTTCTTACCTTTGAATCCTTAGTAGCTATCAGTTTCATTCGATCACATTCATATATGCCCATATATTTATTAAAGCCATGGCCAAGAAATGAATCAAGCCAATCAAGAATTTCAACCAGGTTTGTGTTTGTGAATTGTAAAATTATCGGATTAGGATATATATTGACCACTTTAATGAACTTTCCAACAATCACCTACATTCGAACAAATCACTAATAAGGTTATTATTTTATTGCGGTTCTCATTTACATTAATTTGGTTATGCCCACAATGTTTCAACATAATCAGGTATTTTCATTTTAGCATAATTTTATTTTTCTGGTTTTAGATTCCATCCTTTATTGACATGTAAAACAGGGAATGTGATTAAAATCCATGGAAATTCTCCAATAAGTAAAGACCGAATTCTCCAACTTGGAAAATTTGGCCTCCTTATCCTACTCTCCTAGCGGATGATCCTGTTCTACACCTAAAATGATCTCGGCTGCGGTCGCCCGGATACGCTCCAGATGTTCCAGAATAGCCCCAGAGTTTGCTCCATGGAGAGCGATGTAATTCGGGCTATCCATACCATCGAGCCCAAACTGCCGGGCAAGTTATGGACCTGCCCGGCATTGAATTGGGTTACAGGCCAGGGTCGGCGTCTGTGAGGGTATCAAATTCTTGGGTATAAACATCTGCTACATCAAGTCCAGGGTACGCGTCCTCGATCAGCATGTAGTAAGCATCTTCAGGGGTTAGGCCGTCCTTGTGCCAATCCTTGAAACATTGGTCGGGCAGATCCCGGTAAGAAACACCCATTTCTGAGAAGCATATTTCGTCAAGGGCTTTTAGCCAGGCTTCGAGTCGGTCGCGGTTGGTGATTGTTGGGGTGATCATGGTTTATCCTTTCTTTAGGTGTGAATACACCAGCCATTTGTAGGCGTGAGATTCACTGAAAACGTGGGCGCGCCTCCGTTGCCGAATCCATCATGATGGCCGTGATAAATCAGCCCGCCGGCCAAGCCACGTTGACGGGTTGGGCTAAACTCTGTCCAGAAGAAGGAGTACGGCGCGAAGTCTATGTACAGTTCCACTGTCCAGCCGTCTGGTAGGAAGGCGGTCAATTCACACAGGCGTTTTTCGAATTGTGCGCGCTGGTCGGAGCTATCCGCGAATGTGCGGACTTGTTCCAGATGTTCGGGGCAATTAACGATCAGTTTGGCAGGCATTATGTTTTCTCCTTATGCGTGCAAAGATTGGGGGATGGGTTCTTCTTCCTGGCTGCCTCGGCTAAATCGCTGGCTCCCATACATCTGGCGGATTTCGTCCATGGTGCGCTTCAGGCGATTGAACGAGGGAACACCAGCAAAATACCAGGCGACTTTATCTGGCGACCAACGAAACTCAGCGGCTTTAAGCTCTTCTTTGTGGGGTTTGGTGTCGCCAGAGACCCATACCCACAGACCGCACAGCTCCACATCCAGCCCCATATTAAGGGCGGCTTCGATTTTGACGCGGAGTACTTCGACGACCTCGTCCAGATTGTGATAATCTGCCGATGTTTTCTTCCCTTCGGCATGGGCTTGCTGCTGTCGGGCACGTTCGCTGGTGCGGGCAAAATTGGACTGCCAGGCTGCATACTCGGCATTGATAGCTTGCATGGTAGCGGTGTCGCCGCCCAGATCTGGATGATGCTGGCGGGCAAGCTTTTTATACAAACTCTTGGCCTCTTCCAGGCTTTGGCAATCTTTGAAATAGTGATACATGGTTATTTCTCCTTATATAAGAAAGTGGGCTGTCTCCTTTTTGAAGACAGCCCTGGGTGATATGAATGGTGCTGTTACTCAGGCAGGTAAAACTTGATCAGCACTCCAAGGCTAGAATCTGCATAATAGCCGCCGGTAAGCCTTGATACAGTGGCTTTTACAGATCTACCAAAGCGATCCATCCGTGGAGCCAGGATTTTTGCCAGTTCCCGATTCAAGTAGCCAATTTGCTGATGATCCCACCTGACAACCATGACCGCATTGGAATCGAACGGATTATCAGGCTCCCGAAAAAGGAAAACCTGTTCCCTCTCTGTGAGCAGAGCAACAACTGCCTGACGATCTTGAAAAGAAACCCCCACGACTCGGGTTTCAATGGATCGAGATGAGATATTCTGTGTGTACATGTTTTCCTCCAGAATGAATCAGGCAGATCCTCTGGTTGGAGGATCTGCCATGAATGGAATAGGATCTACGAAAAACCCAATCCGCGCTCTTTGAGAGAGACATAACGCGAACCACCTATTACAAGGTGGTCGACCAGAGATATATCAAGGAGCTTACCGGCCTGGGCGATGGCTTTTGTCACAATCACGTCATCAGGACTTGGGGTTGGATCACCTGATGGATGGCAGTGAATCACAACAATTGCCGGAGCATTGCGCTGGATAGCTGGCCGGAATATCTCTGCGACACGTACTTGCGAACTGTTCACGCTGCCACAGTACACTTCGACAATATCAAGCAGTCTATTGCGTGTGTCGAGAAGAAGAACACGCAGGTGTTCTTGTTCCAGCAAAGACATCTCGGCCTGAACGAGCGCCGCAGCATCGGCAGGGGAGTTGATCACCGGGCGTTCTCCAGTCGGCTCATGTAGCCTGATTGCCAGCGCCAGGGCAGCCTTGAGGCGTACAGCCGTCTGCTGTCCGATGCCATGCACCTGAGCGATCTCTGCCACATTAGCCTTGTACAACCGCTGAATGTCGCCGCCGAAACGAACCAGCAGCCGTTCAGCGACTTCGATCTGCTGCCCCCCGCCGACAACGGCTGCCAGCAATTCAGCCAGGCTGCACGCGGCGGCATTCGAGGTGACCCGGTAGGCGGGCTGGTCTCGCAGGGGGAGCGTTTTCAGTTTATGGATTGAATATGGGGATTGAACTTGCAGCAATGGGGTTGCTATCATATGTCTGTCCTTTCTGTAAATAAGACAAGGACGGCCTGTGTATTACAAGCCGTCCCTGTTGTATGCGCCCAACATGGGCGCTGGCATGTGGAGGTCGGCTTCAGATTTCGTCCGACCGCTCCGTGATGTCCTCCCCTTCGACGACCACGCTGCCCTGAAAGCCAATCCCACCCTCGCGATACTCAAGGCGGAAGGCGTGGTCGGGGAACATGCGCCCCAGGGCCTCGACAACCGGGATGGGGGGCGACCAGGCAGTGTCAAAGCCAAGCACGGCTTCGCTTGCCCGTTCGTATTCCAGCTCTGAATGGCAGGCGCTCCACTTCGTCCCCCAGTTTTCGATGGACCAGTCGTACCAATCCATTGCGCCGTACTTCTCCTGGTTTAGAAGATATGTCTCGCCGTACTGGATGACCTCTTCGAGCGTCAGGGGACGCTTCGCGTCGCCGCCATCCTCGATAAACGAGGTAGCGGTAAAACCGTAGAGCCGCAAGAGACCCTGCGGCAAGTCGTCTAGCGAGGCGATTCCGTTTCCTTTGACAAACGGCCACTCCAGAATTACCTTGAGGCCGCTATCGTCACCGCGCCGCCACTGCGCCAGGGCAATGGCGACATCCCTCCCCCCACCGCTGATCAGTTTCAGCGATTCGGGCATCGGGATGATCTTGTCGAAGTCAATCACATCATCCTTGTTATCCCCCTTGATAGCCTCCAGCACCCGGCGAACATCCGGACCGGAGATGTACAGTTCGTTTTCACACCAGTTAGGCATAGCATTTTCTCCTTTCTGAAAATGGTAGGTAACTGCCCTACCATGGATAACCCAGGCTTAGGAAACAGCCTGAGCTTGGGTTTGGATGGATTGAGCGAATTCAAGTTCGCTGAACAACCGGCGCAACTTCGCCCGCCAGGTTGCATAGCGCGGCTCGTCCGGCAGGTCGGCCAGCATCGCGCTCAGCGTATTAGCCGACAACTGCCTGATCACGTCCTCGAACGTCGCCGGGGGCTGGGCATCCCCCACCAAGTCGGCCAAATCAGGAATGACTGCCTGGCGGCGGGCGTATTTCGCCTGGCGCACCGTTTCGGCGGTGATAGTTTCTTCGTCCAGCAGGGCACGCTGAGTTCCCGGCGGAAGGCTGGCGATCTCAAATGCCAGATTCGCTGAGATATTCCCGGCGCCCACTTTCTCCGCAAGCTCCGGGACAAGGTGGTTCAATTTTGCCAGGCGACGGATTCGGGAAACAGTCGCATGCCCGGCGGCGGCGATCTCTTTCTCGCTCATCCCGCTCCGCTGCATTTCCTGGATGGCCTCCAATTCAGCCACCGGATTCTCGCTGCGGGTGGCATGAGTGAGGATGGTGATCTCAGGGCCGCCGTCTTCAAGCACGACCGCCTGCACGGTTTCCAGACCGGCTTCAATCGCCGCCTTCACCCGCCTGCGGCCTTCGCGCACGATGTAGCCGCCGCTGCTCTGCGGAGAGACGATAATCGGCGTCAGGACGCCGCGCATCTTCACCGACTTAAGCAGCCCCGCCCGGACTTTCGTACCGGGCGGGATGATCAACTCACTGACCGGAATACTCTTGATCTCGCTCATTTCATTCCTCCTCAAGATAGACCTGCAGCCCGCTCTTGCTGGCTGCCTGGTGATTCTTCTCGGTGTCCTCTCCGCCATTGATCACTACCAAATTGGTGATCGGCATGGTGAGAAAGACGCCGTGTTGATAGACCGGCGCTACGCCGGGTGGACGCTGAGAGCCGCAGTACTTGACCCCGCCCGGCAATTGCCTTTCTTTGGCGGGCAGGTCGTGCCACCACAGCCCGGCGCACATCGAGGGCAGCGGCGCAGCCTGGTGCTCCTCTAGTCCTTTTGGGCAGGTCACCGCAGGCGGTTGCGGGTACTTCGGGAAGTTCTCGATAATCGCCTTCTGGTGGATCAGAAACAGTCGGCTATCCGGGCCAAGTTTTGGATAATCCAGGTTTCCCGGCAATCTGCGGGATGCTCCCTTTTGGCGCGTCTCCTCGATGTAGTCAGCGGTGTACGGGTAGTACTCCTGCCCGACCACATCGAAGACGTGCCAGACGCCGTCAACTTCAATCAACTTGACGCCCACGGCGGTCAGGCCGAGGGCGGCCAGGTCAACGGGGCGCGGCGGGTCAACGATGAAGAACTCGACCGGGACCCCGCTTTCGCTGGGACGGGTTTCAGCATACACCGCACCTTTGACACGCCTTCCACAGGCGCGCTCAGTAAATAAGTCGTCCATGGTTTTTCTCCTTTCTGTGAGAGTGGAAAAAATTGATCGACCCCTCAACTGGAGAGGTGAGGAGCCATGATCGGTTGTTTGTTATGGGGATTATTGGAGTTATGGGGCAACAGGCATACGATTTGAACAGTGAGACTAAGGGTCTCTTTCAGGATCGTAGCCATCCTTGAACGGGAAGACTGGACCGACCTTGAAGGTCTCAGGGTCAATGCCCAGCCTCTTCCACTTCTCTGCGAAAGCCGCCTGGATCACAATCCCCCGATGCTTCCAGTAATGCGAGGCTCCATAATTTGAGCAATGCCAGCCTATTCCACGTTGATGAGACGAAAGACCAGGTTCGTAATATGCTCTGGCTACACCACATACAGGGCAATAATGCGGTGCTGCAGGGAAGTACCCTGGACAGGGTGTTTTAGCAAACACGCATACTCCTTTCTCCAAATAGTATTTGACCGCCGTAACTGCTGGGCAATCTGCCTCCAGGACACAGGCGCAGTACAAATCGTACGAGACGACATGGAACTGTGGATAGACGCCTGAACCAAAATCCACCCGATAGAAATACTCACGGAAGACCTTGACAACAGCCTCAGAGATCAGGCTCGTCAAGATTTGCTTCACTTCGTTGCTTACGCGCGCCTGCGAGGCAGTGAGTTTGCGGTCGAGTACAACGATAGTTCTATTGGCTGTCACAATGCTCGTCACCATGGCTACCTCCAAGTTGGAGCGCGGGTAGGTCTTCAGCACTTTCCTGGCCCCATGCAGCACGGACTTCAGCTTCGGTCAGATATTCGAGGCAGTCCAAGCAGAGTATTCGCTCCAGGATATTGTCGGAGACCTCGCCTTCGGAAAAGGTTCTCCCGCCACTCGTTTCAACGGTCACGTGAAAGTGCATGCAATTCGAGAAGATTGGATATGCAGAGAAGTCACTCATGCTGACCTCCATTCCCTTGCTGCCTGCCTTTGCACCAGGAACCATCTGCCAACTTGTGGCTGTACCAAAAGCGGTCAAATTTTTCATGCCGACTCATTTCGACATTATGGATAGAGCACAACTTTCGATCACCATTGCTTTTCTGGTGATATACATCTGGCGTGAAGCCAATTTCAAGCAGGAAAGACAAGGCAGCATTCGCCTTCTCCAGCAGGTCGCGCCCATTCTCTCCACGCAGGGTGATCTGACATGCGAACCCTTCGGGAGTTATATAGCGCGTGTTAAATGATGCTGGCGCTTCAAGAAATGGAATCTTTGATTTGAGATCAGTTGCCATAACATTGCTCCTTTCTGAGAAACAGAACAGGCCAACCTATGGCTGAGGTTGGCCTGTCTTTGAACGGTTTTGAACGGTATTGAGCCATTATTCGGCACCTTTTTCAGCTGCTATGGTATGCAGCAGCATATTTAACTGCCGAACATCTACCCAAGTAAGCTGTGTGCCCTTGCCATCGCAGGCTATGCACTTGCTGAGTAGGGGATGCTCCCGACCTGCCAACACGAAGGTCTTACCCGTAGATAGGCAGCCCTTCCCCGAACACGCTTTACAACACGTTCGTAAAGGTATCTCATTCATTGTGGAACCTCCTTTTAAAACAAAAAATCCCGCCTAGAAATAGGGCGGGTGGATGCCTTGCTCTACACTTCTACAGTTCTACACTTGGATGTGTCAAGCACGGCAGATGATATGGCCGAACAGGGATCTTGGCGCCAAAGCTATCCCTTCGACCAATTTATAAATACCCCCCAGGTTCACTTTTGACTTGCTATCCCCCTATCTATTAGGCCTTAGCACCCCCGCAGGTGGTTTTCGAATATGCCATTTTGAATATTGGCAAGGTCGATACTATGCAAATATTATTGGAAACGGCGCGATAATAATAAGTGAGTCTTACCCATCCAGCCGCTGCCGGTAACGCAAACCATTGGGCAGCACCAAAAAAAGTCTCTGTCTCGGTAAGTAATCCCAAGGAGTAGAATTCATGCCAAATCAGATAATAAACACCATCGGGATTCTCCTAAACATAATTGGTGTCGTCTTTCTTTTCTTCTACGGTCCGCCACAGCCCACCCTTGAGGAAGGAGTCAGCCTAGGCCTTGAGGACGCTAATCTGATAGCAGAAGGCAAGACAGTCGCTGACCACAACGCCGATGTCCGAAAGCTCAAGAGACGCCACGAGATCATGTCGCGGGTCGCCCTCATATTGATCTTCGCCGGATTCGTCCTGCAACTCTGTGCAACATGGCTAATCTGATCTTTCCCGGATAGTGCTGTCCAACATCGGCTCCAGCGGACAGCGGCTCCGCCGCTCGCGAACAGAGCGCGTTGCCTCCCCTCCCGCTGACCGGCTCCCGCGCGCCCTAGCCGAGGCGGCGTCATGCCGCCATCGGCTGTTCCGGCGACATAAGTCGCCGAAGTCCTCCCCCCCTTGGGGGGAGGCACCCCCGAAGGAGGCGGAGAGGGGGTCATTGCCCCTTTTCTCACAAAGTGCTATACTTTAGGGTATATCAAAGAGCTCTTGCACCGCCAAACGGTGAGATACTCTTATACCAGGAGGGTACTATGTCTTCGCGATTTTCCCATCTTCCCCGCTTTCTCTTAGCCCTAAGTATTGCCCTGGGGTTCCTCTTCAGTTTCCCCCCAGGCACTTTGGCAGCCTCCGGCACCTGCGGCACCGGTTCATGGACCTCTGGCAATCTAGAGATCCACCATATCAACATCGGCCAGGGTGATTCCACTTTGATCGCCAGCCCCACCGGAAAATCACTCCTCTTTGATGCCGGCGAAACATATTGGAACAGCCATATCGACGCCGATACGATCGGACCCTATATTCAGAGTGTGCTCGGCTGCAAGCAACTGGATTATGTGGTTATCTCTCACTTCCATGTCGACCATATTGGGTACGTTGGCTATGGCGGGTTATGGAATCTGGTGGAAGTGCAAGGGTTTACTGTTGGCACTACGCTGCTCCGTGACTACAACACGTATTTAGGGAGCAGTAGTAATACATTCACCAACTGGAAAACCTACCTGGAAGGGTCAGGTCTAGCCAAACTCCATCCTGTTACTGCCATTGAAGGCACCAGTCAGGTAAACCTTGGTGGCGGCGTCGCCTTCAATATTCTAACTGTGGACGGAAATGGAGTACTCATGCCCGGTAATTTCTCAGCAGATCCTGCTCCGCCAAGCGAGAATGATTACAGCATTGGAGCATTGATCAGCTATGGCGCCTTCGATGAGTGGTTGGGCGGAGATCTGGATGGTCAGTTTTATAAGGAGTCTGGTTATAGTTATCACGATATCGAATTGAGTGTCGCCCGCGAGGTTGGCGATGTGGATGTATATCGCGTCCACCATCATGGCAGTGACCATTCCAATAGTGCCACTTTCGTCAACCAACTCAATCCCGAAGTCTCGATCATTTCTGTTGGTAGCGCGAATACATACGGACACCCTCGCCAGATCGTCATGAATCTCCTAAATGCTACGAATGATGTTTATCTTACCGAGCGAGGTGACTCAACCGTCAACATCGGCGCAGCTGTTGTAGCGGGAAATGTCATCGTCAAAACATCCAATGGGAATACATACACAGTCAACGGGAATCTGTATACGGCCACCGAGCCGGTCCGCACCGATCTGGATGGTGACGGCTATTTCGCAGAAGTTGACCCGAATGACAACAATTCGTTTTCGGTTCCAAGTCCGAATGGTGGTTGTGACCCTGATTATCAAGTGTGTCTATCGGTGGCGGCATGTCAAGTGTCCCCTGGCCAAGTGGTAATCAACGAAGTCCTCCCGGCGCCTTCAGGAGGAGCCCCGGAATGGGTCGAGCTCTATAACACTACAGGCAGCGCCGCTGATATCAGTTACTGTTACATCGACGATATTGCCGGAGGAGGCAAACCACCCTATCAAATCCCGGCTGGTACTATTCTTGCTGCGCACGGTTTTTGGACATTAGATCGTACCGATTATTTCAATAACACCGGAGATGATGTGCGCTTCCTGAAGGAGGATTCAACCACCGTGTTGGACAGTTACACCTACGGTTCGACTGCCTATGATGTCTCCTGGTACCGGTATCCCGATGGAGGTAGTTGGGCGGCTTCTCCAACCTCTTCGCCCACAAAAGGTAGTTCCAACGGGGGAATAATCCCTGTCAACATCTCTGGCAATGCCGGGGTGGCTGGCGCGACCTTGAGTTACACAGATGGCACATCCAAGACCGCCATTGCCGATGGCTCTGGCAACTATTCATTTACTGTCTCATTCAATTGGTCTGGGACGGTCACACCTTCTCTGGCAGGCTATTCATTCACACCGGCCAGCCGCAGCTACACCAACATCACCCTCGACCAGACCAACCAGGACTACACTGCTATTATTACTACGTTCGCAGATGTGCCCTCCACCTACTGGGCCTGGGACTGGATCGAACGCCTGTACAACGCCGGCATCACCACCGGCTGCAGCACCAATCCTCTCATGTACTGCCCGGAGAACTCGGTCACACGCGCCCAGATGGCCATCTTCCTCGAGCGCGGTATTCACGGTTCAACCTACCAGCCTCCGGCCGTCGGCGCGGGCACCGGTTTCAATGATGTTCCCACCTCCCACTGGGCTGCTGCCTGGATAAAGCAACTTGCCACCGATGGCATAACCACCGGTTGCGGCGGCGGCAACTACTGCCCGGAAGATCCTGTCACCCGAGCACAGATGGCCATTTTTCTGCTGCGCTCTAAGTACGGCGCTGCCTACATTCCTTCCGGTGTCGGCTCGAGCACCGGCTTCAACGATGTACCTGTCACCCACTGGGCAGCCGCCTGGATCAAGCAACTTGCTGCAGAGGGCATCACTACTGGCTGCGGCGGCGGCAATTACTGCCCCGAAGACTCGGTCACGCGCGCGCAGATGGCGGTGTTCTTGGTGCGGACGTTTAATTTCCCGTAAGATTAATCTCACTACAACCAGCCCTCCGAAGGTTAGCCTTTGGAGGGCTTTTAATTCACTATATCGACTCCCGTCCATGACTGTAAAACAAGCGGTGAGTTTTGCCTTTGTGATCCTTTGTGCCCTTTGTGTTGATAATTTCCCCGCTGATACAAGATCGACTCCTCCGACCTTTTTTCTTGTATAATCTCTTATATCAGGATCGACTCAAGGAACTTTCTTGGACTAGCGGTTACACATAATCCCCAAGCAATTCCTTGACCTCCCCAAAACGGCTTAGTTCAACTCGGATTGATGTGGCGGAAAGAGAGAAAGTCGAGGCTCCGGTTCACTACGCCGCCACATCAATCCTTAATCGTTAGCCAGCTTCGCACAAATCCAGCGAGGTGAGAGTCAGCAAAAGGAGTAACACAATGCAACCCACATTGTTTATCGGGTTAGGCGGTACAGGCATATACGTTGCTACCAGAGTAAATGCAACCCTGCTGGAAAATACTAGCACGGCAAACAACGTTGATGGCATTTTTCAGATAGTGTGCATTGATACTTATACCCACTTTGTTGAAGACCAGAATTTAGGCTTGCCAACAAGATATATTCAAAACATTGGTTTCAATGCGTTGCCATTTATAGAGCAAGCCTGTCTAAACGATGAAAACCTGCAAAAATGGTTTGATTGCGAACAATGGAAACGTGCCGCATTACCACCAGCACATTTTGACTTGGCGTTAAATCCAACGATAAACAGGCAGTTAGGACGATTATGCTTATATCACGATTTAGCGGCTGGAAATTACAGCAAGGTTAGGCAAAGTATTCACCATACCTTGCTAGCCATTCAACAACGGACACCAACCCCGCCTTTGGTTATCATCTGTGCTTCCTTGATTGGTGGAACAGGTAGCGCAATAACCCAAGATATAGCTTATCTTGTGCATCACACTTTAGCAACGATGGGCAGTTACGCCTATGTTCTCGGCGTATTTGCATTAGGAAATGTGTTTGCGTCGGCGCTTTCTCGGGCACCAGAAGAACGTCGTATCAGATTCATACTCAACGAAGTAGCCGCCATCAAAGAAATCCAGCATTTCGCCCGATCAAGATATGAGTTTGGGCCGCAAGATCACCTTATCGCCTTTGACAACGTTGAACCTTTCAATTCATATTGGCTAATCGGCGGAGACCGTAATGAGCTATATGATGGTAAGTGGCCGAATTATTACTTTGCAATGATAGCTTCTGAATTGTGTACAACGATACTTTCAGAAGATATCGCACAACCCCCCGCAATGTTAGAGCTTCAAAGCCTAACTCACTTCGCGGAGAGAATGTTCTACAGACTGAAAAGGCTTACTAAAGGGTTTGAATATGAATACATAAGAGCGCCTCTGACCACTGATGAAATCGGCGATTGGAAATCCATGGAAGATATCTACAACAGGTATTTGAAAGACCCCAACCATTTATGTCCTCATAACAGCCGAGAGTTTTGAAGACAGGAGCGACGGGCTAACAAGCGCTTGCAGCCGGCCGCCTTCGGCGCGAATATGCATGGCGCGTCTTGCAAGAGTCGGCGGCGGCTGAACCGCAGGCTTGGCTACCGCCACGAGTGATTTACAAACAGGTTGATCTGTTCTTCGCCTACGAACTCAAACCGCAATCCATGGAGTTTTTGAATGCCAGGCAATTTGTTTAGAATATCGGCGTCGTTCATCGGAAGCATCCTTTCTGCTTTTCCCGTTAATTACGGGATAGCCCTAATTATGAAGGCAGAACATCTTAAGGAGAAAAAATGGCAAAAAAACTTTTCCCGTTTATTGTCTCTTTGACATTACTCGTTTCCTGCTCAACACCTACACCGCAAGTGCTTATTGTTAGGGAAACCGTTGTGGTTACACAACCTATTTCTCCCCAACAAGCAACTCAAACTATTTCATTACCAACAGATACTGTTCAAGTAATTTCGCCTACCCCTACTACTAAAATGGAGTTACCTGCTCCAGAACCTACGAGGGTTCCAGAAACAGAAACCCCTTCAGATGCCCCAGGGTCGCATGATATGTATTTTTTTCCACGACCTCCCTATTCAGTTATAACCAGCTACAAATACGATTACCATGGTTATGGTGAATACGAAGTTAAATACTCCTATGATCTAACAAAGATTTCCCAAGATGAAATGGTAGATTATTTTGCCAATAATATGGAATCTTATGGGTGGATACTTTCAGAAGCAGATGTACATTCTACAGGTACATTGCTGACATTTAAGCCTGTAGAAGAAAAATTAAAGGATTATTTTTCGGTATTATATGTTTATGTACGTCCAGATCCTGATAGAGTTGAGTTTTTAATACAGGCTACAGAATATCAATTACCAAATCCCAAAGATTGGACGCAATTTTATAAAAAGTAATCTCTAATTTGACAATGTCAGTTTAGTCACTTTCACAAGCTGGAATGTCGTTCACATATTTCAGCAATCAAAGCATTTACAGAGCAAACCATCAAAACGGTCGAGATAACAATTTTCCAAAGAATGCAGCCCAACAATCGCCTCATCCGGACAGCGGCTGGCGCCGCTGAAGGCACGGAGCGCTCCACGTTCTGCACTCCGTTCTCGGCGTGCGGCTTGTCACGCGGCTTGCGCACCCGGGCAGGCAGCACAGCTATATGGTAGTGTTCGGCCAGATCCTGGTAGCTGGGGTTGAGTTCGGGTTCATAGTAATTGGGACTCTTCACATCCGACTTGAGGTTATCCGGGCGCACGATCTTTGGCACGCCACCAAATAAGGCAAAAACGCACACGTGCCCACCCAGCCAGAAGCGGAACTCCTGGCCGGGCCGGATCTCCACGTAGGTGTAACTGCTGGCAGGCAAGGCGGACACAAAAACATGCGCCTGGGTATCTCCCCCGTCTCCGGGTTGGTGATCGGCACAATCATCCCGGCATAGTCCGCCTCCATCGCTTCCCCACCCTTGTACGGCAGGCACATCGTGCTGGCATGGGCTTGGTTCCAGCGCTGGTAGTACTCCCGGAACTGAGTATATCCATAACCGTCCGGGTGCTTCTTGCGGTATTCCTGCCAGAACAAGATCATGATAACCCCACGCTTGGAAAGGTCGCGGTGGATCTCTTCCCAGTCGAGCATGGGACGCTCTGCCCCAGCTGCCTGACCCTTTTCCGGGAACAAACACCGCTGCAAGTCGTCCTCACTCAACCCCTCCGGCAACGGCCACTCCAGACCCGCCTGTGCTGCCCGTATCAGGTATTCCCCCACAGTGCTGTGAGAAACCTTGCAGACCCGGGCGATGGCCTGGTTGGATAAACCTGCTTCGTGATGTAATCGTAGGACTTCGCGGATCTTGCTCATGGATAATCGTTCCTCGGACACTGTCTGCCTCCTCGTTGTGGATTTGAGCAGACAGAATACCCCATTTGGTTTGATTTCCAGCGCTTTCCTCCCCCCTATAAAAGTGTTCACCATGCTCAGTTTAATGTGTACAACTTACTCCGTTTTCACAATGCGGCTTGCTCCATTTTATGATTTTCTTGGATTTAAGCCAATTGCCATCCTGCACAGAAGGCTCATATCGCGATGTTTGGGCTGGAAAAACCTGCCGAGCAAAAGAGGGGAGGCGAATAGCCTTCCCCTTTTTCATCAAAAGTTCTCGGGAGAGAGTAAGCGTAACTTCGCTGGTGCCATCAAGTTGGATAAAAACATCAGGGTGTGAGGGAACTGTCAAATGATTATGAAGACAACTAGCGCTTTCTCTTCTCCAGTGTGCAATGTGAACCGTTTAAGGTGCGCGATATTACCGATTTACGGATCCGGTCATAGCAACTGAGAACACCGTCCAGAACATCACGATATTGCTCCACATGTAGTTCGTCTGTCATCGCTCAACTCCCGTTTTGCCAGGTAGGTTGAGCAACCTAATCACAATTCTTTCAGATTTCAAGATACCAATGCTGTCAACCTCATGCTACAATAATCGTAAGGAAAGATTGCCACTCCTTGAGGAAGTTTCCGCTTACCTCTCTTTTCAAGTCCATTAACTTGTGTAGGATGCCAAGCTATGCTCGGCCCCATCCAAATTGAACAGTCTTCCCAGTTACTGTTTATTGATTTTTGAAAAAAATAAGTCCCAAAGAAGTCTGTCACTGCGAGGGCGAAGCTCGAAGCAATCTCACGTGCTAATGCGACTCTCATTATTAACTTGGTGCAGGATTGTTTTGTCGGGCTAGCGCCCTCCTCGCAATGACACCGAAAAAGACTTTCGTTATTCAAAAATCAGTAGTTCCGGATCGTCCGGGTAAGGATCTTAAGTAACCTTCCTAGACGTAAAGAGCTATGCTGGCTCAAGCCCAACACATAGCGACAATCTGACAAGGCCTCCGCCAGCGATCGATTGTACCGATCTCGCCAAGATGTTCCCATTTGATCAAGCAAGTTATAAAGTTGTTGGGTGTTTTCATAAACCGTTTTCGCCTGCGCCTGTAATGCAGGCCGATTTGGCGATTTGGCAATCCATTGTTGAGCGATTTTCCAGGCAGTCATATTTAGATTACGAACTTCTTGCTCGATTAATTCGTTCTGAATAAATTCAAGACGGGTCTGCGGAGGCACTTGGGATACTTTCTTAATCAGGCTCTGGCCCACCCGCTGTGCAATTTCATCATTTTTAGGTGAGGGGGTAAGGTAAACTACCTCAAGGGCGGCATTTAAAAGGCGTTCAAATTCGGTGACAACAGATGAAGAATCCTGTAGCGATAGATCTGCTGAAATCTGGGACTGAGCCTGTTGGCTTAAAGTTTTGATCAAGTTTGCATTCACATCATTCTCCTAATCCGGACAAGCCGGAACCAAAAGGGTTTTCACCACAAAGGACACGAAATTAACTAATCCCCTGGCATTCCATTATGGATAATATCCAACGCACCATTTTTATCCCCAAACTCTAGGCGGGTATTAATTTCGTCTAAAGCACCTTCTCCAAGTTGGGAATCAACAGCGGTGCACAAGCCGTCAATGTCACTTTGAAAATATGCTTCTTTGACTACCTCTATTCCAACAGTATCCGCAAGAGCTTTAGCAACTTCTATTCCATCCACATATGCTGGGGTTATCTCCGCAATTCCCATATCATCAGCACAATCTCGAGTCAGCATTTCAGTGATACCTTCGTTCAGGGGGCGGTTTTCGATGGACACCTCACCAGTTTCTGGGTCTATATGATCTACTTCTATTCCTCCTTGGTGTACGATCTCTCCTACGTCATCTACCATATCCCCATTGTCGCTTTGCATATGGATACCCTCGTGAATCAGGGTTTCCGTGGCACCGTCAGTATCTTGATTAATAACAATCGTGCCTGTATCTGGGTCATAATATCCATATTCCCCTTCTTTGAATTCTGTTCCAGGTTTAAATTCAACATTATCCAGGTCAAACTGTTTCACTCCTTCAGGCAAATGGTCAGAGAACTCTTGATTAAGTTGTTCATTTACTGAATTGACTAAATCTATTTGATCATCTATCAATTTGGGAACTGAAGTGTCTGTAATTGTACTTTCGTCTGTAGGAATAGTACTCGTGTTTTTTGGCTCAAGCTCAACATCTTCAGACTCAGGCTGAGTTCCTGGTACAGTATCAGGCTCAGGTTTCACCGACTCATCATCAGGAAATTCAATGGGTATCTCATTAGGTTCAGGTTCTGATGGTTCAATGCTGAGGATTACATCCGGAGTAGTTTGGGGCTCAGGTTCTACTGGCTCAGTATAAGGAGACACCTCAGGTGTGGCATCGGGCTCGGATTCCGCCGGCTCAATTCCGGGGATAATATCCGGTACGATTTCAGGCTCCGATTCTACCGGTGTAATGTCGGAAGGGGTCACCGGCTCAGCGTATGACTCGGGTGCACTCTCAGGTGCCACCGGAGCGACTTCAACACCGGGTTCGGATGGCACTGACTCAGGGATCTCAGGCTCAACGGTCAAATCGGGCGTGTAAGGTGTTTCTGGAGATATTTCATCTTCGGGTTCCAGTTCGGGGATTGCCGGTTCAACAATATATCCAGGCTCATCGATTATTTCTGGGCCAACAATCTCAGGAATTGCGGAATCTGGCTGGTACTCAATCGCCTCATTAAAGGGAGTCGGTTCAATATCAACAGCTGTTGTTTCGGATGGCGGGATTTCGATTGCTGGAACATCAGAGCTCCAAGCTGGTTCGATCTCAGGTATTTCTCCCGGGATATCATAAACATTCAGGTCTGTTGGCGTATCCTCAATGGAAGGCGTATCTTCAAAAACATCGAGGTTGTCCATTCCTGGCTCTTCCCCGAAATTGGTATCAAATTCCGGGGTAGATTCAAACCCGGAATCAAAGTCTCCCGGTCCTGTATCGAATCCGCTAGGGTCGAAATCACCAGGCCCTATATCAAAATCCACGGCTCACCTCGTTCATTAGGCTAACCACCTCCACCGTCGCCACCATCTCTACCGCCGTCTTCGCCATCGCCACCTGTCTCGCCTTCGTTGGCATCTCCACTCTCATTCTCAGCATCGAACTCGATATCCAATTCCTCTACCTCCTGTTCCAACTCCTCATCGATCTCGTCAGTCATTAGTTCTAGTGAATTGGCTCCGTACTGTGTCTCGAACTCGGCATCGAATTCGGTGTCCAGTTCTTCCGCTTCCTGTTCCAATTCCTCATCGATCTCGTCGACCGTTAGTTCAGGCAAAACTATACTGGACTGCGTTTCGGACCCAACTATCTTTTCTGACTTTAGAGGTTCAATTTCATCGGGCATAAGTTCAGGCGGTTTCTAGCCATTACTTCTTCCATCTCTTTGACCGAATTTTCGGAATCACCAAAGATTATTTCTTCCCTTCCAACCATCCAAAGAAGTCGGGATTCAGAGACCGATAGTAGGGCAGCAATGCCGGTTCTGCCACTTCATAAAAAGCTTTTGTAAACTCTTTCCGTTCTGCCGGGGCACTCTTTTTCTTCTGGTAAAGTTCCAATATCCTGGAGTAAGCAGCAAACAATGCCCGACGGGCCTGTATCCGGTCATTGGGAGTAGCTTGGCCGCCTGTCAGCGGACCAAGGACGCCAGAGGCAGGCAAACCAGGAAACAATTCCTCCACTTTTCGATGCAAGAAGCTGAGCAGGCGCCCCTCAGGGTAGGTGGCACTCAATCGCACCACCGGAGGCATGGCCTGACCCGTGCCTGGCCCGGCTACTCTTTTGACACCATAATAGAAAGCTGTCAAGTAAAGGCTATCATCTTGCAACACTGGGATCGGGAGGGAAAGTGCGGTTTCTAAGAGCAATTGGCGAAAAGTCTGCCCACGTACTGTCAACCACCAACGTTCTACTAGACTGGCATCGGCCGGGATGGGAATTGGGGGTGTAGGATTAGGCATCATAGTACCTCTCATGAAAGTGCGGATAACTGGTCTTTTGTAGCGACAATAGTATCGCCATAAGAATCCCAAGCGAGCTTGAACGCCTCGTATGGATAAGCGATTTGCTGGCCATCTTCACGTCCCGAGTCATTGCAGATGACAGAAGTGGGAGTGCCGTTTGAACCAACTTCAATGCCGGTAATCCAAAGAGCATGACCACCAGGCTCGCCCCAGATTGGCAAGCAATCAACGGCTACAACCACGCCGTGACCCCGATCCAATTCATTGGCCATATCTTGAATGGTGGCACTTTCATAACGAGTTACGGCGGCGCCGTTTTCTTCCAGCAAGTCGCCAAAGTGATCCATATAAGTGCCTTCTCCTGGAACGTACCAGCCCCCCTCTATACCTTGCTGTTCGTATTTCACGACATCAAACAGCTGGCCATCAGCCTCCAAAACGCCACCCTGGGAATACAAGGCGCAGTCTTGTGTATCCCCCTGATAATGCCAGAATTCAGACAGCTCTTCTGAATAACCAATCTCTCGCGGGATTTCATCCATGATATCAACATCCATAGGAGGCAGTACAGACTCTTCTTGCGTGCTATCATCCCAAATGTCGAGGAACTCCCCCGCGCCCGGCTCGGTTGAATCAGGGAAAGATGGCAAGTCGCTAGGAGGAAAATCACTCATTGCTTTTTCTCCAAGATTTTCTGGCGAATAAATTTTAAGGATAGTTCATCTTCGGTACACTGGGCAAACAGGCAATAGGCTGCATACAGTAAAAATTCTTTTGCAATCCGCTCGCCAAAATACTCACTAACAACCTTAGCTAATTTTTCGGGATTCACACGTTGGTTCAACCTCGAAGAGCACAGTTGCTCCATAAGTCCGTGGACTAACGGTTGCTTCTTATTCTGAAAAATGAAACCAAACCAACAGCGCCGCGTACAGTAGCTGCAGCCAGGTCTGAGTTCAGCAGGGCTACGGGCAATCTCTTTCAGGATCAACTGGCGCAAGTTGTTGAGCGCATCTTTCTCATTCGGCCAAGTTTGCCATGCTTTGGCTAACTGCAACTGCAGCTGGATGACCGCCTGCCAGTTTCCCACCTGCGAATATGCCTCGGAAAAATTGCGGGCAGACTGAGCAGCCAACAGAATGCGCATACAACCTTCTTTTCCAGCCGAATGTCCGCGTGGGAAGCGAACTCGCATATTAATAGTCAACTCGTTATGCAAACGTTCTCCGATCCTTTGACATCCAACCCACGAGCCCAGAGCGACCGCCGACAAATACGACTGTCCTAACCGGATCATATGGCTGTCAGGAATATTTTCGTCCGGCTGATAGGTGCAAGGCGCATCACACAGCTCACAGGCAGGGTATTTGTAGAGAGGTGATGGGAAGGCCTGGTAAAACGCTTGGCTGCGCTGTTTCACCTGCTGGATGATACGCTCTTCGCGTTTGATGGGTGTCGTGCGCGATTTCCCCATGGCTAAGTGATCTTCCACTGAATCAATAAGCACCATGCAGGGCTCTTCAAGCTCCTCACTATGGATGATCGCTTCACCTATCTTTAGACGCGGTAGATAATCAATCTGTGCCACCGTCATGCCCATCGCATTGCCAACTGCCAATCGATCATCTTGGGCCAGCAGACGATGGACAATCTTCATGTTAGACCCTTTTATGACATCCGGAACAAGCTTGCTGGGCATTTGATCCACAATGATGAATCCTTCGCCATGCGCACGCATTTCTGCCATCATGTCGGTGAACATTTCCACTGCTTTACCACGTGGGTTGGCGTTTTCTATAGAAACGGACATCGGTAGGTTGCGAAGCAGGCGATGAGCCTCCTCAAAAAGGGTGACATGCTTAAGTTGATCTTCTATAGGGCGATTCTGGCAAGTTTCATAAAGTAGGATAAAAATCAAAGCCATGATAAATGCCCGCTCATCGTCATCACCCGCTCGGCGTAATTCCAGAACCACTGGCCTCTCGAGCAGGGTTTCAATGGAGATGGAACGTTGGGTATCTAGCATCAGGCCTTTCCCGCCATGCAACAGGCTGCCCAGCCGAGCCTTGAGGGCGGCAGTCAGGTCTTGGGCAATTTTCGCTTCGTAACGTTTTCTGGCGACAACTGTGTCAATCTTGGCATACAGGTCGCTTAGACGAGGCAAATATGAAGTGTAATCAATGGATTTATCATTCTCAAAATCGGGAAGGAAGCGATTATGGGTTGAGGAGATATCCCAGCCGCGTTCTTGATAAATTTCCAGTATCGCTTCTTCCAACAGATATGGCATCGAAGCGTACATCGGGAAAGCGGCATTAAATACTGCTTTGATCAGATCAATATGGGCAAGAAGAGGAAACCCGCGCACGAATTCAAAAGGATTCAAGCGGAAAGGAGAAATCTTCTCATCCCCCAAAGTAAAAATCAGCATATCCTTGCCGAGATTTTCGGAATTCAAAAGGAAGCGATATTCGGTCTTGGCCGGGTCAACTACGAGGAAGTTCAAACCTTGTTTCCGGTAAGCATCCTCTAAAAGAGCCAGGCAGGTATTTGTCTTTCCCGAACCCGTCAGGCCGGTAATAAAGGTGTGGCGCGTAAGGCTTTTTGACGAAACAGCAATCCTTGTGTTCAACACCTCGCCACGGTAAAGTAATGAACCAATCTCTGCACCAAAAATGGGCGGTGGGTTGAGGTTGAAATCGGTGACCGGTTTCAGCTTAAGACCTGGCACCTCGCGGTTAGGGAAGCTAAACAAGATAGATAACTCATCCGTGGTCACTGGTGTGCCCAGGCTTTGATACTCCGGCCCTAATGGATGATCAATGGATCGCGGAGCGTCGTCTCCGGAGCCGAATAGATGTGCCAGGATGGGTATCCGTAAATTGGCTAAAGATTTACGTACATCATCATTATCTTGTAAGTCTTGCACACGGATTGGTTCAAAGTAAGTATTTTGTCCAGAAAACAAACTGCGCGCAATACCCTGCGAACGCAAAAAAGTGTTCAGGTTATCAGTGGCCAGGAAGATACCCGCATTCCAGAAACCCAGGCTGCGTCCGATCTGTACCCGGTTGATAAAGTGTTCCAATGCCTGCTCACAAAATTCAGCGGTTTTATCCAGGGATTCTTGCGTTACCGAAGCCCCAGTAGTCTCTGACCAACCCGTACTCTCCTGGTGAGATGTACCCAGGCTAAACGAAATTCCAAAGATCGCTGACACTAACTGCCCAACTCCTAGAGATGCCTGCTGGGTTGTTCCATCGGTGACAGATTTTGACTCTCCCAAACTACGGGAGATAGATTTTGATTGCCGGACTAGACTATGAACTTCTTCGCTAATGGAACGTAGCTGCGCAATAATCTGGGTCAGTCGTTCCTCAAGAATCGGTTCAGCTAATACTAAGAGCAAATAATCTTCGCCGCGCAAAGCATCAACCAAACGGTCAATGCTCTGGCTGAATAAGTCGTCCGGGTTGTTGGGATTGCGCAGAGACGGGATGCCAGTAATGCTCGCCAGGTAATCGCTGCGCATCACTTTCTCAAGGATCTCCGATTTATATTGGGGGAACGGCACGGTCTGATACTGCTCGCCAGGCGCATGGCTGAGGACAATGCCAGGATAGTTGCTGCGCAGTGCTCGATAAAGTACTTCAATATACTCATGGGTAGGAGAACGAAAGTAATCGGCTTTGAACCGTCTCACCCCAAGAAGCAGTTTCACCTGCTGTCCATTACTGCAAATAGCATACGCCAGGGAATGGCTACCATCCCGCAGGCTGCTAAGAACATTTTGCATATTGTAGGGATGCAGGCTCTGAGCCTTATCTTCGTTATGAGCTACCTCAAATACCTGCAGGAAGCGAGATTCCTCATCAAGCATTCCTTTATCAACGGGCATAATACGATAGTCTTTAATATTAAAACTATCATTCCAACGCCGTTCCAACATGCTAAGCAATGAAGCCGATAACTGCTGATTAACCAATTCGGGGGTAATAGCAGGCAAGATCATTTGATTGCCAGGAGTTGCAGGTACCATAATTTTTTCCTAAGAATCATTCATCCGAGAAACACAATCTTTCTATATTAAGCTTTAAAAGTCTCTCGGTCCAAGATATAAATCGCGCTTGCCCCCAATCCCCAGATGATCAGGGCAGCTACCAAAGGTTTTATTATCCATACGGCTAGATAACCAGTAAGCAAGGATACAACCTCTCCGATCGCTAAGGAAAGTACAAAAGATATGGCTAACAATCCAGCCAACATTGTCCACAACAATCCACTGGTCAACTTATAACCATAGAGCTTCGCAATCGCATAGAACATGTAGGCTTCCAGAAAGAGAAGAACGGGCCAGGCAGCACAGGGGATAGGCGATACGATCAGGGCAAATAAAGCCCCAGCGACAATACACCAAATAATAATCTTCCATGCTTGCTTATGAAGAGCTTCTTTCGTTTTGCGGATATCTTGATTGGGAACCCCTTGTGGTGCAGCTATTGGTTTCTGGCCTCCCAATGGAGACTCTGGAGATGGAGTTAAGGGCAAGGGCAAGGGAGCGAACTTCTTAATGCTACCAGACTGGTTTTGTACGACAGTCTCTGACCCAAAAGCAATTATTCCCGAGTCCGACTTTGGCTCTGGAGGTAAAAAGCCCGTGCGCACCAAAGCCAGACCCTTCGGTATTACCCGATCCGGCTCCTTAGGAATAGAGCATTTGCCTTCTCCCCAACGATCCTTCACCAATTGACGAACGAAATCCCAGTAAGCGCTGCCTCCGACTAGAAGCACACGCTCAACTTCTTGGAAGGCTGGTTGTGCCTCCAGGCGCTCATCGTGCAATATGTTTTCGAATTGTTTGATCAGTGGTTGGCAAACCTCTTCAGATTCAAAAATTGGCTTAGTTAATTCAATCGGATCTTGGATGCCATCTACTCTAAAATTCAACGCCACATCTTGCCCGGCCTGCTTCGAATATTTTTCTTTCAACTCCCGGGCTAATACCAACAAGGCAGTTCGCTGCATTTCATTCGGCGGTTTTGGCTTGGTCCAATTCTTGGAGATTAATAAATGGTCATAAAGCGCTTGATCGATCTGGTCCCCCCCCCAAGGGACAATGAACGCCTCCCGCACTTGCAAATCCAGGGAACGAGCTTTCTTTTCGATAACGGAGAACCATGTCCCGCTCCCGGCCGCATCAACTACCAGCCAGGATTGTACTTGTTCGGACACTGGCAATTCACCTGAGAAAATACCATATAACACCGCAGCAGCAGAATCGGGATATACCTGAACATCTTGGAAGCCCACCTGTTTGACTGCATTGACTAGGTTTTGAGCAGCATCAGATTGATCAGACCAATCCGAAGGTATCCCAACCGTAACCGTGAACGCCTCGGGAGTGAAACTGGTAATACTCAAGCGGGCTTTTAATTCTTTTGCGAATGTTTCAACCAGCGCCCGGACACAACGATTGGCTTTGGGGTTATTTTCCGCCAGGAGATCTTTGAGATTCTGTTCGAATGTTATTCCAACCGGTAACTGACTTGCTGAACGTAACAAATCTCCTTTTTTCATAAATACCTGGACGTTTGCAGGCTTAAGCACAACCAACGATGACAATTGAGTATCTCCCCCGAAGGTTACTGGAGTCGGATCATAAAAGCGACCTGTCTCCGGGTCAGAGGCAGTGTAGTACAAGCGATAACCTGTTCGTCCAGCATCAAGGCCAAGGTAACGTTTGGGAGTATGGATATCCATAAGATCACTCTCCGTAACTATCCGAGGGCGAATCGCCTCTATGAAAAAGGCCGTAAATAAACCCGCCTAAAGCGCCCATTAGACCCCCACCAATTAATTGGAATGGGGCACACAAACAAAGATAAGGAATACCTAACAACAACGTGAAGCCCAATGAGGCAGTTCCGATGATCAAACCGATTATGGTATTGACCACTGTAGAGGTTAACCACAACGATAGGCCTGCCAGAGCACCTGTCAAAGGAAATCCTGTTGCGGTTTTTCCTTGTTTTGTAGCCAAAAAACCAGCTAAGGCACCACTAGCTGCGTATAAGATCGCCAATATCGGCAAAGAGAGCACCAGCGCCGAGCCGGCTGAGTAGTAGTTAAAGAAGTCTACGGCAATAAAGGGAATAGCAAAGATCAAGGCAGCAAGTATTGAAGGAGGAATTGACGAGAAAAATGATCCTGCTCCTGACAGTTTTGGTTCATAATCATCGTAGTTATCCATTTTTTATTTCTCCTTGTAATATTCATGGTTAGGAATCATCTAAGCCATCACTCGATGTTTGCCAAGGTGCAATAGTCTGTATCCAATCACCAATGCCTGAGACACTGAGGAAGACTAAACCCAAAAGCATCCACCAGGCACCGACTGCCATACGTGTTTCTGCCAGCGTAACTAACAGGCGAAGCTTGATATCATCCGTCGCACCCAAAGTGTCAAATAACGGGATAAAAGAAAGTAACAAGAATAGACACAAGATAGAAATAGACGTTATTATTTTAAACCCACCTTGAGCATCATATTTAGAGGTGATCAGACGCCTCAAATTTAAAGAGGCCCCTGCTAAAGCAGCGAGAGTACCTCCTACAATTGCTAATGTCAGGACAGGCTTAACTTTGATAACCAATCCTATAAAGCGATATCCATTGATTATTTTTCCAGTCCGGGCAATTTCTAAGAAGTTTTTCTGGGCAGGGTGATCGAGCGCTGCAACAATGTCCTCAGCAGTCGGCGCATCCATCGAAGCCAGCCAACCTTGAAAACCGGGTAATTCCTTAAATATATTGATAATCTCTGTCTTGTCTGCTATCCAGGCCGCATTCTTTTCAATCGTACCTGATGGGCCCAAGGAAATCCAGGGAAGCAGGGCGAAGCTTCCCACTGTCACCAATCCTCCGATCCATCCCAAAGCTGGCAAAATCTGCCAACCTGGCTTGCGGCTCCGCACGATCAGGATGGCCAAAAATAAAATTCCAACCGCCAATATCACTAGCAGGATTAATATATAAGTTGTCCTAATAATAATCACCTGATGTCGATAATTCAACTGTGGGGTTGTCTTTAAGCTCGACCAAGCCACCAAGGCTGATCAATAACAAGCCGACGAGACACAGCCAGGGACCATTTCCCATGCGCGTACCAAGAATCGTCGCCAAGAGAGCCCATTGAAAATGACCTCGAATACCCAATGCATCTAATTCAGGTAGAGCCAATAATAGTAATGTAGCACTAACCAATCCCGAAATCAATAATACCCATCCGATCAAATGTGCCACCAGACTACCTCGGTGAGCTGAGCCGATAAGAATCCCGATAATAGAAAGAGCGAAGGGAAATAATGGTAGCAAAGTACAAAACCTTATCCAAATCCCTAAAGTAGGAATAAATTCGATCTGCCAACCATTGAAAGATGTAAACATGTGAAAAACATGCAACAGCTTGCTAATCCACCCTACTCCCAAGAGTTCGATTAATTTATTTATGAGGTCTCCAGCGAACAGTTGACGTAAGAATTCAGGCGTAGGATTTATATAACCTAAGAAATCGAATTTCACCCATGGTTGAAAGAAGAAGGTGCCACCAACCAGGAAAAAACCCAACAAAGTAATCAAACGTGGGCGCAATCCTTGAGCTAAAGGGGTATCTAGCCGGAGGGCCAATAGTAGAAACGCCCCCCATAATATCAACAATATGATAGTGATAAAACTTAGGCCAAGCATTTACGTGACGCTTCCTCTGAAAAACTTGGTTTTTTCCCAGCTCCAACTGCCCTCAAGGGGACTCGTTTGGGTTTGGGCAACTTCTTGCGAATACTTTCATCAGCATGCACCAAGGCGTGGTGATTGGGGCACAAAGTCATCAGATTTCCTATTGTGTTCTTTCCCCCCTGCGATACAAAGCGATAGTGGTGCAGTTCCAGCCGCACATCCTCTTTGCAAACCACGCAGCGATGGCGGTCACGCTCCAACACTGCCCGCCGCACTGCCTCCGGGATAGCCTCGCGCACCCGCAGTTGGCGTTCCTGCTGCAGCTCTTCTCGGATGGCTTTTACCATCGCGTCAGGCAGACCGGTAACAAAAGCGTCCACAATATCCACGGAGTCGACTCCGACCCACCCGTCTGTCCATTCTTGGGAACTGGCCGACTCGAGCGCACTTTTCGCTAACATGAGTGCATGTTTCATTGTATTCTTCGCCACCCGCCCTGCCCGCGGGGCAAACTGCCGGAGGCTTGCTTTCTTTATTGTTCCTGGCCTTTTTCTATTTGGGCGCTTGGCTGGCTTTTGGATAGGCATATTCAAATTTCTATTTTGAAAACTAAAGATTACCACCATGACGAGAAAACTTTTTGCCGGACGCAAATACCAGCAAAATGGCGGTCGTGACGCCCCCCGCGATAAAAAGCCATATGCCAACGGGCGTCATATTTGATCCGGTGATCAAGTTAGCAAGTAGACCCAGGCTGAAGCCCAAGCTAATGAAACCATACTCCCGATAAACCTCTCTCTCATAGCTCGCAAGAAGAGTAGTCATGTTGGGTTTCAACTGATTTCCCAAGTCAACGACTGTTAGGAGACCTTTATTAATCTCTAGAAGTTGCTCATTTTGTTGGAGCAGGTCATAATGCTCATTACCCATTTCATCTAGAAACTTTTCCAATTTTTCCTTTAGGAATTTGTCCCACTCCCTTCTCTCCTCCGGATTTTCGAAATCGGGTTGAACCATCAAGCGGTTTTTGATACGGGCAATTTCTTGTCCGATTTTGGCTTGCGCCGGGCTATTCTTAAAGGCATCAAAAAGATCGATAGTTTCTTCATTTGTCAACCCGGGATGCCCAAGTGCAATAATGATCTGGTTTAGATCCTTCGGTGAACGACCGACGCCATGTCCCAGACACAATTCAAACATATCCAATACAGCGGCTCGGGTTATTTCACTTAGCGGATTGTTTAAAAGCGAATCTAGCTCGTCAACTCCAATTCTCAAATAGGTAGCGACCAAGTCGTCACGAATACCGGTTTGGAGGATCATCTCCCGAATCTTTGACTTGGCTTCGCTGAATTCCATAGGCATCCCCGAACCTGTTCAGGCAGAGGCGACCGGTTCCAACCCATCCTGACTCAGATGGTAGACCTGTTCCAGGGCATCCTGGTGGTTTCTAGATCCGCAAAGAAAGGACTTCATTTCTTCGCGCATCTTTCGGATTTCCCTCGCCCACTCAACAGGGGTTGTATTCGTGAGCTGCCCAAGTTGACCATGCAACTCTTGCAGCGAAATTTCATCCGCCGGTGTTTCACGTTCGAGGCGCTCAATTTCCCGTCTGATCTTGGTTCGCTTGTCTTTCCGATTGTAGTGGTTAATGTAGACCCGCAGGATAAGATCCTCTTCCTCCGAAAGGATGTTGTCGTTGCTCAACTGGTCTCGCCACACATCACTGCGCGTGTGCATGCGCGAGAGTATCGCGGCATCCCCCGTGTCGAAGCGGCCGGGGCGGCGGAATTCCAAAGTCGGTGGACCTTTCTCGGGTAAGTCAAGCATTGCATAGCACGGGCGTGGATCGCCGTCTCTCGGCTGCCCCACGCTCCCCGGATTCACCAGGTAAACCCCGTTTTCCAATGGGCGGCGTTCTCCATAACGAATGGCAAGCGGTTTCGGGATTTTCGACCCGGGCAATAGAACTGCCAGCATCGGGATGTGCGTATGCCCCGAGAAAGCCAGGGTCACCCCCTCGGCTGGTTTGTCCGGAAATGGATGAATACCCAAATCCTGCTGCTCGCCTAAGAGAACCCGCCCGAAACTTTTTAACACTTCCTCCTTCCATGGATGCGCATAATTCTCCCAGTTTTTAAAGGGAGAGTGCATAAAATAGGCGCGATGGCTCCCAAAATCAACCTGCCGTAAGGTCTGCTGGGAAGTAATACTTTCTTGGAACCATTCCCACAGCTCTCGGGATTGGCGCAGTTCATAGCGGTGAAAAAACCCCGTCATCAAAGCTGAAATCCGGGTCGGGCCAAGAATCTCGTCCATCTTCGGAAAAAATTTTTCCATTTTATCGGGAACGGGTAGAACCAGGTTGTTTAGTTCCTTGTATGTCTCAATCAGGTCATGGTTGCCGGGCACTAACCGCCCAACGAATGCCTCCCGCGCCATGCTTACTGTTTCAACGGCATCCGGGCCATAGCCGCACAGATCACCCAGACACCAGCACTCGCAATCGTCTTTCAAAGCAGTTAAATCTTTCCAGCACCGTTGGAGGGCTAATGCATTTGCATGAAGGTCGGAGAAAATCGCCAGTCGCATTGTCGTTTCCTGACTACAAAAGATCTATCCAAAGATACGTTGCAGCACGTTCTGCCACCAGGATGGTTCTACTTTCCCTTCGTTGATCTTGGACGCGTCCAATGGCGGTTGGTAGAGGCGGTCACACAATATCGCTTGATTGATATCCTCTTCGAGTTTCTTGCGGGCTACCTCGGCAATTTTATGCTTGTTACTCTGGTATCCGCGGCAGCTGTTTTGAATTTTTTCCGCCAGGCTTCCTCGAGCATAATTTCCCTTCCTGACCTCTTCAGGTGGGTATTGTTCCCGCTTCCCATACAACTTCTCATATCGCGCATACAAGCTGCCTCCCTGTTCGCTGTTCTCAGCATCTGTGACCGCAAGCAGATGCTCAATCTCCCAGTCTTGCTGTGTGTTCCAGCGCTTCAGGCGCGCTTTGCAGGTTTCTGCCAGTTCGTCGTGTTGGACATGCTGCAGGTCCTCCAAATTGGATTCTCCCAATTCCTGCAACAATTGGGAGATGCGTGTTTGGATCGTCTGGTAGGCTTTCAAACTCTCAGGCAGGTGCGGGCTTTCTTCGATTTTTATTTCGAAGGCCTTGCTCTTTTTCTCTCGAACATTCTCTAGAGCAAGGACCGCTTCCAGCAGAGAGCCGGCATCCGCATCCCCCCTTCCATTGCGGATCGCGATGCGAATATCGCCGGCGTGCTTTTCGATCTCACCCAGCCAATCCTCCCACTTCTGCAGGTTTTTTCTCTTTTCCTGGACGATTTCCAAATGCTTCTCCAGTCCGATGACTTCTGTTGGCATCAATCTCAGGATCTCTCCACGTTCCACTGGAATGCCGTATGGATCCTGTGTCTTGATCTTGTCGTCCAGCCATTGGAAATGATTTGAAGTCTCCATTTTCAACTTGCGAATTTGTTCCTTAATGGCTTCGATACCTTGGGGCACTTCCTCGAACTCGTCATCCATGTAATTTTCCGACAGGGTCTGCAATTGCTGGTCGAGAGTGGCAATGTCCGTTTTCAGTTGGTTCACCCATGAGCTGATGGTGTTCAGCCGGATTATGGCCTTGCCTTCATTGGTAAGGAGGCGGTGAGCGCGGTTGAACTCACTTGAAACTACATCCAGCTCCCAGCCGCCTGCCAGGGCGGTGTTCACATCCTGCTCTGCCTGAACCAGATGATCAATCACTTTCGACCACAGTTCATGTTCACTTTTCAGAGATACGGCCTTGGCATTTTTTTCCTGCCGAATGGCCTTATACACACCCAGCAGGCGGCGCAGTTCAGCCTCATGATCACGGATCTCCTCCACAAGGGTTTGGAACAATTCCAGCCGGCGGAGAACAGCAATCGCCTGCGGATTATCGGTGCAAATGTCGTCGCCTCTCTGCAGGGATTTATCAGCCGCCTGATCCAGATAGGTCCGCAGCGCACGGATGCGTGCCATGGCTTTGTCGTGTTTCGGGGTCAATTCCAGCACCAGCCCGTATGAGTAGATGGCATCCACGTACCTTCCATCCAGTTCGTCCTGATTGGCCTGACCGAGCAGGGTGTTCACCGCACTATCCCGCCAGTCGTTGACCATCTGCCGCACCTGTTCCGTGCGATTCAGTGCTTCCGCTTGAGTTTCCAACAACAGACTTAGCTTGCTCAAAGCCTTGATGTAGTCAGGCTTATCGGATTTTTCTGGCTTGAAGAAGGAACGGTGGGCATCAATGATGTAAGCCAGGTAATCGGCTCGTTTCTGCACCTGTAAGAGGGCATAGCGCCGAGTCTGGTCAACAAACTGTGTCGCCCGGTCGTAACGGAACGCCTTCAGCCAAAGATCCACCACTGTCTCATGCAAATCAAAATCATCGCGCAGTTCATGCTTGCTGAACACTTCCTTTTCCAGGTTTTCTGCGGCCTCTTCTGGATCCTGTCCTTTTACTTGGGTTTTTAGTGCCTTCCGCCAACAATCCCGGTATGCTTTACGGTCTTCTTCGCTGGTGAGCGTAAAATCCTTGATCTGAGCGTAAGCATCCCGCGCCGCGCGGTAATCCGGTGGGACATCCACACCCGGATTCAGCGCTCTCTCCGCTTGTGCTTTCCAATACCGGTATGCCACCTGCTCTTCGCGCCCGGCGTCCTCCGGACGGATCAGGTTGGCCTGGCGCAGTTCCTGCATCAGGGCATAGTTTTGCTCGATCCGCTGGCGAAAGCGGCTCACCAGCCCAAAGTGATGCTCCCGCCAGCCATTGTTCAGCGAAACCCGCTCGGCATGGATTTTCGGCAGCAGGAATTTTTGCTCTTCCTCCTGCCCGGCGGCAAAGGCTTCTTCCAATTTACGCAGCAGTCCGGAAGCCTCTTTGAACTTCACCTCTGTCGCCCACAACTGGTGCACCTGGTCGAGCTGGAGCTGCAGGTCGCGCCCTTTCTCTGCCAGTCTCTTTAGCCGTTCCCGCCGGGTCGGGATCTCACTTTGTTCTTCTTTGACCTGTTGCTCTGTGACCACGTCATCTTTACCCGGCGCGATGCTCGAAAGTGCCCGACAGGCATCCTCCATCTCGTCAAGGTTGTTCAGCGCCTTGTCATATTTTCCGTTACGCTTACTCTCGGCCAATTGGCGCCGCGCCCGAGCCAATGCCGCCGCCGCCACCAATCGCCGCGAGCGCGTCAGGATTTCTTGCGGCGCTTTCGCAAACTTTACCTGGGATTCCTGGATTACCAAATCATAATCTCCCGCCAGGTAGGCCAACCGCAATTGATTGAGGGCCGGTTCATCTTTTTGTAAGACCACCAGCTGGCTGCGCAAGGTTGAGAGTTCCGGCAGGTTCTGGAATTCCGCCCGGATGTGGTTGAAGATATCTTCCGCGGTCTCTGTGGCCGGCGGTTTTTGCTCGAGCGCTGCCTCTATGTTGTTTTTTTGTTCCAGGAAGATTGCCCAATTCTGCCCAGCCTCGATAATGCTCTTGCGGGCTTCCTCCAAGTCTTTGCTTACTTTCGCCAGTAAGGGGCTGTCGCCCACTTCTATTTTCAGCGTGTCGGCTTTTTTTAGTTCGTCCAGCGCCCGTTCAAAACGTTTTTCGTCCTTGCGGTCACCTTTCGCCATGCTCCTGGCGCTGGCGATCACGCCGCGCATTTCGCTGGCTACCTGCCCCGCTACCGTCTCCACCGTTTGCTGGATCAACCCCTCCAGTCCCTCCAACAGTGGATAGGTATCATGCGCCCTGCGCAGCGCCGCCAGCCGCTCACGCGGAGAGGCTTTTTCCGGGATGCTGTCGCGGATCTTCATCGTCAGGTCAAATTTCCGTTTGGCCTCCAGCGCATTTTCCAGAACGTCTTCAATTTGCTGGATAACCTCCGCTATGTTCAACTTCGCACGGAAATCGCCGGCCACATTTTCGGCATGTTTGCGGCCCGTCGCCAGGTGTTCCAGGGCATTACCCGGCAGGCCTTTCTTCAAAGAACGCCCCGCATTTTGCAGGTACTCCTGGGCTTTGGACTTAAGAAAATCAGCCCGGGCGCGATACGTGGCTGTTAATCTTTCGTTGACACTTTGTGATTTCCCGGCGCTGTCTGTATATGTCAGTTTTCCGGCATTAACCCACTCTGCTAGGATTCTCTCGGCTTCGTCAAATTCTCCCAGCTCTAAGGCAGTATCCACTTTCTCGGCTTTGCGCACTCCCTCCAGCAGGTTTGTTAGATCATTGCGCGTCGCCTCGACGCGCGAAAACAGGCTGTGACTTACCCCCATACTGACCAGAAGACGATCGGCTTCTTCAATTGCTTGTTGAATTTCTTTGATGTTGACCGACGCCGATTTAACCGTATTGTCGAGACGTTCTGACCGTTCCTGATACTCCCTTTCAGTGACATAAGCATCAAAACTCTGCCGGTTGCGCAGCATACGTTCGTCTGTGGGGCTGGCTGTACGCCAGAGTTCCAGGATCTTGCGCAGTTCCTCCAGCGGCGCATTGGCTGCCTGGCCTGCTTTGTAATCCTCTGCGCATTGATCGCTGACCTTCGCCTGCTGCCCACGCGTCGTATCCAGGGCCGCCTCGACCGCCTGGCACGCCGCATCCTCCTGGGCGCGCGGTAGCATGCCGTTGAGAATATCAATCGCCTCTTGATAGCGCCCTTCACTGGCCTCGCTTTCGACCTTGCGGTACTCTTCCAGCAACGCTTCGTCAAAAGGAAAATCAGGGAATTTTATGGTTTCCATAAAGGATCTCCGGTATATACTTTCTAAGGCGTTACGACTGGCAAGAACTTCAATAGTGCCTTCAAATCTATGTTCTCTTCCGTCCACCCCAAATCAAGTAATGCTTTCTTAAAGTCAGCATTGGTGATCACTATCAAAGAAGAGGTACTACACCATCCGCTAACAACCTGTTCATTTTTATCTAACTCTCCCGGTACAAGAACTTTAATCCAATTTTCCGCTTGGTTTTTGCCAGTGATTTCGACTGTCAGAGGAGCATTTGATACATCAAATGATTTAATTAAATTCGAGTTTGATTCATCATCATCAGTGGTGTCTAGGTTGTCCTCGGGGCGTTTGTCTTCACTTCGCACTTGTATAAGAGTGTATGGCGCTATCCTAGCAACTTGGTTCGTTAGATTCCACACCACTACCAACTTGGTCGAGCGCGCCTGGCCTGAGTTTTTATCCTTAAAAACGAACTCAAAATCATGCGATCCATCGTTCAACCCCAACTCGGTCAAGCCGTTCACCTGCCACAGGCCATTCCCCTTGGATTCAAGCATTACCCGCTCGTCGGGGGTCGTGTCTACTCGCACGCAAAGGCCTGCATCGTCGGCAAACTGTTCCGGCGAAAGTTGTATTTTGATCGCCTCTGGCAAAGATCCGATAAACACCCGGTAGGGGACATAGTTATCTCCAATTTTTTCCTCGGTTGTATAACTTTGCTCCCCCCAACGAGGGTCGTCGCTGCTAAAAGCAGGCGGAATATCCATTATCGGCTGCGTCGTTTTGCAATCGAAAGGAGTGGGTGCGGTCGCAGTCGGCGTGGCTATTGCTATGGAAGTTTGCGTGGCTGCTGCTGCGGCAGTTTGCGTGGCTGCTGCTGCGGCAGTTTGCGTGGCTGCTACGGCAATCTGGTCCAGCGTAGGCGTTTCTGTCTGTTCAGTCAAAGTACTTACCGCTGGGGGAGTTTTAATTAATATCGAAACCAATAGCGGTCCTATCTCTCTGCCCCCGATATAGAAAACCAAGATCAGCAACCCAATTGCCAGTGTGGCAGCAACTCCCTGCAGAGAGCCCTTCTGTTTGGCTGCCGAGATCACCCCTCGCTGCGCTGCTCGATCATAGGCCTGGAGGATTTCTTCCAACGGCATGTCGCTCCTGGCCAGGCGGTCTATCCAGCGGTGTAACTGTTCCGCATTCCTGAAAGCCATTGGCGGGTTTCTTAACTCCTCCGACCCCACCAGAGTCAGCCTTTCCGACAATTTATTCGGTTGCAACCGCCGCGCCAGCACACCTATCGCCAGCACCTGACGCAACATAGCCTTCTTTTGGCCCTCCTTTTCTGCGAAAAGCACACCTGCCAGCGGCACATTACGCAGGAGGCGTTTGATCTCGGTCTGCTGTCCCAGGCTCAAGTATTTACCGATTTGGGGGTTGTGGAGTTCATCCAGTTGGCGCGCCAGCGGTGAGTTAGCCCATTCCTCTTTCAATGTGCCATTCTGCGTCAATTGTTCTATCTCTCTTGCCAGGGACAGCGCTTCATCCAAAGTTTTCGGATGGCTCTGTAGCAGGCGGCGGGCGCCGTGCTTCTTGCGCCGTTCTACTTCCCACTGTGCTTCCGGTAGGTCAATCTCATAGCGCGCAGCCCAATCCTGGACCCGTTTGCGAACAAGGCTCACTTTCTCATTCCCCGGCGGCAGGTCGCTGCTCGTCACTTTTTGCCAGACCTGCCCCAGCACCTTTGCCACAAAACCGGTTTCCAGCCCCGCCCATGCCAACTGTTCCAGGGCGTCCAGCCGAGTCTCAGGTTCAGCAAGAGCCTCGATTTTGCTCGCCAGATTCTTCAACCAGCGTTCGATGTCCTCTCGCAGCAATTGCAACCGCACGCGGAAATCCTCGGCTGTATCCCAATCCTTGCCACTCTTTTCCAGAACCTCCTGCTCCCGCTTCACCTCGACCAGTAAGCCAGTAAGATCCTTCTCGGAGTCACAACCCTTCGCCTTTTTCTCCAGTTCAACCAGACTGCCCGCAAACTTGCTGCTTTCTTCTGCCTGTACGGAGCGCAGTTCCAGCCGTTGACGTTCTTTCTGCACCATCTCCAGCAGGCGCTCCATCTGGGAATGATGATCGGTCTGGAAGGCTCTCGAAGATTCAATCGAAGTCTGCAACAGAGTCTCAGCTTGAATTAAATTACCTGATCCGCCTTTCCTGCGCAGGCTTTCCACCTGTTGCACGATATCCGCATACCAGGATTGTACTTCCAGCAGGCGGACGCGCCGCAGAGCCTCCAGGCGCGCCTGCGCCTCGCGTTGCTCTGTCTCGTTAACTGAAAGGTCACTTACCAGCAACTCAAAAAGCATTTCCTGCTGCCGCGGCGGGAGCGAAGGCGCCTTACGCATCGCCTGGGTGCGGAGGCTGCTTGAGAACCGCGCAGTTTCTTCCGGCGAGAGTTCTCCCTTCACCTTGCGCGTCACTTCCCGCGCCGCTTCAATTTTGCCTTCTTCCAATAAGATGGGGAGGCGAGTTATCTCGTAGCGGGTGCGAATGTTCTTAAGGATCTCATGTTTTTGGAAAGGCGCCAGCAATGCGGCTTCCAGGAATTGGCGGGCGACTGCCAGATTATTCTGTTCTATCAGCCGGTTTCCTTCTTCCAGGCACAGACGAAGCGCCTGTTCCTGCATTGCCGCCTCTTCGGCGCTGGGTGCCAGTTGACCCAGTTTTTCTACCGCCTGGCTAATCTGGCCGGCTCGTAAGGCATCCATTAGTTGTTTGTAGTGTTCCTGAAAAATTTGCCATTGCTTGCCTCGTACGCGGTAAGCGTTAGCCTGCTTTTCCAGGTCCCCAATTTCCGCGAGCAGCTCGGACTGGTATTCGCGATCGCTGATTTGACTGGCTACTTGTTGTACCGAAAGAACTTGCTCAGCTGCTTTTTCTAGATTGGCCGTAATTTGCGGGTCATCTGCCGAAAGCGCGTCATCCACTCTCCTGACCTCTTCCAGTCTCTGCCAGGCTTGTGTTTCGGCGTACAAATTGGACAATGCCTCGTCTGCAGGGATGGCCTGCGCCACTTTTCCAAACTGGCTGGCCGCGTTGACCCAATGGCGCTTTTGCATTTCTTCGAGGCCTTCAATCAGTATATCCCGCGTCGCTTTCGTCAGGGCATCCTGCAAAGTCACACCCAGGCGGGTGGCCTGCTTCCACCGCCAGGCTTCCAGCCCCCAGCCCGCTACAATGGCCTCGTCAATCAAGGCATCCGCTTCGTTGTAATTCGAGAGGTCAAAGAAAATCTTCGCCGCTCCCAGCACACCTTTGGCTCGCTGAAGCAGTTCCTGCGCATAGTATCCCACATATCGTGTGTCAACGCTCTCCGCCAGGCCTTTCTTACTGGCGATGAAGGCGTCGTTCCTTGCCTGGGTGCTGGCCTCGACCATCTTTGCCCGGTCAATTTTTCCCTGGCCTTCCATTTTTCTTAGATTGTTGATCAGCTCTTCGCCCCGCCGTAATAACTCATGCGGGTCTGTCTCCCAATCCCGCAGGCGTTCCACCAATGCCTGGTGCAGTTCCATTGCCGTCTTGAGGCGTTTTTCAGCCGCCGGGTGCAGGGCGCGTGCGATCAGTTCCTGACTGGCAGGGCTGATCTCCTCCCAACCCGGGTGCTGCTCCAACTCGACTCGTCGCACTCCTCGCTGGTCTAACTCTGCTGCATCACCTCTCAGCGCCTTGCCGGTTAACAACTGCAATAAAAAGGAGACCGCCTTGGCCAGGTCTCGCCCCGGGTTGACTGCCGCGCTGCTCGCCGTGCTGACTACATTCCAGTCAATCACTTTCAGCAGTCTCTCCTCTCGGTACCAGTACAGGTCGCGTAACTGCAGGTCTTTGGCTGTCTTGTTCATCATGCGGTGTAATACCGCCAATAGCCAAGTCAACTGCTGGATGATTGCCAGTCCTTCCGCCTCCTTGTAAGGCTCCCCCGTCACAATCCGTTCCACCACTGATTCACCATCGATCAATTCCATCACGAAATAAGGTTCCGCGTTTTGTGTGGCGTCCTCAATTACATCGGGAGTATGATAACTATCAGACGACGCGGCTTCTTTTTCTATTTCATAAAGTCCTCTTTCGCCCGCTCGCAATTGTGTCAGCGTCATGACTTCACCCAAGAAGCGATCACGCACCTCCGGCCGCGCCCCTTCCCGCAGCACTTTCACCGCATACTTAGGTAGCGAGGTTATCTCTGCTTCGACCTCGCTCGCCGCTTCGGCCAGGAAGACATCCGCTGTCAGCCCTGAACCCAGCAGGCTGGTCAGACGGTATTTTCGGCGTTTGATTTCAAGGATTTGTCCGATTTTCATTGCACCACCTCATGGGTTTCATTGTTGATAATTAGGGATTGAGCTTCGCCTCACTCAATTCAGCCAGCACGGCCTCAAGCACCCAGGCAAGCTCCTGCTCCTTGGTTCGCTCCGAGGCCTTCATTGCCTCCAGGATACCTTTACGGACTTCTGCACACAGCCTGCCCCATTCAGTCCGATGTGCATAAATCTCTCGTTCCAGTGCATCAATATTTCGCTTACGCTGGCCAGGGCCAAAAGGTGAGGCGTCCTGGTCCGGCCAGACTAGAGTGAAGGTCTGCATGGCCTTCACCCAATCCGCCGGATCAGCCAAAGTCACATCCCGCCCCGGTTCCAGTTCATACAGGATACGCCCCTTTTTCTTATGGATTTTTCTTAGCGCCAGGGCGCGCGCGAATAGTTCCACCAACTCCCCATCCTGGAAAATTACCCGCGAAGCCGGCTCAAACAGCAGGGGTTTCTTCTGTCGCGCCAATGCCCTCTGTTGTCGGGCGCGGTTCATCAGGCATTCGGATTCAAAAACGTGCAATATGCTATCCGTGGGCACATAACTAGCCTCCGTCGCCTCGTACAATTTCAGGCTGCGCAGAGGGATTTGCGTTGTTACCTGTAGCAAGGTGGCAGTCTCATCGTCAAGAGCATCGCATTTTTGGGGAGCCTTATCGAGCGATTCGTACAATAGATCCTTCGCTGCGCTGTCGCCGCTAATCAAGAAAGTGGCTTCCCGAATCTTCCTGATAGATGGACCTAGTATGGCATCTGCCTTGAATGGATCAAATTCAACGCTGATCATGGATTTGAGTTTCAGATCGTTTATGGACTGTTGATATCTGGTATTCGACTGGTTCTTTATTTTGTTTAGTTCTTTTGCCAGGGTGACTGACGTAGTAATTATCCCTAGAAACGAATCCACTAGTTTTTCCAGGCTGCGGAGAATCTCCTCCGGGTTCCTGCAATCCAGCCAGACCTGTCCTGCAGGCAGGGCCATGCTGAAGGCAACCTTATCGTGCGAGTACTTTTCATCGTAAATCCAATGCCACCCTGTATAAGCGGGCATCTTTTGCAGGATTGGCTCATGTAGTGCGTTGCTAACGCTGAAGTAATTGGTGAAATGGTCCTCCTCAGCGTTTTCATCAATCACCGAGATATGAGCACTCTTGCGACCACACTCGTTGGAAAAACGTCCTTGGGCTTCTTTATAGAGTTCATTGGATATAGCCAGAATTCCGGAAAGGCCCCATACATTCTGCCAGGCTTTCAGGTCATCTAAAATATTCCTCACCAGCTGGCGGCATTTCTGGATAGTAACCAGGGGCTGGCCATTGAATTTTCGCAGCGCAATCTCCATCACCGCATCCAGTTCTTCCACGAAACGCCTGGCCATTCCGAGACGCCCGGCAAAATCTTGAAACTCCAGATCTTCTCCGTTTAGAATTGCTGCCAATTTAGGTGGCAAACTAGTGGCTAGATTCCGCAGGGTATCAAAAGTGTTGGGTGAACCGGCCTGAAAGAGCGGATCACCAACTGCTTTGGCAATACCAGCGAGAAGCGTATCCACCGGCGCGCTGATTCCCTGACCATTCAGCCACGCCAGCACATGTTTGCGTGAAGGAGTGAGTGTACTATCTCCGCTCAACTTTTCCCGCAGACTGGCTATCATCTTGTGCACCAGGCGGGCCTTCAGCACCTGCAGCAAGGCCTGCCGTGGCAGACGAAAGGAGTAGGCGCCCAAGGCGGTGACGAGCACCTCCTCCCCCATCGGTTGGCGGGGAAGCAACCAATCAAACAGGCTGCGATTCACTCCCGGAGAAAGCAGGGTAAACAGCGTATCTGCCGTGGTCGCTAAGACCGGGTTCGGTTGTCCGACGGTAGAGGTTAAGTGGGGATTCGCATTGACTAGAAAAATATCATCGAACAAGGCTTGGTGATACTGGAATCGCAATTCTGCGTCAACCGCACTGTAATGAAGGTGTACTGTGTCGTTACGGCCCAGTCGTTCGAGTTCAATCAGGCTTGCAAACGTCCTCGCCTCCCTATCGGTGTGATCCACTTCCTTTCCTGTCGAAGCATCTTGCAGCAGCAGCACCAGGCTCAGACGCGAAATGTTGCCACCTCCGGCATTACGCGCCAACATCGCTACATCGTACATCATGCTCGCCCCCACAATATCTGCCGCAGAGGCGATCACCCACACCTTGGTACTGGGCTGGGTCAAACCGCGTCTCAATTGTTTCATCAGGATCGACCCACTAAATCCTTTCAATAAATCTGAAACCACACCCAGCCGGGCGATCGCCCTACCATAGTAATTTGGCGTGTTTCCCTGCCACCACCAACGCACATGCCGGAACATCGGGTCCAAGATATTGCTCTCGATATTCGCCAGATCTGGCGTCAGCAGCACATACTGCTCCGGCAACAGTTTTCCGCGTTGCGGCGATGGCGGGGTATGCCCGGCTTTTGGGATCACATCTACTGCCAGCAACGCCATGCCTGGAAATTGCAAGGTCCCGGCCATCAATTTCAAACGCGCCGCTATTTGCTCAAGTACAACCCGCGCCGAGGGGCCGATCGAGACTATCATCGTCGGCAGAAAGCCGGACAGATATTTTGTCGAATGAGGGTGCAAAGGATTCGCTTGGGCTGTGCTCAGCCATTCAGGAAGGGCGGAGCTCATAAAATGTCTGCCATATGTGGATTATCATTGTGAGGGAGGCCGTTGGACGTTTTTCTTCCAGCCAACGGCCTCCCGGGTTCTGAGTTACGCTTTGGTGGGTTTGGGAGATGCCTGCCTCCGCAAGTTAGCTTCCTTTTCTTCCTGGAACATCAATTGAACAAGAGTGGCCAAATCCCAATACTCAGGTTTGTCTGCTACCAAGTCAGAGGTGGCACCTCGTTCTTCGGTGTGGACTTTCGCTTTATCTTTCAACCAGGGCAGCAGGGGCATCTTGGGATCCAGCAGTTCGCTAGGCCAGGAGGATTCGCTGCCGATTCCCAGATGATAATCAATCTTGCGCTTCATCTCTTCCAGGCCAATGGTCTTGCGCGCTTCTGTGAGCGCATCCGCGAGGATTCTGTCGTCAATGCGGTAACCGCTGCCCGGCCGAAGGTCGCGCCCCACCAGTACAAAGTTGTTCAGCAGCCGGAACAAGATGTCATCCGGTTCCTCGCGCTTACTGCTCGAAAGGAAAAGCACTGGTCGGTTGGGTAATTGTAGTTCCCAACGAAAATCCTCGCCCACTTCTTCATGCTGTATGTATCCCAGCACCCAGCACATGAAGAACCGTCGTACGCGCTCCACATTGTCAAGCAACATCACCACCCGTGGGTGGAACGGCGTGTAGACACCGCGTTCCTCAGGCAACTTCTGCGTGGCCAAAATCTCATACTTTACCGCATTGGCCTCTGCCGGATACACGTGCAGCAGAGATACGTCCTGCCCTACATTCATTTCATCCCGGAAGGCCTTCAAGCAGTCATGCCAGGCTACAAAAGCGTTCGGAAACCAGCAGTCCGCCGTGCGGATGGCTGTGCATTTGTGCAGGTTGGCTGAATTCACCAGGTCTACGGCGATGGTACCGACGCGGTCTTCTGACTGGCCCAGCTTGGCGCGCAGTCTTTGTATCAGGGTGGAAAAGTACTCTGGTTCTGCGCCTGTCTGATTCACGCGGATGTACCAACTGTGCGATTTGGCAGCCGTGCGACCTGTCTCGTAGGCTCCCTTCTGGAAGAAAGTGTTGAAATAACGTGGATATAGAATGTCCACCAGCTTGCCAGTGTCGCTATATTCATGCGAGAGATAAAAGCCTATCGAATGCTCGACAATTTTGGTCGGATATCGCTGGCGGCTTGCGCGAATAACCTTTCCCAGGTTTTTGTTTGTGATATCCTGTCGGGCAATGGCTCCGTGAGCTGCCTCAGGCGCCTCTACACTTACTACCGAACTGTCAGGGGCTTTTATATTCAACCGTAAGGCCACGCCTTTGGCTGTTGCATCCCCTTCCCACGACACCCCGTGTAGCATCTCCTTGATCGTTTCCTTGTCCTTTAAGTCGCCCAAGTCATCCAACAGGTCTTCGTCGCCAAAGATCATCTGAATTTTCTTTAATTCCTGATCCTCGGTGTGGGTACGGCGGATCTCGTTCAGGTTATTCTGCGCTTTGACAAACAAGCCGGGCATTCCTGTGGCATCCACCAGCAGAGCCTGTTCCCACCGTGCGACCTCACCCTGGAATGCCTCAACATAAGCCATCATATCCTCAATGGTGTTTAGCACCACGTCGCTGGTGATTACTTCCCGCCGCAGCCGGGCTGCCCGGTCACATTCGGTTCGATAGGACTCCACCATTGTTTTGGCACTTGGGTGGGTGATCAACCCAAATATGATCTTCCTGCGTGAAAGTTCATTCGCCTGCCGGTACCGATCCTCCCTCCGCCGCCGTGAACCCAACTCGGGCGCTTCTTTGGCTCGTTCCTTGATGACTCCCTCCAGGAACATCTTATCCCGGTTCAAGTTGTAATACAGTCCTTCCAAAGTGCTTTTCACGTAACCAAGTTTGCCTCCCAGGGCCACTTCCGGGTTGGCGCGGTCGCGGCCGTTCAGAGTTTTCATTACCCACAGCCGCACCTGTCGTTGGAAGTTCCTCAGTTGGTATTCACCGATTTGTTCCAGCAGTTTGCCGTAAGTTCCCTTTGTCTCGCCCTCGGAGGTCTGCACCCCATATCGCTCGGTGATGATTTCGTCAGCCTTTTCGCGGATTTTCTCCAGCCGCCGCGTTAGTTCACTGCCTGCCACCTCGGTGGTGGGCAGCGCTTTGGCCAGCGAAAAGAGCTTTTCCTCGTTCACCATTTGCTTCAGTTGCTCTTCTTTGGGGTCATTACCGATATCTGCGAAGAGCGAAACCCATGTGCCTGCAGCCTGAGTGCCGCTGCGTACCCGCTGTAGCATCCGGTCGATTTGCATTTGCTTGTAGGCGCCATCGTCGGCTTTGAGCGCCATATCCGCCAGTTCTTTGGTGAAAAAGTTACCATAAGACACCTCCCCCTCGTATTCCACCTTGTCTTCCCGAAGGATCGAGAGTGCCTCACTCGCTCCCGTCTTGCCTTCCTTATCAGGTTCGAGATTGGCATCTGGAGCCAGAGTCCAGCCGCCTCGCCCGTCCGACCGGGGGGCGAGCAAGGTGGTCAGCATCCCACGCGTCAGGCCATGTGCATATTCCTGCTGGTTATAGTAAACCGGCACTTTGAAAGTAAAAGTGCTCAACGTTCCATACATTGGCTGGCCAGGATTGTCAGCATAGATGGGATTCAAGTTCTGTTCGATCTTTTGTACATAGGCCTTGCCTGCGTCTACATCCAGGATCGTTGAAATCGCATCCGCAATGGCTGGGAAGATGCTGTTTTTCGGGTCCTCTGTCAGAGGCTCGGTACCCAGCACCGCATCCACCAGATAGCAGGAGTCAAACAGGCGCCGCTGCAAATTGATATCGAACTCAGTCGCTTCTGGCGCCAATACGATATTCGGCGCCCCGATTTCGTTGCCCAGGCTCATGAAGCGATTGAGTTCCCGCCAGGCCGCAAAAGTCCGCGCCATCATCTTCTGGTCACGGGTGACAAAGGCTTTGGGCAGCACGAAGTAGCCCCGCAGGCTGACTGAAAGATTGCTCAATTCAGCCACCCGCCGGGCCAGCAACGCCATGTCAATGAACATGCCCGAGCCGGTGCCACCTGCAAACGAACCTACAATGATGATCTCAATGTGCTTCTCCGGCGAAACGCTGGCGATTTCGGTGATCTTTGAATCCAGGGTGCGCCACAGGGTGGAATTGACCGGGCCTCCCAGCAGATCTTTACTGATTGCCAGTCGGCCAAACTGTCGGTTGCGCCCCGCCCCTTCGTCCAGTATGAAGTCCTTGGTTCGCAGCGCTCCCAGCCATTCTTTAGCCCGGTACCACAACCCGATGTGCGGATGGCCTCCATCGTTGACATGCTTGGCCAGTTCGTATGTGTCGCCACCCAGATAGATGAATTCCTTCCCCTCTTCCAGGGTTACCGCCCCGGCATGAGCTGTCTCCTCTTTGTCTTGCGACGGCGCTCCTGACTGACCGACTTCCCCTTCCGATATGGGCATCGTATCCAGCCCTACCAGGCGCACATTATCAGGGATGTCCCCGTCATAGGACTCCAGCAGGTCCTTTTTCAAATACGCCAGAACCCACTGCCCCGTCCCGCCCAGGCCAATCACCAGCGCCGGCCGGGCAAGTTTCTTGATCGTGCTTTCAGTAGCCATATATGCCTCCATTTCTTACAAGATAAGGTTCGAAAATGATCAAATCCGTTTGGGAGCATTTACTCACGGTACTCCACTTGGATGTTTCGACCATCGTCCAGAGTGAATTCTGTTTTCTCTTTATCGCCCAAGTTGGTCGCCCCTAGAAGAACTTCATGCCTCCGGTTGAATAGTTCCAGGATCACACCTCGCCACTCCTTTTTGTGGTGGATACGGTCCTCTTCATCTACTTCGACATCAACATCAATCCACGGTCTATTGCTTACTTTGCCAATCCCCATCTTTCGTAGAGTCGCGCTCGTCCATCCAGGTCTGTTCAGCCAACGGCGGTTAATCAGGCTACGCGCAGGGATGGTTCCAATCTCATCGAGCTTGGTACCGACCAGTTCAGAGAAAGTCAATTCGCCATGCAGGGGGCCAAGCCACAACCAGATCAAGTAGGCAATGATCCCCGCCAAGATGAACGTCTGGATGCCTGCGAAGGTATTGCAGGTGCTCGCCTGGCTGAAGAAGGATGTGGTACGCTCAAACTTCAGATCAATGTCTCTTTCGGGTTTGACGTAGTGTTCATTGAGCACTTGTTGATTAACCCCTACCCGGATTTCATACTCTCCAATCTGGTTCAGTGATTTTCCAGCGCGAGCCACCAACAACTGCCCATCCTGTTCTGGATCATCTTCTATTTCGAATGTCAATGATTCACTCACGTGCTTCCCGTCTGGTTGCACCGGTCCAAGCAATTGACCTTGCAACAATTGTTCGAACTTGTCCGGCGATATTATAACCTTGTCATAAGAGATGGGTTTGCCTTCGAGGTCCAGCAAACGTATGGCGATCTCAACTTCGCCCGGCTGGTCAATGAACGAGCAGGCATTCACTAAGGTGGGATACAATTTTTGATCCTTCTCTGGCGTCACTAATTCCAGTTTGAAGCTATCTCGTAGTGTCCGACTGATACGGATGTTCTTCATGCGTTGACTAGGCAGCCAGTTTTCCGAACGCCATTCCCCAGCCAGCTCGATCCGTATTTGGTAATTTCCCTCCGGGTCAAGCTGGGGATTTTCGCCTTTTCGCAGCGTACCCACGTAGATGCTTTCGCCCTTTGAAGAAAGAGTTAAATCCACTTGTTCATTTTCATCACCCTTTTCATTGAGAAGAACGGCCCGGAATGGCGCCTCCCCGCGCACTACTTCAGCGGAGTTTGGCACTGTCTTCCCATCCACATCCACTACCTGTACGGTCACTTCAATCGGCCACGTGACTTTTGTGTCATTCTTTATGAAATTTAGAGGTAAAACCTGACCTTCCTGGGGGGTAAGCACATGGAAATCGAACAATTGGACATTCGGTGCGCGGAAAGCATTGGGTATCGTCCGCTCAAAGATGATCATTAGATCCAAAATAGAGGGGGCAGCCGCTGGGGCTGTTCCCCGGAGTGTAACGTCATAATTCCCGATGAGGGGAACCAAAACTGGATCTGCGCTGCGCCAAATCCCTTCTCCCTTGCTCAATAATACCCACTCCGACTCACCATTAGCATTCTGAACCGGCTTACCATCAGGCCCAATGTAAGTCAGAGTCACTCGCAATGGATAAAGGTTATCCGTTTGGAAGGGCGTGCCGTCTTGCTCCTCTACCTGGACTTCGAAGTAAGTCGGGTTTTTTTGGTCATAGAACGGCTCTTTAGCTACAGGAGGCAGATCCCCGCTCGGATAAACCAAAGCGGCATTCGCCATCATTGGCAAATAACGCACGCTCGCATCCGAACAAGAAACATCATTAGAGACTGTCCACTCCCACTTCCCAGCCGGCGGGAGGCTGATAACATAGTGTTCCACCGTGCCAATCTTGCTCCAGTAATGGATCAGATCATTGTATTTCTCGATCTCATTTCCGTTTGTATCCACCACCTTTCCATCAACGATTATGAACTCAATATCAGCCCCCCCGCTTTGGCTTGCAGATTGATATTTCTTTAGCGAGATACTGATATCCTCATTATTTTTTGTGTATGTAAAATCGGCGCTTTGGATATATGCATCAACATAGAATGGCTCGTTGCAGATCGGTTTTATCCCCTCTCGACCTAATAGTTTTTCATAAATGATATTAAGAGTCTCGGGAATTTCACGTTTGTTCATGGTCAACATCACAAGCTGCCCGTTATGTGTGTAAGTCTCATAAGTCCAGAGTGTGCCAGCGGTGGTCTTTTTATCAGCAAAATCAGCGTTTGGATTCAGAAACTGCGTCAACCAAGGAGCGAGATCGGCCTGTCCAAGAGTATCCTTTTCCCAGGAATCAATATCGTCGGGGTCGGTGATGGTATCGTCCATATAGGATGCATCCTCCCCAAAAATATTCCTCAAAGCCACCACCCAGAAACTAATATCTTGGTATTTGGCAAGTTCTTGATATATATCTGCGAACAATGAATCCTCATTCCTCTCTTCCACGAAAGGCCGGCCATCTGTTAATAAGATAACGGTTTTCTGCCTGGGTAGACCATCGTTCACAGGACGCATCGTTTCGAGCAACTCACGCGCTTCGTGCAAGGCAGTAACGGTATCGGTATCATCCATATCTTTAGCTACAATTCTAGCGATCTTGGGCTCCAGCCAATCTGTTTTCCAAGCATCAATATCCATGCCAAAATCAAAACCGCCGATTTCTATCCAAGGTGGCCCTTGATTGCCAGGACCGGGGAAGACCCACTCGTACTTTACTCTGAGATCTGTGCCTTCCTCGATGTAATCACCAAAATCTAAAACTGCCAGTCGATGAATAGCCATTGGGCACTCCAGCAAAGCATTGATCGCCAAATGCTGTAGAATATCCTGGGCAGCCACCGTGCGAAATTGTCCCTTGTCATTTATGCGATTCATGCTCCCAGATTGGTCAACCACAAGAACCAAATCGAGGCCGACGCAATCACCCGTATCTTCTGGGATTTCTTGATTCTTTTCCTTCGCAGCCTGCACCACCAGTCGCGTCGGAACGCTTAATAGGGCAAGAGAAACGATCAGTAAGGCGATGTCAAGAAACAAGAAGAAGCGCTTCATAGAGGGAGCATCCTTTCAATGGGACTTCTCGGCATTAAGATTAATGTTCAATGTTCAACCCTATGGTTTTATGCGGAAACCAATCCATCTCAGTCTACTAGCATGTCAATCATGCTTTGTTGAAATCATTGCCTTCCATGTTGTCAGATAATCAATTAAGGAAGATTACGCCTAGATTTGAGCACTATCAATCTCCACATGAACTTCTAAAAAAGCGGTAGATGAATTTGATAGATTAAGTAGATTGAATTTTTGTATCATCTGCCTCCACTTGTGCTTTTAACCAATCCTTTACTTCGCTGATCTTGAAACGCCACACTCTCCTCCCCACTTTTATGGAAGGTGATTCACTCCTCCTGGCCATATTGCGTATAGTTTCGGATCCTAAACGTAGATAACTAGCCACTTCTCCTACTGTCTAAAGTGGACCGGTTTTGTTTGTGTCCAAGGTAATTAGTTGCTCTTTAGCTGTACTTTCATCAAGCGCCACATTTGACGCCATTGTTCCCTCGCTTATCATACTGGGTACAAATTCGTCTTCTCCACCTATGCCTTATTGTAATTCAATGCAAGCAAACACCATTTAATAATTGTTTATATCATATTACAGCTTTCTTATACTTAAGTCAACTACAATATTAGACAAATGTAACACGGGTTCATCTATCAACACCTTCGCTAATTTCGGAAACGGCTCCAAACGCTTAAATCAAAAACGGGAGGCTTTTGGCCTCTCGTTTTGTTATGCCATGTATGGCATTCATGCCACCCACTGGCGCGGCGTTAGATACGCGAACGCGCCAGGCAGTTGGTTAAGATCATACACTTCCACGGCTTGCGTGGCGACATAGCGGATCGTTTCGATGTTCCCATCCAGGATGACGATGGCTCTGGTGCACCCTTCACCAATGGGTGACTGCCCCAGATCAGTATCATGAAGGTCTAGCAAAAACTAAGCTGTGTCCTTCATCGGTCCTTTGAGAGGCTTGAGCCGTGTGAAAGAAGACCTTCAAACATGGTTCTTAGGGGGGAGCGCAGTGATATACTCCTCCTACCCGGCCCTCGGAGGGTAGAGGCGCGTTATACCAGCCATTGCTCTGGTTCGCGGCACGAGTCTTGCCCTCCCCGCTCGGCAGGTAAGCCTAACCGTTGGTGTGCCAAGAAAAGCTTGACGCTTTCTTGCAGACTGGAAATCTCTGCCGAATACGGCCTAACCAGCCATTCATACCGAGTGTTGCAGTAGTTGCATAGACAAACGTCGAACAAGACAATTGAAGCGTACACCCTAACCTAGCCCGCCAGGACAAGCAGCGCAACTCCGCCGCCCTTCCTTGTTGATGCCCGTGCCACGCCCTTTCTTCCCACTCTGCTCCTAACAGAGCGTCAGCCCGGAATTACTCGCCATGGCCTTCGGGCATATTGGGGATGGCCACTAGCATTGGCTTATATCGAACACACCGCTACTACGCTCCGTCACCGCTGAAGCAACTCGCTAGTGCCGCCGCTGAAGTCAAGCTAGATTTTATTGGTTATGTCACGGCGAAGATGACTTTCAACTCTCCAAAGGCAGCAAGTTTCGGTCATCACCTAGGGACTCGAAGGAGGACTTTCCTCACTCAAAATGCACTTAATGGTGGTCTCCAAGTTGGAGGAAATTCACACGAATTCACACAAATTCTCGTGTTTTGGGCACTTATTAGGTTTCCTTCTACTTGAAAATTCTTCTGTCTTGGCAGTAACAGCTAGGATATGCTGAAACTGGATGCGCTTGGACCAGATAGGAATAGGAGCAGATAGGCATATAAAAGGACCTAACCCTGCACAACGAACGAGATAAGAACGCACAGGTCTTCGTTCCCATGACGGAGGGAGAATGGAAGCTAGCCAACAGCGATCACTTAGCTGCCAATAAATTTATCCATCCTGCATACCTGGCATAAGAGGATGTTGGTGATCCCCTGCAGATTTACACCCACATGGATGATTGAACTTCCAAGTTGGAAGGAATTCCAACCGGTTCATCCCCACGCATGTAGAGAATATCTCAACCTGGACAGCTCGGCCATCACGGCTAACGGTTCATCCCTTCGCGTATGCAGAAGACGATATCACCACGTACCCGCCGATATAGCTTCAAAGTTCACTTCGACATGAGAAGGATCCTTTTAGTTTGTATACGGGGGTAATTATTATGTCAACCCACGCACACGAAAAATATGAATATTTCGTTCATAAAACGGGAATGGCTTTGCCAGGAAAAACTGAGAAAAAACTTGGAAAGCATGGCTCCGAACGCGGGATCATGGGTTCCGTTTCAGGGAAGTGTACAGCGTGACGGGATATGCGGAAGTAAGGGTGGAATCGCAATAAGTAAGAAGTTTTTCACTTGCTAAACCCACTCCCCTGCCATCAACTCAGCCTGCTGGATGACCGTCTGGGTAGCGATCTCCTGCTTATCGGGCGGATAACCGTACTTGCGCAATACACGCTTCACCAGCCTTCTCAGGTTGGCGCGGACATTCTCCCGTACAGTCCAGTCTATCGTTGTGTTCTCGCGAACAATCCGCAACACCTCACGGGCAATAATTGCCAATGTCTCGTCTCCCAACACCTGGACCGCGGACTCGTTGGCCGCCAAGGCGTCGTAGAAGGCGACTTCATCGTCGGTCAGACCTAGTTCTTTGGCATGAACATCCACGGCACGCAGGTCCATGGCGATCTGGATGAGTTCGTTGATGACCTGGGCAGCTTCGATGGTACGGTTCTGGTAGCGCAGCAAAGCCTGCTCGAGCATCTCGGCAAACGACCTCGAGCGGACCAGGTTGGTGCGCAAGTGCGACTTGATCTCGTCGTTGATCAGGCGTTGCAGCAGTTCGACAGCCAGATTCTTCTGCGGCAGGTCGCGGATGCCGGCCAGGAACTCGTCGGACAGGATGGAGATGTCCGGTTTGGGCAATCCGGCGGCGGTGAAGATGTCCACCACGCCCTGGGGAGCGACGGCGTTCGAGATGATCTGGCGTACGGCGTGGTCGAGGTCCTCGCGGGTTCGTTCGTCGCGATGTTCGGTGGTTTTGACGAAGCCGGCGCGCACTGCCTGGAAGAAGCCGACATCGTCCTGGATCTTCATCGCAGCCGAATGTGGGACGGCCAGGGCGAAGGCCTTCGACAACTCGGTGACATGATGCAGCAGACGCACCTTGCCGTCCTCGATGGACAGGATGTGCTCCATCGCCATCGGGATAACGGTTAGCCGTTCGGATGATGAACCGTGAAAGTAAGCCACCCAGTCAAAGTCGTCGAACAGGCTGCAGACAATCTCGTATTTCTCCAATAGGACTGCCACCGCTTCGTCCTGGTCGAGCACCACCGTGCCCTTGCCGCCGCCGGCGGTGTAGGCCTGTAAGGCTTCACGCAGGGGTTCGGCAATGCCCAGGTAATCCACCACCAGGCCGCCGGGCTTGTCGCGGAAGACGCGGTTGACGCGGGAGATGGCCTGCATCAGCGTGTGACCGCGCACCGGTTTGTCCAGGTACATGGTGTGCAGCGGCGGGACATCGAAGCCGGTCAACCACATGTCGCGCACAATGACCAGCTTGAGCGGGTCGTTGGCATCTTTGAAGCGCTTCTCAATATCCTTGCGCCGCTCCTTGTTGCGCATGTGCAGTTGCCAGGTTTCTGGGTCCGAGGCTGAACCGGTCATGACCACCTTCAGGGCGCCTTTGGCGTCGTCGGGATCGTGCCAGGCCGGGCGCAGGCGGATGATCTCATCGTACAGGTCCACAGCGATGCGGCGACTCATGGCGACGATCATACCTTTGCCGTCCATGGCCTGTTGGCGGGTCTCGAAATGGGTCACGATGTCCTGGGCCAGCAGGCGCAGGCGCTTCTCGGCCCCGACCATTGCCTCCAGTCGGGACCAGCGGTTCTTGAGCTGCTCGCGGACGAAGCTCTCCTCCCCCTCGGTGACCTCCTCAAAGTCCTTGTCTAGGTGCGGGCGCTCGGAGTCTTTCAGGTCGATCTTGGCCAGGCGCGCCTCGTACAAGATCGGCACGGTGACCTTGTCCTGTATGGCACGCTCGACATCGTAGATGCTGATGTAGTCGCCGAAGACCTGGCAGGTGTTGCGGTCGCCCAGCTCGATGGGTGTGCCGGTGAAGCCGATGAACGAGGCGTGCGGCAGGGCGTCGCGCAGGTGGCGGGCGAATCCCTCGATGAACCCGTACTGGCTGCGGTGGGCTTCGTCAGCGATGACCACAATATTGGAACGCTCGGAGAGCAGCGGGAACCGGTCACCGCGTTCGTCGGGCAGGAACTTCTGCAGGGTGGTGAAAATGACCCCGCCGGCCGCGACCCGTAACAGGTCCCGTAGATGCGCCCGGTCCTCCGCCTGGACCGGTGTCTGGCGGATCAATTCCTGCGATCCGGCAAACGTCTCGAAGAGCTGGTCGTCTAGGTCGTTGCGGTCGGTCAGGACGACCAGGGTCGGGTTCTCCATTTTCGGGTGGAGGATGACCCGCCCGGCGTAGAAGGCCATCGTCAAGCTCTTACCGGAGCCCTGGGTGTGCCAGACCACGCCGATGCGCCGGTCGCCGCGCGGACCGGTGGCCTTGAGGGTCTCCTCCATGGCGGCGTTGACGGCGTGGAACTGGTGGTAGGCGGCCAGTTTCTTCTTGAGTTCGCCGTCCTCTTCGGCAAATGCGACGAAGTAGTGCAGCAGGTCGAGCAGGCGGGACTTCTCGAACATGCCGCGCGTCAGCACTTCGATGGTGGGCATGGAAGCCGGGGCGAGCTCCTGGCCTTCGACCGTACGCCAGGGCATGAAGCGTTCCCACGGCGAGAGGAAGGTGCCGGCGCGGCTGTCCACGCCGTCGGATAGGACAACGATCTCGTTGTAGGCGAAGAGGGTCGGGATTTCCTGCTTGTAGGTCTGGATCTGGCGGAAAGCCTTGTGGGTGTCGGCGTTCTCGTCGGCGGGGTTCTTGAGCTCGACCTCCACCAGCGGCAGGCCGTTGACGAACAGGACTACATCCGGGCGGCGGTTCTTCCCGTTCTCGATCACCGTGAACTGGTTAACGGCCAGGAACTCGTTGCGCTCGGGGTGGTAGAAATCAACCAGCAGGGCCTTGTCGCCGGCGATGTGGCCGTCCCTGTGCCGGTACTCCACATCCACGCCATCGGTGAGCATCTTGTGGAAGGCGCGGTTGTTGGCGGCCAGACCCGGGTGCAGGTGCGGCAGGTTGACTACTTTGCGAAAGGCATCCTCGACCGCCTCCGCCGGCAGGGACGGGTTGAGCCGCTCCAGCGCCGACCGTAGACGCCCGGCCAGCAGGACTTCGCGGTACTCCTCACGCTCGGCTCCCGGCTCGCCGGGGGCGATTTCCGGGCCGAAAAGGATATCCCATTTCAGGGAGGCCAGGTATTCGAGTACAGCTTCTTCGAGGACAGATTCGGTGAAGCGGGGCATTCAATTCCTTAGAAAGCACACTCTTTTTATATTATCTGGATGATCGTATATACTAATGGCACAATCCCAATTGGCCAAAGGACTTTTCGCCACTTTGGTACAAAAATCCCATAGGAGATAAGAACCAATAGGAAGTCAAAGGCAATTTGAAGCCCCAGGGTGTGGGGATGAGTAATGAGCCAATCCCATTTGAGTAAGTGGATGAGCAATTCAAAAGCCAGTATCCCGATAACACTGACAATGGTTCCTATGACCGATCCAAGCAAGACGGAGCTTTTCTCTTTCTCTTTGTCGGCAGTCTTTTCCGCGTCGGCTGCTCTCTGTTCAGCAGCGATTCTGGCAGCTCTCTCTATTTCAGCTTCCTCTGTTTTTTGATGGATTACAGCGTATGTGTCTTGTAATTCCAGTTCATGTTGACGATGCAGAGATTTCTCGGCATTTAGTTCTTGTTCAGTACTTAATTTCTCCACCTTTTCATTCTCTAGGTGGCGTTTGATTCTAGCATTTTCCTCCAACAAGGCTTGATTCTCCCTGACAATTTCTGATTCGACATATTCCTGAAATACCTTGTCGTTCTCGGCAGTCTGCAGCCTCTCGATAAGCAAATCATTCGAAAGCATTTTAATTGCTGTTTCCTCAGAAATGTATTTATAACCTGCCAGAATGTTCAGCATTTTAGAGCAGGCTTCCGCTGCAAGGCTACCGATAATCCGAAATTCGGGTATCGCGAACGTGTTAGCAAACGATCGGTCGAACTCTTCATCCGAGGGAATGAAGGGTCTAATCACTTGCCAGAAAGTATTGGGCAATACTGTGCAAGCTGGAGAGCCTGTATTCTTACTGGTTTCCCAATCGAATTTGTAAAGAGTGTAATCGCAGGTGATAAAAAGTGCTCCAGCTTCAAGGGTTGATGTAGACTTTGACCGTAGTTGCCTTACTATATCCAAGACAGTCATGTCATGATCAATTATCTTGTACGGCTTTTCCTTTTTTCTTTTCCGCAGGAACTCTGAATATTGCTGTATGAGATCGGCCCTTTCTTTTAGACGTTCTTCTTGGGGGTTATACACAACAATGTTTTTCTCCCTTAGGATTACATCAGCATGTCGATAAGGCTTAAAAAACGATTCGACATCAATCCCATCTTGGGCAAATCGCTGATGGTATCTCAACTCAACACCCGAGAGGTATCTTGATGTTGTAGCAGCTCTGCTGATTGAGCGAGACCATTGTTGAGCGCCCAATTCATCTGCATATTTATTAATACTGGCTAGTAATTCTCTAACCGTTCTGTCGTGGCTTCTAAATTGGAAGGGCAGATTGTATTTTTGTGTTGCGCTTAGAAGTTCATTGGAAATAGCGACCTGAGGGCTGACATCCAAATCCAAAACTCCGAACAGGAAATTTGTGTCTAAGAATAACATTATTGGATTCAGCCCTTTTCGAAACTCAGCTGCCGAAGCGGGTGCAATAGCTAGAGCGAAGTAATTAAACGCGCCATCAGCTAATTGGGCTATATACTTGGCTCGTGTAGCATAATTTCCTGTCGTTGCCATAAAATCTGAAATCGCTTGTCGAGCTTTTGGTCTCTGTTCCTGTGGAAATTCAGATGCAATTACACCATCCAATATTGATGAAAGACTCTCCGTATACTCTTGGGGAATATCAATTGATGGATCTAATAAGGAAACCGTCTGTATGCCATGACGTTGAAAGGCATTAGACAGGTATCCTCTTAACGCCTTCCATACTTTTGGAAATTCCAAGTCGGGGGATGATGATATTATTTCGGCCTGCCAGCCATCTCGGACTTTGTTTTCAAGTACATGTGCGGCATCGATGTTATCTCTGATAGACCTACTGGTGGCCTCCGGAATGACATACTTGCTATCAGATTTTATAAGAGCGCCTACTGAGAGAAGTTGATCAATCGCAAAATGGATCTCATGGTCAGCGATTCTTAGGCCGAATAGCCCATGAATCTTACGGGAGAACTCTTTAGCAGTTTTGAAGGTATCCTCCGGTAGAAAGACCATGCAATATAGGATGAGTTCCTTCAGTGTATCTTCTACGCCATTGGTTTTACCAATTGCAACGATACTGCACATTCTTTCGAATGCAGAACTGAAATTATGGTTCTTAAGAATTTGATTGTTTTTATTCATAGTAATCTCACTTTCATGGGACCTTCACCTCCCCGCTCATGAGACGGGGCAGCAGCGCGCCCCTCAACGCTGGCTCGCCGGGGCAATCTCCGGGCCGAACAGGACCTGCCAGCCCAGCGATGCCAGGTATTCGAGCATGGCTTCTTCGAGGGTGGATTCGGTGAATCTATTCATTTTGGCTTGTGTTTTTGATTGATTTCATTTGCCAACTTCAAGATTTCTGCGAATGACCTTGCAGCAGCTTCAATGTCAATTGAATATTGAAGATGTATATTTCTCCACATTTCGTCTAACTTCTTGACAAATACTGGTTGGGCTTTTGGAGAATAAATTCTTTCCGCTTGAGCAATCAAGTTCTTCGTCAACCACCCACCATAAATAACCCATCTTGTTGGCCCCTCATACTGGTACAAGGACACCCATATGTATGTCGGATGCTTATACCAATTCCAACGTTTCAGGAATTTCGAAGGATTGGTGGCAAATCGCTTTCCTCTATATTTTTTAACCACGGCCAATATAATTCTCTTGATCATTTCTCGGTCGGTCGCATCCGAAGGAAAACGTAAGGTTACAAAAATATGTATACGGGCAATACCGCCAGCGCTACTGTTATCAACCCTTTTTATATAATAACGTTTGGCGGTAAGAAAGAGGCCCTTAATTTGTTGGTCCGCTATGAATTTCCTAAACCCTAGCCTAGAATTGGACAGAAATGCTATCTTGAGTGCCTTAATGCGATATTGAAGAATGCTTTCATCGGTCCAGATAAGTTGAGAATCTAGAACTTCCGAGAAGCGTGTATAAGGCTCATTTTGGAGATTAGCTAGTTTTTCTGGAAGGATGGCCACCATTGAATCAATCTTCGTCCCCTGGTGCACTTCGAATATATAACGGCTATAGCCTACTGCGCCAGCATCAAGTAACCGAAGAGCTATATGAGCGCACTCAAGAAGAACTGATTCGCGTTTTCGGAATACAGTCTCCATAAGAACGTGGAGTTGACGGCCCAACCGCATTTCCGATTCGATTACACCTGTTATCGAAAGCCCCATTCGTTCAGTTTCAGCAGCAGCGATGAGAAAAATAATACTCGTTGGCAAAACAATACTAGCAACTGGGATTGTTGCATGGTTGCGAGCCAGGAATAACAGGATCGCTATTGCTAAAGAATTTGATGTACGCCATAAAGTGTCAAAGAGATACAAGAACTCGTCATCTTGAAGCTTATGTGGAAAATGGTTGTCTCCATACTGAATAACTGGTGCGCCAAAAATAACTTGCCCATGGGCGATACCATTTCGTACTTTTTCATCGTAACCTGACAATAGCAACTCGTATCCTTTGCTTCTCAGAACGCTGGCTGCTCCTGTTATATCAAAATTGCCTTGAACAAACCCTTTCTTTGAGGCAGCCCAATAAAGGATAATCAAATTCGTGAATATGTGTTCACAGCGCCGGAGATATTCCGGGTGAAACTCGTTAGCCAGACGCAACAAATCTGGTGCTTTTGAAGTGGAGAGATCTTCTTCAAACCTTTCAACAGGCGCCCGTCGTAATAAGTAATCGAAACTTATGCCAACGCGATTTTTCCACTCCGCAAGCGCATCAATTGTCCTACGGTTATCTAATTCCAGAACTGCAAGGGCTTTCTCGACAATTTCTTTGTCCCAATATCTGAGAGGAACATCGCTGGTGAATTTCGAAAGGACGCGAAGCCACAAAGGGTCAACCGAGGAAGGGAGATAATTTCCAAAGAATGCCGAGCCTTCACTACGCTTTGACTCAGCATCTGCGTCTCCTAAAGGGTCCTTTCCAATAAACTCCCGAAGAGTCTTCATAAACCTTTCAATCTCACCTCCCCGCTCATGAGACGGGGCAGCAGCGCATCAAGCAGAGCGGTTTCTTCGAGGGCAATATCGTCAGAATGGTTCATCGTTTACTTCAAGGTGCTTGAGAGATTGTTTCCAATGATCCTGAGAAGTTCTGTTAATTCTCTAACTTCTTCGGGTTTAATAAAAATTTTCCGTCCTACTACAGCGCCAGGATCCTTTGCCTTCTTTATGTATTCCTGGTCAATCACGCCCATTTTGTGCGCCAATAAATGGCGTTTTTGGAAACATCTTACTATCGTATCCCATTTATCAGAATCGATTCCGGCGGCAAAGTCAAATCCAAAAAGTTCGCTCACACGAGCGCGAGCATTCTGGATGTTCTGGAAAGAAATATCCTGTGCTTGCTGTGGGTTTGTCGCCTTGCTCGAGAATGCCGTGCAGACTGCTCGACCGAAGCCGTCGAAAGCCGATACGGCATTTTCTAGCGCATCTTCAACTAGGCGCTCTGCAAGTTCCTTATCTTCTGTGTTACCAGCAAGTGTTATTTCTTTTTCTACCATCTCAATATTTTTACCTAGAATTTGTAGCGAATTATGAGTCCCACAATCAGGACAAAAAGCAAAAACGCCGTATATGGCATATTCCAATATGCAATCATCACATAATACAAGAGTTTCCAATTGCTTTTCCCGGTAGTAATGAATGGGATGAGTATGCCCATTAAATTTCACACTGAGTTTAATAAAACTGTTCCTTGTGCTTTGCCTCAATTGTCCATCCCAATCATGAGTATCCGCTTCAAGGGCTTTTGATACTTCTTTCTTCATCCCTGAATTGATATATTCAGCTTGATCGTGTGTCCAGAAATGGTTATGGCCTGTTGTGTGCCCACAATAGGGGCAATGACAAGGTAAATTTTTCCCTTTCAAACCTGTACCGGGCTTTATTTTGAAGTATCCAAGACAATCTAGATTCGGACATTCACGACCGATCATCCCATTCTCATCGGTAGGTATCGAAATTTTTATTCCATCCTCTAAGCGTTTGAGATTTCTAAAAGAGAAGCTCATGGCTATCTTTCTCCTACTCTCACCTCCCCGCTCATGAGACGGGGCAGCAGCGCATCCCTCAGCGCTGCCAGGGCGCGGGATTGGCCGTTATTGTTGTCAATCTGTGAATAAATGGGTGAAACCATTTTTGTATACTCTGCAACAACACTAAAAGGTGGAATTGTTAATCCATACTCAGGTAGAGCTTTTGAACTTAAGTGCAAAACGGTAGTCCCGTTTGTGTATCCATACGCATGATCCGAAAATTCACTACGAGAAAGGACACCATTCAAATATTCCGTTGTGAAGCCATTTTTAGGACGAACAATAACCAAATCCAAAGATGCAACTAATATAGGGTGATTCTCGTTAGGCTCAACTCGTGCTGCTCGGCCAATTACATCCGCCGCTTGTGTCAAATCAGTCTGAGCAACTACGATTTCTCCTGGGAACACTCGTTGTTCGGGCTTATATTTACCAACAAAGGGTTTAAGCCCATCTTCTCTATAGCCGCCGCCTCGTCCCATACTTTTCAAAGTTACTAATGCGGTTTCTGATTCTTCGACCAAATCAGCACTTCTATATGAAACACCTTTGGCAAAACTTGCTATTTCACATAATTTGCCAATTCTCCACTCTCCACTTTTCTCATTACCCATGAACCACGCCTTGAACATCGCCCTCGCCATGGACTCGAGCGTGGCGTTCATACGGCGGTTGAGTTCGATCTTGTCGTCCAGGGAGCCGAGCAAGTCCGCGATGGTATACCGGATCTTTTCTGTTGGCCAACCAATCTCAAAACCAGCAAAATCTTTCTGTGACAAGTTAGGAAACACCGAGCCTGCTGACAATCCGAGTAAGGAAGGCAGTGCATAAACTAATGAGTAGTACAAATATTTGGTGTCTGCTCGAGAGCCGCTCTTTGCACTAAACGCCGCCAGACCACGACCAAGGCAATATTCTTGATCAGCCCAATTCATTCTGCCAGTCGTTGAACCCCTAACACAAAAAAGAAGATCGCCCTGTTTACATAGTTTAGTTGGTGTTGATGTCCATGTTTTTGGAGATGGGTGATAAGGGCCAAATTCTGTAGGACCATTGAGTAAAGGTTTACCTTGGCCAAGCTCGTTATATGAGTCACCCTTTGGGGATTGACCCATATTGATTACAGCAACTTCGCCAAGAACTTTATCCCCCATGCTCTAATACCTTCAAATTCTGACGAATGTGCTCTTCGAGTTCTGCGCTTTCATTAAATTGTTCTTCAAGCGTTTTTGTTAGGCGTGCCAACTTCTCTTCAAATGGCTCATCGTCTTCTTCAAGATCAGCAGCACCCACATAGCGCCCAGGTGTAAGCACAAAATCGTGGCTACTGATTAGATCAAATTTAGCACTCTTACAAAAACCCGGCACATCTTGATATTCCTCCGCTTCCTTCTCCCCACGCCAGGCATGGTAGACGGCAGCGATGCGGGCGATGTCTTCATCGGTCAGTTCGGCGTGCGTGCGGTCGCGCATCGCCCCCAGTTTGCGGGCGTCGATGAACAGCATCTCGCCGCGCCGGTCGCGCTTGGGAGTCTTCCCATTTCCACCGTTCTTGTCCCGTGCCAGGAACCACAGGCAGGCCGGGATCGGCGTGCTGTAGAACAACTGCCCCGGCAGGGCGATCATGCAGTCCACCAGGTCGGCTTCCAGCATGGCCTTGCGGATCTCGCCTTCGCCCGAGGTGTTGGACGACATCGAGCCGTTGGCCAGCACGAACCCGGCGGCACCGCGCGGCGCCAGGTGATGGACCATGTGCTGGATCCAGGCGTAATTGGCGTTGTTGCGCGACGGCGTCCCGTACTTCCAGCGCTGGTCGCCCTCCAGCCGCTCGCCGCCCCACTCGCTCATGTTAAAGGGCGGGTTGGCCAGGATGAAGTCTGATTTCAAGTCAGGATGGAGGTCGCGCAGGAACGAGTCGCCGGGCTCCGGCCCGAGGTCCGCTTCGATGCCGCGGATTGCCAGGTTCATCTTCGCCAGCCGCCAAGTGGTCGGGTTGGACTCCTGCCCGTAGACGGCGATGTCCCCAATCCGCCCGCCGTGCTCCTGCACGAAGCGTTCGGACTGCACGAACATCCCGCCCGACCCGCAGCAGGGGTCGTACACCCGTCCGTGGTAGGGCTCGATCATCGCCACCAGCAGCTTGACCACGCAGGCCGGGGTGTAGAACTCGCCGCCGCCCTTGCCCTCCGCGCTGGCGAAGCGCCCCAGGAAGTACTCGTAGGTGCGTCCCAGGATGTCCTTCTTCTGGCTCTCCGGGTCGCCCAGGCCGATGGTGCCGATCAGGTCGAGAAGCTCGCCCAGGCGGGTCTTGTCCAGGTCGGGACGGGCGTAAGTCTTGGGCAGGACGCCGCGCAGCCGCGGGTTCTCCCGCTCGATGGCGGTCATAGCGTCGTCAATCAACTTGCCCACCTGCGGACTCTTGGCCTGCGACTGGAGACGGTCCCAGCGGGCCTCGGCCGGCACCCAGAAGACGTTCTCGGCGGTGTATTCGTCCCGGTCTTCCAGGACCTCGTACCGGGCCGCCGGCTCTTTGACGAATGCCGCGCTAGACGGGTCGCTCAGGTCGTGCTCGAGGGCTGACCGGCGGGTCTCGAAGGCGTCCGAGATGTACTTCAGGAAGATCAGCCCCAGGACGACGTGCTTGTACTCGGCCGCGTCCATGTGGGCGCGCAGCTTGTCCGCTGCGGCCCAGAGTTTTTCCTCGAAGCCGAGTGTGGCGCCGTTGGTTTTGTAGGTGGAGGAGGTTTTTGATTTCGGCATAATGGAAAACCACCAATAATAAGTGCTTATAGTTTAGCACAAATCCTTGTAGCGAAAAACCCTTGAAGCCCTAGAACATCCGTGCTGTCTTTTACCTGTCGGCTCTCCGATGACAAATGAAAACCCCCATCCGTAAGCCGGACACGCCACATTCGTTTATAGCATTTCCCGCCGGAGGATGTGGCGATTTGTGTTCATCAGAGCAAATTCCCCTGAAGGAGGCGGTTCGAGGTAATCTTTGAAATTCTCCAACTTGGAGGAAGGTTTTGCTGGTGCAATTTTGGTGCAAATGCCCTGGACAGGATGGAAATAAGATATGTTTCAAATTGCCAAACCCCTCTTTTTAGCCGCTAAATAGACAATACATATCAAAATTCACAATGATCAGCCCCTTGGGTGACATCAAGATATCGTATGTCTAGCTTTTCCCAAACTTATTCTATAACCCAGCATTATCCACCGGACCAACTCGTCGATGAGCTTCTACGGTATCCTGGTTGGTTTGCTTCAGGTAGCGTTGCAAAACGCTGATGCCTTCGTGTCCCATCAGTTTTGCCAGGGTGAATATATCCGTGCCGTTTCGCAGCATGGAAAGTGCAAAGGCACGCCGGAAATCGTGCAGTGCAGATTCTTCCACGCCGGCTTCTTGCGCTCGGCGAGTAAGAATACCCCGCAACCCGTCATAACCCAAACGCTCAGAACCGAAGCGTGGCTTTTCCACGTCGCCGTCATCACGATAGTCTTTCACATGATCGCTCAGTTCGAGATAGCCTTTGAAATTTTCCAAGTTGGAAAGGGTTTTTGCCTGGGAAACTACAAAGGAGTTCTTTGATTCTTGCTACAGCTACCCATGTAACCACCCCCATCCATCAACCAACCTACTGCATCGGGCGCAACCATTTCTTGGCAATCTCAAGTGCATTTGGATTGTTATCTGCAGGGCATGGATTAATTGACCCAATCAGCTGGAAACTGACCAGAAAGGTCAGCGAGCCTTGAGCCCGGCTGATATTCACGAATACTTAATTTCATCTTACAGCGTGAGTTTTACAAGTCCACCTTATGGATTGAAAAGGGGATCGAGAAGTACCCGGCTTTTTGTCCAATACGTAAATACGTTGTGCCCACCGGCCGCGGCGACCTCGAAGGCGCGCTTGACGTGCTCCTGGCCTTTCACATCACAGAAATCGGTGGGCACCATGATCGGCGCATCTTCCGCTTCGACCGGCAGCTGCGGCG
>Ga0315294_10000183_pt1 | contig 66895 bp, 51 predicted proteins | sample YL17G13_40_MG_FD_203626 | JGI IMG/M metagenome (GOLD analysis project Ga0315294, IMG submission 203626) | Sediment microbial communities from Yellowstone Lake, YNP, Wyoming, USA - YL17G13_40 | ecosystem: Environmental > Aquatic > Freshwater > Lake > Sediment | place: USA: Wyoming | collected... | reverse complement strand
GTCTGGGTGAGCATGATCGATAACGAACTCCGGGTCGCCTATGACGGCAAAACCGTCGCCACCTTCACCCGGTAAGGTGTTCAGTCTTGGAGTTACAGCTCTGTTCAGTCTTGGAGGTTACGGGACACTGGCCAGCCAGTCCAGGCCGCCGGTGGGGGTGCGGGAGGCGGCGGCCAGCAGCCGGTGGCGGGCCTCAGCCAGCGCTGCTGGGTGATCGGGGCGGCGCAGCACCGCCTCCACCGCCTGCTCGGCGACTCGGCGCAGGGCGTCGGCTTCACCAGCCTGCCCAGCCAGCTCCAGGCGGCGAGCTGCCTGGTCGGCCAGCAGCAGCAGCTCGTAATCCTCGATGCCCTCCCGCCAGGCCTCCCAGCGCTTGCTGGGTATGATTGCCTCGCGCCGGGAGACACCCGGCGGGGCATGGTGGGCGGTGTAGATGGCGGCGTAGTCGTGATGGGTGCCGTCGAAGTCGTCCCAGGCGTCCTCTCCCTGCCAGCCGGCGTCGGCGTAGGCCCAGAAGCCGCAGCCGGTGAACCCCTGCTGCCACGCCTGCCACATGAGCAAGCGGTAGTAGCCGTGGGGGGAAAGCGTCTTGGCGGGGCCGCTGCAGACATAGGTCCAGAACTTGTCCCCCTGGGCGCGCATGAAGTCCAGGTCGGCGGGCCGCTGCTGGTATGAGGGCAGGTTGGGGCACCAGATGTCAATGCAGGGGCTGATGGCCTCGATGCTCTCCCGGTCGTCGCCGCTGACCGGGTCGGCAAAGATGCGCAGGCGGGGGTCCACCTCCTTCATGTACCGTGCCAGCTCGCGGAAGCGCGGGCAAAGGGTCTCATCGAACGGGTACATGAAGAAGTCTGCGTAGCCATAGCCGAGCTCCTGCAGATGCGCTACCCACGAGCGCAGCCACCAGGAAAAGCGCTCTCGCCACTGCGGGCCCAGGTAAGGGGCGCCGAAGCGGCTGCCATCCGGCGGCTCGACATCCGAGAAGCCCCAAAACCAGGAGATCTCCCGGGCGCCCCGGTGCAGCTCCAGGTTGCGGTCGTGGGCCGAGAAGTCAATAGTGCCCTTGCCATCCGGGCCGAACTGGGGCCAGGGGATGTCGCTCCCGGTGAAAACGAAAGTGTCGGTGTAGTGGGCAAAGAGGTCGGCCACCGCCTCCCGCTCCCGGCCTCGTACCAGGGGGAAGGTGGTGAGGTAGGCCCAGTTGTAGGTCTGCAGGCTCATGCGGTCGGGCAGCTCCACCGGCCAGACGCGGAGCAGCACCTCGACCTGGTGCGCAGCCTGCCCCGGCACCTGCAGCCGCACGCAGCCGCGATAGCGCCCCGGCGGCAGGCGGCGCTTGGGGAAGGTGAGCCAGAGCTGGGAGGTCTCGCCGGCGGGCAGGTAGAGCCGACCCTGCTCCAGCAGGGGCAGGGCGTCGGCCACCTGCTGGCCGCCCACGGTCTCCACGAACTGCACACGGCGCACCTGGATGTCGGCGGCGGGCACCGCCGCCTGGGCTCCCTGCAGGCCGGAAATGCTTGCCGCCACCGCCAGGAGGCGCGGAGTGCAGTTGGTGATGGTGAGGGCGGCGCTCAGGTACTCGTTGCTCGCCGCCTCCAGGTACAGCCGGCGCAGGGGCCGCCCGGGCACCTGGAAGGGCGACAGCGGCAGCCAGGGGTCGCGCTCCCAGACCAGGCACGGGCGAGCCGGATGCAGGAGGCTGCTGGCTTGCGCGCACAGCCGGGCCAGCTCGCGCCAGGCGGCCCGCACCGCCTCCGGCTCCAGGGGACGGGTAGGCAGCTCACGCGCGTAGCGGGCCAGGGCAGCCTGCACCGGGCGCAGGCGAGCTGCCAGCCGGGCGCGGCTGGCCTCCTCCCCCACCTCCGCCGCGAGCGCGGCGGCCCGGCCTGCCAGCCAGGCCTGCTGGCGCTGCAGGCCCAGGTACTGGGTAAAGCTGTCGGCGCTTACCGCGCGGCTGGTGAAGGCCACCTGAGCGGGGTCGTGATCGCCGGAGAGCACCTCCACCTCGTCGCAGAACAGGTAGGGCCCGCCTGGCAGCACCAGGAAGAGCACGTAGCGGCCCCGGGTGCGCAGGCCGGTGAGCTGCAGGCGCTGGCGGTACTCCCGGGCGGGATCGGCCGGCCCGGCGGCGGTGCTGATCGCCTGGCCCACCCGGTGGTAGGCGGCGCCGTCGTCGCTGACGGCCACCACCAGGGCGGGCCAGTGCACGCCGGCGTTGAGGCGGGAGGCGGTGCTGAAGGCGATGGCGCTGATGGGCTGCACGGCGCCCAGGTCCACCACGATGTGCACGGGGTTGCTGGTGGCCCAGCCCACTGCGGCTGGCTGGGCCCAGAAGGTGTCGGGAGCGGCCAGCTTGCCGTCGGTAAGCTGGGCCAGGTCCCCGGCATCTGTGCACAGGGGGTAGTTGGGGGCGGGCGAGAGGGTATAGGGGCGCCCCAAGGCCAGGTTGGCGGGCAGCCCCGCGGGGGCGGCCAGGGCCAGCAGGCAAATGAGCAGGAGGGCTTTCATACCAGGGACATTCGCTGCCGGCGGCGGGCTTTCCTCTGGCCGGGACCGAGGGCGGCCAGCAGGAATTCCTGGGCAGGGGCGGGAACAGGCATGGGGACGGACAGGAACCCTGCCCCCGGCCTGGGCGCTGGGATAGGAGGAAGCCGGCTGGCCGGCAGTCCGGGCGCCCCCAAACTACGGAGCGAGAGGAAAGGAAGGCGATGAAGAAACAGATCGGTTTGCTGCTGGTGCTGGCCATCAGCCTGATTGCGGTGTCGGGGGTGCTGGCTGCCACCCAGCCCGCGCCGGTGCCCCCTGGCGGCCAACTGGCCGCCTATATCGCCCGGCCGGAGCCGGCGTACCAGTGGACCAAGGTGGGCGAGGCCCAGCTTGGGCCGTGCAAGGTGTACGGCTTGCTGATGACCTCCCAGGTGTGGCGGGACCTGCCCTGGAAGCACAGCATTTACATTTTCGTGCCTCCCAAGGTGGAGTTTCCCGGCCAGGCCGTGCTCTTCGTGACCGGAGGCAGCCACGAACCGAAGGTGACGATGAATGCCAAAGACGAGCAGTTCCAGATGGGCCTGGCCCTCGCCAGCCAGATGGGCGCGCCCATGGCATTCCTGAGCCACGTGCCCAATGAGCCGCTCTTTGGCGGCCTCTCCGAGGATGCCATCATCGCCTACACCTACCAGAAGTACGTGGAGACGGGTGATCCCACCTGGCCGCTGCTTTTCCCCATGGCCAAGAGCGCGGTGAAGGCCATGGACGCCGTGCAGGCCTTTCTGGCCCAGGACGCCAAGATGAAGATAGACCATTTCCTGGTGTGCGGCGGCTCGAAGCGGGGCTGGACCACCTGGCTTACCGCCGCCTCGGGCGACAAGCGGGTGAATGCCATCGCCCCCATGGTGATTGACACCCTGAACATGGCTGCCCAGATGCCCCACCAGCTTGCCTTGTGGGGCAAGTACAGCGAGATGATTGACGACTATACCAAGCTGGGCATCCAGCAGAAGATGGGGAGCAACCGCGGCGCCGAGCTGCTCTCCATGGTGGACCCCTACTCCTACCGGGCCAAGCTCACCATGCCCAAGCTGCTGATGCACGGCGCCAATGACCCCTACTGGGCCACGGACGCCATCACCCTGTACTGGGACGGCCTGGTGGGCCCCAAGGCCGTGCTCTATGCCCCGAACTCCGGGCACGGCCTGGATGACCGCATCCGGGTGATGAGCACCCTGGTGGCCTATTTCCGGTCGGTGGCGGGTGGCGCCCCCTTCCCCAACCCGGTGTGGAAGCACGGCGAAACCGCGGACAAGCTCACCCTGCGCATCGAGTCCACCCCCGCCCCGGTGGGCGGCCGCCTGTGGGTGGCCAGCGGCCCCACCAAGGACTTCCGCCAGTGCAAGTGGACCTCCGTGCCCATGACCCTGGAGGGAACGGCGCTGGTGGGCGAGCTGCCCAAGCCGGAGGCAGGCACCAACGTGGCCCTCTTTGGCGAGGCTGACTACCGGGCGGATACCCGGGCTTTCACCCTCTCCACCGCCCCCCGCATCTACCCGCCGGCCACTCAGTAGGGACGCCAAAACGCCCAGGGCCCGGGGAGCCCTCCCTGGGCCCTGGCCTCAATCTGCCCGGCGACGGCGGGCGCCCGGGACCCGGGGTGAGTGGCCTTCCTCGGCCCCGGGGCGAGCCATTGCCCGTGCCAGCAGGGGCGGCGCCAGCAAGGTGGTGACCAGGCTCATAAACACCACCACGCCGTAGATAGCGCTGCTCACCACCCCCATTTTCAGGCCGATCATGGCTATCACGATCCCCACCTCGCCCCGGGGGATCATGCCGATGCCCACGATCAGCGCCTCCCGGCGCCCCAGGGGCAGGGCCGCCGCCCCGCAGGCGACGAACTTGGTCACGATGGCGAGCAGGGTGACCATCAGCGCCAGCAGGGCGGTGTCGGCATGGGCCAGGGCCCGGGCATCCACCATGGAGCCCATGGTGGCAAAGAAGATCGGCACCAGCAGGTCATAGACCGGTTCCAGCCGGCTGCGGATATCGGCGGCCTCCCTGGTTTCCGAGAACACCATGCCGGCCAGGAAGGCTCCCACCAGGGCGGCCAGGCGGATAGAGGCGGCGAGCGCCGACAGTCCCAGGCAAAAGGCCATGGCAACGACGAACTCGGGGCTGCGCACCCGGAAGGAGGCCAGGTGGACGGAGAAACGGTGCACCACGCGCTGCCCAATCAGCACCACGAACACCGTGAAGGCGACCGCCTGCAGGGCGGTCGCCAATAGCCCCACCCGGGAGAGGGAATCGGAGGTAGCCCCCACCACCACCGCCAGCACCATCAGCCCCAGGATATCGTCATAGACCGCAGCTCCCAGGATCACCCGGGCGGGCCGGGTGTGGGCCTGCCGCAGGTCCACCAGCACCCGGGCGGTGATGCCCACGCTGGTGGCGACCAGCGCCGCCCCCATGAAGTAGGCGACGGGGGCGGAGTAGCCGAGATGCAGCATGAGCAAGATGCCGGCCGCCAGGGGCACCAGCACGCCCAGGGTACCCGCGGCCAGGGAATGCCGCCCCACCCGCAGCAGGTCGCTCACCCGCGTCCCCAGCCCCACGTAGAAGAGCAGGACGATCACGCCGATCTCGCTCAGCACGTGCAGGCCTTCGGATTCGCTCACCCAGCCCAGGAGGTGGGGCCCTACCACGGCCCCGGCCAGCAGCTCCCCGATCACCGGCGGCTGGCCCAGGCGGCGGGCGGCGTGGGCCGCCAGCTTGGCCGCGGTGAAGAGCACAAAGACGCTAAGCAGCACGCCCTGGGTATCCAACAGGCTGCCTTTCTCTCGCTTGCCGCCCGTGCCGGCAGCAGGGGTGGACCCAAAGAGTATAGCAGCGGCCCGCCGCTCGCTCAAGCGGCAGGGGCGGGGCCGGGGGCGTGGAAATGGCCTTAGCCGTGACAGACCCCTGGGAGGTGCACCGTTGATGTCGGCCAGGATCGCCCGGTTAGCCGCCATAATGCCGCTCTTGCTGCTCGCCAACCCCTGCCGGGCGGGGACGAGAGGGCAGCTTACCCTTGCCCACGGGGGCAGCACGCGCTACCAGGTGGTGCTGCCGGCCCACCCCAGCTTGCCCCAGCAGCATGCGGCCAGGGAGCTGGCCAGCTTCCTGGGGCAGATCACGGGCGCTGCCTTCCCAGTGGTGACCGAGGCGCAGTGGGGGCGGGGACCAGCCATTTTCGTCGGCCTGTCGGCGGCCGCCCGGCGCGGCGCGCCAGGAGCCAGCACCCACGGCCTGGGCCGGGAGGGGCTGGTGATGATGACCGCGCCGCCCCACCTGCTGCTCTACGGCGGGGAGCCCCGGGGGACGCTGTACGCGGTTTATGCCTTCCTGGAGGAGAAGCTGGGCTGCCGCTGGTGGACCTCCACAGCCAGCACCATTCCCCGCCGGGAGCGCCTGGTGATCGGGCGACTGTGCGAGCGGCAGGTACCGCTGCTGGAGTACCGGGAGCCGTTTTTCTGGGACGCCTTTGACGGCGACTGGGCGGCCCGCAACCGCTGCAACAGCACTGCCGCCCGCCTGGACGAGCGGCGGGGCGGGCAGATCACCTACCAAGGCTTTGTGCACACCCTGCCCCAGCTGGTGCCGGTGGACAAGTATTTTGACGCCCACCCGGAGTGGTTCCAGATGCGGGACGGGAAGCGCGAGAAGGAGCGGGTGCGGCAGCTATGCATGACCAATCCCGAGCTCCGGCATTTTGTGGCGCAGCGGGTGATGGAGTGGCTGCGCGCCAACCCCCGGGCCGACATCGTTTCCGTCAGCCAGAGCGATGACCCCGGTTACTGCGACTGTCCCAGTTGCCACGCCCTGAACGAGCAGGAGGGGTCACCTGCCGGCAGCCTGCTGCATTTTGTGAATGCGGTGGCCCGGGAGGTGGGCAAGCAGTTCCCGCAGGTGGCGATTGACACCCTGGCCTACCAGAACACCCGCCAGCCGCCCCGGCACGTGCGCCCGGAGCCCAATGTGATCGTGCGCTTGTGCAGCATCGAGTGCGATTTCGCCCGCCCGATGACCGATCGCGCCAACCGGGCCTTCTTTGCCGACCTGGTGGGCTGGGGGAAGCTGTGCCAGCGGCTTTACGTCTGGGACTATGTCACCAACTTCAACCACTTTCTGCGGCCGCAGCCCAATGTTTTCGTGCTGGGGCCCAACGTGAAGGCGTTCGCCGGCCACGGCGTGCGGGGCATTTTTGAGCAGGGGTCATACCAGTCCCCGGGCGGGGATATGGCGGAGCTGAAGGCCTGGGTGCTCGCCAAGCTGCTGTGGAACCCCCGGCGGGACCCGGAGGCGCTGATCGCCGAGTTCCTGCGGGGCTATTTCGGCCCGGCTGGCCCCCAGGTGCGCAAGTACCTGGAGGCCATGCACCAGGATGCCCTGGTATTGGGGCAAGCGGTGGGCTGCGGGGCGGAGGTAAACAGCCCCTTCCCCAGCTACCAAGCGCTGGTGACCTCAGAGCTGGCCTTCCGGGAAGCGAGGGCGGCGGTGGCGGGCAATGTCGAGCTGGTGCGGCGGGTGCGCCTGGCGCATCTGCCGGTGCTGTATAGCTGGTTATTCCGGCCGGACCTGCGCTTGCGGGCAGAGGTGGCGGGATTCTCCTGGTGCGCGAACAATGACTTCCTGGAGGGGGCGCGCCAGGTGGTGGCTGTCTGCCGGGAGAACGCGGTCACCTTCCGGGCGGAGGGCCGGCCCATCCAGCAGTTGGAGGACATGCTGCTGGGCTACGGCCGCACCCGGCCGGCTCCCCCGGCCGGATTTGCGGGCGTGGCAGGACTGATTGACCTGCAGGAATTCCTGCTTGCCAGCCGACGCCTGCCGGGGAAGCTGGTGGCCGATGCCACGGCCTCGGACGGGGTGTGCGTGGTGCGGCCGGGCGAGCAGGATGCCGGCTGCGAAACCCAGGCCCTGCTCTGGTTCGGCCTCAATCCGGGGGTGCCGGAGGCCGGCGCTCGCTACCGCTGCTTTGCGGTGGTGAAGTGCGAGCTCACCGGCACCGAGGGCCAGGCATTTGGCCTGGGCATCTATGACCTGGATACCGACCAGGACCTGGTTTCGCTCTCCATCCCCGCCTCCCAGGTCACCAGTGGGCAATGGCAGACCTACCAGATGGGCACCGTGGACCTGAAGCGCTTTCGCCAGCCGCCTACCCTGTGGGTGGGCATGGCGGGGAACCCGGAGAGGGTGAAAAGCGTGGCGGTGGACCGCCTGTTCCTGGTGCCGGCGCCCTGAGGCACCTACAGCCGGGGGTTTAGCGGCGGCACCTTGATCTGCCTCATGGGCACCCGGCCGCCCCGGGCCCAGGTGAGGTGGTAGGCGGTGGCGGTGGTAGCCCCCGAGTGCTGGCGGAGCAGGCGGCTGCCCTGCGCCCAAAGCATCCAGCCCGGCGCCAGATAGGGCCACTGCGAGTGCCCGCTGAAAAGGCGAGCCCCCCACTCGGACAGCCAGCCCCACCCTCCCTGGTAGCGCCCGGTGGCCTGCCCTTTTGCCGGCGCCACGAACACCCGGTCCATGGGGCGGCCCTGCTGCATGCTGGGAGGTGGGGGCCGGATGCCAGCCAGGCTGTTCAGCCAGTGTTGAGGAGGCCGGCTATTGGCCTCCACCATCCGCAGCCGGGCCCGCGCCAGGTCGAGTGTGGCATAGTGCCTGGCCAGGAACAGGGGCGCCCCTTCGTGATAGAGGAAACCGCCGCTGCCGATCACGTACCCGGGGATACGGCCCCGGCCCAGCATCAGCGCCACCTGGCGGCCGTCGGGGCTGAGGGCCAGGATGCCGGTGCCAGACACGGGAAGGTATTGCCTCTGCGCCATCCCCCGGGCCACGGGCAGGGCCAGCAGGGAGACTGCCCCGACCAGCCCAAACGCGGCCAGCGCCCGCCCGGCGCGGCGGGCAGGCGAGCGGTTGAGCGCCCGGTAGCCCACCAGGCTCCCCACCAGGGCCGCCGGGGCCAGCCACAGGGGCAGCATGGGGACCGGGGAGGCGCTGGATAGCCCCAGGGGGCAGCGGGCGATCCAGCACAGGTAGCTTTTAAGTGCATGCTCGGCGGCCGGGTAGGCGGCCAGGCTGAGGGCGAGCACCGCCACGAAGTTGGAGGTGAGCACAGACACCAGCATGGCCAGTGCCAGGTAGGCGGTGGCCGCCACCGCCAGCGGCGCCAGCAGGTCGAGCTGCCCGACCTGCCGCAGCGCGGCCGCCGTCCAGGCCACCGTCCAGGCCAGCAGGGCTAACACAACCAGCAGCCGCCCCAGCCACAGCCGCCAGTGGGTCAAGGGCTGGCTGAGCACCAGGGTGAAGGCCGGGTCCCTGGCGTCCATGGCCCAGGTGGCAGCGGCGACGCCCGCCACCACCGGCAGCCCGAATACCGCCGCTACCAGCACCACTTGCTGCAAGGCCTCCGCCCACTCCCGCGACCAGGTGGAAGCCCACCAGAGCCCCAGCATCCCCGGCCCTACCCAGGCCAGGGCGCCCAGCCGTCGCAGCTCCCACCGCCACAGGGTCCGCATCAGGTGCCTCCGCCTGCCATGATATGCACCACCAGGTAGCCGATCCCCATCCCGGCTGCTGCGGTCCCCGCCCAGCAAGCCGCCAGGTAGAGATAAGCTCCGATCTCCTGGAGGAAGGGCGGAAGAGCCATCAGCCACCGGGGCCGGGGATGGGCCACCACCAGGTAGCTGGTAAGCAGGCAGGGCGGCGCCGTCACCAGCAGGCCCACCAGCCCCAGCCAGGGCGCGTCTACCCACGCCTCTTGCACCACCAGGAGTAGCAGGCCGGCGTGCAGGGGCAGGCCGGCGAAGGAGAAAAGGGCCGCGCTATAGGTGGCGGGGGCCAGGCTGCTGGCCAGCAGCACCACGCAGCCGGCAGCCAGGAGGGCGGCGGTTCCGGTAACCAATACCGCGGCCACGCTGAGGGTGATGGCCATGCTGGAGGCCAGCAGCAGGGGGGCGGCTGCCATCACCACCAGCCGCAGCAGGCCGGCGCTGGTCTTGGCCAGCCACACCTGGCCCCGGGGCAGGGGCTGGCAGCAAAGCAGGTCCAGGGTGTCCCGCTCCCGTTCCTGGGCAAAGGTGGGCAGCAGCGCCACCAGGGCCAGTAGCAACAGTTGCACCGACAAGGCAGTGGTGATGAGGTGACTGAGGTCCTCCCCGCCGGCGTCGAGGCTTACCTCCGTCAGCAGCCAGGCGATAGCCGCCAGCAGCACCGGCGATAGGGCCGCCATCCAGATGGTCAGCCGCAGCCGCTCGGCTAGCTCCTTGCGCAGCAGGTTGCCCATCGCTAACCCTCCGGCTGCGAGCTCACCAGGTGCACGAAAATGTCCTCCAGGCTGGGACCGTGCTCCCGGTAAGTGGCCTTCAGCCCCTCCAGGGTGTCCTGCACCAGCAGCTGGCCCCGGGAGATGATGCCCACGTGGTCACAAATCCGCTCCAGGTCGGCCACCTCGTGGCCGGTGATGAGGATGGTGGTGCCCTCTTTTTGCACCAGCTCGATCAGGGTGCGCATGATCTCCCGCCGCACCACCACATCCAGCCCCTGGAAGGCCTCATCTACCAGCAGCAGCCGGGGGCGATGCCCCACCGCCAGGGCCACCGACAGCAAGGCTCGCATGCCCGAGGAAAGGTCCTCTACCTTTGCCCCTGGCTGCAGTTGGGAGTGGGCCAGCAGGCCGGTTACCAGCTCGCGATCCCAGCGCTGGTGGAAGCCGGCGATGAATTGCAGCGCCTGCCCCACCGTCATCCACCCGTAGCAGGGGTGGCCGGCAGGCACAAAACCTACCTGGCGCAGCATCTGGGGGGCCTGGCGCAGGGGGTCAAACCCCAGCACCTGCATGCTGCCCCGGGTGGGTAAGATGAGGTTCATGAGCAGGCGGAGGGTGGTGGTCTTGCCCGCCCCGTTGCGCCCGAGCAGGGCATAGACCGCTCCCGTGGGCACCCTCAGCTCTACCTCGTCCAGCGCCCGTACCATGCCATGGGCCAGGTGGGATCGCTCTCGCACTGCCACGGGGCCGTAGAGCTTGGTGAGACCCAGGGTATGCACTGCCAGCTCGCTTGTCATCTCTCCTCCTCGGGGCCGGCGCCGATCAGCTGCTGCAGCATCTCGGGCAGCTGCCCGGCCGGGATGCCAAACAGCCGCGCCTCCTCCACCAGTGCCGCCAGGCGCTCTCCCACCAGGCGCAGTCGCTCCTTCTCCGCCAGCCGGGCCGCTCCCGCTGCCACGTAGGTACCTTGCCCGCGCCGGGTTTCCAGCAGCCCCGCCAGCTCCAGGTCGCGGTAAACGCGGGCCACGGTGTTGGGGTTCACCAGCAGGGCCATGGCCAGCTCTCGCACCGAGGGCAGGCGGTCTCCGGGCCGCAGCTTGCCGGCGGCCACCCGGCGCCGGATCTGCTCGCCCATCTGGTGCCAGAGGGGCACTGCGCTGCGGGTGTCCAACCTGATGTCCATGCTGTCGCGGCCTGGAGTCACGGCTTTGCGCTCCCGGGGCCCTGTGGATAGGACTGTATTAGTGAGCTAATACACTATAACACTTGCCGGCCGCCTGTCAAGAGCTCGGCCGCGGACTTTTGGGCTGGGCGGCGGCAAGGCGGGGCGGGGCAGCCCTGCAAGACTGGACACCTGCCGGGGAGCTGCAGTGCTGCGTTCCCGGCAGGAAGGGGAGGGCGACCGTGGAAGTCGGGTAGCGCCAAGTGGCGCAGGAGGTGGGCATGTTGAGAGCGGGCGTTCTGATCCTGGTGCTGGCGGCGGCTGCGGCGGCACTGCTGGGCGGCTGCGGCGGCACGACCAGCAGCCAGGTGGTGGTGTACACGGCGGAAAAGGACGAGAACGTGCAGGCGCTGACCCGGCTGTGGGCGCAGACCGAGCCGGGGATCAAGCTGAACACCCTGGCCTCGGGGAGCAACGAGGTGGTGCAGCGGGCACGGGCGGAGCGGCAGCGGCCCCTGGGCGACCTGATCTGGGGGGTGGGGGCAGAGGGGCTGGCCGCCAACCCGGAGCTGTTTGAGGCCTACACCGGCCCGGAGGCGAAGGGGATAGACCCCCGCTGGCTGGCACAGGCGCGGGGGGAGCCCTGGCAGCCCAACAACGTGGTGCCCATGGTGCTGGTGTATAACAGCCGCCTGGTGAAGCCAGCGCAGGCGCCCCGGGGCTGGCGGGACCTGGCTCATCCCCGCTGGAAGGGGCGGCTGGCCTATGCCGCTCCCGACAAGTCGGGGTCGGCCTTCACCCAGCTGGCGACCATGGTAGCGGTCTTTGGCGACACCCCGGCGGGCTGGAAGACGATTGAGGCCATCATGGGCAACGCCAAGATCCTGCAAAGCTCGGGCAAAGTGCCCAAGGGGGTGGCGGACGGCGAGTATGCGGTGGGCGTCACCTACGAGAACGTGGCGGGAGTCTATGTAAACGGCGGGGCGCCGGTGAAGATCATCTACCCGGTGGAGGGCACCGCTGTCATCCCCGACGGCAACGCCCTCATCCGGGGCGCCCCCCATCCTGCCGCTGCCCGGCGTTTCCTCGATTTCCTGCAGAGCAAGCCGGCCCAGGAGCTGCTGGCGCGGCAGCTCTCCCTGCGCTCCTGCCGGCAGGACGTGGCCTCGCCCCCCGGCCTGCCCCCCATTGACAAGGTGAAGGCCGCCCCCGGCTATGACTTCCGCTGGGCCACCCGGCACCGGGAGGAGTTCATCCGCAAGTGGCAAGCGATCCTGCTCCGGCTGCCGCAGTAGGGAGGTTCACGGAGCCTGGAGGCGAGCGAGAAACTCCTCTCCGGGCGCCCTTCCCAGGTCCTGCAGGCGCTGGGCGACCAGCACTCCTACCAGCCCGCAGGCGGCGGCCAGGGCGAAGGCGAGGCGGAAAGAGCTGGCGTCAATGAGGACCCCTGCCAGCACCGGGAAGGCGGCGCTGGCGGCGCTGAAGGTGTTGAAGGCGCCGGCATAGCGAGGGCGGTCGGCCTCGGGAGCCAGCTCGATCAGGTACTTGGTGGAGGAGATGAACCCGCCCACCCCGCCTGCCCCGGCCAGCAAGAAGACGGCAGAGAAGGCCAGCCGCGCTTGCCCCGGCACCAAGCCCAGCATGGTGATCAGCCACGCCAGCAAGGGCACCAGGGTGGTCACGGCCGCCGACACCTGCACCACGGTCTTACCACTGCGCCTATCGCCCAAGGGCATCCACAGGATGTTGCTCACCACGCTGCCCACCATCTGCACCGACAGGTAGAACCCCAGCATCCCCGCCGGCATGGCCAGCTGGTCTCGGGCATAGATGATGTAAAAGGGCGCCACCGCCCAGGCTCCGCCCACCAGCAGGCTGGTCAGGAAAAGCCGCCGGAAGTTGGCGTCGGCCGCCAGCAGGGAGGGGGCGCTGAGCAGGAACTGCAGCAGGGAGCCCTGCTTTTGCTGGGAGGCGCCGGCGGGCTCCCGGATGAAGGCGAAGGTGGCGAGCGCCACCGAGCACATCAGCCCGGCCAGGGCGAACAGCAGCCCGTAGTTGGCGGGGTAGCCGGGCCCTGCCGGCCCCAGGAGGTAGCGCACCAGCCCGCCGGCGGCGATGGCGAGCAGGCCGCCGCCGATGGCCCGGGCCCCGAAAAAGGAGCCCAGGCGGTTGACGGGCACGGTCTTAGCCACGATGTCAATGAAGGCGATGCTGCCCGCCCCTCCGCCCAGGGTAAAGAGGGCATAGCCCGCCAGGAAGAGCAGCAGGGCCAGCCTGGGGGCCGGGGCGGCCAGCCACCAGGTGGCGGGCACGCACACCAGCCAGGCGGAGCAGCGGATAAGCGCCGTCCACCGGTAAAGGCTCATCTTGTGGGGGCGATCTTGCAGGTAATGGGCGCAGACGAGCTGGGGGAGCAGCCAGCCGCCGATGGCCAGGGCGGAGAGGAGGCCGATGGCGGCCTTGCTGGAGGTGAGGGTGCTCACGAACACGGGCAGCACGGTATTGGGCTCGGCCAGGGCGGATCCCAGGCCGAAGAGGATGCCATTGGCCACGCCCAGGCGGAAGGCCCGGCGCTGGCTGGCAGGCGTGATGTACTGGGCCAAGTGCGTTACCTCGGAATTGGTTCTTTTCTGAGGCCGCCTCTCCATCACCTCCCGCCCCGCCCCCTAAAGGACGCTGCAGCCCCAGGGCGAACCTCTGTGCCGATGGTGCTTGCAGGGGAGGTGCCAAGTGCTCAAGCCTGATGCCAACGCCCCCTACCTGGTGGGGGTAGATATCGGCGGCACCAACATTGCGGCGGGGCTGCTGGACCGGGAGGGGCACATTATCGCCCGCTCCCGCCGCCCGGCGCGCGCCCTGGAGGGGCCGGCCGCCACCCTGGGCATGGTGAATGAGGCGATTCGCGAGGTGCTGGACCAGGCGGGTGCCACCACCAGCCAGGTGGCGGGGATCGGCATGGGGGTGCCGGGGCTGCACCGCTCGGCGGAGGGGATCTGCCTATTCAGCCCCAATTTCGCCGGCTGGACCAACATTGACGTAGTGGGGCCGGTGCGGGAGGAGTTTGGCCTGCCCACCTACATGCTTAATGACGTGAAGACCGCCACCCTGGGCGAACACCGCTTCGGCGCCGGCCGGGGCTACCAGCACATGGTAATGATCACCCTGGGCACCGGCATCGGCGGCGGCGTGATCAGCGACGGCAAGCTGCGCCTGGGCTCCACCGAGGGCTTTTCCGAGGTGGGGCACATGGTGATCGAGATAGACGGGCCCCTGTGCACCTGCGGCAACCGCGGCTGCTGGGAGGCCCTGGCCGCCCGGGACGCCATTATCCGCCGCATGATCTTTGCCCTGGACACCGGCCGCAGCAGCAGCCTGGCCGAGGCCATAGGCTACGACCAGGCCCAGATCACCCCCGCCCTGATCGCCGAGCACGCCGCCGCCGGCGACCCCCTGGCCGCCGAGGTGTGGGAGGAGACCATGAGGTACGTGGGGGTGGGGGTGGTGAACCTGATCACCCTGTACAACCCCCAGGTGTTGGTGATCGGGGGGGGCATCGCCCAGGCAGGGGACCTGGTGTTTGAGCCGGTGCTGCGCACGGTGAAGGCGCGCGCCCACATGGTGCCGCCCTGGACGGTGCAGATCGTGCCCTCGGCCCTGGGTGACGACGCCGCGGTGGTGGGCGGCGCCTGCCTGGTGCTGGCCCGGATGGAGGCGTGACCCGGTGCAGGGTACGCTTAGCGGGCGCCGGCGGCCGCCTGGCCGTTTTTGCGGCGGCAGGGAGCCGGGATGTGAGCGCCGCTGGCAGCGGCGCTGTGATATAATGGGCAGTGGCGAAGGGAGGCTGGCTTCTTCGCGCCTTTTTCGGAATGGGAGGTGCACGAGCTGCACCTGCGGCCGGGGCGCCTCGCCAGCGGGGCCGGGCCCGCGGGCTGGCCGCGACCTGACTGGAGGATAAGCGTTGAGCCGGTTTGTGAAATGGCTGACCTGGGCCGTGGTGCTGAGCCTGTGCTTGCTGGTGTGGAAGGCGAGCACGGAGAAGCAGCCCCGGGTGATCCCCCTCACCATCAGCCAGCTGATGACCCACGCTGAGCAGGGGCAGGTGAGCTCGATCAGCTTTGGCAAGCAGCAGGTGCAGGGTGAGCTCAAGGATCACCGCCATTTCCGCGTCTGGCTGCCTGCCGGTGAGCGCGAGCCCTGGGTGAACAAGCTGGCCGCTCGCAAAGACATCAAGATGGATTATGAGGCTCCCGGCCCCAACGAGTTCTGGATGAGCTCGCTGGTCACCGTGCTGCTGGGGGTGCTGCTGCTGGTGGGCTTTTGGGTGCTGGTGATGCGCCAGGCGCAGACAGGCAGCGGCCAGGCCCTTTCCTTCGGCCGCAGCCGGGCCAAGCGCATGAGCGAGGGCATGCCCCGGATCACCTTCAACGACGTGGCGGGCGTAGATGAGGCCAAGGCCGAGCTGGTCGAGGTAGTGGATTTCCTCAAGAACGCCAAGCGCTTCCAGGCACTGGGGGCGCGTATCCCCCGGGGTGTGCTCCTGCTGGGGCCGCCGGGCTGCGGCAAGACGCTGCTGGTGCGGGCGGTGGCAGGCGAGGCGGGCGTGCCCTTCTTCCATATCAGCGGCTCCGATTTTGTGGAGATGTTCGTGGGGGTGGGCGCCTCCCGGGTGCGGGACCTCTTCGAGCAGGCCAAGGCCAACCGGCCCTGCATCGTCTTCATTGACGAGATTGATGCTGTGGGCCGGCAGCGCTTTGCCGGTGTGGGCGGCGGCCACGACGAGCGGGAGCAGACCCTGAACCAGCTGCTGGTGGAGATGGACGGGTTCGACCCCAACACCGGGGTGATCCTGATCGCCGCCACCAACCGGCCCGACGTGCTCGACCCGGCCCTGCTCCGGCCGGGGCGCTTCGACCGGCGCATCGTGGTGGACAACCCCGACCTGCGCGGCCGCGCCGCCATCCTGACGGTGCACGTGAAGGGCAAGCCCGTGTCCGAGGAAGTGGACCTGGAGGTGCTGGCCCGGCGCACGCCCGGCTTCTCGGGGGCCGACCTCGCCAACGTGGTAAACGAGGCCGCCCTGCTGGCCGCCCGCCGGGGGAAGACCAAGATCGAGGTGTCAGATTTCGAGGAATCCGTAGACCGGGTGGTGGCCGGCCCCGAGCGCAAGAGCCGCATCATCTCGGACGAGGAAAAGGCCATTCTGGCCTACCACGAGGTGGGGCACGCCATGCTGGCCGAGGTGCTGCCCAATGCGGACCCCATGCACAAGACCTCCATCCTGCCCCGGGGCATGGCCCTGGGCTACACGCTGCAGCTGCCGCTGGAGGACAAGTACATCACCACCCGCAGCGAGCTGATGGATGACATCACGGTGCTGATGGCGGGCCGGGTCGCCGAGCAGCTTTACTGCGGCGACCTTACCACCGGCGCCACCAATGACCTGGAGCGGGCCACCGAGCTGGCGCGGCGCATGGTGACCGAGTTTGGCATGAGCGACGAGCTGGGGCCCCGTTCCTTCGGCCACAAGCACGGCATGCCCTTCCTGGGGCGGGACCTGATGGAGGACCGCAACTACTGCGACCAGATCGCGGCCGCCATTGATGGCGAGATCCGGACCATCATTGACCGGTGCTATGACCGGGCCAAGCGGGAGCTGGAGCACCGGGGCGAGCAGTTCAGGAAGATCGTGACCGTGCTGCTGGAGAAGGAAACCCTGGAGCGCGAGGAGTTCCTGGAGCTGCTGGGGGAGATGCCCCCCGCCGCCCAGGCCTCCGGCGAGCCCCAGGCTCCCGCCGCCATCACCAAGGAGCCCGAGCGCCCCGCCGAGGGCCACATCGGCCCTGCCCCCGAGCCCCAGCCGGCGTGAGCGGAGGCGGGCGCATGTCCATGCGCCCCTACGGCGATCACCCGTGGGGCAGGAGCTTGCCTCCTGCCCTTCCCGACGGGCTGATGGCCGCGGAGGCATCCCGCGCTCCCCTTGCTGCGCCCACCAACCGCGGGCATGTCGTGCCCCCACTTTCCCGTGATTTCCTCCGCCCGGTAATACTGAGACGCCAGCATGGTACTATCTATTGGGAATGCAAACGGCAGCGCCAGCATTGGGGCGTAGGGAGGTGTCCGCACCATGGGGCTGCTCGAGATAATCAAGCGCATACTTTGGGAAGAGCCGGCGCCGGAGAAGCTCAACCCTTACCCTGCTGATGACTACCGCCACGATATCTGGGAGGCGGTGCAGCAATGGTCGGCGCGCAAGCAGAAAGGGTTTCCCCGGGTGGCCAGCAACTTCCGGCCGCTGGAGCTGGATGAGGAGGTGTCGCTGGCCACGGCCCTGCGCGGGCTGCCCGATGCCAAGCACCTGGCTCCGGAACCGGCCAAGAGCGAGGGCGAGGTGCGGCTGCAGGCGGGCAAGGGCGACATGCAGGAGCAGCTGCGCAAGGCCGCCCAGGACCAGCACGAACGCAACGTCAAGCTGGGCATCAAGGAGCGCACGCACTACTACGGCGCGGCCGAGCTGGGCGCCAGCGGCGAGGTGGACCGCCGCTACCAGGTGAAGCAGAAGGAAGACCTGCCAGAGCTGACCCCCGACACCGTGCCCAACCACGAGCAGGAGAAGGAAGAGACCGTCTGGGAGGTGGAGTAGGCTGCCAGGCGCCCGGCCCCTGATCCAGGGAAGGACTATGGGCCGGGCGTCTTGTATTGTAGGGGTACCGGGCCCGGTGGGGATAGGCCCGGAGCACCGCGTAGCAAAGGAGGAGCGCAGTGTACGTTGCCATTCGCGACGGCGTGCTGATGGCCGGCGGCTACCGCAGCCTGGTGGAGGGGTTGGCCGACCTGGGGCTGGATTCCCTGGAGGTGGATGTGCGCAAGGACCGGCGGCTGAGGTGGCTGGAGCCGCGGGAGGGAGAGCAATGGGTGCTGCTGGACTCGGAGGCAGCCATCCGCGAATGGCGGCAGGAGTATGAGCGCCACCGGGTGCGGCCCTGTGCCCTGCTGCTGGCGAATGACTTCAATGCCCCGGACATGAAGGCGGAGATGGACTGGGTGCTGTGGTCGGTGCGACTGGCGGCGGAGGCAGGGGTGCCGGTGTGCCGCATTGACTCTGCCATGTCCGGGCAGAAGGAGCTGCCCCGCGAGGAGCGCGTGGCGCTGTTCGTGCAGCGGGCGCGGGAGCTGGTGGCCGCCACTGCCGACACCGGGGTCAACTTCGGCATTGAGAACCACGGCCACCAGGGCAATGACCCGGTGTGGATGGAGGCGGTGATCAAGGGGGTGGGCTCCGAGCGCTTTGGCTATACCATGGACACGGGCAACTTCTACTGGGCGGGCCACCCCTTGAGCAAGGTGTACCAGATCCTGGAGCAGTTTGCGGCATGGGCCCGCCACACGCACGTCAAGAACATCAAGTACCCGCCGGACACCCGGGAGAAGCAGCGGGAGGTGGGCTGGGAATACGGCAAGTACGTCAGTCCCATCTACGAGGGCGACATTGACCACCGCCGGGTGGCCCGGATCCTCGAGCACGCCGGCTACCAGGGGCCGTTTTGCATCGAGGACGAAAGCTTGGGCCACTATCAACCGGAGGAACGCCGGGAAGTGCTGCGCAAGGACGCCGCCTACCTGAAGTCACTGGTTTAGCGCCAGCTCGACGGCGATCAGGACAGCAGCCAGTACGCCAGGCAGGCCAGCGCCCCCAGGCTGAACGCCAGTCCACCCCAGGCGGCGGCCGGGGCTTCCCGTCTCAGGAGTCCCAGCACGCTCGCGTATAGCCCGTATCCTGCCAGTCCTACCAGGACAGCAAGCAAAGAGCCTCAGCCAAACCCAGTAGCCATCAGCAGCAGCCCCAGCGCCAGGGCGCCCAGGCCGCAGTACAGCCCTGCGATGCCCAGCGGCGTCTTGCTCTTGGGCTCCGCTTCGCTATTGGTACTCATGGCCTGAGATTTCCCCGTCCCTGCTGGCATTCCTCTCGCTCGGCCCTGGGCGGCTTGTGGCATGAATCTTGCGGGAAGAAAGAGGGGGGATTCCCCTTACGCTGGCCTGGCAGGCGGGTGCCCATTGGCCGCTTTTGGCCGGAGTTTGCGAGCCCTCAGCCTGGCCTCGGCTGGCGCAGAAGCAGGGCATCACCGTTCCCACGCAGTGGCTATATTCTGCTACCAAGGAGGCGAACCGTGAACAGCTACCCCAAGTTCCTGCTGCTGGCGGCCCTGGTGCTGGCGGCGCTGACCGTTCCTGCCTGGTGCACGCTCATCCAGGAGAACTTTGACGGCTACCCGGCGGGGCCGGGGACGGCGCCCGGGTGGTTTGAGTGGGATGCCTTCAAGGGGCCGACCTGGGAGATCATTGACCAGGGAGGCAACCACGTGCTCAGGGGTGTCTCGGGGCCAAGATGGGTTTCCGCCAGTGACGGTAAGACCGGCCCCGCCACCCCCACCGGCTGGTTCGTGGAGAACTCGGAGATGCAGGTTTCTCTCTGCATCCTGGCCGGCAGCGGCGGGGGCGTGGGCATCGGCCAATGCGATGGCACCAGCTACGTGGGGAACTCCTACTACGTGGAGGTTTCCGCCAACGCCCAGGGGGTCGGCCTCGCCGAGGAGGGGCTCTCCATGGGGACCAATGAGCTGGGGGTGGTCTACTTCCCGGCAGGCACCATCAGTTACGGGCAATGGTACGACTTGCGCTTTGTCTCCACCGGCACCACCTTCCAGGTGTGGTTCCGGCAACACTCCACCGCTCCCTGGGACGAAAGCACCGAGAAGATCATCGAAGTGCCCCACGACCTGTCTCACCCCGGCCACAAGTCCTATGTCGAGGGATGGGCGGCCTGCTGGACACAGAACGATGCCCGGCCTTATGACTCCTCGACCGTGCTCTTTGACGATTTCCGGCTGGAGGCGCTGCCCTTCCCGGCGGCGACCACCTACAGTGACGACTTCGAGAACTCAGCCTATACCCTGGCGAACATGACCCCGTACCTGTGCACGCCGCAGTTCGAGCCCCTGGGGGGCAGCCAGGTGATGCGGCTGACTGGCACCACCAACGTGGCGGGGTTGTTCGCGGGCCAGGCACAGCAGTACTACACGCACAACTTCACCATGCGCACCTCGCTTTACCTGGACGCGAGCTTCGCCGGGGGCATTGCCTTCGGCGTTGAGCTGACCCAGGCTCCAGAGTACACCGACTACTACCTGGGGGCGAAGATCCAGGGCGGCTACACGGGGATTCTCTTCGTGGAGGAGGTGAACGACATCCGCCACAGGCTCGGTACCTACTCCGAGCCCGCGGTGGTCGGTTGGTACACACTGGAACTGCAGGCCGATTACGAGCGGTATCGAGTCTGGTGGTGGCCGCGAGGAACGCCCAAGCCCGCTTCCCCCATCTTCGATGTTGCCCAGGACGTGCTGCATCCCGGCTACCGTGCGGGTCTCCAGGGCGGGGCCGGTCTCTGGCAAGACTCACACGGAAGCGTGCCGTTCTGGTCGGGGGCGTTTGACGACTTCTACTTCCAGGCCATCCCGGAGTCCGTGACCAACACGCCTCCGGGCACCGGCGTCGAGGTGACTCCGGAGCCGGGGCTGACCTTGAACTTCGATAACGTATCAGCGGGCGGCACCACCAGCGTGGAGACCAGCACCACCGCTCCTGGCGGCGGCCCTGGAGGCCTGGAGTTCCAGGGGCTGTACTATGACATAGACACCACCTGCGTCTTCTCCGGCCCGGTGCAGATCGAGCTTTCCTACGATGACACGGGCATGACCCTGCAGCAGGAGGAGAGCCTGCGCCTGATGCACTGGCTGACTGCCGACCAGCGCTGGGAGGACATCACGGTGCTGCCGGTCCACACCGATATCAACGTGGTGGAGGGGGAGACCAGCTCGCTGTCGGTGTTTGCCATCGCCGTCCTGCCCACATTCCAGGGGTTCCTGCAGCCCATCAACATGCCGCCGGCAGCCATGAGCGTGTTTCGGCAGAAGAGCGCCGTGCCGGTGAAGTTCCGGCTGCTGGATGCGGCGGGGGCACCGGTGCCTGATGCTGAGGCCTCGCTGTGGATCGAGCGGGTGAATGCGGGCGTACCCAGCGGGGTGAACGAGCCCTTCTACGCCGCGCAGCCTGATGCCGGCACTTCCTTCCGCTATGATGCGGCAGGCGGCATCTATATCTACAACCTGAAGACAAGCAACCTGCTGCCGGGGATTTACCGGCTGCATGTGGTGATCATGGGCGGGCTGATGGAGCGCACGGTGGACGTGGCGATCCGGTAAGGCCCGGCCTGGTGCGATGCTCGGGGGCCTGGGGCAACCCAGGCCCCCTGCCTTTGGGCCGGTAGCCTGCCTGCCACCCATTCCCCGGCGGCAGGAACGCCCCGGCCGCATGCAGAACCGGCCCCCAAACGCCCGAGGGGATGGCCATGAGCTACCAGCGAGGCTGGGATGCGCTCAATCTGCGCATGCCTGACCGCATTCCGCACACTGAATACTGCTCCCACGACCCCTACATCCGCAAGGTGACCGGCATTGACCCCAAGGACCCGGAGCGGGGGCACCTGGCCGTTCCCGAGTTCGTGCGCATCACCGACTACGACCTGATCTGGAACAACTTCGACCTGCCCGGCAACCGCCGGCTCACCCACATGGGCACGGCCCACTGGTATGAGAACCAGGAGACTCCTGACAACCGCTCCTGCCCGTTCGCCAATGAGGAGGAGGTGCTTTCCTTCGACCCGGTGGCCGCCTTCCCGGTGCCCCCGGTAGCCGAGGTGGCCGCCCTGTACGAGAAGCAGTACCAGGAGGGCCAGCGCACCTTCCCGGAGGCGGTCTTTCCCGGCGGTTTCTACAACACCATCTTCAGCTGGTGTATCCTCACCTTCGGCTGGGAGCGCTTCCTGACCGCGGCCGCCCTGGACCGGGAGCGCTTTGACCGGGTGCTGGAGGGATTTTACCAGCTTTCCCTGGTGGCGTTTGAGGCCTCCGCCCGCACCGCCATGAAGGCGTTTATCTGCCATGACGACATCGTCTGGACCTCCGGCCCGGTCTTCTCCCCCGACTGGTACCGGCGCTATGTCTTTCCCCGCTACCGGAAGCTCTGGCGCCCACTGAAGGAGGCGGGGAAGATCCTGCTCTTCTGCTCGGACGGCGATTTCACCATGTTCGTGGACGACCTGGTGGAGTGCGGGGCCGACGGCTTCATCTTCGAGCCGCTCACCAGCCTGGAATACATCGCCGGCAAGTACGGCCAGTCCAAGGTGATCGTGGGCAACGTGGACTGCCGCATCCTTACCTTCGGTACCCCCGCCGACATCGAGGCCGAGGTGCGCCGCTGTGCCGATATCGGCCGCTCTCTCCCCGGCTACTTTTTTGCAGTCGGCAATCACATCCCCTACAACATCCCGATTGAGAACGTGGAGCTCTACTTCGACCTGATCCGCCGCTGCGGCCGGCGCTAAGGCCCCGGCGCCCACCCCCTGCGCCGTTCGCCCGATTGTGGTACCCTGCAGGCGGGCTCGCCGATGCGTCCCGGGGAGGCGTCTGTGCAGTATGCCCTGGCCCTGGAAGTGCCGGAGCAGGTGGCGGCGGCTATCCAGCCGCTGCGGGAGCGCTATGCCCACGGCCCCCTGCTGCCGCCGCACCTCACCCTGCTCTATCCCTTCGTGCTGCTGGCACCCGAGCGCCAGGTGACCGAGTTGATCGCCCACGCCCTGGCCGAGACGCCCGCCATCACCGCCTCCCTGGGGGAGGTGCGCCGTTTCGACGCCTCTCATACCGTCTACATCGAGGTGGAGGACGGGGGGGCCGCCGCCCGCCTCTTCCAGGCCCTGCTGGCGGGGCTTTCCGGCATGATCGGCAGCGACCGGGCGGAGTACGCCCGCTTTGCCCGCGACGGCTACCTCCCCCACCTCACCATCACCGACGAGGTGCCCACAGCCACCTACCGCCGGGCCTGGGGCCTGCTATCTGGCCGCTCCTTTGCGGGCGCCTCCTTCAGCCTGGAGGCGGCGGTGCTTTACCGCCTGGATGGGCACGACTGGCACCCGGTGGCCCGCTTCCCGCTGGGCACCGCCCCCTCGGCTGGCAGGTAAGGAGCGCACGGCGGCGAAGGGTGATGGCGCCTGGAGGTCTTCTCCGTGACTGCCCGCCCCTGCCACCTGGTAGATTGCCATACCCACTGCTTTCCCGACCGCATCGCCGGGCGCGCCATCGCCAACCTGGAGGGGGTGTACCGGGTGCGGGCGGCCTCCGACGGTACCCTGGCCGGCACCCTGGGCTACCTGGAGGCCGACCAGGTGGATCTCTGCCTGGTGCTGCCGGTGGCCTCCCGGCCGGACCAGGTGCGCTCCATCAACGACTGGGCGGCCTCCCTGCCCCGGGACCGGGTAGTGGCCTTTGGCTCCATCCACCCCGACCTGCCCGACGCCGCCGCGGAGATAGACCGCCTGACCTCCCTGGGCCTGCGCGGCATCAAGCTGCAGCCTACCTGGGGCGGCTTCTACCCCGATGACCCCGCCCTGGACCCCATCTACCGGGCGTGCGTCGGCCGCTTGATCGTCTACTTCCACGCCGGGGACGAGATTCAACCCGTGCCCCTGGTGCGGGCCACGCCGGACCGCATCGCCCGGGTGCTGGACCGCTTCCCCGGCCTGACCGTGATCGCCGCCCACTTTGGCGCTTATCGCATGTGGGATGGGGTGGAGCAGCACCTGCTGGGCCGGGAGGTTTACTTCGACACCTCCTATTGCCCCCGCCGTTTCCTGCCCGATGAGCGCATGCTGCACCTGATCCGGGCGCACGGGCCGCAGCGCATCCTCTTTGGCAGCGACTTTCCCTTCGGCCGCGCCAGTCGCGACCTGCGCCGGCTGCGCCGGCTCGGGCTCTCCGCCCAGGAGCTCAACCTCATCTGCTGGCAAAACGCCGCCCGCCTGCTCTCCTGGCAGCCGAGCTGCCGAGGCTGACAGGGCCGCCCCCGGCTGCCAGCCGCCCCGGCGCCTTAGCGAGCACGGCGCCTGCTTTTTTGGGCCCGCGGGTGTAAGATGAAGGTGCCAGCACGGGTCAGATCAATCAGAAGTACCCCTGGGGGAGAGGAGTTGCAGGCGACGTCCTGGGCTGGGATGCCGGACGAAGCGCTGGTGCGCGCGGCGCAGGGCGGAGGCGAGCACGCCTTCGACCAGCTGATGGCCCGGCACCGGGGGGCCATGGTCGCGCTCGCCTATCGCATTGTGGGCGACCGTGACCAGGCCGAGGACCTGGTGCAGGAGGCGGCCTGCCTGGCTTACCGCAAGCTGGCCGGCTTTCGCAGGCAGGCGGCCTTCAAAACGTGGCTCACCAGGATCACCATAAACGTATGCTTGAAGGCCCGGCGGCAGAGCCGGTGGCGGCGGTGGGAACCGCTCCCCGAGTGGGAGGAAAGCCCGGAGCAGGCCGAGCAGCAGGCGGTGAACCGACTGGTGGTGGCGCAAGCGATGGCCAGCTTGCCCGCCCGGGACCGGGTGCTGCTGCTGCTGCGAGAGCAGCAAGGCCTGGAGTACCAGGAGATCGCACTGATCATGGGTTGGACCCGGGCGCGTGTGGGAACCGCCATCCACCGGGCGCGCAAGCGACTGGGACGGCTGCTGGGTGCGGATGAGGGGGTGTGAGATGCTGCTCGCATGCCGACGCATGGACCGTATGCTCAGCTACATGGCGGACGGCGAGCTCGAGGAAACGCACCGCGCCCGGGTGGAGCGCCACCTCGCCCGCTGCCCGCAGTGCCAGGCACGGCTGGACGCCTATCGGGCGACCAAGGAGGCGGTGCGGGAATACCAGCCCATTGCCGTGCGCCAGCTTCACTACGCCCGCACCGTCACCCGGGCAGGGGCCGGCCGCCCGGACCGCCGGGTGCTGGCGATTGCGGCCGCCGCCATGGTGCTTTCGCTGGCGGCCTTTATTCCCTCTGCCCGGGAGAAGATGATCGAGCTGCGGTCAGCCCTGCCCTGGGACCCGGGTTGTGTGCTGGGGGCGCTGCCGCCCGGCACCACCGCTGCCGTCACCCGGGCGGACGCCCGGACCTTGGTGGTGGCGGTCCAGGGGAGGGATGGGAAAAAGCTGGCCATCGTGGCCTTCATGCGCAACGGGCACCTTAGCCCCGCCCAGCTCACCCAGCAATATGGGTGGGCCGAGGCCCGGCTCACGGTAGCCAACGGCCGGCCGGCGATTGAGGCCTGGCAGCAGGTAGCGGGAGCGCAGGGCAGGCGGCGGCTCTCCCTGCTGGCGTGGAATGAGCCGGGTTACAGCGTCGCCATCCGGGAGGAGCCGGCCGGCAGCGCCGGCTTGCTGCATGCCATCGCCCAGGGGCTCAAGCCTGGCCGGGCGCGGCAGATGGGGGAGCTGCCCCGCGCCAGCCAGCCGCCGCCGGAGGGCAACCTGCTGCTGGCGCCGCAGTACTGACCAGGCGCGGCTGCCCGCCCTCTTTCCTGAGGCAGGGGCAGGTAGGCAGGCGGCCGCAGGTTGACTTCTTGGGGGTGGGGGCGTAGAATTCCACCTGGAGTGAGCCGGGTGGCCGCCCCGGCAACGGGGAGGAAAGTCCGAGCTCCGCAGGGCAGGGCGCTGGGTAACTCCCAGGGGGGGCAACCCCACGGAAAGTGCCACAGAAAACATACCGCCCTTCATAGCCTTGGCGACGAAGGGTAAGGGCGAACCGGTGCGGTAAGAGCGCACCGCGGTGGTGGCGACACCACCGGCACGGCAAACCCCGCCCGGAGCAAGACCAAATAGGGGACTGCGCTGGCCCGGCGCCACAGTCCCGGGTTGGTCGCTACCGCGCCGGTCCCAGGCGCAGCTTGGCTGCTCGGCACGATGCGTTCGGCCGAGATGCGGCCGGGCGAGACCTGGGCCAAAGGGGCGCAAGGAGGGGACGGGTAACCGCTCCCCCTAGATAGATGGCCACCGCCCCGAGCACCCGCGAGGGGTACAGAACTCGGCTTATAGGCTCACTCCACTCTTTTCCCCGCTTCCCCGCGCCCATTTCACGCTCAAAACCCCTCCCCTATTGGGCCCATAACCACTGGGCCTATAACCGTACCCTTGTGCCTACAGCTCATAATACCGGACTTTAGGACCTGGCTTTGCGGTCTACCCTTGGCACACGCCTCGCCCCACAGCCGCGGGTGGTCCACCCTTGGCATACCGAGGCGGTTCAGGTATGGCCGCATCCCTGGCACCCGGGCGCCAGAAGAATCCCGACTCTCGACACCGCTTGCTCTGCGGCTCTGCCCTGTGATATGCTGGACGAGCAGAATTGCTCCGGGGGACGAGCGGTGAAGGACAGCCTGCATCTCGTTGGAACCCGCGACGGCCTAGTGATAACGGATTGCCGGGCGAAACTGGAGCAGTTCATCGAGTTCGAAGCGTTCCGGGGCTACGACTGCGTTGGGTACCGGTACTTGGCCGATCCCGATCAGCTACAGCGCCCCCTGCTCACGGCCATGAACACTGCCATGATGGCCCGTTCCCGGCTGGACGCCTGGGAGCCATTCTTGGGGCGCACGCTGCCCGAGCTGGCCGCCGTTCCTCAGGACGTGGACTTGGTCGAATCGCCGGCAGACCAGTATGAGCAGGCGTGCGCCGCCCTCGATTCCTGCTACCGGTTGCTGGCCGGCGGACCACACATCACCGACATGGCTGCCAGCAAGATGCTCTATCTCAAGCGACCGAGGCTGGTAGCCATCTCCGACACGTACGTCAGACGAGCCCTGGGCATGCAGGAGCCGCCGGCTAGTCTCCAGCGGCAGGAGTACTATGCGGCCCGCGCTCTGGCCGTCGCAGACGCGGTCCGGGAAGTCGGCAGGGCCAATCTGGACGTGCTGGAGGGGCTGAACGCTGCTGTGGTACCAATCGTCCAGAAGGTTGGTGGAGAGTCTGCATTCCTCACGAGTGCACGGATCATTGACGTCCTAATGTGGGCAGACATGGCGATTAGCCGATGCGGCGGTGTCTGGTACCGCTTGGCGCGTATGGCCGGATGGCGGTCAATAGCCTGGGACCTATGCGGCAAGGGTGCTCAGTGATCCTGCCAACCTATCGCTAGGTGGACGATACCGAGCTGTCAGCCTTCCGTGGGGGGCACGATTGCGGGGCTGAGCCAGCTCTTCTGATAGGTCGTGGCATTGGCCGCCGGCCTCTTGACAGGCCGTGCTATAATGCAAACAGAGATTCGCTAAACCTCCCGGCACCTTGACAAAACGCGCTGCCTCGGCTGGACGCTCGCACCCAAGACAACCCGCCTGGCCTCAGGGGGCACGGGCGGGCAGCGGCGCGACAGGGCCGAGGCATCCGGCAGCTTTGCCGCGACGCGGCCGCGACAAGCCCGCGACAGCCCGCCTACTCCTCCCCCACCTCCTGGGTGAGTCGCCATGCTCCTGCGTTCCCGCGCTGGCAACAGGACACCGGCAGCAACAGCCCCGCCCCTTCCTCCTGCTGCCCATAATACTTGCGATTGGGACTACACTTCTTCGGCGTTCCAAGTGATCAATCTGGCACCAGAACCCAAGCAAGGAGGTGCCAGTATGCAAGCTCTACAGACCGAGGAGAGGGCGGCGCAAGATGGCCGCCAGGTTACCAGCGGCATCAGCTTCCAGGAAGCCCTGCCCCAGTTCCTGAGCTACCTGGAGTCCTACCGCAGCTACTCGCCTTTGACCGTGCAGTCCTACCGCTGCGACCTGCGGCAGTTCCAGGAGCACCTCGAGAAGCAACTCGGCGGGCTTCCCAATCCCGGCGATATCAGCCGGGAGCAGGTGATCCACTATGCAGTCAGCCTCTCCGGCAGCGCTCCCCTGACGGTCAGAAGGAAGCTGGCCTGCCTCTCCAGCTTCTTTGGCTTCCTGGCGGACATGGGGTACCTCCCTAAGCGCCGCATGGGACAAGAACTACCTCTCCAAGAGCTCCTGCGTGTCTCGTGCGATTGCCCCAATTGGGAAATCGGTTGACTCCGTTTCGTTCCCAAAGTATACTCCTCGGAGTGGTTTTCGCCTGCCGCCAACCTTTCTTGGGTCACCTCGCATTGACGGCTGCGGTTGTTCCGTCATCTTCCGGGGCACAGGCTTGCTTGGGTTGGCGAAGAGAAGGGACATATTCATGACAGAACACGGTTTCACCCGGCGCACGTTTCTGATGGGAAGCGCCCTGGCGATTGCGGGCTTATCTACGGCGGGGGGTGCTCGTGGGAGGAGGGTTTCTCCAAACGAGAAGCTGAACGTAGGCGCCATTGGGGCGGGCGGAAAGGGGGGCGACGACATCGAGAACATGGGGGCGGAGAACGTGGTGGCGCTGTGTGATGTGGACTGGGACCGGGCAGCCGGCACGTTCGAAACCTTCCCCAATGCTCGCCGCTACCGAGACTTTCGGGTGATGCTGGAGAAGGAGAAGCTGGATGCGGTCACCATTGGCATCCCGGACCACACCCACGCAGTAGCCGCGTTGACCGCAATGGCGCTGGGCATTCACGTGCGGGTTCAGAAGCCCCTGACCTGGTCGATTGCGGAGGCGCGGGCCCTGCGGGAGGCGGCTCACAAGTACCGGGTAGTGACGGCGATGGGCAACCAGGGCCACGCCGGCGCCGGGGTGCGGCAGATGTGCGAGATTCTTTGGTCCAACGCCATCGGCCCGGTTCGCGAGGCCCACATTTGGACGGACCGGCCGATATGGGACCAGAGCGCCACCAAGAGGCCGCCCTCGGTGGCAGTGCCGGAGGAGCTGGACTGGGACCTGTGGCTGGGCCCGGCGCCTTACCGGCATTTCAATCCCGCCTATGCGCCGTGGAACTGGCGGGGCTGGTGGGAATTCGGCTGTGGCGCCCTGGGCGACATGGCCTGCCACATCATGGACCCGGCCTACTGGGCGCTGCAATTGGGCACGCCCAGCAGTGTCGAATGCGTGACCATAGAAGGCGGCAGTGAGGAAACGCCGCCCATGAAGTCCGTGATCAAGTACGAGTTCCCGGCGCGCCCGTTCCGGGAGAAGGTGGACGTGGCCTGGAAGGGGTCGGCCCTGCCGCCCGTTACGGTCTATTGGTACGACGGGGGATGCATGCCACCTCATCCCGCAGGTGCTCCGGAAGGCGCGAGACTGGGTGACGGCAGCAACGGCTCGTACTTCGTCGGCGATGACGGCGTGGCGACCACGGGCTGCTATGGCGACGGCACCCGCTTGCTGCCCGACGAGCGGATGAAGGATTTCGAGATGCCGAGCGTAGTCATCCCGCGCGTGCCGGGCGGCGATTCGTACGTGGAATTCGCCAAAGCCTGCAAAGGCGGTCCGCTGCCGGGCTCAAACTTCGACTACTCCGCCCCGTTTACGGAAGTGGTGCACCTGGGCAGCTTGGCCGTCCGCGCCGGCGTAGGCAAGAAGATCCAGTGGGACTCCAAAGCCATGCGTTCGCCCAACATGCCGGAAATCAACCAATTCGTGGAACGGCAGAACACACGCCGCGGCTGGGAAATCAGCGTGTGATCGCCGCAGTCCCAACGTGTCGAAAACACGAAAGGCCCTCCTGAAGAGGAGGGCCTTTCGTGTGCAGGATTTCTCCGCGTAGTGTCTAGAAACTGTGCTCCTGTAGCCTCTCTCGTGCTATTCTCTCCCCTCGCGAATACCCGTAGTGCCAGAACTAGTCTGTGCTCCCAGCGCTACGCGGTCCTGCCCGGGGTGGAGCTGGTGGCGCTGGCGCAGGGGAGACCGAGGCTGACTTGCGCACGATCAACGGCTGCGTGCACAGGTAGCAGGGCCGGCCCTCCACCTCGAACTCCGCCTGCCCGAATACCATCATGTCCTTGTCTGCCGGCCGGGGAATGGTGAGGGTGAAATGGCCCCGCTTGCCCTCCATGGGCCGGCTCTCCCACTGGCTGCGCCGGAAGTCCGGCTTGTCGGCCACTGCCACCCAGGCCACCGCCGCCTTCGCGGCCGGGGCCTTGATGGTGATCGTGGCCGCCGTGCCCGTGCTCTTGCGCTGCCAGGACATCGCCGGCATCCCGTGCCCGCTGGCTACCGCTCGGAAGAAGCCAGCGAGGGTGGACAGCGTGCGCTCCAGGCCGGTTTCCATCCCGTGGCCGCTGTTGGGCGCGTAGTAGACCCACTTGGGGCCGCGCAGCCCGTCCCAGTATACGTTTAGTGCGCCGCTGACGTAGGTGGGGTCGTTGGTCGCGTTCACGATCAGCTTGGGCAGGGCGAGCTGCCGCCGCCAGGTGTAGGGATCCACCGAGGCCCACAGCGCCCTGCCCCGGGGGGTGGTCAGGCCCATGCCCCGGCTGGTGAACGCCTGGATCACCTCGCTGTACCGGCCCCACAGGTCGAGCGCATGCTGAAACTGCCCCGGGATGTCGAGCATGTCGAATACGATCGGCGCGATCGCCTTCACCCGCCCGGTCCTGTCCGCGGCCGCCACCAGCCAGGTCGCCCATCCCCGCTTGCTGCCGCCCATCACCACGAAGTTGCTGGTGCGCTGGCCCCAGTAGCGGCGCGTGTACTCCTGCAGCGCGTCCAGGGCCCGCACCCCGCTCTTCGCCATCGGGAACAGCACTGGCCAGGTGGGGTCGCCCTCCTTGATGTACTGCTGGAACGAGTAGTCTAACACCGTCCCCTCGTCCAGGTTGCCGAAAAGTGGCTGGTTGGGTACCTGGTACAGCATGGCCACCGGCGCCTGCATCTGCTCGGCGAGTGCCCGCCCCATGGCATCCTCGCCCCGCGGTTTGCCCGGCTCGGGTGCGCCCCCCTCACCCGTGATGTACAGGCCCATCCACCCTGGGTGGGCCACCGTCTGCGGCCGGAACACGCGCAGCATGTGCTGCCAGTCGCTCTGCTTCCAGTGCTGGCTGGTGAGGATGATGTCGCACACCGTCACCGGTCCGCGGGTTTCTGGCCCCCGCTCCCAGTGGTATGCCGGGTCAGGAGCGTTCACGTACCGGAGGAGCATCTCCTCCGGTCGGACGGAGCGCTCCGCGGCAGCTGCGGGCAGGGCTGCCAACACCGCCAGCGCCGCCGCCAGGATAGCCATCGCACCATATCGCCTGCTCAAGGTTTGACCTCCTCTGCGGACCGCCGTCCGCCGCTGTGCCCCCCAATAATGCTGTCCAGCACGGCTTGACGCCGTCTACAGCGTTTGCTTCGGCTCTGGGCACTCGATATCCTATGCCTGCTGAACAGCGTCTTGCGTCTCTCCCTTGCTCTCCTGGCTCTGCTTGGCGCGATCTGCCAGCGAGCTGGCTATCTCCTGCTGCAGCTGTACCAGGGTGATCCCACGGCGCCGTGGCTGTGCAGCCGGGCGCCCTGCTCCTTCCAGCGAGGGGGCAACAGCCGCCGCTCCCGGCGGTTGCGAGAGGCGCTGGACGGCAACCCCCATCTGCCTGAGTACCTGCTGGGCGAACCGTCTGCCGTGGCGGCTTGCCGATGCCGAAAGCAACCGCGTTTGACCCGGGTGGTCCTCAGCGATGCCAGTCTGACGCCCATCGTGGGCAACAGGCGTCCGGACAGCGTTTCTGGGGAGGAACAGGTATTCGCGAGGGGAGAGAATAGCACGAGAGAGGCTGCAGGAGCGTCCTGGGAGCCAAAGGAGTTTCTAGACAGTACGGCATCAAGCCACGAGCTCCGCGAATTGCCGCAACCGGGGCGCCCACTCCTCGCTCGCCTCGGGCTCATATCGGAGCGGCTCGAATGAACCTCTCACCACGTCGCGTATCCACTGCCGTTTCGCCTCCGCCTCGGCGCCGAGGGCCTGCACCAAGACATTGCCTGCCGCCGTGGCTTCGGCGGGCCCTGCGGCCACGGGTAGGCCGCACGCGTTCGCGGTGAACTGGCAGAGCAGACGGTTGATGGATCCGCCGCCGACGATGTGCACGATGCGCGCCCGCTGCCGTGTGATCTCCATGATCTGATAGAGCGCGTGCGCGTGACTCAGCGCCAGGCTCTCCAGCAAAGCGCGGATCATGGCACCACGGGTCGGCGGGGGAACCTGGCGGGTCCGCTCGCAGAATGCGATAACTGCGTCGCTCATTCTCGGTGGCGCATGAAAGCTGGCGTCGTCCGGGTTGACGAGGGCGGTGAAGGGCGGGGCCTGCTCCCCCTCGCTGAGCAGCCGCTCATAAGGCCAATGGTCGCCGGTGGATTCCCACTCCCGGCGCAATTGCTGCAGAAGCCACAGGCCGGTGATGTTTCGCCCGAGGAATGTTTCGCCGACTCCCGCGATGTTGCTGAGACCGACGACGCGCGCCGCCGGCGTGGTGACAGGCGCTGCTACGGGCATTCCCACTACCGACCAAGTGCCGCAACTCGCGAAGGCCCAAACGCCGCACTCCGCCGGCGCGGCGGCCAAGGCCGATGCCGTGTCGTGCGTGGCCGGCGCAATCACGCGCGTCGAGGGCAGCCCAACGGAGGACGCCACCTGGGCCGCCAGGCGGCCCAGAGAAGCCCCGGGGCGAGCGATCGGCCCCATGATGGACAGCGGGAGTTCGAGCCTTTCGAAGAGCGTCTCGGCCCAGGATCCGGAGCGCAGGTCCAGCAACTGCGTGGTGGCGGCGTCGGTGTACTCGTTGGCTCTGGTGCCGGTCAAGAAGTAGAGGAACAGGCTGGGCATCATCAGCAACGTTTGGGCTTGGTTCAGGAGCCCGCGCCCGCCGAGGCGCAGCGCCAGGAGTTGATACAGTGTATTGATCGGCGCCTCGCGCAGCCCGGCTACCTCGTAGAGTTCATCCGGCGGGATCACCTGCGCCACCCGCTCAGGCATCCCCTGCGTGCGCCTGTCACGGTAGTGCACCGGGTTGGCGAGCAACGCGCCGTCGCGGTCGAGCAGGCCGAAGTCCACTCCCCAGGTGTCCACGCCGACGCTCTCAATGGAGGTCCCGTAGGCCTGCGCTGCCTTGGCCAGAGCAGTCAGTATCTCCCGGAAGAGCGACAGCCCATCCCAGTAGAGGGTTCCGAGCACCTCGACCGGCTGGTTGGGGAAGCGATGGATCTCCTCCAGTTGGAGCCGCTCGCCGGCGAGGCAGCCCACGAGCGCGCGTCCGCTCTCGGCGCCGAGGTCAATCGCAAGGTAGCGCCTGCCGGGTTGCGCCATCTGGGGCCTCCCGCGATCTGCCGTTTTCGCCGGGCCGGAATCGGCTCCTTCCCCCACAGGTAAAGGGGCCCTGCGCGCAGAAGTGACGGCGAGAGTGCGCCGAGCAACTGGATGATGCGTGACGCGACAGCCAAGCGCCCTGCCCAGGGACCGGGCGCGCGAACGGAGGCGACCCCACTGTGGAGCAAGAAAAGCCGGTGCTCCCGGCACCATACTATGACCCCGTGATCTTCCAGAACATGCTGGACGGCATTGACCGGGGGCGCTGCCTGGTCGCCACCTACTACGTACAAGATCGCGTGCCCAACGAGGACTTCCTGGACCACTTCGCGCTGATCCAGAGCCTGGCGCTCGAGGGCTCTACCGGGACCTGGGAAAAGATCGGGGAGGACACCCCCGAGGTCCGCGCCCGCCTCTCGGGCAGGCTGGTCGGCTACTTCGAGATCCCTTCGGCCCAGGCCGACACCAAGCAGGCGGTCATCCAACTGGCCTTCCCCATCGACGCCTGGGAGGGCAACATCCCGATGATGCTGCTCTCGATCGCCGGGAACTGCTTCGCCTACTCGCCGCTAATGCGCCTGCTCGACGTGGCGGTGCCCGACGATCTGCTGGCCCAGTTCCAGGGCCCGAAGTTCGGCGTGCCCGGCATGCGCGAGATGATGGGCATTCCCCAGCGGCCGCTGTCGCTGCACATCATCAAGCCCAAGATGGGGATGACCCCGGAAAACACGGCCCACCAGGTGTACCAGACCTGCCTGGGCGGGGTGGACATGGTCAAAGATGACGAGATGTGCTCGGATGTCTATAACTGCCGGTTCGAGGACCGGCTGAAGGCCGTGCTTGCAGCGATTGACAGCGCGGCCCAGAAGACCGGCAAGAAGGCCATCTATTTCGTCAGCATCACCGACGAGGTGGACCGGATCCTGCCGAAGGCGCTGCGCGCGCTGGAACTCGGCGCCAGCGGGTTGCTGCTCACCTACTCCGCGGGCCTCTCGACGCTGCGCGTGCTCACCTCGCACCCGCAAATCAAGGTGCCCGTCCTGCTCCACGCCTCGCATATGATCGCCGCGCAGCCGCGCATCAGTTGGCCGGTGTTCGCGAAGTTGTGCCGCCTCTGCGGCGCCGACCTCATGCTCACGCCCACCTACTGGTCCAGCATACCGATGGTCAGCCTCGAGGAGGGCCTCCGCACCGCCCAGGTGAAGCTCGCTCCCTGGAAGCACATCAAGCCCACCTGGCCCATGCCCTGCGCGGGCGTTTACCCCGGGCTCACCGAGATCCTGGTCCGGGAATACGGCACCGACATCGTCATCCCGGCCGGCGGCGGCATGCTTGGCCATCCCATGGGCTACACGGCCGGCGCCAAGGCCTGGCAGCAGGCCATAGCGGCGGTGATGGCGGGCCGCTCGCTGCGAGAGGCCGCCGCGGACCACCTCGAACTCAACGCTGCGGTCGAGAAGTGGGGAATCCCCGAGCGGCCGCGCACCCACTGGCTGCGCGCCGACCCCCGCTTCCATCCCAAGACGACGCTGGGGTGATCCCCGCGCGCACCGGGAGGAATCGCATGGACAAGAGCGGCGACAACGCAAAGCGCTACCGGCTGGGCGCCTGCCTGCCGGTATTCGGGTCGTGCGCAGACCGCTATTGCCTTTCGGGCTACGGCCGCGGCGCGACCACCCTGGAGGGCATGCTCGATCTGGCGGCCAAGTGCCCCGGGTTGGAGGGGGTCGAACTCGTCGGGAACTGGCACGTCAACGATGACAACATCAGCTGCATGCCTAAGGAACTGTCGGACCGGGGGCTCGAAGCCTCCATGCTCACGGCCGACCTCTGGACCCAGGCCAAGTGGGCCAAGGGCAGCCTGGCCGCCCCGGATGCCGGAACCCGCGCCGCGGCACTCGCGGAATGCCGGAAGGTGATCGCATGGGCGGAGGCGATGGGCAACGTCGCCGTCGACCTGTGGTTCGGACAGGACGGCTACGACTATCCTTTCCAGGCGGACTACGCATCTGCGTGGGAGTGGCTGGTGCAGGGCGTGAAGGCGGCCGCCGCGCATCGCCGCGGCGTTCCCGTGTGCATCGAGTACAAACTGAAAGAACCCCGCACCCACATCCACGTCAACTCGGCCGCGAAGACATTGCTGCTGATAGACGCGGTCGGCGCGGAGAACTTGGGCGCCCTGCTTGACATGGGTCACGCCCTGGCCGCCGGTGAGAACCCGGCCGAGGCGGCTGCGCTGCTGCATGGCAATGGGCGCAAGCGCCTCTTCTACGTACATCTCAACGACAACTATGGCCTCTGGGACGACGATATGATCGTCGGATCGGTCCGCGTGATTGAGTTGCTGGAGTTCCTGTACTGGCTGCGCCGGCTCGACTACCACGGATGGCTCACCCTCGATGTCTTTCCCTATCGCGAGGAGGGGCTGGAGGCCGCGCGCGAGAGTTTTGCCTGGATCCATGACCTGCTGAGCATCCTCGACCAGGCCGACTCCGAGGAAATCGAGCGGGTGCTGCGCAGCGGCGATGGCGCGGAGTCCGTGCGGCTGGCGCGGCGCCTGCTGGTGGGAGGCCACTAGCGGTGGACCGCCTCGACGAACTCCACCTGGACGAGCCGCCGCCGGTGCCGGACGCGGAGACGGCCGTTGCGCTGTATCGCATGATGCGGCGCATCCGCGAATTCGAGGACCTGGTATCCGCCTATTTCCGCGCGGGGCGCATCCCCGGCACCGTCCACCAGTACCAGGGCCAGGAGGCGGTGGCGTCCGGAGTCTGCGCGCACCTGGCGCGCAGCGACTACATCACCAGCACGCACCGGCCGCACGGCCACGCCATCGCCAAGGGCATACCACTCAAGGAGATGGCGGCGGAACTGTTCGGTTCCCCGGAGGGCTGCTGCCGCGGCCACGGCGGCTCGATGCACATGGGATGCTTCGCGCGCGGCATGCCCCCCGCCAGCGCGATCGTGGCGGGCGGCGTGCCCATCGCCGCGGGCATGGGGCTGTCGTGCCGGATGGTGCACCCCGGGGCGGTGGTGGCGTCCTTCTTCGGGGACGGCGCCTTCAACAACGGCGCCTTTCACGAGGGCGCCAACCTCTGTGCGATCTGGGACCTGCCGGTGGTGCTGGTGTGCGAGAACAACTTCTACGCGGCCTCCACCCACGTGACGCTGACGAACAAGATCCCGCGCCTGGCGCAGCGCGCCCGCTCCTACGGCATGCCCGCCGAAACGGTGGACGGCAATGATGTCTTCGCGGTGTACGAGGCGGCGGGGCGCGCCGTGGCGCGCGCTCGGGCGGGCGAGGGGCCGACCTTCCTGGAATGCCTGACCTACCGCCGCGGTGGGCATTCCCGGCGCGACCAGAACCAGTACCGCGACAAACCCGAGGAGGCGTGGTGGATGGCGCGCGATCCCCTCGATCTGGCGCGCACCCGGCTGCTCGACGCTGGGGTCGCCGCACCGGCGGACTTCCAAGCGATTGACCAGGCAGCCGCGGCCGAAGTGCAGGCTGCACTTGACCATGGCGAGCAGGCGCCCCAGCCCGCCGGCGAGGACGCGCTGCGCCACGTGTTCCACGAGGAATCGCAATGACCATAGCCAAGGCTTTGCGCCTGGCCATCACCGAAGAGATGCGCCGCGACCCGACCGTCATCTGCATCGGCGAAGATATAGGCATCCCCGGCGGGTGGGGCGGAGCCTTCACCGTAACCTGGGGGCTGGAGCGCGAGTTCGGCCTGGAGCGCATCCGTAACACGCCGGTCTCCGAGGCCGGGCTCATCGGCGCGGCCGTCGGCGCCGCGCTCACCGGCTTGCGGCCGATCGCGGATCTTCAGTACTCCGACTTCATGTTCTGCGCGGCGGATCAACTGGTCAACCAGGCCCCGAAGATGTGCTTCATGTCCGGCGGGCAAGCCAGGGTGCCGCTGGTGGTGCGCGCCCCGGTGGGCGCGAGCACGCGCGGCGCGCAGCATGCGCAGTGCCCGGAGGCATGGATCCTGCACACCCCGGGCTGGAAAGTGGCCGTGCCCTCCACCCCCTATGACGCGAAAGGACTGCTCAAGTCTGCCGTCCGCGACGACAACCCGGTGTTCATCTTCGAGCACAAGCTCCTCTACGGCGCGAGCGGCGCGCGTGCCGAAAACAATGCGGTGCTTGTGGATGAGCCGGTGCCTGCGGAAGACTTCGTAGTGCCATTCGGGCAGGCCGCAATCCGTCGGCCGGGCGGCGACATCACCGTGGTGGCCACCCATTTGATGATCTACCGCGCCCTGCAAGCGGCCGACGAGTTGGCCCGCGCTGGCATCGAGTTGGAGGTCATTGACCCCCGCACTCTGGTGCCGTTCGACTACAGAACGGTGTGCGAGTCGCTGGGGCGGACGGGTCGTCTCATGGTCGTCGAGGAGGACACGCGTCGCGGCGGCTGGGGCGCGGAGATCATCGCCGAGATCGCGGAGAAGCACCGCGACCTGTTGTCCGCGCCTCCGGTGCGCGTGGCCACCTACGATGTGCCCATCGCGGCCAGCCCGGTGATGGAGCGCTTCGCCGTGCCCGATGCGGCGCGGATTGCGCACGCCGCGAAGGAGATGCTGGGGGCCTGAGCAACCTGCCGCGCCGGCCCGGGGGCGATTAGCCCGGTTGTCATTCCCAGGGCAGCGAGGCATCTCGTCACCTGGCTGTGGTCGGGGAGACGAAGTGCGCTTCCGCCTGAGCATTGACTATGCCCCAGAGAAGATGGAACGCAGCCGGAAGCGCGTGGAAGCGCGCAACCGCTTCGCCTACGTGGACCGGGTGCCGGTGGGTTTCTGCTTGGTGCCGCGCTACTTTGCGCCGCTCTTCGGGATCAACTACCAGGAGTTCTTCAAGGACGTCGAGAGCCAGTACTACTGGCAATTGCAGTTCGCCAAGTACCGCATCGAGCACATCCCGGAGGATACCGCCTGCCACGGGCCCGCGATCTACGTCGCCCCTTACTTCGACAATGTCGTGAATGCCAGCGCCTTCGGGGCGGAGATCGTCTGGCCGGAGAACGAAACGCTGCACGCCTGCCCGACGATGACGACGCCGAAGCAGATGGACCGGCTGGAGATTCCCGCACCGGACGCCGGCCTGTGGGCCAGAGTGCTGGACTGGCACGGCCGGATGAAGGAGCTGGCCCAGCAGACGAAGATCACCTTCAACACGCAGGAGGGCCGGGTGGTGGTCGGCTATCCCGCAATCGGCGGGGAGGGCCCGCACATGGTTGCCGTGGATCTCGCCGGTGCCGACTTTTACTGGTGGATGCTGGAATACCCGCAGCGCTGCCACGCGTTGCTGGAGAAGATCACGCGCGGGATGATCCAAGCCGAGCAGCATTTCCGGCGCCTCGTGCCGGGATTCCGCAGCGCCTATGGCGTGGCGGAGGATTCGGCGCAGGTCATGTCCCTGGAGATGTTCAGGGAGTTCTGCGTTCCCTACGACAACCTGCTCTACGAGACGTTCGGCAGCGGCCTGGCCGACGGCCGGGGCATGCACATGTGCGGGAAGAGCGCGCACCTGCACCGGGCGCTGGTCGAGGACGAGCGGATCACCAGTTTCAACGTTTTCGGCTACCAGGTCCCGCCCAAGGTGGCGGCGGAGAACCTCGGGGGCAAGATGCTCCTGTGGGGAAACGTCAACCCCATGCTCATGCTCAACGGATCGAAGCAGGAAGTGCGGGCGGCCGCCCGCGAATGCCTGGAAGCGCTGGCCCCCTGCGGGGGGTTCATGCTGGGCGACGGGGCCAACGTGTGCCCTGGCACGCCTCTTGAGAACCTGGCGGCGCTCACGGAAGCGGCACAGGAGCATGGCCCGCCGCCTGCCACCGTACGAACCTGACCTCGCGCCTCACGCCTTGCCCGCGCTGCCGTACACCATAATGCGGCGCCTCACCTCCGCCTTCACCTGCTGCTTCGCACGCTCCAGGAGATCGCCCGCCTGGCGCGAGCCAATGACCTGCTGCACCTCTATCTTATGCGGGAGCGCAGCTACGGCCTCCTGGAGCCCTTTTAGAAAGGCCTGCTTCAGGACGGTGCCCACGTTGAACTTGGCCACGCCCAACGCGACCGCGCGCGACACTGCGCGGTCCGGGAACCCGCTGCCCCCGTGAACGACGAGCGGCACGCTCACCACCTGGCGCAGCACCCCCAGGCGCTCGAAATCAACGCGCGCGGCGCCTTGGGTCATCATGTGCACATTGCCGATGGAAACGGCCAGCGCGTCCACCCCAGTTTCCTCCACGTAGCGCGCCGCCTCCTCGGGATCCGTGAGCGCGGATTCCACCGGGCCGCCAAGGGTTCCCGAGGCGTCGGGGAGGCGACCCACCTCACCCTCGACGTCCGCGCCCCGCGCATGCGCTGCCCTCGACACTTGTCGGGTGGCCGCAATGTTCTCGCCGAGCGACAGGTGCGATGTACCCAGCATGACGGCGTTGAACCCCCGGGCGAGCCCGCGCTCGACCTGGTCGAAAGTCTTGGCCTCGTTCAGCAGCAAGCACGCGGGCACCTTTGCCCCTTCGGCGGCCGCCGCGCCCAACGCCGCCAGGCGACGCCCGCCGCCTCCCTCGTACCAGTCCTCATCCACCAGTGCGCAGCCAAAGCCGAGAATGACGGGTGAGCGGCATTCCTCGGCTGCCTCCAGCACCGCCTCCAGCGAGTACTCATCCCAGGCCTCGAAGTAGCCCACGGCATAGCCTTCACCCCGCGCCCTGCTCAGCATCTCACGCATGCGAATCAAGGGAATGCCCTCAGCGGCCGGCTCTTACTGTCGCTGGCCCGCACCTTCACCGAGGAGGTCGCGCTCGCCCGCGGAAGACGCTCCGTGAGCATCAGACACGCCCGCCGGAGTCGGCCGCGTAAAGATAGTTGAACCGGCCGTTCGGGGCGCTGTCGCCGTTCAGAGTGAACTCGTCAATGCTGTCCTCGTTCTGGATATTGTCCGCCCACTTGAACTCGAATCGCACGGGTGCGTTACCCTCGGCGAGGCCGAGGACGCGGCGGGGGATGGCGAGCATGAGCTCATTGCCCTGGACACGGAACCCCACCTGGGCCCAGGGCTGCCAGTTCCAGCCGTTCCTGGTGCGCTCAACAAAGGTGGTGGCTGCGTCCGCGACTCTGCGATTGACCACGAAGTCATAGCCGTGCCAACCGGTGGTGCTCTTGCAGTCAATGTTGACGAACAGCATCATCCAGTTCGGGTCCGTGTGCGGCGTGATGGGGTCTCTCGTTCGCGCATAGAAGTAGACGGAGTTTGCGTCGCGAGCGACCTTGAGCACCACGAGATCATTGCGCCCGTTCGTGTTGACGTAGCGGGTCACGCTGTTGTAGGCGGGGTGGTCACGGTGCACCGTATCGCCGATGTCATCCCTGAAGTCGGGGCCCACCTCTACCCATTGGGAGAAGTCCCCTTCGAGGCGGATTGTCTTCGGCGGTGTCGCGGCTGGCAGAGGCCGGGCTCCCTTGAAGCGGCGGACGTAACTGACGAGTTGATAGTAGTAGCTGTCGCCGTGGCCGCCTTTCATCGGCTCGAGGTCCCGGCTGTTCTCCTGGTTGAAGGTGTCCACGAACATCACAGGCATCTTGACTCCCAGGAACTCGGTGTGCCTGCCGCCGAACCACTCGTTCCAACCTGTGACAAACACGAATCTGGGATCCTCCTGCAACGCGCGCTCCCACTGTTCCGCGAAGTTGTACCCCCTGAGCACGGCGTCGGGTTCCGTTGCCTGCGCGCCGCCGTGGTAACTCCGGCCCAGCGCGCCGGGTTCGCTCAGGGTGCCCAGCCGGAGGCCCTTCGCGTCCTTCACCGCATTCTGGGCGACCCCCACAGACATCTGCTCCTTCTCGCCGCGCCCGTTTCGGAACACGTGCTGCGGGTAGACCTCGAGCCAACTCCACATGTTGGGCTCGGTCGGCCCAGCGAAGTAGTCCGGCTGAGGACGCCGGAAGGTGAAGAAATCCAACAGTTTGGGATTCACCTGCGCCGGGTTGGCCAGAATGAGCGGTTTCCCTTCCCAGCGAAACCAGAGGTCGGAATACAGGCCTTTGGAGTACAGCTCGTCGTACAGCTGCTGCACCGTGCTTGCGGGATCCCAGAAGGGGGTCAGGAACGCCACGTCGGGGGTCCGGTTACCGTCACGCCGCACCTCGGTGAGGACATCAAAGAGGGCGGTGTAGTTCTCCTGGTACGTCAACTTGTTGCTGGTGTCGAAGATCAGCGTATCCACGCCAGCGTCGGCCAGCATCGTGGCGTGCTTGCGCAGCACCCACTTGTCGTCACCTAAATAGTAGCCGAAGAGCGGCTCGCCCCAATGGTGTGGGGCAAACACCGGCCCCCACAGCGGGCTGTCGGCCTTCTGCATCGCGTCGGGGTCCTGGCGTAGAATCTTCGAAATGTCGTAAGGGCCTCCATTGACATGCGCGCCGTGCCAAAGAAAGTAGAAAATGCCCACCCAGCGGTCGGGCCGCGGTGGCCCGACTTGCTCGTGGGTGGGCAGGCTGCGACCCAACGCGTCCGTGGCCACCCACGTGTCGCTGAAGTTGTCCCAAGTGTTTGCGTAACGGTTTCTGCTGTTCTCCACCGCCTGCATCCTTCTGCCGTCGCTCCGACTGGCGGACTTGACGTTCACGCTCATGACTCCGAGCCCCACCGGGTCATCAAAGGCGATCGCGCTACCGATAACGGTAACCAGGCTCGCCAGGAGAAACGTCAAGGTGGGGATCGAAACACTGCGGCTATTGCCTGTGGATGCAGTCCGGTCGCAAGTCGCCATCGGTTCTGGCCTCTCGCATGGTCTGCCGCATTCATGCGCATCCGTGCCTGCACAAGCGATCGGTAGTTCGACGGGCGCGTACTTCCGGAGTTCCCGTCCTTGCATGCTGAGCCACGCCCGCTCTGCGATAGTGCTCTCGCCTGGCCATCCCCCCCGCCGGCGGATCCGCACCTGCAGGTGCTTTTCGCCGCGCCAGGATGGCCTCCTTGCCCGCGCTGTCCAGAAACTCATCGGCGCGGCACAGCGCTGCTCCTCAAAGTGAATGCTATCTGGGATGTCGCCTCGGGGGGACGGGGACAGAACCGTGGTTACGTGGCTGACAGGTAACGGAACTTGGGTGGCGCTACCTTTCCAAGCGGCACAGCGGTCTCTGGGTGACACGTGAAAACTGGCACTTCATGCGATTCCATAAGCCTGGTGATGGCTCTCGCTGCGCTCTGTTCTCTCATCATCTGCCGGTCCCAGAAAGGGCTTGCGCTACGCCACTGCAACTGCTGACGCCCCAAGGGTTTCCGACAGGGCTTGGCCGGCTCGTCCCGCTGCAGGACCGATCGGCAGCGGAGTCTTTGGTCGGAGAGGAGAGGTGCTGAGGCTTGTCGAACCTATAGGCCGGTGCCGCAGAGGGCGACGCACCATGGCACCTACCGGAAGCCAGCGATGACTAACTATATGGGTGGGATTACCAACATGGCCAGCAAGGCCGAATGCGCTGCCAGGATGCTGGAACTGTTCGCTGGGCGCGAGGGGGTTTTTGCGCAGCAGACCAGTGGGGGAGCGTATATGCCAGTTCGCCCCGAGCGCGACCTCACAATAGAGGACATTGTCGCTCATCTGGAAGGCGCGCGATCCTATGCCGTTTATCCAGTCCTGAAGGACAACACGTGTCGGTTTATCTGTCTCGACGTTGACCTTGGGAGGGAGGAAGCCGAGACGGCCGGGGGTCGGTTGCCGGAGTTGCAGAAGCAGCTTGTGCCAACCCTGCGTGCCATCTCTTCGTCACTGTCGGCACTCGGGGTCGAGTCTGCGATCACCCTGTTCGAAGACACCGGTGGCCGGGGATTCCACATCTGGCTGTTCTTTGAAAGTCCCATCCGTGCGGGCCTCGCGCTGAAGCTCGGCAGAGCTGTTCTGGATCGCGCTGGGGTTCAATGCGAGATATTCCCCAAGCAAGGCAGCGTGTCGCCTGACGGGTACGGGAACCCCATCAAGCTGCCACTAGGAATCCATCGCAGGTACGGCCGCCGAAGTCAGTTTGTAACAATAGCAGAAGGCACGGCCTCTGCGCTGCCCGATTCCCTTGCTACTCTGGCGGCTGCTCGGGTCCTCCGGCTTCCACAGGTCAACGCCATCGCCCGCGACTTAGGCGTACTCGAGCCACCACAAGCTGCGGTCACCCAGGAGCACGCGCTCTTGCCCGCCCGGGTGCGGACGGCTGAGGACCACGGACAGGTCTTCACTCGGTGCATCGCGATGTCGAGGATTCGAGAACGCCTGGCAAGAGGCGAAAACGTGGGTCATGATGGCCTTTTCGCTCTCGGAGCTACGCTTGCCCACATCGACGGCGGCGAGACATACCTGCATGAGCTCCTGCAAGCGTGGCGCCGCTACAACAGAAGCATTACTTCTAGGCAGTTCCAGTGCCTGCAACGCAGCCGGGTCGGGCCTCCTTCGTGTCGGTGGCTCGTAGGACACGACGTTTGTGACGGCTATTGTGACGAGGGGATAGCGCAAGCTGCCGAGCTTACCGGCGGCAAGGGTCCTTCGCCAATCAGGTTCGCTACCTGGCGGGACGAGACTGAGGTTGACAGTCTTTTGCAAGAGCAGGACGTCAGTTATGAACGCATTTATGCGCGGGCAAACTTGTACGGAGCGTGGCGGCAGGTTCTTCGACACATCCGCGAAGAGGACGTAGTCAACGACGTTCACGAGTTCCGCTCCTTTCAGGTCAATCTGGACTGCAACATTGAATGCCTGCGCCAGGAGCTGGTTGACAGACAGTATCGTCCTCAGCCCTACAGGATAGTCCATGTTCCAAAGGCGAAGGGCGCAGGGGGGTTCGAGTTCCGTGAAAAGGTCCTACTGCATCCCCGCGATCACGTAGTGGTACAAGCCATCCTAAATATCATCGGCCCCGCCTTCGAGGCTGAGTTCTCCAATGCCAGTCTGGGCCGGCGGCTTGAACTGCGCGAGGGTGCCGGGCCGCACGTATTCCGTCCGTGGCAGATTGACTGGCAACGCAACAAGCACCGAATCCTCAGCTTCCAGTATCATCCACTTGGATATCACTATCTCCGAGCTGACATTACCAAGTTCTTTGATGGCATCGACCACACCCGTTTGCTTGGAAAACTGGCCGAGAAACTCTCAGCGGAAGCCAGGATCGTTGACCTGGCACGACTTTTTCTTGCCAACACGTACGTGGACGATGACGGAAGCGAACGGCCAGTGGGCTCGCGCGGTGTCGGGATTCCGCAAGGGCCAGCCTTCTCTGCCTTCCTCGCTAACGTTTACCTCGACTCCGTTGACAAGCGCATGGAGAAGCGCTGTGTAGACTATGTTCGCTACGTAGACGACATCGCGTTTGTGGCCCGGAGTCGAGACGAGGCGCTGGAAATCAAGGGTGCCCTCAGCGGCTACCTTGGGGAGCTGAGGCTAAACCTCCATCCCACGAAGACGTCTCCTCCAACCCCGGTCTCGGATGCGGCTGGGCTTTACGACTTGCTGGGTGAGATCAAGTACGGTGCCGCGGGCCTTCTCTCGCGCCCGACAGTCTGGGAGCAACAGCCTATGCGCGAGTTGTGGGACATGGCGGAGGACCTCAAGGGGATCGAGCAGTTTGATACCCATCGCCTTGATGGGATGGGCAAGCACTTGCGCCTGTACCTCGATTGGCGGCGTGAACTGACCCGAGGCGAGGACGACGAAACCGCAGTTCGGCTCGCGCAGAAGGCTATCGAGGTGTGTGCCCTCAGGCCTCGGGATCTACTCACGTGCGTTCAGAGTGTCTTGAGCAGGTTCGGAACGTCAGCAGAGTCAGTCAAGACCGAAGTCTTGGAGAAGATGCCTCATGACTACGGACGGATTGTGCTGGCTCAGGTCCTGGGACGGCCGCAAGAGGGCGTGGATCAGGACGCGGCATCTGAAGTTCTTCGGGAGTTGAGCACGCGCGCTGACTCTTACTTGGTTAGGGGAGTTGCTTGTGCCTCACTTCGTCTCTTGGGAGGGCCCGTTTCAAAGACCGATCTTACCGGATTCCTCGCAAGGGAGGCCTCCCCGTTCGTCAGAGCCCGGGCCATAGCGAGCATGAGATACAGCGACCTGCAAGCAGCCGCCGTGGCGCTCTCGGCCGCGTTCGTGGATGGCGATCTGCATGTGTGCGGTTCGGCCGCCGAGGTCGCGCTCGACACTGGTGATCCGGCTCTCATTGGCAACCTGGTTTCCGCTTGGGCGCACAAACCGCAGGATCGTCTCCTCTTGCCCCAAGTCGTGCAGGCAGCCATCCAAGCCGCTAACTCGGACAGCATAGCAGTTCTGGAGGTAAACCTGGCGGACAGACCTCCGGACCTAGTCAGATCCCTTTTTCGCTTGTCTCTGGGCTCCATATCTGATGTCTTCGAAAGAAGACCCGATGGCCAAGTTGGCTTTCTCGCGCTGGGCTTTGTTCAGGCTGGCATCACCGAGCAGGCGTTAGCGAGCATCTTAGCCCGAGAGCTTCAGATGCTCTTGCCGCCCCAGGGCGACGTCCAGGCTATAGACGCGGCCGCCGTGGCGTCCGAAAGGAGGCGCCTTGATAACACATTGACGGTCGCAACAGGTCCTCGCCTCGTTCCAAGGTTCCTTTCAGACTACGATGGCCAACGGCCGATTCGCGAGCTTTCCGGCCACGTCAAATACTACATTGCAACCCATCGAGCGTCCGAGACCGCGGCTATCCTTGAATGCGTCCCCGTGGAACTAGTGACCGAATCTGCTGCGGTGGATTCCATGACCAAATGGACGCAGGTACTCAGCTCCGCCAGGGAGGCTGACCTGTGCGCAGCGTTCGATTCCTGGGAAGACGACCAAGGTAGATGGACCGCATATGAGGTACCTTCGAGCTGGCGAACGCTGGCTGAAGCGCTAAGAGGCGGGCGCACTTACGCTCTGGACGAAGTCCTCGCGATCACGGATGCAGCGTTTTCGAAGCTGTCAACGCTCAGGCAGTTGGGCGCCCCAGACCCATCTGTGAGCCCCTTTGGCGTCATTGTGGGACCCGGCAATGAGATCCGGCTTATCAGTCTCTTGGGAGGCCTGCCGGCACCTCGATATGTTTCTCATGCGGGAGGCATTGTGGAGGACAGTTCGAAAACGAACATCTCGAACTTCGCCGGCCTTCTTTCGTTCGAACTGTTGACTAATTCGTGCCCAGCACGCGAGTTAGAGAATCTTCAACCTGATTGGGAGGAGAAAAGGCCAAGGCTAAGTGACTCGGACAAGCTGGAGCCGTATCCGCAGCACTACGTTTGGATACTGGATCGTCTTACCCGGCCGCAGCCCGATCAAAGGTACAGGGGCCATGCTCCTTTCGCGGAAGACTGTCGGCATTTCCGGAGGTTTCGGAAGCACTGCGAAGAGAAGCTTGCGAACCGTGATCCGGCCGAGGTACATACGCTCGAAACCCTGGACGTTCTCTCGCGCCGCATCGCGCGAGAGCTGGCAATGCGGTTGGCTGAAGGGCAGTCGCTTCACGTGATCGCCCTCGGAACGCTCCACGCAGTATGTGACAGGCTCAGACGCGCGCAACAAGCGGCGTCGAAGAAGGGAATCCGGTGGGGGCCACGGTGGCTTAGGAACTCTGGAAGTCTCGGAACGCCCTGGACGCTTCGCAGGTGGGCGCACATCTCTGCAAGGCTGTGTCTGGAACTGGCGTCAGGAGTCGTGAGCGAGAGAGCTGCGCTTGCCCCTTGGTCAGAGTGGACTCTCCCCGCACGTGAGGCAGCCCTGATCGCGCTCATATCGCTTCGGGTAGAAGCCGTCGCGCTTCTTCGGGGCGCACTGGGCGCCGCGAGAAGCTGGCGGGACTCTGAGAATCTAACCGAGTATCAGCGGTCCGTAGCCCGGAAGCTGTGGGATATCGCGGCGACTCCTAGTGAGATCGTCGAGGTTGCGCGGGCAGGGGGTAACAAACGGTCCGCCGTAGAGATGCAGCGGCTACGTTGGGATGTTAGCACGTGGGCAGAGACAGCCGATGTTCTTTCGGAACTCGCTGAGAAGCAAGACCCTTCGGTAGTCGAGAGCCAGAGACTTCCAGCATTAGTCGCAGCTGCAGGCTTGCTTCTCGGTCACATTTCGCTGACTGCCCCCAACTGCAACATCACCGTCGGGAATCCGCGTGCTAACCCGAATGCCGGCCGAAGGGGAACCCCCATCGAGTGGGCGCGTTTGCTGGCTGCAGCTTCCGAAGCAGATGAGCTGCTATACCGCATTTTGGCAGGCTATGAGGCGTGCGACGATGAGCAAGAGAAGCAGGCAATTACCGCTATCACCGCTTGCCTCTCGGGTTTGAGAAGCGTCCAGGTTGGCCACCGCTGTCATGCGGTGGTCGCCGAGCGGTTCAAACCAGTTGGTGCCTCACTCAAGATTCGGCACAGATTCTCGTGGGCAGTGATGCTTATCCACCCGGATTCGTTGCTGCGGTTCCCTCGTCAGCATCTCGAGTCATTTCGAGGAGAACCGGTCTCTTTCGATGTTCTCGATGGGCAGGAAGGCCGCTCGACTATAGCGTGTCTCGTGCCCTCCGATCTCCGTGAATGGACTGCGTTCGCCCACCCCATATCCCGATGGTGGCGCGCAACTTGCCAGATTGTGAGACGACGCATTGTGTGGTTCATGCTTGCGTGGCTTGTCCTTCTGGGGCTCATTATCTGGGGAGGCGCTACCGGCCGAGCTTGGCTGTCATGGGTGCTTGCCGGTCCGGAAGGCCTGCTGTCAAGCGTCTTGGCGAGTCCGATATGGGAGTGGTGCAAGTCGCAGCAGGAAGAACGAAACAGGCCGCCACGGCGATAAGGGTGTTGTTGAATGTAGTGTGATGATGCGTCTGGTAACGTAGGGAGAGCAAGAGCGATGAGGCTTGGCGACTATCTGACGGTCATGGAGGCGGCTCGGTTCCCTGGCGTCCACCCTGAGACCCTTCGGCGGTGGGACTGGGCGGGCAAGGTAGTACCAGCCAGACATGCCGCGCTGTTGTCCAGCAACTCATCGGCGCGGCACAGACGGGATGACGGCCCGCTTGCCCTCCATAGGCCGGCTCTCCCACTGGCTGCGCCGGAATCCATCCCCGTTTGCGGCCGCCCATCACCACGAAGTTGCTGATGCGCTGACCCTAGCGGCGCGTGGACTCCCGGCAGGGGGGTGAGCGCCAAAGACCCGGCTCAAATCCGGCGTTTGCTCCTTCCAGACCAGGAAATGGGGTCCAGACCACGTAAATGGGCGTTAGCCCCAGGCTCGGCGGCACGCTCTTCCTCCTTGGGCAGGCGCTTGCTATGGATCAAGAGTACAGGCCGCACCCATGTTTCTCGAGGGAGGAGGGCTAGTGCGATGCAGATAGACCGCCGGACATTCCTCAGGGTAAGTGGCATCAGCGCCCTGGGCGCTGCCCTGGGGCGGGTTGGACTGTCAGCACCAGGAAAGGGAGAACCTAGCATGGGCCCCGAACTATCTCAAGCAGTGCAAATGCAGTTCATGCGACCGGGTCAGCTGGAGACGGCCGGCCGCAGGTTCCCCGTCGTCTACGTTCCTCTTGGCCTGATCGAATGGCATGGCAGGCATCTGCCTTTGGGCAATGACGCACTCAAGGCGCACGGCATCCTGGTGAAGTGCGCCGAGAGGTTCGGCGGAGTGGTTTATCCCCCGATCTACTTTCATTGCGACTTCGACCAGACGCATCTTGTGCCAGTGCTCACCGAGCTCTTCAACCGTCTCAAGGCCACCGGGTTCCGGGTGATCATGGGGGTATCCGGACACAACACGCCGCAGCAGATAGACCTGATCAACGCGGCCCTGAGGCCGGTCTTGGCTGATGGCACGGTGGCGGGCATGGGGGTGTGGGAGGTGACGCTGAGCGCTGAATCCGCTACCGATCACGCGGCCAAGTGGGAGACCTCCAACATGATGTTCCTCTATCCGCGATTGGTGGCCATGTCCGAACTGGGCCGCGGACCGATAAAGCTGGACATGAAGCCTCCCGATGGCATCGGTGGCTCCGATCCGCGTGAGCACGCCTCAGTGCAGGTTGGGCAGCGTAATGTCGAGCTTGCCGCCGAGGCCATCGGTAAGAAGGCGCGAGAGCTTCTAGACTCGCTGCCCGAGGACCAACGTGGTTTCAATCTGAAAGCAGTAAGTCCTGAGTATTGGTGGATGATCTGAGTGCGGAGCCTGCCGATCAGCTGGCAGTGGGCTGCTTACCAACAGCATCAGTGGCGGATGCTGGGGCGAGCAGGTATGGGAATGGGATCGCGATCAGGTCTCCGATGATGTAGGTGGCGAAGATGACGGCGGTCAGCAGGCCGTAGCCAGGGAAGCGGCCCTTGATGAGCAGGGGAAGAACCACCGCGATCAACCAGACTGACTTGTAGCAGAGCTGCAGGAGCAGTACGGGCGCAAACCTCAGGGGATCCCGCAAGCCGAGCACAGACAGCACCGCGAAGGCAACATAGACGCTGCCCACGATCCCGAAGGCAATGGGCTCGTGCCCTGGCCACCGGAACATCGCCTTCGCCAGGTCAGGCGCGAGGACAATTCCCAGTCCGCATGCGCCCGCCCCCAAGATAGTGTAGAGATACATGAACTGCAGCCACCCTCGCCTTATCGTAAATGGCTTCGCCATCTCCCTACCCCCTTGTGACTGGGATCCGAGATGCTCGAGACCTGACCTCTGGGCCCTGATCCCTCCCCTGAGATCTGCACCCCACTGACCTGGCCCGCGATGCGCCCCGTCAGCGACGATGGCCCCGGTCGAGAAGAAAGAACGCTTGACGGCCAGCCGTTCATGCTCAGCCGTAGCCAGGGGGAGCCGAAGGGTTACCTGGCCGCTTGCCGGGGCGCCAACGGCCTCATCCACCTGATCAGCAGTTGGAACTACTACTGCTTCAACCTCAAGTGGTTGGAAACGGCACCAGCAGGCGACATAAGCTGAGGGGACTGCCGGGGCGACCTCGGGTTCCCTCGGCCTTCGCTCCTGGCGGGCGGGCCGGCGCTGGTCGGGTTCTGCTTCGCCACCAGAAACCCCACTCATGTTACGGCCGCCCGTGGGGGGAGGGCACGGGCAGGGCGGGTATAGCCAACCGGTCTCATCAACGTGGCGGGGGCGTCCCTGTGGGAGGCGGATCGGTTTCGTGGCGCGGCTGTCCTGCTTCAGGCTCGGCCACCTGCTCCGGGTCGGGCGCGCCGTCCTGCCTGCTGGGCCCTCTCCGCGGCCGCCCTGAGAGTGCCTGGCACGGAGACCAGGACGCCCGCGCCAAACATTGACCACCAGGCCACCGGCCAGTAGTAGTAATGCGGGCCGGTCACGTGGAGGATGGGGAGGTGCACAATGGGCACGCAGGCGAGAAGGGCGAGGGTGGGCGCTCGGGCGCGCGCCTCCCAGGCGATGAGCAGGGCGGCCAAGAGGACGAGGGTACGAACCAGCAGCCACGCGAACATGGGCAGCGTGGGCAGGGTGGCATTGCCGGCCATGAGCTGGGGTGGCACGAAAAGCGCCATCATAGCCCCCAACAAGCACATGGGCGCGGCCCGAGGTCGCCAGAGGGCCAAGGCCAGGCAGGCGGCGACCAGGAGGCTGGACACCACGATCCACTGATGACCCTGCACGATCGCCCAGGTGGCGGCCTCGCTGTGGTAGGCGGCAAACTTGAAGGCTATGTGCCCCGGTCCCCTGAAGTGCGGCCCCCACGCCTGGGGCGCCAGCAGGTTGCGGATGACCAGGAACAGCACAGACAGGCCCAACCCGGCGCCGCCCGCCGCGGCCACCGGCTTGAGGGGGTGCCTTCTGGGGATGGCGATCACCGCCGCCAGCAGGGGCACGACCACCGCCTGCTCCTTGCACAGCAGGGCGGCAATGAAGCTGAGCATGGCGCCTATCAACCACCGGTGGCGCTTGGTGCTGAGCCACCAGTCAAACAGCAGCAAGCTGAGCAGCGACAGCAACAGGCAGCCCACATCCGTCTGGGCGGGCCAATAGGGCATGATGGCGCGGGCGACCCCCCGATTCCCCCAGTGGGGTCCTGCGTGCACCGTCAGGTTGTTGGGAATGCTGAAGAGGGCGGCGGCCAGGATACCCGGCACGACGCGCAACGCCGCCGGCCGGGGCTGCCAGAGGCGGGCCATCAGCAGCAGGATGAGCAAGCAGACCCCGGCATGCATCAGCCAAGTCACGATGCAAAAGGGGCGCCACCGGGGGCCGAATAGGGCGTACTCGGCGTAAAAGAACATGCTCGCCAGGGGGCGGTAGTAGGGGGAGGAATGCTCGATCCAGACGCCCGTCCACCATCTAAGCACATCGGCCGTGGACGCCTGCTGGGCCCCCTGGAGGATGGCCACGATGTCGCCGTGGGTCTCGTAGAGCTGACGAATGTCCTCGCGGAAGATGACGTCGCCCGTGCCCGCGAGGGCGATGGCGATGGTGACCGGGACAGCCCAGTAGAGTGGCCGGTTTGCGAGCCACCCGATTAGCTTGCGCGCGCTCATTCTGTCAGCCGATTGGTCCCGGCGCCGCTTCACCTTCCATCCCGAGCGACACCGGGGCAGATCCGAGTTGAACCAAGGTGCACTTTTCGCCTCCCGAGGCCGGTTTCCCTGGTATTGCACGAGCGTGCGGTAACTCCCAAGAGTGAACGAAGTTGTAACCGCAAAACTGAACAGGTGGGCAAGTACAAGCCCCCCAGAAGGGGGCCTAACCGGCACTCTTGGGAGGTGAGCAGGTGGTTAGGAGTAGGATCAAGGAGAGCGTAGTGGGCGAGCGGCTGCTGATCGTGCAGACCGCGAGGGGGGAAGGGGTCAGCGCGGCCAGCCGGCGGATCCGCACCTGCAGCGCCTTTCGCCCCGCCAAGGCAACCTTCCTGCGCCAAGCGCCAAGGCGCGCTGTCCAGCAACTCATCGGCGCGGCACAGATGGGATGAGGGCCCGCTCGGCGATGGGGTGATGGATCATTGGGGGGGGTGCGATCCGGCCTCGGAGCGAGGAGCCGGGGTGACGATCAGAGGGCCTGAGCGCGCGACTGGGGGCGCCGGTGGCGATGCGGGTCCCGGCGTTCACGTCGCTCAGGGCGGCCGTGGCGTTTCACTTCGCTCACTACAACTTCGTTCGGGCCGCTGCGCCAACGGCAGTCAACCCCGACTTGAGCCCCTGGCCAGGCTGGGGATCACGGCTCCCAACCCAGGGATGGGTTTTGGTACACTACGGCCAGCCGCTCGCATCGGCCGGGGCTCCGTCGCGTATGAGGCCACTTGGCGCAGGCGCGGAGCGGTCTCTGCTGGCGACACTGGTCGGCGGCCTTGCCAAGCTCTGCCTCAGTGTGACAAGATATCTGCTGGGGCCGATCAGTGATCCTCACTATCACGACAACTCACCGCCCAGCAACCGACCTGGGATACCTGCTGCACAAGCATCCGGACAGGGCTCAGACGTTCGAGCTTGCCTGGGGGAAGGCACACGTCTTCTATCCCGCAGCGTCTGAGGAGCGATGCACCGCGGCATTGCTGCTGGGCATCGATCCCGTGTCACTGGTACGGAGCCGCGCTCTGCCCCAGGGCATGTTGGCGCAGTACGTCAACGACCGCCCTTACGCAGCGTCATCGTTCATGAGTGTCGCTATCGCTCGGGTGTTCGGCAGTGCGCTGGCCGGCCGCAGCAAGGAACGCCCGGAATTGGCGGAGATGCCGTTACCACTGGAGGCGAGCATTGCTGCCCTTCCCTGCCGCGGCGGCGAGAGTGTGCTGAGGAGGCTGTTCGAGCCGCTTGGCTATGAGGTCATGGCTAGTTCGGGGGTGCTGGACGAGCAGTTCCCGGAATGGGAAGAGAGCGATTACCTGTCCGTAAGCCTGCGTGCTCGCCTGCGCCTTAGCGACCTGCTCTGTCACCTCTATGTGCTGATCCCCGTGCTCGACGACCAGAAGCATTACTGGGTGAGCGAACCGGAGATCGAGAAGCTGCTGAGCCGCGGTTCCTCCTGGCTGGCCAGTCACCCGGAACGGGAGCTCATCTCCAGGAGGTATCTCAAGCACCGTCGCAGGCTGGTAGATGAGGCGCTGGCACGCTTGAGCGAAGAGGACAAGCCGGACCCGGAGGCGGTGGGGGACCAGTACGCTGCCGAAGAGGCCGCGCTCGAAGCGCGCATCAGCTTGAACGATCAGCGCGTGGCGGCCGTAGCAGCCGCTCTCAGGGAGGCCGGCGCGCGGCGCGTGCTCGATCTGGGATGCGGCGAGGGCAGTCTGCTGCACGTTTTGCTTGCCGATCCCGCGTTCACGGAGATCGTCGGCATGGACGTCTCCTGCCGCGCGCTCGCGATTGCCAAGGAGCGGCTGCGTCTGGATCAGCTGGCCCCGAGCCAGCAGGCCCGCATCAGCTTGATTCAGGGATCAGTGACCTACCGCGACCAGCGGCTGGCGGGGTATGACGCAGCCGCCGTTGTCGAGGTGGTCGAGCACCTCGACCCACCCAGGCTGGCAGTATTCGAGCGCGTGCTATTCGAGTTTGCCCGGCCCGGCACGGTGATAGTCACCACCCCCAACGCAGAATACAACCCGAAGTTCGTGAGTCTGCCGACAGGCAAGTTCAGGCACAAGGACCACCGCTTCGAGTGGAGCCGCAATGAGTTCGCTGTCTGGGCAAACGAGGTGGCGGCGCGCAATGGCTACCAGGTGCAGTTCCGCCCGATTGGCGAGAATGGCCCTGCTCTCGGCGCGCCAAGCCAGATGGCCGTATTTCGGCGTTGCCAGGGAGGTGACCCATCCGCCTGACTTTCCCTGAGCTTTCTCTGGTGGTGCTCATCGGAACCTCCGGCTCCGGCAAGTCCACCTTCGCGCGGAAGCACTTCCGTCCGACCGAGGTGGTCTCGTCGGACTATTGTCGTGGCCTGGTGTCGGACGACGAGAACGACCTCGCCGCCACCAACGATGCCTTCGAGGTATTGCACTTCATCGCGGCACGCCGCTTGGCGCGAGGGAAGCTGACCGTCGTCGATGCCACCAATGTGCAGCCGGAGGCGCGCCGGCCTCTGGTTGAGCTGGCCCGCCAGTACCACTGCTTGCCGGTGGCCATCGTGTTCGACCTCCCGGAGAAGCTGTGCCAGGAGCGCAATCGCACCCGGCCGGAGAGAACCTTCGGCCCCCACGTCATCCGCCAGCAGGGCCAGCAGCTGCATCGCTCCTTGCATCGGCTGAAGGCCGAAGGCTTCCGCCACATCTTCATCCTGTCATCCCCTGAGGAGGTAGAGGCGGCCACAATTGAGAGACAGCCACTCTGGAACGACCGGCGGCAGGACCATGGCCCCTTCGATATCATCGGCGACGTGCATGGCTGCTTCGATGAGCTCATCGCTCTGCTCACCCAGCTCGGCTACGATGTCTCCGACCACGATGGCGCTCTCTCGGCCTCCCATCCGACGGGCCGGAAGGTGATCTTCCTTGGCGATTTGGTGGACCGCGGGCCCGAGATCGTGCCCGTGCTGCGGTTGGCCATGAACATGGTGGAGGCAGGCCAAGCCCTCTGCGTTCCGGGCAACCATGATATGAAGCTGGTGCGGGCGCTGCGCGGAAGGCAAGCGCAGGTCGCCCACGGCCTGGCTGAGTCCCTCGCCCAACTCGCCGAGGAGTCAAAGGAGTTCAGGGATCAGGTCGCAACCTTCCTTGACGGCCTCGTCAGCCACTATGTGATGGACGACGGCAAGCTCGTCGTCGCTCACGCCGGGATGCGGGAGGAGATGCAGGGCCGCGGCTCCCGCAAGGTGCGCGACTTCGCGCTTTACGGGGAGACGACAGGCGAGACCGATGAGTTTGGCCTGCCTGTCAGATACCCCTGGGCGCGCGACTACCGGGGCTCGGCCACTATGGTCTACGGCCACACGCCGGTCGGCGAGCCCGAATGGGTGAACCGCACCATCAACATCGACACCGGTTGCGTTTTCGGCGGCAAGCTCGCTGCGTTGCGCTATCCGGAGAAGGAGTTGGTCTCCGTACCCGCTCTACGGGAGTACTATGAGCCGGTGCGGCCCCTGACCCCGGTGGCGGCCGAAGGCGAGCCGTCGCGGCCGGATGACGTGCTCGACATCCAAGACGTGCTCGGCAAGCGCATCATCTCCACCCGGCTCCACCGCAATGTCACCATCCGGGAGGAGAACGCGCGTGCCGCCCTGGAGGTGATGAGCAGGTTCGCGGCGGACCCCAGGTGGCTGATCTACCTTCCGCCTACCATGTCGCCCTGCGAGACCAGCACCCAACCTGGCCTGCTGGAGCATCCGGCTGAGGCGTTCGCGTACTACCGCCGCCAAGGCATTTCGACCGTGATCTGCGAAGAGAAGCACATGGGGTCGCGGGCAGTGGTAATCGTGTGCCGGGATGCGGATGCGGCTCAGAAGCGCTTCCGTGTAACCGATGGCGAGGCCGGCATCTGTTACACCCGAACCGGCCGGCGGTTCTTCGACGATTCGGCTGTAGAGGCAGAACTGCTGGCGCGGGTTCGCACGGCGCTGAGCAATGCCGGGTTCTGGGAGGAGTTTGGCAGCGACTGGTTCTGCCTTGACTGCGAACTCATGCCTTGGTCGGCGAAGGCGCAGGAACTACTGCGTGAGCAGTATGCTGCGGTAGGCGCGGCAGCGCAACTGGGACTAGCGGACGCTGTTCGGGCACTCGAGACCGGAGCGGCGCGAGACGCCAGCCTTGAGCCACTGCTCGTCGAATACCGAAACCGAGCGGAGGCGGTCAGCGCCTTTATCGATGCCTATCGCCGCTACTGCTGGCCGGTTCACAGCATCAGCGATCTGAAGCTGGCGCCTTTTCACCTGATGGCGAGCGAAGGACTCGTGCACGTCGACAAGGATCATCGCTGGCATACGGAGGCGTTGGCGCGGCTGTGCGCGACCGATGCGGAGGTGCTCCTGAGGACCGAGCACCGAACCGTAGACCTGGCTGATCCGGAGAGCGAAGTAGCGGCCACTGGGTGGTGGGACGAGATGACCGGAGGCGGCGGCGAAGGCATGGTGGTGAAGCCCTACGGCTTCGTCGTCACCGGGAAGCGCGGCCTGGTGCAGCCGGCCGTGAAGTGCCGGGGCAGAGAGTACCTGAGGATCATCTACGGGCCCGAATACACCGCGCCGCAGCACTTGGAGCGCCTGCGTGACCGCAAGGTGAGTACGAAGAGATCGCTCGCACTGCGGGAGTTCGCGCTCGGCATCGAGGCACTGGAGAGATTCGTGAAGGGCGAACCGCTGTACCATGTCCATGAGTGCGTCTTCGGCGTGCTTGCGCTGGAGAGCGAACCGGTTGACCCGCGGCTGTGACGGACCGCGGAACGAATGCCTGTCACCCCGGAGACTCTCGTGAGGGGAAGAGTGATGGCAGGCAGACCACGCCAACCGGTCACTTGCTCTGTGAGATGCGGCGGGATGGCGCTGAAAACGCACAGCGGAGCATCGCCCAGGCACGGCGGAACGACGGACTGTGATGCGTAACCGCAAACGGGTCACTGCTTGGATCGCTGGTGTACTCGGCGTGGGAGTCGCTTGGGCGGTGCTGTTTGCGCCGTTGGGAATGCCGAAGCCTCTCGCACATGTTGAAGCCAGTCTCGGCCCACCGCCCCAGTCGGGAACTCGATCGCCGAGAATATCACGATTGGGGCTGCAGGAGCGTCCTGGGAGCTAGATGAGTTTCCGGACAGCCCGGGCTCTGGGCCTAGTCCCCGCGGCCCGGTTCCGGCCAATGGTCTGCCGGTCTTCCGATGTGCCGCCGGAAATCTCTCAGCTCGCGGTCAAATGTGCGCTGCTTCAACTCGCTGGCCGTGACGCCCGTCCAAGACTCCCACCATCTATTGGCGTGCCGAACGCCCATCCAGCCGCCCATGTGATAGATGAAGAGTCCCGCCATGGCCGACACCAAGAACTTCGCTGTACCAACGAGCCAATCCGGCATCTTCCTGCCTCCCCTGGCGATGGCCGCGTCGCGATAGGCCAGGTCTGAGCCGGGATTCCCCATATCAACCGGCTTTCCCTTCCTTGTAGCGGCTGTCCCGTAACCTCCAAGACCGGTTAGGCCCCCTTTTGCGGGGTTCGTTATCGATCATGCTCACCCAGACGTGGCGGCCCATGTGGGCCGCAGGCAGCGCGCCGTTGCTGAACGGCACTGTGACTTCGCGGCCGTCGGGACTGCGATACTGAGAGACCCTGAATGGACCAGACACGCCGCCCATGCGCTGGGAATCTGAAGAGGGAGAGCAGAATCCCCCAGCGCACTCGACTCCTCTTGTAGGTTCCGAGACGACGGGGAAGGCTGGTCCGGCACTTACCTCGCTGCACAACCAGCCTGGCAAACACGGCAACCCTCGGGGACTAGACGCCGATACAGCCGACAAGCTGGGCGCTTTCATCTGCGTCCCACCTGCCCCCGCTCCTACTCACTCCTCCTCAGCTCCGGTGCCCGCCACCACGCCGCCGCCGCCGCCACCAGGCAGATCGCCCCGTCAATCGCCACCGCCCACCTCGGCCCCAGCCACTGCGCCATCACGCCTATCTGCAGGTTCCCCAGCGGTGCCATCCCCGCGAACACAAATGTCCGCAATCCCATCACCCGGCCGCGCAGCTCATCCGGCGGCTCCTTCTGCAGCATCGTGTTCGAGGTAGTGTTGAACGACATCATCCCAAACCCGATGATGAACAGGATCACCATCGCCACCAGGTAGCTCGGCGCCCTCCCCAGCAGCATCAGCGCCAGCGGAAAGATGAACGACCCCAGCACCGTGATCGCTCCCAGGCGGAGCCGGTGCCCAATCGCCGTCATCGCCGTCGCCGCTACCAGGGCCCCCAGCGCCGGTGCCGACATCAGAAACCCGTATCCTGTCGGCCCTAAGTGGAAGATCTCGCGCGCAAACATCGGCATCAGCGTGGCGTAGGGCATCGCGAACAGGCTGGCCAGTCCCGTCAGAGCCAGCAGCGCCAGGGCCACCGAATGCCCGCGCACCCATCTCACCCCACTTCCGATGTGCTCCAGCATCGAGCCCTCTGTCAGCGCCTGCGGCGGCCGCGGGCGAATCGTCGCCAGGATCACGATCAGGGGCAAGAAAGAGAGCGCATTGATCAGAAAGCACCCTCGCATTCCCGCCGCCGCCAGCAGCATCCCCGCCACCGACGGCCCGATCACCCGCCCCGAGTTGAACGCCGATGAGTTCAGCGATACCGCGTTGAAGATGTCCTCCCGCTCCACCAGGTCCAGCACCATGGACTGCCGGGTCGGCATGTCGAACGCGTTCACCACCCCCAGCATTGCTGCCAACGCCATCACGTGCCACACCTTCACGACACTGCTGTAGACCAGCAGCGCCAGCACCCCTGCCTGCAGCGCAGCCAGCGATTGGGTGATGAACACGATCCGGTGCTTGCTGAAGCGGTCCGCAATCACCCCCGCGGGAAGAGAGAACAGCAGCATCGGCAGCGACGCGCACGCCCCCACGATCCCCAAGTACAGCGCCGACTTCGTGAGATCGTACACCAGCCACCCCTGGGCCGTGATCTGCATCCAGGTGCCGATGACCGAAATCAGCATCCCGATCCAGAAGCGCCGGAAGTCGCGGTGGCGGAGCGAGCGCAGCGCCATCGGCCATTGCGTCCGTCCTGAGGCCTGCGGGAAAACAGGTCCCTCCTCCGACATGTTTCACCTCTGCCGGCCCTCCCGCCGCCGCAGGCGGGGCGCCCGCGCGCGGCTCGCCGGCCTCCACCCCGCTTTCCGCAGCCCATCCTTGTCTTCCTCCCCATGATGAATCAAGCTCTGCGTGTTAACCACTGGCGAAACCTCAGCCGGTGCCCCCAGATCGGCACTTCCGAAGCGAGCGGCATCCAAGGAGGTTGGGAAGCCGGAGTGCCTTACCGTAGGCCCCTGCGCTACTCCGGCAACCCGCACCACCAGGAAGCTCGAAACGGTGCTCATGAGAGGCAGGATAGCATCGCCTCAGCCGGGAAGGAAAGGGTGTCCCGTCGAACCGGAAACGCCCGTCTGGGTGGTTCCACCGCCGCGTCGCGAGCGCAGGAAGCCTCAGCAGGGAGGGCTGACAATGAAGGCTGAAAAGCAGCAGGTCGCTCTGGTGACGGGCGCGAGCCGCGGCATAGGGCGCGCCATCGCGGTGAGGCTGTCCAAGGACGGCGTCTTCGTCGTCGTTCACTACGCGCATGATCGAAAGGCCGCAGCTGAGACCCTCCGTCAGATCGAGGAAAGCGGCGGCCGGGGGTTCCTCGTAAAAGCTGATTTCGCTATCTTGAAAGGTGTCAGAGACCTGTTCGCAGCGATGGATGCCCAGCTCGAGAAGCGGCTCGGCACACGTGACTTCGACATTCTGGTGAACAACGCCGGCCTCTCCCCAAGGGCCACGTTCAAGGACGCGACGGAAGCTGCCTTCGACGAACTCGTCGCGGCGAACCTGAAGGCCCCGTTCTTCATCGCCCAGCAGGCGATGTCTCGGTTGCGCCAGAGTGGGAGGATCATCAACATCTCCTCCGGCACCTCGCAGATGGCCATGCCGGAGGAGCCTGTCTACGCCATGACGAAGGCCGCGCTGAACTCCTTCACGCGGTCCCTCGCCAAGGAGCTTGCGCCTCGCGGCATCACGGTGAACGCCATCGGTCCGGGGATAATCGATACCGACTTTCAGGCCGGGTGGCTTAGCGATCCGGCGGCTCGGAAGTTCGCCGCTTCCATAGCCGCCCTCGGTCGCCTCGGCGAACCCGAGGATATCGCCGATGTTGCCGCCTTCCTGACCTCCCCGGACGCCCGCTGGATTACGGGGGCCTACATAGACGCCTCCGGGGGATCGCTTTTGGGTTGAGGCGGCGGTTAGCAGTTTGTGGTCTGGCGGGAGGAACGCATGGTCCGGGAAAGGAAGGACCTGGCCGCGCATCTGTCTGCCTTGCTCACGGGCCGTAGGGTTCCAGAATTCGTCCGACGCGTCTAGCCACAGCATCGGGGTCTAGCATGACGACATCATCCCCTCCCCCACGCAGTCTTCTGCGCTCTGTTGGAGTTACCTTGTGGCATGCGGAGCAGCAGTAGTCTACGCAGCCTTGCGGTATGCTTCAGGGTGGTGGGGACACGGTGGCCGGGAGGGGGCACCCTCACAACTGCGGCGTTGGTCTGCGTCTGCGAACCAGCCAGTAGTACGGCCACGCTAAGAAGGCACACGCTACCAGTCCGACCATCCAGGTCAAACCGCGCCTCGACAACCTCACACCAACAGCGCAGATGGCCGAGCGTATCCGCCGCCGGTTACTCGCGCTGAGGTCGTAGGTAGCGCAGCCTGAGAACGTGACTGTCGGAAGTTCTCAACACCAGGCAGCCATCCGCTGTCACTGTTAGCGGCATCTCACCCAGACCCACTGCGTCAGGGTATCCTGCAATGTCACCAGCTCGGTACCGGGTCTCTGCCTGGTAGACCAACGCCAATCTGCCTGTCTGAGGACGATAGCAGCTGAGGATATACCCCCAACTGGCTGCGGGGGCGTATGGTGAGGGGCCGACTATGGACTCAGCAGCATACACTCTGTGCCGCACGTCTACACCTACCAGTACCTGGCATTCGGCAAGTCGTCCCTCGAGTTGGCTTGTTCTCCCATCCGCCAGACGCACCACCAGGCATCCACTTGCACCAGACACGGAGGCATAGACTATCCCGTCGTGTCCGCGTACCACTTGCAGGGCTCGAGTCCTGGCCGGAAGCTCAACCTGTCGCCATACCCGGTGACCCTGGGGGAGATACCAGAAGTTGTTCTTGGCTAAGTCGGGGAAAGCAATCGCCAGCACGTATGCGCCTCGGCCATCCGCGGCGATCGCCGATATACCGTAGCATTTCGGCAGCCGCGCTACGGTGTGAGGAGACCCTCCTTTGGTCTGCAAGCGCTCGAGGTATAACCCCTTGTTGCTGACGCCGGCTGCCAGCAATGCCCCTGACCCGGTTTCCGTGATAGAGATGGGGCTGAAGGACTTCCCGGTTGCCACTGCGGTTACCCTGTTCCTCGCGTCAATGCGGAGGATGCGGTTGTTCCCGGTGTCTGCTAAGTACAATGCACCGGAGCGGTCCACAAGCATGTCTGACGGCCCCATCCATCCACCTTCTGCCAGGTCTGGGTCAATTGCCACCTGCGCGGGGCCATGTCCCGCGGCAAGCCTCACCTCTCTGCTGACAGACAATACCGGCATCCGGCCGCCATGAGCATCACAGCACGTCACCATCGAGATCAGCAGGACGCCCAGCGCTACCGCGGTGTGATGCATCGTACCGGTCTCCTCATCGGGTCCTTGGCCATGACCGCTGGCGCCTGGCCTGTCTCCCCCGTCACTGCTCGGCCATGCTCTGCCACCGGGGCCTGCGCTTGAGGACGTAATACGGCCAGGCCACCGGCCAACACACCACCATTCCCACCAGCCAGCCAGCCCACGCCGAGTCGCTCTCCCTTTGAACTACCGCACAGTCAATCACCATCCATAGCCAGAAAACATCGGCAGGGAGCGAGGCTGCCGCCAGCGCCAGCATTAGCTGGGGCACCCTGCCAGCTTCGTTTACGGACACTGTGGCCAGAAGATGGGTGAATACCAGCAGTCCCGAGCCGGCGCCGAGCGCCAGGATGTCCCCCACCCATCGGCTGGGGAAGCTCCGTTGCCGGCTAATAACCACCATCATCGCCGCCCCGGGTCCTTCCTACCCTGGTTGGCCCACCACGCCGCCCCAGGTCGCAAGGTAGTAGGGAATAACGGTGCCCGCTACCAGGGCAAAGATCACCACCATGCCTGCCCCGATTGCCACCAGCCAAACCGCACGGCCTCTTCTCCACGCCACCCAGCCCAGCGACAGCTCGAGCGCGACCAGGACAGAGAACCCGACCGCGCGGTGCAGAGGTCTCATGGCCACAATAACCGGCACAGCTCCCTGCGGCTGTAGGGTGAGGTCGCGCGAGAGCTCCTCCGCTCGCGGCATCACCATCAATAGCAGCGCCCCCAGGCCGAACGTGCCCAGACACATCCAGAATACCCCTATGCCCCAGAGCACGGGGTTCCGGACAGCCGCAAACCGGTTTCCGAAGCGCACTTGACCTGGCCCCTTCCTCAGCGATCTTCTCAAACCGGCTACTCTGGTTTCAGGCCGGACGGCACCAGGCTCGACCCCTAATCATGCGCCTGCGGACCTCCGGCAACGTCAGATCTGAAACCCTGCGCCTCCGCCACCGCCAGCCGGTTCCCCGCTGCATCGTAGGAATAGGTGAAGATCGAGAGCACCGACCGGTCCGATCGAGGTTGCGCACCGCCACCAGCCGCCCTCCTCCGCTAGCCGTTGCCGCTCGAAGACGCGCAGCGCGCCCTGGCGAGGGAAGAGCCGCTCGACCAGGCGCCGGAACTCCAGGAGAATAAGCGCGCCCGGCAATAACCCGCCGTATCGGCGGCCCCATCCCGACACCGTGGCGACCCCGCTGCCAGGCGAGGCATCCCGCTCAGGGGGCGCGGTCGCACCATGCTCCCTGGCCCAAGGTAGGGGACGCGGGCAGCACGCTTGCGCGTCGCCATGACGGAAAGCTGATGGCAACCAACCCTATCCGCACGGAATCGGTTTCTGGCACGTATTCGCGTTCGGAGGCAAGGAGGTACTTACCGGAGCGCGACCAGTCCAGCTCATGCAGAGAGGGTATGCCACCGACTCCTTCCACCAGCTTGCCGGTTGCGGTGTGCAGCACCGCAAGCTGGTGGTCCCCTCCTGGTCCTTCGCGCCCGTAAAGCAGATGACGGCTGTCCGGGGACCACACTATCCGCATCCCCTCGTACCTCCGATCCAGGACGCGATGACCCTTGCTGTCGGCCTGTACGGTATGCAGTTCCAGCGTGTCCTCGGGTGCCCGGAATACCGAGAAAGCGAGCGTTCTACCATCAGGGGACCAGGTCATGCCCAGGATCGCTTGGAAGCGGCGCGGTAACTTGGTGGGCAGCGGCACGGGTAGCAGGGACCTCTGGCGATCGCCCTCTGCACTCCAGAGTGTTATCCCATCGAGATCACCAGTGGCGATGCTCTGCCCGAGGGGAGACCAAGCAATCGCCCGGAGACTGGTACCGGTTATCCCCCTGGCGAACTGGCGTTCGATCCTCCTTTTCGCCACGTTCACCAGCGCCACGCTGGCGTGTCCGGCGTCGTCCATATTCTCGGTCACGCAAGCGAGCATTCTGCTCGAAGGCGCCCAGGATAGCCCCGGCCCGTACGCCTTGAACCGGCGGCCAGCCGGTGGCTTGACGACATGTACCGTCCTCGCACGCACGGACACCAGGTACAGGCACTCACCCAACCGTGCCGGGAAGACAACCGTCTGCCCGTCCGGCGAAACAAGCGGCGCCATCTCACGTTCGCACTCAAGGTAAGGTGTCAGCCGCGCTCGGCGGCCGTTGCTGCCCAACAGCATCAGGGCACACGCAGCGCTCCGCCGGGCGTCCTTGGCAGCCCAGTAAACAAGCGGCACAGGGGGAGGGGTAGGTCGCGAAAGCAGAGACTGGCAACCGGTCGCGGCCAAGAGGCCTACCACCAGCATCGCGTGGCCCCCCCACCGTAGCCAATCCTTGCACATTCCCAGGCGGGTCGTCCTCCGCGCGGGCCTTTCTGGGCCAGGATTCACCATACGCCCCTCGTCACGGGATTACAGTTCAGGAAGCAATGGCTCCAACCCTGGGAGCCTTGACCGTTCTTGCTGCAGTGGCGATTACAGCAAGACTCACATATCTCCGGCTTGGTCCGCAGTTCGTCAAAACACAGAGGTTGGCAACCGTGCCAGCTCATCATATACCCAGGTGGTGCGCTCGGCAAGGGGATTGACCAGCCAGGAGAGCAGGTTGCGCCCGTCATACGAGTAGGTGCTCACCCCACCGTCCGGGTCCACCAGGCTGGCCCGGTTCCCGGCCGCATCAGCAACGGGGTACCCCTCATCCCTGCGTGAGCGCACTCCTGCCTGCTCCCCATGCAGATGCCGTCAATCGCTGGCCCGGAATCCCACCCCCACCACGTGTCCGCGCGAGTAGTACACGGTGACTACACCGATGTGCGGGATGCCGTAATGTGGCTTCTTCATGAAATACTGCACCGCATCGGCGTCAACAGGGTGCGGCTCCCGGCGGATAGCTGGAGGCGCACCTTCGTCGACCGGAGCGCCGAGGACCGCCGCCACGTCTGCCTCCAGGCGCACGGTGCTGCCATAGGGGATGGTGCCGGTAGGCGGCCGCTCGGATCCCAAGAGCGGTATACCAACGGTGTACCGGGGGTGTACCGCAGGGGCGGGTTTCTCGGGAGCTCTGCTCCTTCTCGGTTCAGTCCAGGTCGGGCAGGGAACGCGGCCAGCGGTAGATCGGTCCTAACCGCTTCTGAAACCTGCTTCTGAGCTCGCGGTATGCAGATTGGAGGCTGCTGTTCTGCCGGCTGTCATATGACCCAAGTGTGACCAGCCTACTTTTCGTGTGATAGTGCCCATCCGCGATTGGCGAGTAGATAGTGCCGCGCCACTTACTCAGTCCCTTCTCTTCCGGCGCGCACACCAGGAAAGCAAGCGGCACTGCACCAGCTCCCTGCAGCGGCGCGCACGAGCCGTCGGTGAAACCGGTCTGCAGGAGACACTCCAGCGACCGATGATCCTTGCCATAGCGATACAGCCTGAGATGATACCTGGTGACGCTGCCGCCATACGGGCTGCCGATTACGCTGAAAAGGGCGCCTCGATCCTTGGTGCGCAGCAATGACAGCGCCTTGCAGAAGTTGTCCGGCGGCAACGCTTGGCTCCAGCGCAGGCGAGCCTGGTGGTCTCGCACACTCACCAGAAATAGGCGGACATAGGGTGGGGTATGGGTCGCGGGGGGCGCCGGATACGGTTCGCTGCATACAGTGTACAGAGAACCACGCGGCGTCGAGTCACCCCCGATCGTAAGCCATTCCGGGAAGTGTCGATAGGCGGCGGGCAGCGCGCGGGCGATTGAGCGTCGCAACCGCATGTCGCTTCGGGTCAGTGAACACTGAGGTTGCTTCGCCGCCTGCAGAGTTGCACCGCCGACGAGAACCAAGGCGGTCAGAGATGCGAGCAGGTAGGTGCCTCTCATCTCAAGCTCCGGTTAGGGGCAGGGGCCCCAGGGCCCCTGCCTCTTCCGCCGAGTCGATCTGGTAGGACTCGAGCTTGCCCTCCCGGCGCAGTTCCTCCAGCAGCGCTCTCCCCCGCGCATCGCCCAATCGTGCCAGTGCCAGCGCGGCCTCGTATCGCACGATCACATCAACGTCATCCTTCAGGGAGAACAGACGGTCAGCATACGCGCCAGCGTCACGGCGCCCCAGTACCGCGGCGGCCATGGCACGGACGTCGGCGTCCGGATCCTCCAGCCGAGCAACCAACGCAGCAGTGATGTCCGCACCCGGCGCGCTTTCCAGCTCAAGCACGCTTCTGACCCTTACCTCCGCATCCCTGTCCCCCAGTGCCGCCACCAGCGTCGAAACTGCTTCAGGTCCCTCGATTGCCGACAGTGCTGTGACACAGGCCGCCCTGACTTCCGGCTCCTCGCCCTCGTCTGCCCACAGCTCCGTGATCACGGGTATCATGGATTCATCGCCAATCCTGCCAAGCGACTTGAGAGCGGCGGCTCGTACCCACGTACTGCTATCGGCAAGCATCTCTGCCAGCGGCTGCACGGCCCTCGGGTCATAAGTATCCCCCAGCTTCATCGCCCCCCGGTCTCTAACCGTAGGGTCGTCAGCAGCCAGCCACCACACCCAGAATCCCAGCCGTTCATCGGGCGAGACAGGCACATGCAGCTTATACAGCGCCCTCTTGGCGGAGTCTCGGACTTCTTCATCTTCGTCCCCCACGGCCCGGACCAGCCCCTCGGTGGCCCCTGGGTCGCCGATGACGCCTAGCGCCTCTGCCGCGTCGGACCGTATGTACGGCGCGTCGTCCGCCAGGGCATCCTGCAAGCTTGGCAACGCACGCGGGTCCCCCGTATCGCCCAGCGCGCCGATCAATCCCCTGCGCACGAACCAATCTCGTTCCCGGCTGAGTGCCTCCGTCAGCACTTCAACTGCCTTTGAGGCGCATGATCGGGTAGAGACACCGGCAGCGACAAACCGAACGTCCCGGCTCTGGTCACCCACGAGAATCGACGCCACACGCTGGCAGATGGTGGGATCAGGGCTTTGGACGAGCTTGGACAGAGCGTGCAGAACTTGCTCTCTTACCTCGGGATCGGTGTCGTCAAGCGCGCTTAGCAAGGAGGCAACAGAGGAGGCGTCTTTCAGCCGCTGCAGCGACTCGGCCGCCTGTCTCCTCACCTCTGCCTCCGGATCGTGTTGCAGCATGTCTACCAAGCCCTCGGTGCTCTCGGGAGCCTCTTGCAGCCCCAGCGCAATGGCCACACTCTGCCGCACCCGGGGCTCTGGATCGTGCCGCAGGGCCGCAACGAGGCCAATGTGCGCTGGGCCACCCAGCGCGGCGACCGACCGAGCTGCCAAAGCCCGGCGGGAAGCAGATTCGTCAGCTAAGCCAGCGATCGCCTGGCGCAATAGCTCGTCCTTCGTCGCCATGCTGCTCCTCCTCGGTGCTGAAGGTTATCTGTGCTACCAACACCAGGCATGCTGGTGCACTTGACGCGCCGTCTCTGACGCGGTGCCCGGAGTCTCTAGAGCTTCCAGGTAGTCGGCCCGCAGAATGTCTCGACGATCCGCGTGCAGTACGTATACACCTGCATGTTCAAGCCGCCGCCGCTTGCGAGTGACGGTTACCGATAGCCCCGGCCAGTCACCGGCCTTCAGGGCTTCCCCCAGCCCCGTAGATATACTGGTGCAAGGAGACCTCGGTGGAGGTCACCTGCGCCCCGAG
>Ga0315294_10000182_pt1 | contig 67469 bp, 51 predicted proteins | sample YL17G13_40_MG_FD_203626 | JGI IMG/M metagenome (GOLD analysis project Ga0315294, IMG submission 203626) | Sediment microbial communities from Yellowstone Lake, YNP, Wyoming, USA - YL17G13_40 | ecosystem: Environmental > Aquatic > Freshwater > Lake > Sediment | place: USA: Wyoming | collected... | reverse complement strand
TCCGCGCCACCACACCCAAGTCCACGTCCACTTTCCACCGGTTGCTTTCCTCGGCCGTGGCCTCTGGCAAAGTGAAGCGATAGAGGCTCAGGCGTTCGTAGCGCAAAGGATTCTCCTGGCCGTGGAAGAGCGTCAGGCCGCAGACCACCAGCGGGTCGTCACTCGCGGCTTCCAGACGCAATGCTTTGAGCGCTCGTGCGGGCGCAGGGTTGCGCAGCGCCGAAACCCAGAGCAGGGCGGGTGGCCGGCCGTCGGGTTCGGTCGGCTCCGCGTTGTCGACGGCCATCGTTTGCAGATCCCCCCACTGCGTGCCGTCGCGCAACGGATCGGTGAGCTTTCGCGGGGCGTCCTTGAGGTGGGGTTCAGCGGCGTAACAGGAATGACCCCAGAAGATCGCAGGCGAGTTGACCTCGAATCTTCGCCGCACGGGCAATTTCTGCTCCCCGCCGTCCTCGTACAGCAGCACAACGTTCCCGAGAAGCTGGCCGACTCTCTCGATGACATCCTCGGCGGGCGGCGGGGTCTCGTTGGCGTCCCAGTCGCAGAAGGCCAACAGGCACACGAAGCGCGCGCGTTCGGAGAGGGGAATGGTTAAGGTCGGCGTCGCCCACGGACTTGGGCGCGTGCTGAGCGCCACCCAGGATTTCTTCTCAACTCCTGCCGGTCCCAGCAGGAAAGGCATTCCGTGGAAGCTCTGTTTGCCGGCCCGGGTGCGGATCAGGCCATCGCGTGCGGCGTCGCCGCTCAGTCCCCTGGCGCGCTCGCGCGGGCCGAAGTCAGTGGCCGAGCAGTTGAAAAACCGAGTCAAATCAATCGGCGTGGACTTCGGCGTACCGGTGGCGACGCGCGCCTGGGGCGCGCCACCACTCCCGGCAGCGGCTCCCTTCATCACCAGCGTCAGCGTGGGGACGCCTGCGCCGACCGTCTGCAAGAATGTTCTTCGTGAGAGGTCTTTCCCGGATTCGTCAGTGTCCATGACTGTAGAACCTCCCTGCACAGATGTGGGCGCGGTTAGCGCGCCTTGATTTCAGTCCAGTACCGGTCGTAGAGCGCGACGATGGGGCCGATGTCGCGCATGAACTCGCAACGAGTGAGGGAAACCGGAGGCGGGAAGATTGCCGGCTCGGCAAGAATCCAGGGCTCCACGTGCGCCGCGGCGTAGCGGTTCGGAGAATTGAAGCCGGAGTCGTTGATGAAGGCGCCCGCCACTTCCGGCCGCTGCGCATAGTTGATGAATTCGTGGGCCAGAGCCTTGTGCGGCGCGTGGCGCGGGAGGCAGGCCGAATCCACGGAAATCGTGCAGCCCTCCTTGGGGATGACGTAGCGGATGCGGGGCTCGTCGCGCATGGCGAAGGTCAGGTTGCCGTTGTAGGCCTGGGCGATCCAGGCGTCGGCTGCCACCAGATCCTGCTCGAAGTTCGAGCTGTTGTAACCCTTCACCAGCGGCTTCTGAGCCAGCAGCAGGTCGCGCGCCTGGCGGATTTCTTCCGGGTTGGTCGAATTCAACGAATAGCCCAGCTTCTTCAACGCCATGCCAAAAACCTCGCGCATATCATCAAGCAACAGGATGTGTCCGGCAAAGCGCGGGTCGAACATCACGGCCCAACTGTCGACGTTCCCTTTCACGAGGTCGCTTCGGTAGGCCAGCCCCGTTGTACCCCAGGCGTAGGGCACGGAATATTCATTGCGCGGGTCGCAGGAAAGCCCCAGGAAGCGGGGGTCCACATTGGCCCAGGCCGCGGGCAGACGCGACTTGTCGAGTTTGGCGAGCAGCCCCTGCTGGATGAGAATTTCCACCATGTAGTCGGTGGGCATGACCAGGTCGTAATCAACGTTCCCCCCCTGGAGCTTGGCCAGCAAGGCTTCGTTTGAATCGTAGAGGTCATAATTGACCCGGCAATGGAACTCGCGTTCGAAGCCGCGCACAACGCGCGGAGAGATGTAGGTGGTCCAGGTATAAATGTTCAATTGTGGGACGTTTCGTTCCGTTGGCCAGGTCCGCGCCACCAGCGGCACCGCCATGAGGAGGAACACTCCCACCACGCCCGCCAACGCCGTCCGCACTTGCAGGGCGCCGCGTTCCAGACGCTGGGCGATGTAGACCAGCGGCACAGTGGCCAACAAGATCGCGGTGGAGACGGCATTGATCTCCGGCGTGATGCCGCGCTTGAGCATGGAGTAGATCTGCAGCGGCAGGGTGGTGGAGCCCACGCCCGACACGAACGATGTAATGAGGTAATCGTCGAACGAGGTGGTGAAGACCAGCAGGGCGGCGGAAAGGATGCCCGGGGCGGCCAGGGGCAGCGTGACCCGCCGGAACGTGGTCCACTCGTTTGCCCCCAGGTCCAGGGCGGCCTCTTCCAGCGAGCGGTCCATGCCGGCCAGGCGCACTCCGACCACGATGATCACGTAGGAAATACAGAAGGTGATGTGCGCCATGATGATGGTGGTGAGACTCAATTCCAGGTGAAGCATGCTGAAGAAGACCACCATGGCCACCGCAATCACGATCTCCGGGATCACCAGGGGCAAGTAAACCAGCCCATCGAGCCAGGCGCGGCCGCGCCCATGGGCACGGGCCGAGACCAGCGCGGCCATCGTCCCCACGCCCACGCAGACGAGGGTGACTGCCACCGCGACGGCGAGGCTGTTGAGCAGACTCCCGAAGATCAGGTCGTTGCGCCACAGGGCTGCGTACCACTCGACCGTAAAACCCAGCCAGCGGGCGGAGAGGCGAGAACGGTTGAAGGAAAAAGCCACCAGGACAACGATGGGGGCGTAGAGAAACAGATAAACGAGCGAGGTTGCTACCCCCAGGCCCGAACCGCGCCGCTTCGCTCTCGTCATCAGAGTATCTCCCGCGTGACGCGCTGGGCGCTGCGCAGAGTCCCAAGCAGTAGCGCCAGAACCGCAAAAGTAAGCAGGAAGGCCACCGCCGAGCCGAAGGGCTGATCGCGCACCAGGGCGAACTGATTCTGGATGAGGTTGCCCACCATCATCGTGCGCGCTCCTCCCAGCAGGTCAGGCGTCACGAACGCGCCGATGGAGGGGATAAAGACCAGAACGGCTCCCGCCACCAATCCCGGCGTTGAAAGCGGCAGGGTCACCTTAAGAAAAGTGGCCAGCCGGCTCGCGCCCAGGTCCTGAGCGGCCTCGAGCAGCGCCGGGTCGATTTTTTGCAGCACCGCGTAAAGCGGCAGGATCATGAAAGGCAGTTCACCGTAAATCAGCCCGATGAATACGGCCAGGGGCGTGTAGAGAAGGCGCAGCGGCTCCTGAGTCAGGTGAAGACCCAGCAGCACGTTGTTGATGACGCCCTCGGTGCGGAGAATCACCATCCACGCATAGGTGCGGATCAGGAAACTCGTCCAGAAGGGAATCACCACCAGCAACAAGAGCGCGGACTTCCAGCGCGCCGAGACCCGCAATGCAATCGTGTAAGCCACCGGGTACCCGAGCACGGCGCAGAGGAGCGTGCTGAGCAGCGCCATCCACACGGAGCGCCAGTAGATCTCGAGGTAGAGGGGCTGGAAGGCGCGCGCATAGTTGCGCAGCCCTAGGATCCACGCGATCGTGCCGTAAGGCGAACGCTCGGCAAAGCTGACGGCCAGCAGGTAAAAGATGGGGACCAGGAAGAACCCGATGAGCCAGATCAAGCTGCCGGCCAGGAGCGATGCGGTGCGCAGCCTCGGCCGGTGACGGAAGAAGTGAAGGACTTGCTCCATCCAGGTGCTTGGTCCCGTGCGAGATGCGGCACGCGAGCCTTCACGGCGAAAAGAGCTGTGCCGCTTTTTCGCGCCGAGAATAGCGGAAGGCATCCGAGAATGTCAAACGTTCGGGGGACACCATTTAACAGGCGGGTGTATTCTAATAAGTGCGGCAGCAGATTGGATAAGACGTATGAAACGTGCGCGGCCATGTTTCCTGGCTCTGATTGTTTTTCTGCTGGCAGGTTCACTTCTCTGGGCGCAGAACGAACCGCAGAGCGCCGATGATTCTTTCCAGCAGGGCAATGAATTTTCGCGCCGCGCCCTGTGGCAGGAAGCCACTACCGCCTACCGCAGAGCCCTGGGGCTCCGGCCCGTCTTTCCCGAGGCCCATTACAACCTCGCCAATGCTTACGCGGCGCTCGAGAGGCGGGACGAGGCCATTCGAGAATATCGAGAAGTCTTGCGTCAGAAGGCGGATTTCCCCGGTGTGCATCTGAATATCGGCGCCATCTATGAGTCACAGGGCAAGCTGGACCAGGCGATAGAGGAGTATCGCGCCGAGCTTCGCCTCCATCCCGCGAGCGTCGATGCGCACGCCGACCTGGGCAATGCGTTGACCGCCCTGCGCGAATTTGCCGCCGCGGCCGGGGAGTACCGCCAGGCGCTCGCGCTCAGACCGCGCGACGTGGAAATCCAGGTGGAGCTTGCCGCTTCGCTGTTGCAGGCGGGGAACGTATCTGAGGCTATTGTGGAGTACGGCAAAGCCGTGTCAATCGGGCCCGAAAATCCATATGCTCATGCAGGTCTGGCCACGGCTCTGACGCAGGCGGGCAAGGCCGGCGAGGGCGTCGAGGAGTTTCGCGCGGCAGTGCGTCTGCGTCCCAACGATCCCGAACTCCACTTCAACTTGGCCAACACTTTGCGGGCCACGGAAGATCTGATTCATGCCATCCAGGAATACCGCCGCGCCGTGGAGCTGCGACCCGACCAGATCGACTACCGATTCCAGTTGGCCCTGGTGCTGCGGCAGGCAGGGGATTATGGCGGGGCCATCCAGGAGTTGCGGCGCGTGATCCGTCAGCGCCCGGACTATGCCGGGGCGCAGGCGGAGCTGGCCGCAGCTTACCTTTCTACGGGCAACCATCCTGCGGCGAGCGCCGCGTACCGCGAGGCCCTGCGGTTGAAACCCGAAGATCCCGCGCTCCACGAGGCGCTGGGGCTGGTGCTGAGGAAAACCGGAGACCTGCTGGGAGCGCTGCCGGAACTGAGAAAGGCGGCCGAGCTCTCCCCCAACAACGCGGACTACCACCGCAACCTGGCGGAGGCGTATCAGGCGGCGGGTGACGTGGCGGGCTTTGTTCAGGAGTATCGGGAGGAAGTGCGGCTGCGTCCGGACGACGCCGACGCGCACCTGCATCTGGCCAACGCCTACCAGGCCAGCGGAGATCTGGAAAAAGCCGTGGGGGAGTATCGCGTGGCGGTGCGCCTGAGGCCCCGGAGTCCCGAACTGCATTATCACCTGGCGCGAGCGTTGAAGGCTTCGGGCGAGGTGCGCGAGGCCCAAGCTGAATTGGAACGTGCGGTCGAGTTACGGCCTGACTACCCGGAGGCGCTCGTGGCGCTCGGAGAAGTCTTGGCTGAACGGAAGAATTACGCGCTGGCCGTACCCACGTACCGTGACGCGCTGCGCTTGCGGCCCGATGACGCTGCTCTGCACATTCGTCTGGCAGCGGCCTTGCGCGAAAACGGTGACTTGGATGGCGCTCTGGCAGAATGCCGCGAGGCGGTGCGGCTGGCCCCGGATAACCCTGAATACCAACGCGAGCTCGGAAACACGCTGCATCGGCGCGGGGATTTGAAGGGGGCGGCGGAAGCCTATCAGGCCAGCCTGGCGCGCGGCACCGACGATTGGCAGACGCAAGCCAACCTGGGGCTCACCTTGATGCAGGCCGGCGACTGGCAGGGCGCGGTCGCGGCGTATCGGGAGGTCCTGCAGAGGCGGCCGGACTTGCCCGAAGCCCACACCAATTTGGCTAACGCGTTGAACCAACTGGGCGACTTCGAGGGCGCGGCGGCGGAGGCGCAAGCCGCCCTGCGCCTGGCTCCCAACCTGGCCGAGGCGCATTTCCATCTGGGGGTGGCGCGGCTGCGGCAGGGCAAGGCGGATGAGGCCGTGAACGAGTTACGCGAAGCGTTGCGCGCCAAGACCGACTTCGTCGAAGCGCGCCTGAGCCTGGCCAACGCGCTGCGGCAAAAAGGGGAACTCGACGAAGCCATTGTCAACTACCGGGAGTACCTGCGGCTGCGGCCGCAGGAGGCGAGCGTACACCTCAGCCTGGGGAATGCGCTCAAAGGCAAGAATGATTTGCAGGCTGCCATTCGGGAATACGAAGAAGCGATTCGCCTGCGCCCCAACTTGGCGAGCGCGCATTACAATCTGGCAGTCACGCTGGAAGAGGCAGGACAGACCCAGCGGGCGCGCCAGGAGTATCAGACCTATCTTCAGCTCTCGCCCGACGCCCCTGACGCCGCCGAGGTGCGCAAGCACCTGAAAGAAATCGGCGTGTCCACTCAATGAAATCGCGGCCAGCGATCACCTCAGAGAGGCGGTCTCTATCTGGAGGTTTCGCCAAGCCTTCCCCCGGCCCAGCGAATGGCGTTTCTCACGAGGGCTTGATAGGCCGGGTGCAGATGGGCCATCTGGTCGTGGCCAAGCTGGATATAGACGACCCGCGATTTCGCATAAGGGCTGATCCAGGCTACCGGGCCGTCGCTCGTGGGATTGTCGGTCTTCAAGAGCACGGTGACGCGGGGTGAAATCCACATACCCTTGTAGGTTTCGTCCCAGAGGTGCATCTGCCCCACGCCGGAGAGTATCGGGTGGTTCGCTGCGGGTTCGACGAACAGCTCCTGGTCGTGAAGATAGGTTGACGCCGGCCTGTCGCCTTCGGGCTTTTCAAGGTATTTGCCTCCCACCACTTCTCGCGACCACCAATCCCAGGAGGGATAGTCGGCGATGGCGTGATGCAGCACGACCACGCCTTTGCCGCTCTCCAGGAAATCCACCAGGTTCTTTCTTTCGGCTTCGCTGATTTCCCGCGACATGTCATAAAGGACCAACACGTCGTAATCCTTTCGGATATCTGCGCGGAAAGCCTCGTGGTTGGTTGCCGCATGCTGCCACTGGAAATCCTCGACGCCTTGGAAGAGCGTGTAAAAAGACGTGGAGTAGTCATGCCCGCCCGTCACGACCAGCAGGCGTAAGGGCGCCTCCGTAGCGGGCTGGGATGCGACGTCGGGCGGCAGCGTGACCTTGCCGGTTGCGGCCCACTCCACGCCGCGCACGAAAGTATTCTTGAACCCACTTTCCTGCATGGCGGCGAGATCATGCCCCAGGGCGGTGTAGAACACGCGCCCGTTCCCGTAGCTAACGGTCCAGAGGATGGGCTCATCCTTTCCTGTTCCTCCGAGCTTCGGATCGTCAAAGCCGGTGGCCAAGACGTGCGCCTCCGGCTGCATCCGGTGACTGTGATAAAGCTCATCTGTGGCCGGGAAGCTTTCTTCCATTCCCTGAGCGATCGGATGTTGAGGATCGATGATCTTGACCTGGAACGAGTGGTACGGCGCATGCCCCGTCTTCGGCGGCCCCTCGGTCCAATAACCGCCAAGCATCTTCAGATACTCAGGCCAGGGGGGTTGCTTGATTCCGGTTCCCTTGTGGCCATCGCCTAACACTTCCAGCCCGGTAAAAGCGTAGCTAGCTCCATGGACGGCCACGAGCCCCTTACCGGAGCGTACGAAATCCTCGACGGCTTTCTCCGTCGCTTCGCCCCAGCGCGGCCCGGTGTAGTCGAGCACCAGCACGTCGTAAGCAGCCAGCGTTCTGGCTGTCGTACCCGCAGGCTCTTCCTCGACGCGCACGTCAAACCGGCCACTGCGCAGGAGAAGCTGCTTGAGAAATGGCGTGGTCGAGCGCCAGTCATGATTGTTGCGGCCGGAAAAAATCAGCACGCGAATCTTCCCGGGCTGGAAAAAAGGAGTCATCTCCTGCGCGCGGGCCAGCGACCCACCAAGAAACGCGACGGCCAGGAGACCAACAACCCGGCAGGTAATTCGCTGATGTTTGACCATTGCTTTCTTCTCCTCACGAGGCCAAGAGCGCGTTCAGATGGGCCAGGCTGCGGGCCGCTTGGGCCGGAGTGCCGCACTCCACCGACAGCACACCGTCGTATCCCCCCTGGCGCAGAATCGCGATTACCTTGGCCCAATCGATAACGCCGTCGCCGCAGGCGCAACCCACCGCCGTGCCGGTTACCTTTCCCTTCTCAGCCTCCGCCTGCTTGATGGCGATGTCTTTCGCGTGCACGTGCACCAGCAAATGCTGAACAGCCTTGAGCCCCGCGTACGGATCCTCTCCGGCCAGATAGGCGTTGCCCGTGTCGTAGTTCACCCGCAGGCGCGGCGACTTCACCAACGTGGCGATGCGGAGCAAGCCTTCCGTGGTGCGGGAAATGCTCTGGTGGGGTTCGATGCCGACGTACACTCCGTAACGCTCTGCTGTTTGCAGGACGGTGGTGAGCGTGTACTTCATTACATGGAAAGCATCTTCCAGGCTCACCCAGGGCGGCCGAATTCCTTCATCGGTATTCACCACGGGCGCGCCAATCGCAGCCGCAAAGCGGATGGCCTTTTGCAGGTAGGGGACGCTGATTTCCGGCCGCATCAGAGGGCAATGAGAGCTGAGGCCCGATGGCTTGACTCCATGCCGGTCAAGCACGTCCTTCATTTCGAAGGGATCGTCGTCCAGGGAAAAGGAGTGGAAGTAGCCGGCTTCGCTAAGCAGTTCGCGGCCGTTATGCACCATGGGCTCGACGTAGCGAAAGCCCATCTGCGCGGCGCGTTCCACCCCTACGGCAAAGGATTTGTCTTCGCACCGGATAAACTCCATATTGACGCCGATCTCGATGCTCATGCATCCCACTCCTTTTGCCAGGTCACCCGGCGTTTTTCCTTATAGGCAATATTGCCGATGTGGCAGGCCATGGCTCCGTAGTGGCCATCCACCACGTTGGCGTTCGGTTCTTTGCGGCTGCGCATGCACTCCAGCCAGTTGGCCATGTGGAAATCCTCCGTGCTCCCGGAGCTGATCTCACCGACCTGGGCATTCTCCTGAGAGGGCAGGAACTTGTATCCGTAGCGGAAAATCGAGAGTCTGCCGCCCGAGCCCATGAAGACGATGTCCGCCGCTCCTGCCGGAATCATGTCGGTGAGAGTCGCTTCGAAGGTCACATTGAGCTTTTCCGGGTACTCGAGGGCAAGGTTAATGTTGTCCGGCGTGTCGCGGCCGTCGTCGTAGCGATAGATGCCGCCCGTGGCCACCGCCGCCGCTGGCCGGTTGATGCCCAAGAACCAGTACACCACATCCACCATATGCACGAAGAGGCCGCCGGTTTGCCCTCCCGTGGAAAAATCCCAGTAGGCAAAACGATTGAAGTACCGTTTCGCATCCCAGGGGATCTTGGGCAGCCAGCCCAGGCAGGCTTCCCAATCCAGGCCCTCGGGCTTGCGCTCGATTCCGGCCGGGACCGGCGTCAGGTAACCGCCGTTCGCATTCCAGATGGTGCGGACCATGTTCACGCGCCCCATGAGCCCGCTATCGAAAAAGCGTTTCTTCGCCTCGATGAAGTGCGGAGTGCTGCGCTGCTGCACGCCGACTTGCACAATCCGCTTCGTCTCTCGCACCGCCCGCACCACCTCCTGGCCTTGCAGGGGCAGAGAAGTCATGGGCTTCTCCACGAAAACGTCTTTGCCCGCGCGGCAGGCGTCCACAGTCACCTGGGCGTGCATGTGATCGAAGGTGCCGACAATCACGCCGTCAATGTCCTTTCGCTCCAGCAGGCGACGATAATCGCCGTGCTTGGCGATCTTCGTGCCCGTCACCTGCTCGGCTTGGTCGCGGCGCAAATCCCATATGTCGGCGGCGGCTACCCAGTCTATGTTCCCAACCTCGTTGGCGCTCTTCATCAAGTACTGACCTCGCTGTCCTGAACCCACAATCCCCAGACGAATACGGTCATTCGCCCCCGCTACCCGCAGGGCCGCGGCGGCCGTCACTGCTCCCGCCATGAAACTCCTTCTTGAAACCTTGCTCGTCATATGAGTCCCTCCTGATTTCCGTTTGGGCGTAAGGGGTCGTCCCTCTTGCGGAGTTCTTCATCCCCGGATTCGCCCGAGCGCGGCAGACGGCGCGCCGCCAAGGCGCAAGAGAGCGGTTACCGACCCAGGATCACCTTGGCGATGGTTTGCAGTTGCATGAAGGACGTGCCTTCGTAAATCGCTCCAATCTTCGCGTCGCGCAGATACTTCTCGACGGGATAGTCTTTGGTGAATCCGTAGCCGCCATAGATGTCCACAGCTTCCGAGGCCACGCGCTCCGCCACCTGCGAGCAGAAGTACTTGGCCATGGCGCCTTCTTTGACAAACGGCTTGCCGGCATCCTTCAAGCGCGCCGCGTTGTAGGTCATCAGGCGCGCTGCCTCGGTCTCGGTGGCCAAGCGGGCTAGCTGAAATTGGATGGCCTGGAAATCTGCAATGGGCTTGCCGAACTGGCGGCGTTCTTGGGCGTAACGCAAGGAGTGTTCGAGCGCCCCGCGGGAGAGTCCCACCATCTGTGCCGCGATGCCGACGCGGCCCTCGTTGAGTGTCTCCATCGCCACTCTGTAGCCCTTCCCGGCTTCCCCCAGCACATTGGCTTTCGTCACACGGCAGTCTTCCAGAATCAACTCGCAGGTGGACGAGGCGCGAATGCCCAGCTTGTCTTCCTTTCTGCCTACGGCGAAGCCCGGCGTCGCGCGCTCGACAACGAACGCCGTAATCCCTTTATAGCCAAGCTCTCGATTGATGGTGGCGAAGACAATGAAAAGGCCGGCTTCTGCGGCATTGGTGATCCAAAGCTTGCGGCCGTTGAGAAGGTAATCGTCGCCGTCCTCTTTGGCCCGGGTTTCCAGGGCAAACGCGTCGCTGCCCGCGTTCGGCTCGGAGAGGGCGAACGCGCCCACCGTATCCCGCGCCAGGCAAGGCAGGAACGCTTGCCGTTGTTGTTCGTTGCCCCAGCGCAGGAGCGTGTTGTTCACCAGGGTGTTTTGGACGTCCATGACCGTGGCCGCTGAGGCGTCCACGCGTGCGAATTCCTCAATCGCCAGGATCGACATGAAGAAGCTGCCGCCGCTGCCCCCGTACACCTCGGGAGTCCCGATGGCCATGAAGCCTTGCGCAAAAAACTCCTCCATCAGCTCGCGCCTGAAGGCGCCTTCGCGGTCCATCTCCTCGACGTGCGGACGGATTTCTTTCTCGGCGAACTCGCGCGCCGCGGCCTGGAACATGCTCTCTTCTTCGCTGAGCAGCGTGAGGGGCGGATGCGAACTCAAACGGCCGGCAGAATCTTCGGCCATGGTTGCTCTCCCATTCTGGGATAATTCGGGACCGACGAATCCTACAGCCGCAGCCGCGGCTTTTCAACGCGCCCGCGGGCGGGATCAGTTCTTCCGGTGGATTTCCAGGTCCACTTCTTCCCCTTCGGCGAGTGGCAGCGGATGCTGAAGCTTGAGCACGCCGCGATGATACGTGGCGCGACCGCGAAGAACCATAACCGCAGCGCGAGGAGACTCGGCGGGCGTCTTTCCGTCTTCTTTGGCGTCGAGAGCTTGGTTGACCAAGCGGTCGGCTTCCCGGTTCTCCTCGCGGCGGACGTGCTCAATCAAGAACGTCTCCAGCCGCCCGATCATCCGGCGCGCCCGCGCGTGCAGGGGCTTCAGGCCCACGCTCTTGACCTTGTAGCTTCCCTGGATCTGCCGCACCAGCAGTTCTGAATCCGAGAGCACTTTCAGGCGCAGATGGTGATGGCGGAGAGCGTAGTCAAGGGCGGCGAGTAAGCCTTCGTATTCGGCGACATTGTTGGTGGTTTCTCCCAGGCACTTGGAGAGGGCGGCCAGAGGCGCGCCATCAGCGGCTTTGGCCACCACGGCGTAGGCGGCCGGGCCCGGATTGCCGCGCGAGGCGCCGTCGATGTGCATCACGACGCCCGTGAAACGGTTTTGCGCCGACATGTGGAGATGGCCTCGTGACGGGAAAAATCCGCGCCGGCCATGCCCGGCCGCTTACTCCGGCGGGAGGCTGGCGAGTATCTTCAAGCTTAGACGACCGCGCGATCCGTGGGCTTAGGAGGCCCCCCGGCCTCCTCGCCTTCCGTGGGCGGGGGCTCCACGTAGTAAAGAATTCGGTTGCAGCTCTCGCAGGTGACCACCGCCTGGCTGGTGCGCACCTCGTTATAGGCCTGGGGCCGCAGGCGGACATTGCAGGCCGTGCAGCAGCCGTCGCGCACCTCGGCCAGCGCCACCCCGCGCCGCGCCTTGCGCACGCGTTCGTAAAGGTCCAGGACCTCCGCACTTAAGGCGCCTTCGTCCTGCTGGCGCTGCGCCAGCAAGCGTTCGCGTTCCTCCACGTCAGTCTGGCGGAGCGACTGGAGCCGCGCCACCTCCGCCGCTACGCGTGCCTTCTCGCTATCCAGCCGGGAAACTGCCTCCTTGATGAGCTTCTCCAGTTCCTCCGCCTCCAGCATCTTTTCCAGGAGCCGGTCTTCGATCTTGCGGATATTCGCTTCCTCGCCCTCGATCTCCTTCAGCATCGCCCGGTACTGCTCGTTGGTCTTCACCTGGTAGAGCTGGTCCTTATGCTTGGCGATTTTTTCCTGGATGACCTTGACGTCCATCTCGATGTCTTTCCGCTCTTTGAGGTTTACGCTGAGGCGCGCCTTGCGCTCCTCGTGGGCGCGGATGAATTCGTGGAGCTGGGATTCGAGCGTTTGAATCTCGGCAGGCAAGGCGTCGATCTGCGCGGTCAACTCCGCAATTCTCAGGTCCAACTGATGGAGCTCGATCACCGTCTTGAGATCGGAATGCACTCAATCTCCTGCCTTCGCTTCACTTCCATCATACGCATACCCAGCGAACGCAACGCGCGCTTCCTGTAAACGCGCCCGGCCTCTGCCCTCATCGTTACTGCATTCTGACACAAACACGCAGAGGCGGCAAGGAAAGGCAAACGTCTGGCTGGAGCCTCTGCGACGTGGCAGAACAGGTGAAGCTCAGGAGTGGACGGTCATGACGGCCCCCTCGGAGGCCGACGACACCAGCGCGGCGTACTTGGCGAAGACGCCGGTCTTGTAACGCCGCTCGGGCTCCTTCCAGTTGGCCAGGCGTTTCTTAAGCTCCGCCTCGGGGAGTTCGACGTCCAGGCGACGCGCGTTGATATCGAAGACCACGATGTCGCCGTCTTTGAGCGCAGCGATAGGCCCGCCGCGCGCAGCCTCGGGGGCCACGTGGCCCACCATCAGTCCCCGCGTGGCGCCGCTGAACCGGCCATCGGTAAGCAGCGCCACGGACTCGCCCAGCCCCTGGCCCACCAGTGCCGCCGTGACACCGAGCATCTCGCGCATGCCGGGCCCGCCGCGCGGGCCTTCGTAGCGGATCACAACGACGTCCCCCGCCCGGATGCTCTTACCCTGAATGGCCTGCATGGCGTCCTCTTCGCGATCGAAAACGCGCGCGGGGCCGCGGTGGTGGAGACGCTCGTGCCCGGCAACCTTCACCACGGAACCTTCCGGCGCCAGGTTTCCTTTCAGGATCACCAGTCCCCCGGATTTCTTGAGCGGGTTGGAGATTGGCCGGACAACTTCCTGGGCAGGAGTTTCCTGGGCCTTGCGCGCCTCTTCGCCGACCGTTAGACCGCTGACCGTTACCTGGCTGCCATCCAAGTACCCGCCTGCCAGGAGATTCTTCGCGATCAGGGGGATGCCTCCGGCGCGATGGACGTCCACGGCCACGTAGCGCCCTGCCGGCTTCAGGTCCGCGATGAGCGGGGTACGCGCGCTGATGGGGTCGAAATCATCGATCACCAGGGGCACCTCGGCCTCGCGCGCCAGGGCGAGCAGGTGCAGGACGGAGTTCGTGGAACCGCCCGTGGCCGCAACGCTGGCGATGGCGTTTTCAAAAGCCTTGCGGGTGAGGATGTCTTTCGGCCGCACCCCGCGCCGGAGAAGGGCCATAACCATCTCGCCCGTGCGATAGGAGACGTCGTCCTTTTGCGGGTCCATGGCCGGGACACTGTTGAAGCCCATGGGAGAAAGCCCGATGAATTCCATCACTGTGGACATGGTGTTGGCAGTGAATTGCCCCCCGCAGGCTCCCGCGCCGGGGCAGGCGGCATTTTCGAGTTGTTTCAATTCTGTGTCGGACATGAGGCCTACAGCGTTTGCGCCTATGGCTTCATAAACGTCCCCGATGGTGACGTCGCGGCCCTGGAAACGCCCTGCGGCAATGGATCCCCCGTAAAGCACAATGCCCGGGACGTTCAGCCGGATCAGGGCCATGGCTGCTCCCGGGATGGTCTTATCGCAGCCCACCAGTGCCACGATGGCGTCGAACATGTGGCCGCGGCCCACCAGTTCGATCGAGTCGGCGATGACCTCACGGCTGACGAGCGAAGCTTTCATGCCTTCCGTCCCCATCGTCACGCCGTCGGAGATGGCGATGGTGTTGAACTCCATGGGAGTGCCGCCGGCGGCGCGCACGCCTTCCTTCACCTTCGCGGCCAAGCGCCGCAGGTGGAAATTGCAGGGCATGGTCTCAATCCAGGTGTTGGCGATGCCCACGATGGGCCGGGCCAGGTCCGCGTCGGTGAATCCGATAGCCTTGAGCATCGAGCGCGCGCCGGCGCGGTCGCGCCCGTCGGTGATGATGCGACTGAGATGCTTGGGGTCGAGCGGCATGAAAGCCTCCAGATGTCGGCAAAAGATACCGGCTTCAACGAGTGCCGAAGCGCAAATGTTCGCAGATTTGGCGCCAACGGGCAAGCGCCGAGTGGAGCGAAAAGTGGGTTTCCTTGAGGATAGCGAAGATTTCGCTGGGCTCTGCGAGTCAGGCGACCGCTCGGATCGCGCGCCCTCAGGCGTCCGCTACCTTCACCAACTGCTTGCCGATGTTCTCGCCCTTGAGCATGCCGATAAACGCGCGCGGCGCGTTCTCAAGGCCTTCGATGATGTTCTCGCGATATTTGAGCTTGCCTTCCTTAAGCCATTGCGCCATCTGCCGGATGCCCTCCTCGAACCGGTCGGCGAACTGAAACACCAGGAAGCCCTCCGCTCTGGCCTGCTTTACGATAAGGGCCCACAGCCAGCGCGGGCCCATTTCCGGGCGCTCCAGGTTGTACTGGGAAATCTGGCCGCAGATGACCAGCCGCGCGCGCACGTTGAGGAGGGGGATAACGGCGTCCGTGATGGCGCCACCCACGTTGTCGAAGTAGACGTCGACCCCCTGCGGGCAAAGCGTTTTCAGCTTCGCCCGATAGTTTCTTGCTGACTTGTAGTTGAACGCGCTGTCAAACCCCAGCTCTTCGACCACATACCGCGCCTTTGCATCCGTGCCAGCGATGCCGACCACATGGCAGCCTTGGATTTTAGCGATCTGTCCGACCAGCGAACCCACAGCGCCCGCTGCCCCGGAGACCACTACGGTTTCTCCAGGTTGCGGTTTGCCGATTTCCAACAGCCCGAAATAGGCTGTCAGGCCGGGCATGCCCAGAACTCCGAGCGCGGTTGAAATCGGGGCAAGGCTCGGATCGACTTTCCTCGCACCCACGCCGTCCGACAGCGCGTATTGTTGCCAGCCGAAGTAGCCCTCGACGATCTCGCCGGCGGCGAATCGAGGGTGATGAGATTCGACCACCTGGCCGACAACTCCTCCCACCATGACCCCGCCCAACTCGACTGGCGGCGCATAGGATTTCGCCGCGTTCATCCGGCCCCGCATGTAGGGATCAACGGAAAGATAGAGAGACTGCACCAGGAACTGCCCGGGCCCGGGCGTCGTCACAGGAGCCTCGACCAGCCTGAAGTCGGACTCCTTGGGAAAGCCCACCGGTCGCACTGCCAGTGTGATTTGCTTGTTCGTTGTCATTTCCGCCTCCGCGCTCTCCTGCCTCCAGAGTTTAGCAGGGGCTGGCCGTCGTCTCACCCGGGGTCCATCAGTCCCCCGCCACCTCTCGGAGCGCAGGGGGGCAAGCTGGGACAGAAGCGTACTAGTCGGCCGTGACTCGGCCCAGGGAGTGGCTAGCTGGTAGATGAACTTGCCTTGCTCATTTCCCGCGTGGTCAACGCGCACAAAAAGAGCACACCAGCCAGTAACAAGCCGCCCCTCGGCGAGGTCGCCAAGCGCGGGGCCAAAGTGGGCGCCAGCTTCAACACGATCGCCGCCAGCAGGCTGAGCACTCCCAAGCCCCAGCAAACCTCGAACACCATCCGATAGATTCGCGCCATGGGCACATCCTCCTGTGACTACGAATGGGCTGATTATAGCAGAGCTTCCTGCCCGCCAACCGGACCCTGAGGCGCCGATGCGGCCTGAGGGGAATAGTCAGCCGTGGACTCGCTTTCGTCCAGCGGCGAGGTTATCATTGCGTCGAACGGCTGGAGTTGGACATGCTTCAACACATGGTTTCCTTCCAGACATTCGGGCTTCTCCTGACGGTGGGGTTGCTGATTCCCCAGACGCCCGAAGTCCTGAGCGTCGACTTGAAACCGCCCACGGTTGAGGCCTTCGAACGCTACGTCAAGGCCACGGAAGCGCGCATCGATAAAGAGCTGTCGCGCCCCGAAACGTTTCTGTACGTGGACGACCTTCCCCCAGCGCGCCGGGCTGAGGCGCGGGCGATGCTCCGGCGCGGGGAAGTCTTCATGGAACGGCTGAAGACGCAAGATGCCTCGGGCCGGGAAATGAAAGCACCCGACGCGCTCATCCACCACTGGATGGGGGCTGTGTTCATTCCCTGCGCCACGCTCCGGCAAACGCTGGAAGTCGCGCAGGACTATGACCGCCACCAAGATATCTACCAGCCGGAGGTTGTCCGCTCCAAGCTGGTCGCGCGCAACGGAAACGACTTCAAGATCTACTACCGGCTCCGGAAAAAGAAAGTGATCACCGTAACCCTAAACACCGACCACGACGTGCACTATAACCCGGTTGACGCCACCCGCTGCTCCAGCCGTTCTTACGCGACACGCGTGCAGCAGGTTGCCAACGCCGATAAGCCGGACGAATATCAGAAGCCTGTCGGGCGCGACAGCGGCTTCCTCTGGCGGATTGATTCCTATTGGAGGTTTGTGGAGCGGGACGGCGGCGTGTACGTGGAGTGCGAGTCTATCTCTCTCACACGTGACATCCCATGGATTGCGACCCCGATTGTGAAACCCTTCGTCACTGACATTCCCAAAGAGTCTCTGCAAATGACGATGGGCTCAACGCGCCGCGCCGTAGCAGAGCGAGTCGGCACCGCATGCGGGAAATAGTGCGCTCTCCGGGCGGGCGACGCGACTACTCCATGGCAAATTCCCCCAAGTCACACCAACCGTCGGGCTGCCGACCCTCAATGGTCCAGGCGAACCGCGGGTAGGCAGGTGCTCTAAGCTCGAGGAGTTTCCAGCAGCGAGTAGAGGACGGGCATCACCAGCAGGGTGATGAACATCGAAACGGAAAGCCCGCCAATCACCGCCAGGGCCAAGGGCTTTTGCAGTTCGGCGCCCGAGCCGAGACCCAGGGCGAGCGGCAATAGTCCAAACAGCGTGCAGAGGGTCGTCATGAGGATGGGGCGCACGCGGATCTTGCCCGCAGCCACCAGGGCTTCGCTGAGCGGCAGTCCTTTCTCGTCCCGCAGCTTGTGGACGTACTCAAACAGGATGATGCCATTCTTCACCACCAGGCCCACCATCAGGATGATTCCCATGAAGGACGAGACGTTCAGCGCCGTGCCGGTGAGCATGAGGATTCCGAAAACCCCGAGCAGGGAGAGCGGCGCTGCCGACATGATGATCAGCGACGGCCGGAAGGCGCGGAACTGGATCACCAGCACGATGAAGACCGCCGCCAAAGCCAGGCCCAGCACGTAGAGCAGATCGCGGAACGAGCTCTGCTGGGCTTCGTATTGCCCGCCGATTTCGTAGGTTGTTCCCACGGGGAACGGGGTGGTGCCCAGGACTTGCTTGACATCGCGAATGACACTCCCCAGGTCCCGGTTCTCCAGGCGCGCGGTCAGGAGCACCATCAGGCGTTGATTCTCGCGCATCAACTGGTTCTCACCCCGCACTTGCTCGACCTCGGCGAGGGCCGACAACGGCACGATCTGTTTCAGCGGCGTCACGATGGGAAACTGGCGGACGTTCGCGTAGTCAAAGCGAAAGCCGTCGGGATAACGCACGCGGATGCCGATGGTGCGATCCACCTGGCGCAACTCCGTCTCGGTCAGGCCCAGTAGGCCGGCGCTCGCCTGTTGCGAAACCTGCTCGACGGTAAGGCCCAACCGGCCGGCCTGCACCGGGTCCACGTGAATGACAATCTCCGGGTTGCCTTTCTGGATGGCTTTGTAGTCCACGATGCCGGGAATCTTCTGGATCTTCGGCCCGAGTTCTCCGGCCAGATTCTCCAGCACCTTCATGTCGCTGCCGAACAGCTTTACCTCCACGGGCTGCGGCTCGCCTTCCAAGTCCCCGATCATGTCCTGGAGAAGTTGCACGAACTCGATCTGGATGCCCGGGATGTTCTTATTGATCTGCCCGCGAAGGTCACGCATGATCTCATAAACGTCTCGGCGCCGCTGTGACCGCGACTTGAGCTTTACCAGGATGTCACCCTCGTTTTGTACGGTGGCAAAGAATCCCATTTCTGCGCCGGTGCGGCGGGAGAAGGTCGCGGTCTCAGGCATGCGCTTGATGCGCTCTTCGATCAAGCGCACCAAGCGGTCGGTTTCCGCGAGCGATGTCCCCGGCGGCGTCAGGTAATCGAGCACGTAGCCGCCTTCATCCATCTCCGGCAGGAAGCCTGTCTCCACCCGAGAGTAGAGGAAGACGCTGAGCGCCACGGAGAATGCCGTGCCTCCTACCACCACCCACCGGCGACGGAGCGCCCAGCGAACGGCTGCCTCGTATCCGCGATTGATGGGTTCGATAAAGCGGTGCGAAGTGTGCCGGAACCTCTGCCCGGAGATGTAGCGCTCGGCGAGCAAGGGAATGAGCGTGAGGGCGAATAGCAGCGACAGCAGAACAGAAACGGCGAGGGTCAGGCAGAGCGCCTTGAAAAACTCTCCCACCACGCCCTTCAGCAAACTGAGAGGCAAGAAAACCACCACGGTAGTTGCCGTGGACCCCACGACCGCGCTCAGCAACTCTTGCGTGCCGAGTTCGGCAGCATGGGAAGATGATTCCCCCAGCCCCAGGTGGCGGTAGATGTTCTCGACTATCACGACGGCGTCATCAATAATCAACCCGATGGCGATGGCCAACCCGCCCAGTGACATTAGATTGAGCGTGCCGCCCATCAAACTCATGAAGAAGAAGGTGCTGATCACCGTGGTGGGCAGTGAGACGGCCGCCACGAGCGTCGTGCGGGTCTCATGCAGAAAGAAGAAAAGGATGGCGATCACCAGCAGGCCGCCCAGCAGGATAGCGTCGCGCACGTTGCCGATGGAATCCCGCACGAATCCCGCCAGGTCGTAAACCAAGGAGAGGTGCAAGGTGGAAGGAATGGTGGAACCCAAATGGTTGGCGAGTTCCTGAATCTGGCTTGAGACCTGGATGATATTGCCGCCGATCTGGCGGGCAATATTGATGAGCGCGGCGGGTTGCCCGTTGCCCGCGATGAGCGTGCGGCGGTCCTCCGTGCCGTCGCGCACTTCGGCGATGTCGCGCAAGCGAATCGGGCTGCCATTCTCCACGGCGACGACGGTTTGGCGAATGTCTTCCAGATTGGTGAATTGACCCGTCGCGAGCACAAGGTACTGGGAGTAATCCTTGTTCAATCGGCCTACGGAAGTTACTTTGTTGGTCGAGCGCAAGCGGTCGGCAATCTCCAGCAGGGAAAGCCGGTGGGCCAGGACCTTCTGTGGGTCCACGATGACGGAAATCTCGCGGGTGTCGCTGGCCTGGACTTCGATCCTTGAAACCCCCGGCACCCGGCTGAAGAGCGGGCGCAAAACGTAGTAGGCGTAATCCCGCAGGTCGGAGGCGGGGACCTCGCCGTTCAAGATCAGGCTGATGATGGGGAAGATAGCGGGCGTGAGGCGTTCAACCTGGATTTCCGTATCCCGCGGAAGAGAGGCTTTCACCTCGCTCACCCGCCCCTCCACAAGTTGCAGGGCGTATTGCATGTCCATGTCGGGGTTGAACAGCACCGAGATCTCAGCGCCTCCCCGGATAGTCTTCGAGCGCACGCGCCGCGCGCCCAGCACCGTGCCCACGGACTCTTCGATGGGACGTGTCACTTGCAGGAGCATGATCTGCGGCGAGAGGTCGCCCGAATGCGCCAGGATTACGATGCGCGGGAAAGTGAGTTCGGGATAGATGTTGCTGGGCAGGTGAAAGACGGCGATGACGCCCGCCACCACCAGGAAAGCCGTCAGAAGAAACACCGCGCGGCTATTCCGCCGGGAGAGGCGTAAAACGTTCATGGTTTGACCTTAATTCTGGAACGCGCGCCGAGGCCATAGCCGCCGGTCAAAATAAGGGTGTCCCCGGCCTGTACCCCCGCGAGCAATTCCACGCGATCCTGGGTTTCCAGACCGAGTTTCACGGGGACCGCCTCCGCGCTTTCTCCCACCACGCGGTACACCTGGGGCATGCCTTCCTGGTCGCGGTAGATAGCCTGGGATGGAACCACCAGTGCTTGCGCATGCGTCTCTAAAGGAACCTGGGCGGTCAAAAACATCCCCAGCCGCAGCAAGCCGGCTCCATTCGAGATGCGAATTCTGACTAGTCCGATGTCGCTGGAAGGATCGACGGCAGGAGAAATGGCCACGACGCGGCCTGCAAACTCCTTGCCCGGGAAAGCGTCCGTCGAGATCTGGAGTCTCTGGCCCACGCGGATCTTGTCCAGGTACAGTGCCGGCACGTTGCCGAACAGTTCGACCTCCCGGACGTTCGCCACCTCGAAGATCGGCTGCGCGGCGGTGCCGTCCACCTGCTCGCCCACGCTTACGATACGCTTCACAACGATCCCGTCCAGAGGGGAGCGCACCTCCGTGCGCGCCACCTGCAATCGTGCCAGCGCCAGAGTCGCCTCTACCTGGCGCAGTGCCGCTGCGTTCACACTCTCCTCGGTCCGGGCGCTCTCCAGGTCTTTGCGGGCGGCGATGCCGCGCTGGAAGAGGTTTTCGTTGCGCTCCCGGTTCAGGCGCGCGTTTTCGAGGTTGGCTTTCGCTTGGGCGACGGTGGCGTCCGCCTGCTGGATCTGCTCCAGGAACGGGCGGTCCTCGATTTTCGCCAGAAGCTGCCCGGCTCGGATGTGGTCACCTTCCGCAACCATCATGCGGGCGACGCGTCCGGGCACCAGCGAACTCACGCGCACGTCTTGGTTCGGAAGCGCCGCCAGCGTGCCGCTGACTGCCAGCAGGGCGGTGACGTCGGCGCGTGCCACCCGTGTCAGCGTAACTTCGGAAATGGCCTCTTGCTGGCTCTCGGGGCTTTCCCCGCTGGCAGGGTTGGGATTCCGCGAGCACGCCGGGGCCAGCAGGCAGGCCAATGCCCACCCGGCACAGGCAACAGACGACCACCCCCACTTCCCATGGGATTTCATCAATCGAGTGGCTCCCCAACCGTTTCTTCCAGAGCCGCAAACAGGCTCTGGAGTGTGAACAGACTTTCCAGGTAGCTGCGATCTGTATCCTGCACGCTGCGTTGCGCCTCGACGACGGCGAGGATACCCACCTTTCCGGCGCGATAGCTTTCCTCCGCCAAGCCCTCTACCTGACGGGCCACGGGGAGAAGTTGATCGCGGTAGAGCTCCACCTGCGTCTGCTGGGCCTTCAAGTCAAAATAGCCAGCTTCGACGCGGCCTTCCACGGCGCGCGCGGCGGCCGCCGCCTCATTCTCGAGAACCTGTTGGCTGGCGAGCGACTGAGCAATCTGGCCCTGGTTGCGAGCATACAGAGGCAGGGTCAAGGAGAGCTGGCTGCGCGGACCGACGCGGAAGTCCCCGGGCGAATTGAAATCCGTCCCCAACTCGAGGGCGAGATCGGGGATGCGCTCAGCTTTCAGCAGCTCGCGGCGGGTCTGCTCAACCTTCTGTTCCTGGGACAGGCGCTGGAGCTCCGGATTCGACTGCGTGGCGCGGCGGAGGAGTTCCGCCAGCGGAGTCTCCGGCGCCGCGTCAGCGAGGCTGCCTGCCAATTCCCAGGCGGTGGAAGCGGGCTCATTCAGGAGCGCATTAAGCTGGCTAAGAGACACTCTCTCGCGCTGCTGGGCGACCTGGTAGTCCGCCCGGGCCCGCGCGACTCCCAATGCCGCTTGGATGACCTCAAGTTGCGCCACATCGCCAGCTTCGAACCGCTCCTGGGCGATCTGCTTCAAGCGCTCTGCCAGTTGCAGCAGGCCCCCCAAGCGTTCCGTCTCCGCACGCGCGAGCAGAACGCGATAGAAAGCCTCCCGCGTGCTGCGCCGCACCTGCCGGGCCAGGGCGGCAATTTCCGTGTCGGTCAGGACGCCCTCCTGGCGGGCGACCTCGATCCTGCGCTTGCGCTTGGGCCCCAGTTCCAGAGGTTGGGTGAAGAAAAGGCCTTCATGCGGCGCGTCACGAAGGGCGGAGAAATTCAGGGTGGGATTGGGGCGCTGTTTCGCAATCTGAATGCCTGCCAGCGCCACGGCGCGTCGGCGACGCGCAGCCGCCAGATCGAGATTCTGCTTGTCCGCCAACTGCAGCGCCGACTGCAGTGTGAGCCGCGGCGGCGCGGAGGCCACTGCTTGAAGCCCCACAGCCATCAAGCCCAGCACGCCGAGCACATTGATTGTCATCGTCCCCTTGCTTTGCCCCCCCTGGAAGCTCTGACCCTCTCGACTCAGTATGGCGTAGAGGATGATCCAGTTGTCCGAGCGGCGACAGATAAAGAATGCGCGTGGCCGCCGGAGAACAAGGAAGCGTCGCTCGCCGGTTGATTCCCCGGATCAGAATCCTCACAAAAACGAGGCACAATTCGACGCTGTACTTGTAGTTTACTCGACACTGATCTCGCCCAAGTCATACCATCCATCAGCCTGGCGTCCCTCGATGGCCAAGCGAATGGCGGGTTGCTCGGTACGCGGGTCGAGCAGACCGACGCGCACGCGATAGGTTCCGGCCTTGAGAGTCTCCGGGACGTACACCGAGCCATCGAAGACAGCGTCGCCAGGCAGCCACTTCCGCACGTCCGCCTCGGTGCGGATGACGGCGCTCGCGCTGGGCGAGCGGAGTTCAATCGCCAGCCAGTACTCGCGATACACCGGCGTGACGCCGGCGTTCAGCCACCACATGTGGACGGGCATCATCCGGCCGGCCTTCACTGTCCGTGGGTATTCCAGCCGCCGGAGGATGAACCGGTACCCCATCTTCTTCTGAAATCCTTCGAAGTGCTTGTTCCATTCGGCAGGAATGGACGTGGATTTGATATTCAATGAGGTGACGTGCCAGCGGAGCGCCTGGCTCAGGATGTAATCCACATCCCAGCCCTGCTTGAACCAATACCCTGGCACCCAGCATGATTCGAGCGAGACCGGACTGCGCTGCCAAACGTCCTGAGTGCCGGCACGGACCACCTGAAGCGGATAGAAGTCCAGCATGTGCGACCACTTCCGATGCCAGCTTTCCCAGTATTGGCTGCGCATGTCGCCGAGGCAATCCAGGCGCCAGCCCGCCCCTTGCTGCGTGCCGTAAGCGAGTGCCTTCTCCTCGTCGAAGTTCATAAGCAGCGGCGTGTGCCGGAACGCCTCCACCCAGATATCTATCAGGACTTTGTGGGATGGAAAGGGAGGCAGGTAATCGCTCCAGCCTTCGCCCCAGTAGCCGACGGAGGAAACATCCACCGTGTCGAGGTAAGGGTGGCCGTCGTAGCGCGCGCCCGCGGCTGCCACGAGCTCGCCCCAGTATTTCAGATAGAGCGGGTCGCTAAAGTCGGGCTGCCAAATGGTGCCGTCCTTGTCAGTGGGCTTGTTGGCCCGGCGCGCGCCCGAGTTCTGATACCACTCCGGCAACGGGTGTTTCTGATCGTAGGGCATCAGGCGAATTGCCAATGTCTGGCCGTGCGCGCGCGCTTCCTCCAGAGCGTTGTCGATAATCTCCCAGCTGTACTTCCCGCGTTCCGGCTCGAGCGCCATCCAGAACCAGCGACAGTAGGAAATGGAAGTGTCAGGAAAGTCCGGCTTGGTTGTTGCAGCGGCCAGTTTCGAGGTAGGGCCCTCCTCTGACCACCGGCCGCCCGTGTTAACGGGGTCGCCGTTGAACCGCTGGAACGTCTGGATGCCCATGCCGGGGTTTACCAACACCTCGTCAATTTCCTTGGGGCGAACGATAACCGTCTCATCCTGTGCAACTCCGGTTGCGACAGTGGCGACTGCAACCAAAACCAAAACGAATGCTCTTCGCATCATGGCGGAATTCCTCCAGCGTTTAGCTGGGGTGGCTTTCGCCGACACCCAGGCGGGCCAAGGTTCGTCTCAAAATCGGCTTCTTATCCGCTGGCGCGGGCACAAACATGTTCTGACGCCTCAAGCCGATTTCTTTAGCCACTTTCAGGCAGTAATCCAACCTTCCGGCTTCCTCGCCGTGGGCGTTGGAGCCGAAGGAGAACTTAACGCCTGCCTCCTTCGCCGTTCTTATGAACGCCAGGCTCGGAATGTTGTACCGGGAGTTGATTTCAATGGCGACTTCATGCTTTACGGCGGCGGCAATCACTTTCGCCATCCGCTCCTTTGTCCAGAGCGCGTCGTACTCTGCCACGATGGGTTCCGGAAGGAACGTGGGATTGGCAAAGATATCGATCGGCTCCTGAGAAATGACCCGCACGATGAAATCCACATAGCGGTCCATGAAATCCTGCTTGTCGACGACCTTGGCTTCCGAGGTCCACAGCCGCACCAACCGCCCGTCTTTCTCGGGGAAGGTCAGGGCGTCGGACAAGACGAAATCGAGTTGCGCCACAGCCTCCTTCGAAAAGCACTCCATCCAATCGAGCCCCTCTGCTTGCATACCCTTGTAGAAAGGCTGCCCGGAGAGCCTTTCGATATAACGCTTCAGGTCATCGTCGCTGGCCAGCGTTTGGTGGAATCCTCCGTGTTCGACCACGCCGAACCTGACGCCACGCTCCTTCGCTACCTGGGCTGCCCTTTCCAGGGGGAAATCGGATTCCATGTGAGCGTGAAAATCAACCACCGGAAAATCGAGTTCGTCGCCGGCCATCGCATAGCTGGGATGTCCCCAAGTCCGCAGGGGGACAACGGCCAGCGCGCTCGCCGCCGCACTACACTCGAGAAACCTGCGCCGTGAAATCTGATGTCCCATAGTAGGCCCCAGTTCGTGACTCCGCGCGGAATCCCCGATGGCCGCCTCTGCCCGGACGAGGAGTGCACATCGGAGGATGGAGTCGAGGCATTGTAACGCAGGTGAGGAGGGATGAAAGCAAGAAACGGGTCGCTAGCTTGCGCGCCAGCGACCCGTTTCCTCAGGCGGGTGGCCGGATTGTAAAGAGTTCAGGCCGTTTCGTAGCGCTCCCGGGTCCGCAGGCTAGAAGCCTTCCGTGCAGCCCGTAAAGGCCAGGGTCTGCGCCGTGACGGGCGTGCCGGCGGTTACCTTCAGCGGGTTGCCCACGTTATCCAAGTTTGTTGTCAGGCTTGAGGGTGAGCAATTCGCCGTCCCCCCGCTGCCGGGCACAAACGCCCGGGCGTTGACGCGGTAAAGAACATCACCCACCACTGGGCTGGCATACACCGTCCCCGAAGTGGTGAAGGTGCCCACCATGGGATTACTGGCGGGCACGTAGAGCGAGTAGCTGGCGCACTTGGTGCCGCTGGCGCAGGTGGGCAGCGCCTCGGTAGCCACGTTCTCGGTGGAGCCCGGGAGCAGTGGAATGGTTACCAGCGTTGCCGTGCCGCCGGACGGCGTGGCTTCCTGGAATGCTGAAAGGGCAATGTCCGACCCCGTGGCCCCCGTGGCGCTGGCGGTGCTCACCTCACCCTGAATCTCTCCCGGCGTAGTTGCGGTGCCGGTCTCCGGGACGAGCAGGATGTTGCCCAGCGCCGCACCCGTCGGCACCTTGAAAGTAATCGTGGCGTTGTAGGTCACTCCGGCCTCGCTGACCGCGGCCACGACAATATCGTATTCACCTGGTGGCAAGGGGCACAGACTGAACGTGCCATCGGTGGCATTAGCCGTCCGTTGCCGGATCACGCGATCGATACCTTCGCTGTCCGGCTGCTCAGCCAGAACGAAGATCGTAGCGTTGGGGATAGGATTTCCCGTGACACTGTCCACCACCTTGCCGGTGATGGAATCGGTGGTCAGCGACACCTCGCCGATGTGGAGCGTAGGCTTCAGGCGAAACTGGCCGTTGCCTTGCCGCAGGATGGACTGACACGCACTGAAGTCGATGTTGAGGTCTGCGGTCTGCCCGGCATCAATCTTGATGGCGCCGCCCGCAATCTGGCCGGGAGGAATCTTGATTCCGGTCTTGTCCTCGCTGCTTAGCAGCAAGGTTTTGACGCTGCCGTCTTCCAGTCGCGCGCAGTTGTACCCGTTGGCCCCGCAGTTGTTGGGTTGGGGCGTCGCCTCGCCCGCAGCCGGATTGTTGCTCAGCAGGTACAGGCGAATTTGCTGGTAGTTCCCAGGGGGAAGGCCGGTGGTGGACCCGAGCGTTGCCAGGGTGCAGGAGGTGTCGCCGATGCTGAGCAGGTCGATCTGCTTGGGAGTGCTCCGCAAATCAACCAAATCCACCCAGCCGCTGTCGTCCGGATTGGCCGTGCTGGAGATGTGGGCCCGCACCCGTGTCACGGTCACCCAGACATTCGTAAAATCACCGATGGGAGCTTTGCAGGTCGGCGGGTCACTCAGCGTTAGTCTAACGCTCCCCGTCGTCGGCTGCGGGGTCGTGCCACCTCCACAACTGGCTAGCAGCGCCAGCGTCGCCAGGACCCCAACTAGCAGTGCCAATCTGCAGATGGACCAAAATGTCTGACACCTCATTAGCGGACCTCCTCGGAGCGCTCGGCGCGTATCGGCATTTTTGCGATGATCATCCCCCTGCCGTAGCACACAAAACTCCAAAGTGCTCTCGCTGAAACACGTTGATTTTACGCCACTTGTTACGCGCAGGCCAAATAATTCCATGAAAAACACGCCCATCCCTGTGTAAATCTTTCCACAAGGTCGCCGCAGGCATGCTAGATGGACATCCGGGGCGACGATCGGTTAGATGTACAACCTCCCCTTCCGGTGGGTATGTGAATATCGCTATTCACCCAGCCGGCACCACTCCCTACGGCGCCATGAGCCGTGCGAGGGGCCAGTCCGCCCTGCGAATCCCCCTACAGGGGCAGCGGCACGGGCCGGCGTTCCCGGGCCGAAATCTCCGAGGCGAAGCATATCTCGTGCGTTAGGGCGGCGTCCTCCAGATTCGCGTGAGATTCCCGGCCGTTCAGAATGCAGTCCACGAAGTGGTTGATCTCGTCGCGAAAGGGGTGATGCGTCACGTCGCCGCTGTCGGGCAGAATGGTGGGGATGGTGGCCCAGCCTTTCTGGCCCACCCAGCGCTTGCTGAAAACCTGATTGTTGCGAATCGTTCCCTGGTCGCCCAGGAGTTCGATGTTGAAGACGTAGGGCATGACGCATTCGATCGAGGACGCCACCTTGCCCATCGTTCCATCCTCGAACCTAACCAAGGTCACGCTGTTCGGTTCATACTCGTAGCGCAGTGGATTCTGCGGGCTGTAATTGGCGTAGGCAAAAACCTCCACGGCGCGCTTGCCCACGAACCAGCGCAGCCCATCCACGGCATGGCAGCCGGCGGTGAGCAGACTGCTGCCGCCGAATTCCTGCTTGATGTTCCACTCATACTGCCCATACCAGGGGCCGATAGCGTGGAAGTAGTCGACCTCGCTGTAGAAGATTTTGCCGATGACGCCATCCGCCAGTAAGGCGCGGATGGTCTCAAACAGCGGATTCCAACGCAGCACGAAGCTGACCTGGGTTTTCACCTTGGCCGCGCGTACCGCCGCTTGCAGCTGGCGCAGTCCGGCGAGATCCAAGGCGACAGGTTTCTCGAGCAGCAGATGCTTGCCGGCCTTCGCCGCCGCCACGCCTTGCGGAACGTGGAGGTGGTGCGGGGTGCAGATCGAAACGATCTGTATACTCGGGTCGTTGAGCATGGCCTCTAGCGACTCATAGACGCGGCAGCGGGCCAGGGTGTGCTCCTCCTTCTTGGCTTGAGCTAAGGCCCCCGTCAGACCCACCATGCCGCGCACTTCGGTGTGCGGATTAGCCTCGTAGGCGCGGATGTGCTCGCCCGAAACCCACCCGGTTCCCACAATGCCGACACCCAATGTCTTCATTTCTTCCTCCCGCGGGGGTCTCAAAAGCCCTCCCCGTGCCTTCTTCTGCCAGCCCGTGATTGTACGGCAACATGGCGGTGGCTGGTGGTGGTTCATTGCCCTGGGGCGGTAAGTGTGCGCTGTGATATGGTTAGGCCGCCTGGCCGCCGCAAACGTGGAGACGTACGGCGTGGGCCAGCGCGAAGGGTGGTGCGATATGAAGGACCGGCTTCCGGTCATAGTCTGCCTCTTGATGGTTTGCAGCCCCCCGGTCGCCACGGCGCAAGAACCCAAGGCGGGACAGCCGATGTTCGAGCGCATTGACGCGCACGCGCATGTTTTCCAGGCCGCGCCGCAGTTCTATGAAATGCTCCAGCGGCTGGACCTGCGCATCGTGAACATCTGTGTTGTGGACAAGTACGAGCGCGGCTACGAAGAGGCGGACCCGCAGCACGCCAAGGCCCTGGAAGTCTTTCGGGGCAGCCGGGGCCGCACGCTCTGGTGCTCAACCTTCGACCCGCAGGATTGGGAAAGCCCAGGATTCGCCGAGCGTGTCATCGTAGAGCTTAACAAGACCCTTCAGGACGGCGCCATCGCAGTGAAAATCTACAAGAGCATCGGGATGGAGTTGAAGTCGAAAGCCGGCCGCTACCTGATGCCTGACGATCCGGTCTTCGACCCCATCCTCGAATTCATCGCCGCGCGCAACAAAACTCTATATGCGCACATCGCCGAGCCCTCGGCGGCTTGGCGGCCGCTTGACCCTTCAAGTCCTCACTACTCCTACTACAAGGCGAACCCTGACTGGCACATGTACCTCCACCCGGAGCGTCCGTCGAAAGAAGCCATCCTGGCCGCTCGCGACCACATGGTCGCCCGCCATCCCAAGCTGCGTGTGGTGGGGTGTCACCTAGGGAGCATGGAAGACGATGTGGACGAGATCGCAAAGCGTTTCGATCTCTACCCCAACTTTGTGGTAGACACTGCCGCGCGCGTGCCTGACCTGATGCGGCAGCCGCGGGAGAAGGTCCGTATGTTTCTCATCAAATACCAGGACCGGGTGCTCTATGCAACCGACCTGGTGATGATGCCTTGGGACAACCCGGAAGAAGCGGTGAAGCAATGGGAGGCTGAGTACGCGCGCGACTGGAAGTACTTTGCCACGGACGAGGCTATCACTTACAGCGGCCACACGATTCGCGGCTTGGCTCTGCCGAAATCAGTTCTGCGGAAGCTCTATCATGATAACGCGGTTAGGTGGGTGCCCGGGATTCTCGGGGCGAAGTGAAACGCCATCAGCGACCGTCGGGCAAGATGTCCCTGGCGCCAACGGCCCGACGGCTTCTCACTTCTCCCCTTTGCGCGGACATTGTGATAAGGTTTGCCCGCTCAGGTGACAGAGCGAATCGGGGGGCAGGCCTATCGCGTCCGAGGTTCGCACCCTCACCTGCCAGGAAGGGCAACGCTATGAGAATTGTCAAAATCCTTGCAGGCTACTTGGCTCTCATGGTTATGGCAGCGTGGGCGCAGGGGCCTGCCGAGAGCGGCTGGGTTCCGCTGTTCAACGGCAAGGATCTCTCCGGCTGGCGCGCGCACGGCGCGGAGAAGTGGGTCGTGGAAAACGGTGAGATTCTCGGCGAGAGTACCGTAGGGAAATACGGCTACCTGACGACGGAGAAGACCTATCGCGACTTCCTGCTCCGCGTGCGGTTCAAATGCGAGGGAGAGGGAAACTATGGTGTTTTCCTCCGTTCGCGGATCACGGGCCAGTCAGAGACCGGCCCGGACATCGAGGGCACGCAGGTGGAGGTCGACCCCAAGCAGCACACAGGCGGGATTTACGAAAGCGGCGGTCGTGGCTGGGTCGCGTTGCCCACGGAGGAGGGCGAGCGCGCCATCAAGCCGCGCGACTGGAACGATCTGGAAATCGCCATCGAGGGCAAGCATGTTGTCACACGAGTGAACGGCGTCCAGATCGTGGATTACTACGACCCCGCGCCGAGATTTAAGGAGGGAGTGGTTGGTTTGCAGCTCCACACCGGCGGCGGCGCGCGGGTGCACTGGAAGGACATCTTCATTCAAGAGCTGGGCAAGTGAACCTTGAACCCGGGAGAGGATTTGAGGGCTGGTGACGTCGAGGCGGAATTCGGCAGATTTCCAGGGAGGGGGCCGGCCGGCAATCCTCAATCTGCAATCTTCAAACAGAAGAGGGAGATGATGCAATGACAGACGATAAGTCGAATCACAAGATCGGACGACGTGAATTCCTCGGCACGGCCGCCGCGGCGGCGGCGGGCCTGATGATCATCAGGCCCGAGCTGGTGCGCGGCACGGCAGCCAACTCCGCCGTGCGGCTGGGCATCCTCGGCTGCGGCGGGCGCGGCACGGCAGTGGGGAGCGGCTTCGTGGACGATACCAACACGCGCGTGGTGGCATTGGCCGACCTCTTCGCCGACCAGCTCGCGGCTGCGCAAAAGCACTTCGATGAGAAGCAGAAGGCCAAGGGCTACGCGGCCATCGATCCTTCTCAATTGTTCAAGGGGCCCAAGGCCTACGAGCAGATTGTGAACTCTAAAGAGGTGGACGCCATCCTGATCACCACCCCGCCTTACTTTCATCCCCGCCACCTGGAGGCCGTCGTAGCAGCAGGGAAGCACGTCTATTGCGAAAAGCCCGTCGCGGTGGATGTGCCCGGCGCCAAGCGCGTGGTTCAGGCTGGCGAGAAGGCCAAGGGAAAACTGAGCCTGGCTGTCGGGTTCCAGATCCGCAAGGCGCCGCCATACGTCGAGCTGGTCAGGCGCATCCACGGCGGAGCCCTGGGCACGATCGGCTGTGGCCTGGCTTACTACTATTGCTCCCACATTGACCGGCCGGATTGGCCCAACGCCTCGCCGGAAGAGAAGCGGCTTCGCAACTGGGTTTGGTACCAGAGGATTTCCGGCGACATCATCGTGGAGCAGAACGTCCACGTCATCGACATCTGCAACTGGATACTTCAGGGTCACCCGGTGAAGGCCGTGGGAGCGGGCAGCCGCAAGTTGCGCCAGGACGCAGGCGATTGCTACGACAACTTCAACCTGGTCTTCACTTATCCCAACGATGTGCAGGTCAGTTTTGGCTCCACGCAATTCAACAAGCACAAGTTCGATGCCGGGGTGCTCTTCTTCGGCACCCGAGGCAGCACCGAGGCGCACTACGACCACCGGATGAGCATCTCCGGCGAAGAGGAGTGGGATGCAGGTTTGGGCCCGGCCAAGGAAGGCGACCAGTTCTCGGCCGCCGGCACGTTCAAGGGGTCCTTGGACCAGGCCGATCCAGAGAAGCAGAGATCATTCATTGAGAGCATCACGAGCGGGAACTTCGTCAACGAGGCTGCCCCGGGCGCTGATTCCGCGCTGAGCGGCATGCTCGGGCGAACGGCAGCGTACACGGGGAAAGCCATCACTTGGGACGAATTGATGAAGTCCAACGAGGTTTTCGATCCCAAGATTGATGTGAACAAGCTGGGCTAAGCGCGGCCTGCGCACTCCTGTGGTGGCGGTCTCTGTCTGCCGCGCGGCGGCGAGGACACCGCCACTACAGCACGAGCGGCAGGCGCGCATTACCGAAGGGAGGTAACGATGAAGAACGAGACATCACGGCGGGAATTCCTGAAGACCTCGGTGGCTGCCGCCTGTGTGGCGGGCTTGCCGGCCTCGCTGGCGGCTGCGCCGGCGCCTGCCCCAACGGGCCGACTGATCAAGGGGCTGGTGTGGGGCATGCTGCCCGAAGACCTGAGTTATGTACACCGCCTCAAGATGGCCCGGGATGCAGGCTTTGAGTGCGTCGAAGCCTACACGACGCCGGATGAGCGCGAAGCCGAGGCCATCAAAAAGGCGGCGGACGAAGCAGGGATCAAGATCCTCTCGGTTATGAACCAGGCCCACTGGGCACACCCACTCTCCAGCGCCGATCCCTGGGTGGTCGAGAGGAGCATGGAGGGCATGCGAACCTCGCTCCGCAATGCCAAGCTTTGGGGCGCCGACGCGGTGCTGCTGGTGCCGGCTGTCTTAAACTCGAAGACATCCTATCGCGACGCGACCTTCTATCGCGATGCCTGGACCCGTTCGCAAAAGCAGATTCGCGAGCTGATCCCCCTGGCGGCGGAACTCAAGGTGATGATCGCCGTCGAGCAAGTGTGGAATAAGTTCCTGCTCAGTCCGCTCGAGTTCGCCCAGTACGTGGATGAGTTCCAGAGCCCCTGGGTAAAGGCTTACGTTGATGTGGGCAACATGGTGCTGTTCGGCTATCCCCAGGACTGGATCCGCACGCTTGGCAAACGCATTGTCAAGGTCCACTTGAAGGACTTCAAGCGCGTTTCCGACGGTTACAGATGGGTGAACTTGGGCGACGGCGATGTCGATTGGCCGGAGGTGCGGAAGGCGCTGGCCGAGGTCGGCTACAGCGGAACGGTCATCGCCGAGCTTGATGAAGGCGACTTGGCTTACCTGACTGATGTGAGCAAGCGCATCGACCGGCTGGTGATTTCGTAGCGTGGCCCTACGCAACGGGTGTGAGGAATCAAGGGGGCGGGCCGCTTGCGCCCACACTTGTCGAAGCCGGCTACTTGCTGAGCATGTTGGCTTCCAGGGTTGCCTGGTTCAGTAAACCGAGGAGGCCTGATTCCTCACAGTAAGTGAACCTCAGCTTTGTGCCATCGACCTCGATCTCCTGATAAGCCGCTTCCGCCGTGAAGTGGTAACGGATGCGCAGCGACGCCACCCGCTCTGACGTCGGCGGTGGTGCCTGTTCCTGCTCCGCCGTGCGCTCCGGCCCCAGGAGGGCGAACGCAAGAAGGAGACATCCCAGGAGAACTTTCAGTCTTGACCCTGCCAGCGGATTGCGCGGGAGCCGGTGCACGGCACGACCTTCAGCTTGGCCGCTCGGGCTTGAGGATCACGACGCCGAGGGGCGGCAGGGTGAGTTCCAGACAGAACGGCTGGTTATGCCAGGGCTGGTACATGGCGTAGAGGCCGGGCGAGTTGGTGACACCGCTGCCCCCGTACGCGGCCGCATCGGTGTTAAGGATCTCGCGATAGAAACACGCCTCGGGCACGCCGATGCGGTAACCGCAGCGCGGCACCGGAGTGAAGTTGCACACTACAACCACGTGCTCGTCCCGGGCGCGCGCGTGCCGCAGGAAAACAATCACGGAATTGTCCGCATCGTGGAAGTCAACCCACTCGAACCCCAGGTATTCGAAATCGACTTCGTGGAGCGCCGGCTCGACGCGGTAGAGCCGGTTCAGGTCCGCCACCAGTTGTTGAAGCTTGCGGTGCGGCTCGTACTGGAGCAGGTGCCAGTCCAGGCTCTGGTTGGGGTTCCACTCGATCCACTGGCCAAACTCTCCACCCATGAAAAGCATCTTCTTACCTGGGTGGGCGTAAAGGAAGGCGTAAAGCGCGCGCAGATTGGCAAACTGCTGCCAGGTGTCACCCGGCATCTTGGAGAGCAGCGAACGCTTGCCGTGCACGACTTCGTCGTGGGAAAGCACCAGCACGAAATTCTCCGTGAAGGCGTAAAGCAACGAGAACGTGAGGTTGTTGTGGTGGTACTTGCGGTGGATGGGATCCTGCGAGAAATAGAGGAGCGTGTCGTGCATCCAGCCCATATTCCACTTCAAGCTGAAGCCTAAGCCGCCTACATACGTGGGTCGCGAAACGCCTGCCCAGGCGGTGGACTCCTCGGCGATGGTCAGCACGCCCGGGTGCTCCTGGTGCACGATCTCGTTGAAACGCTTGAGAAAGTTAATGGCGTCGAGGTCTTCGTTCCTGCCGTAACTGTTCGGAACCCACTCGCCGGGCTTGCGGGAGTAATCGAGGTAGAGCATGGACGCCACGGCGTCCACGCGCAGGCCATCGACGTGGTACTTCTCCAGCCAGAAGAGTGCGCTGTTCCAAAGAAAACTTCGGACCTCGGTCCGCGCGTAATTGAAGACGCGCGTCCCCCAGTCCTGATGCTCGCCGCGGCGCGGGTCAGCGTGGTCGTAGAGGAAGGTGCCATCAAAATGCGCCAGGCCGTGCGCATCGCCGGGGAAATGTGCGGGGGCCCAGTCGAGAATCACGCCCACCCCGTGCTGGTGGCAGTAGTCCACGAAGTACATGAAATCTTCCGGCGTGCCGTATCGGCTGGTGGGGGCGAAGTAGCCTGTCGTCTGGTAGCCCCAGGATTCATCCAGCGGATGCTCCATCACCGGCAAGAGTTCAACGTGCGTGAAACCCATCTTGAGTACATAGTCCACCAGCCGCTCCGCCAGCTCACGGTAGTTGAGTATGCGGTGGTCTTCTTCCGGCGCCCGCATCCAGGAACCCAGGTGGACTTCGTATATGGCCAGAGGAGCATCGAGCGCCTGGCGCCGCGGACGCTCTGCCATCCAGGCATCATCGTGCCAGGTGTAGCGGTTGACGTCGTAAACCACCGAAGCCGTTTTGGGGCGAAACTCCGAATAGAACGCGAAAGGGTCCGCTTTCAGGCCCAGGAGACTGTTGTCTCGTGACTTGATTTCGTACTTGTAGATCTCCCCTTCGCCCAACCCTGGCAGGAAGATTTCCCAGATGCCGCTTTCGCCGCGTACACGCAGGGGATGGCGGCGGCCATCCCAGTTGTTGAAGTCGCCCACGACGCTCACGCGCCGGGCATCAGGCGCCCAAACAGCGAAGGTCACGCCGCGAACCCCTTCGATCTCTCGCAGGTGTGCTCCCAGCTTCTCGTAGGCGTCGTAGTGTGTTCCCTCACTCAGCAAGTGCAAGTCGAAGTCCGAAAGGAACGGAGGGAAGCGGTAGGGATCATCGAATTCCCATTCGTCCCCTCCAGCGTTTCGGGCGCGCAGGCGATAGGTGAAGATCCGCGACTCGCCCGGGAAGACCGCCTCGAAGAAGCCGTCGGCGTGAATGCGCTCGAGCGCGACGGCTCCGGCGTCCCTTACCGCCCAGACCTGAGCGGCGTCCGGAAGAAAGGCGCGGATGGCAACGGCGGGCTTGCCATCCACTTTGACGGGATGCGCCCCCAAGACATGAAACGGGTCGGAGTGTTCGGCGTGCAGGATGTGTTCGATCTCTACGAGAGGCGCGGTCGTCTTGGCCAGAAGCTGTTTGCGGATAGGCATCCACATTATTCTACATGAGGAACAAGAATCCCGCGCAAAAGGAAAAAATTGAGGGGCACGACACGCCGTGCCCCTTGAGTGTCTTCCGCGTGTGGCCTTTTAATGCCGCCCGCCGCGATCTCCGTGGTGAGGAGCAGGCGCCGGAGCGCTCCGGCCCCCACCCGAAGGTGCAGACGAGCCTCTCCCGCCGCCACCAGAGCTACGCGGCGGCGCGGCAGCGCTGTGACCTCCGCCCGAGGGGGCGGACCACCCGCGGCTGCCTCCTCCCCCGAAGCCCTGCGGCGCGCGCGGCGTGACGATGGACCTGCGAAGGTCAAGAGGGGCCCTGTCGTAGCCGCGCGGCGCGGCGTGAGAGAACGGAGCCTCCCGCTGCGAGGAGAAGCGTGGCGCGTTCTGCGGGGGCGCGGAATATCTGCTCTCGTTCCGAGGCGCCGACGAGCCCTCGGGCTGGGGAGTGAAACGATTCCAGCCGCGCTGGACCGCGCCAGGAGCTTCCATGCGTGGCGCCGAAGGAGTAGCGCTGCGACCGGAGGGCGCGGCGCGGCCTGCTTGAGGGGCAGCGGTTGTCGTGGGTCTGCCCGGCACAGCCCGAGGTTGCCCAGTGCCGAATCGCTGCCAGCCGGGCCTCTGAGATGGCTGCTGAGGCTGAGCTTGCATTTCGTCGGTCCTTTGCCTGGCTCCACCCCTCTGGGCGAATTCGCGTGGGGCCGCAGCGCTCGGGCCGAACCGTTGCCAGCCTCGTCCGGGCTGTCCTGCCTCGGGACGCGCCGCCTGTGCCGCGCCCAAGCCTGTCCCTCCCGCGGATTCGGGACGCATCGCGCGGTTTCCGGCATTTGCAGCGGTGGTACCGGCGGCATTGGCATTTCCCGCGAGAGCCGTCCCGCGCCCAGCGGCCCCGAGCGGGTTCTGCCTCTGCACCATCTCCTGAATCTCGGCTGCCCTTTGCGCGAACGGCTGAGGCCCGGCGGGAGGTTGGCGCCGGGTGAAGAAGTTGTCGCGCTGATTGCCACCCCTGGGCAGGGCAGCGGTGTTCACGGGCCGATCAACCGGGCGCAAGCTCTCGCGCGTCGGTACGGCAGGCACCGTCCCGCGAATCAACTGTCCCCCGCGCAGCGCGGTCTCGTCCACGGCCTGCGGATTGCGCGACACGCGCCCGCGCACGAAATCCTCCGTGGAAGCCTGCGTGATGGCTCCGCGCACGCGGCCATTACTCAGCGCCTGCTCGAGGTTCGAGGTGTAGCCCTGACGCCCGCCTCTGGGGCCGCGACCGCCATTCCGAACGTTCGTCACGTTGGTGATGTTCACCACGTTGTATGAGTTGTGGCGGCCCCACCACGCATGGTGGCGGTCGTACGGCCCGAGCGGCAGCCAGCCAATCGACCCGAAACCGAATCCGAAGCCGAAGTGCCAGTTGCGTCCGCCGAAGCCGAAACCCATGAAGCTGACGTAGGCTGGCGCCCAGGTGGGGTAGAAACCGTAGCCGCGCCCGCCCGGCCACCAGTACCAATAATCGTTGTACGAGAACCAGCGGCCATAGTGATACGGCGCCCAGCCCCACGGCTCATAGGACACCCAGGTCCAGCCCCAATAAGGCTCCCAGGTCCAGGATCCGTCACGGTAGGGCACCCACCCGAGGTTCACATAGGGAGTCCAGCACCAATCGTAGCCCGGGACGTTGACCCAACGGCCGTTGCGGTCCAGCTCGTGCGCTCCCGTGTAGTAATGGTTGGCGTACTGCCAGCTCCGCGCGCCGCTGATCTCGTGGTCGCGATCCTTGTTCCACTTGTCCCAGTCGTCCTGGCGGGGAGCCTCAGCGGTCTGGTATTCCGGATTGTCCGTGCCGCGGACGGTGACGATGTGCCCCTTCTCCACGTTGGTGCTGCCCTGCGGCGTGGAGACTTCGGCCTCGCCGTCGCGCACAATGAGCAGGGTCTCGGAAACAGAGTTCACTTGGACCCGATAGCTGCCCTCACGGAGCGGGTGCACGGCCATGTTGGGGGTGTCGATTTCCACGTCGGCCTCGCTACCCTTGAGGACGGTGAAGTTCACAAGCCCCGCCGCCACCTGCACCTGGATGCGCGTGCGTGTCAGATCCGCAATCTTGACCTCGGTGGCGGGGGCCAGGCGGAGGACGTTCGCGTAGTCGAGTTGGACTTCGGTCTGCGAGCGCTCGCCGGTGGTGATCTTGTCCCCGGCCACGATCGGGGCGTTGACGGTGCTTGCTACCCAGTCGCCGGAGTCGCCGCGCATGGTGGAGACATCACCGTGAATCAGGCTGACGCGCGCCACACCCGGGGTCGGCTCTTCCTCGGCCCGCCCGGGCTGCACGGCCAAGACCGTCAGGGAAAGCAATACCAGGATTGCCAAACCGACGATGTAATACAGGCGTTTCATGGCGCACCTCCTGACTTCCACACTTACGGCACGTCCGACTCTAGGATTGGCACGCGAGATGCCAACCAGGCCTGGCAGGATGATGCATATCCCCTTTGCTTTCTGCGGGTTACGGCTTGCGATTTTGCCCTCGTCCGAAACGAACCTTTAGCCCTGGCTGCTTTCAGCCACTCTTTGGTTGCTTTCGGCCAGGAAGGGGAGGGCTAAGCCCTCCCGCGCGGGTTCGATGATTTCGCTCGGGCAAGGCTCCGCCGTCCCGCCGGCCCCGATTCGTCACTCCTATGTCTCGGCAAGTCCGCGGTGATAAGATACCCACAGTCATTGCCCGCCTGGGCGGGTATCCTGCGACGAGGCCTCCCATGCCGACCTATTCCTACACGCGCCTGGAGACTTTTGAGAACTGCCCGCTGAAATACAAATACCGCTACGTTGATCGTGTTGAGGCTCCCATCGAGGAAACAATCGAGGCCTTCGTGGGCCTCCGCGTCCATGACGCCCTGGAGAAGCTTTACCAGGATCTGCACCTCGAGAAGCTCGATACGTTGGAAGAGTTGCTGGGGTTTTACCGAGCGGAGTGGCAAAAGCAGTGGCGTACCGGCGTCAAGATTACGCGCCCAGACCTGACACAGCAGAACTACTTCGACTACGGCGCCCGCTGCATCTGCAGCTACTACGATCGCTACAAGCCGTTCGATCAGTCGCAGACGCTGGCCACCGAGCTGCAACTGCGGTTCACCGTGGACCAGGAAGGCCGGTATCAGTTGCAGGGCTTCGTGGATCGGGTGGCGCGCCGCGCCGACGGCACGTACGAAATCCACGATTACAAGACAGGCCGCACGCTGCCCGCCCAGGAAGCCATCGACAGCGACCGCCAGCTCGGACTCTACGAGATCGGGCTCCGCGAGCGCTGGCCGGGCGCCGAAGGCGTGGAACTTTTCTGGCACTACGTCGGACATGATACGACCTTGCGCTCCACGCGTCGGCCAGAGCAGCTTCAGGAATTGCGTGGGTCCACGATCGAAAAGGTGCAGCGCATCGAGGCCGAAAAGAAGTTTGAGCCCCGCAAGGGCGATCACTGCGACTGGTGCGAGTATCAGCCGATTTGCCCGCTCTGGAAGCACATCGTTGCCGTCCAGGCGCTCCCACCGGCGCAGTTCGCGGCGGATGAGGGTGTGCGCCTGGCCAGTCAACTGGCCGAAACGAAGCGCCAGCTTGACCAGCTCACGGGACGCTTCGAGGAGCTGAAGGAGACCATCATCGAGTTTTGCCGCCAGCGGCAGATAAGCGTGGTGCAGGGCAGCGGCGTGCAGGTCAGCGTTGCCGAACATGAGGAAACTAAATTCCCCACGAAGCACGCGCCCGAACGCGCCGCGCTCGAAGCGCTCCTGAAACAACTAGGCTGCTGGGAAGAGGTCGCGGGCCTGGACGTGCACGCCTTGAAGAGAGTTTTGAGCTGGAAGCTGTGGCCGGAAGACGTTCTCGCCCAGCTTCAGCCGTACACGACGACGGAAACAAGCACGCGCGTAACCGTTAAGCTCAGGGAAGAACGAGCCGAGGAGGAATGAGCTCGGGCGCGGACCGGACAGAGCGAGCGGCTCATGGCAGCGTGTAGCGCAGAGCCTGCGGTTCGGCCCTGCGGCATTTCAAGGTAAAGCCGCAAGGCTGGAAACCGAGCCTTGCGCTACAGAGATTCCGGCTCGTCGGGGACACCCATCTTGGAGAGCCGATAGCGGAGCGCGTTGCGGGAGAGGCCGAGGAGGCGCGCGGCCTGGCTCTTATTGCCGCCGGCGCGGCGCAAGGCTTCTTTAATCATCTCGTCTTCGTACTGTTCGAGTGTCACACCGGGAGGCGGGAAGGCCGTCGTGCCGCCCGCAGACATCGTAAACGCCGCGATGTCCGCGCCACCCGGCCGGGAAGGTGAGAGGTCGAGACGGATGTCGGCAACATCGAGCATGGCGCCCGCCGACAAGGACACGGCGCGTTCGATGATGTTCTCGAGTTCGCGCACGTTGCCCGGCCAGTGAAATTCCATCAGCATTTTCTGGGCAGCCGGTGTGATGCCCTTGATGGGTTTTCCCGACTCGCGCACGAAGCGTTCGATGAAGTGGTCCACGAGGTAGGGAACATCTGCCTTGCGCTCGCGCAGGGGCGGGAGGTTGATGGGCACAACGTTCAGGCGATAGTACAGGTCTTCGCGGAAGGTACCCTGTTCGAGCGCAGCGCGCAGGTCCTGGTTGGTGGCGGCCACGACGCGGACGTCCACCTTCAAGGTCTTGGTTCCGCCCAGGCGCTCGAACTCGCGGTCCTGCAGCACACGCAGGAGCTTCACCTGAGTGGTGCCAGGCACGTCGCCGATTTCATCAAGAAAGATAGTGCCCTTATCGGCCAGCTCGAACTTTCCCGGCTTGGAACTGACCGCGCCTGTGAACGCGCCCTTCTCGTAGCCGAACAATTCGCTTTCCAACAGATTTTCCGGGATGGCGGTGCAGTTAATCTTCACGAAGGGCCCTGAGACGCGATGGGAGTGCTGGTGGATGGCGCGCGCGATCATGTCCTTGCCCACGCCGCTCTCCCCGCCCAGTAGAATGGTGGAGTTGGTGGGTGCGACGCGCTCGACCGTGGCCAGCACTTCCTGCATTTTGGGGCTGCGGGCCACGATGTTCTTGAACTCATAGCGGCGGCCCAGCGCTTCGCGCAAGGAGCGGTTCTCCTCGCGCAGGCTGTGCACGTCGAGTTCCTTGCGGACGATGAGCTTCATCTCCTCCAGCGAGAAAGGCTTCAGGACGTAGTCGCTCGCGCCTGCCTTCATGGCCTCCACGGCCGTCTCGACCGTCCCGTAGGCCGTCATCACGATGACGGGGATGCGCGCGTCCACGCGTTTCACCGCCTGCAAAAACTCCAGGCCGTCCATGCCGGGCAGTCTCAGATCGGTCACCACCAGATCGATCTTTTCTTGGCGCAGGGTGTTCAGGCCGGTCTCTGCGTTCGAAGCAGTGTGGGTGGTATAACCTTCCTCGGTGAGGTTCAGCTCCAACAGCCGCAGCATCTTGGGTTCGTCTTCGACGATGAGAATGGCGGGCATGACGTTATTCGTTCAACCTCGCATAGCTTTCAGCCATCAGCCGTCAGCGCTAAGCGAGAACGATTAGCCGTTCTCTTGACTGAAGACTGATAGCTGACCGCTGAAGGCTTTCTCCTCCTACTCCGCCGGCAAGAATACCTGAAAGCACGCGCCTTTGCCCGGCTCGCTGGCCAGGCGGATGCGGCCGCGATGGTCGTCCACAATCTTGGAGACGATGGACAATCCCAGGCCGACGCCTGATGTCTTCGTGGTGAAGAAGGGATTGAAGATCTGCCCGCGCAGTTCGGGGGCGACGCCGGGGCCGCTGTCCTCAACTTCCACCTCAACGCCGGGCCGGCCGTCGGAGTGGGCCACCGCAATCCTCACCTGGAGCTTACCACCTTTTGACCCCATGGCCTCGTAGGCGTTAAGGAAGAGGTTGGTGAATACCTGCTCACACAAATCCCCATCCACGGGGACCAGCGGCAGATTCTCCGCGTAGTGACGCTCGACCTGCACTTGCGCTTCGGGCCAGCGGTCGCGGACCGCCTTCAAGGCCCGATCGACGAGGCCGGGAATTTCCTGCGGATGAAGGTCCAGCTCGTGCGGACGGGCAAAATCCAGAAAGCGGCTGACAATCGTGTTGAGCCGGTTGACCTCGCTGGAGATATAGCCCGCCAGCTCCGCTGTGACTGTGTCCGTGGCCTGCAACTTCTTATTGAGCATCTCGGCCGAACCTTTGATAACTCCCAGCGGGTTCCGGATTTCGTGTGCCAGGCCGGCCGAGAGCTGGCCCAACGCCGCCAAGCGCTCCGCGCGGCGCGCTTCTTCCTGGACCTGTTCGAGGCGCCGGTTGGTCTCGGCCAGTGTCTCCGCCAACTCACGGTGGCGTTGCGCCTGGCGGCGGTTCTCCGTGACAAAGCGATTGACGATGATGGCAGCCAAGAAGAAGAACAAGTTGCGAATGGCCAACTCCGTGGCGCCTTCCACCGTCAACTCGTACTCCCCAAAAACCCAGATGAAGTCGAGGACCCAGAGCAGGAACGAGCAATAGACCACCGAGGTGAGGGCTGTCCAGAGCAGCGTCGCCCAGGCCTCAAAGTACATCGCGGCCGTCACGACCGGCAGGTAGTAGATGAGGTAGTAGCTGGAATAGATGCCGCCCGTGCAGTTCACCACCACGGAGGCGAGCACGATCTTGAGGATGACGCTGTAGGCGCGCCCGCGCGCCGGCACCAGCCTAATGAAGCGGTGCTCGAATATCTGGAAAACGCCAATCGCCAGCAGGGTGAGCTGCTTGTGAATCTCAGAGACCGGCTGTAAAACCGCGAGGCCGGCCAGGAAGGCTAGCCAGAGGAGATCCATCCAAGCGAGCTTGTGACGTTCCGGCTCGGCCATGGCGCACTCATTTCCTGCACCAATGTAGCACGGTTGCGCCGGGAGAGGCGACCCGGCAGCAATTTGTGATTGAGGATTTGTGATTGACGATTGCCAGCCAATTACAAATCCAAAATCTGAAATCCAAAATCATTTCGGCCAGCGTTCGATCACCACTTTCTTCTCCGTGTAGAACTCCACGGCGTCGCGGCCCTGAGCGTGCAGCGCGCCCAAGAAGCTGCCTTTCCAGCCACTGAAGGGGAAAAACGCCATGGGCGCCGCCACGCCGACATTGATGCCCACGTTGCCTGCCGGAACCTCGTGTCGGAACTTGCGTGCCGCGGCCCCGCTCCCTGTAAAAATCGAGGCGGCATTGCCGTAGGGGCACTGTTTTAGAATTCCGATGGCCGCCTCCAGCGTCGGGGCGTGCATGAGGCTGAGCACGGGGCCGAAGATCTCGGTTGTCATAAGCTCGCTGCGCGGCGGAAGGTTATCCAGGAGAGTAGGGTTGACGAAGTTGCCCTGCGGGTAGCCGGGAATCTTTGCCCCTCTTCCATCCACAAGCAGGGTTGCTCCTTCGCTCGCGCCCTGGCCGATCAGGGCTTCGATGCGGGCTTTGCTCTGAGGGGTGATCACGGGCCCCATCGCGACGCCTTCATCCAAACCGTAGCCTACTTTGATTGAACTGGCAGCGGCTCGGATTGCCTCCGGAAACCACCGTTGCGCCTCACCCACCGTCACCGCTACCGCTACCGCCAGGCAGCGCTGCCCGGCGCAGCCAAAAGCACTTTCACTCACCATGGACGCGGTCGTTTCCGGGTCGGCGTCGGGGAGGATGACGGCGTAATTCTTTGCTCCGCCTTGACATTGGACGCGTTTGCCGTTGGCGGCAGCGCGACTGTAGACGTACCCAGCCACCGGGCTCGAGCCCACGAAACTAATCGCTCGGACTGCCGGGTGGTCAAGTAGCGCGTCCACCGCCGCCTTGGCTCCGTGAACCAGGTTGACGACTCCGGGCGGCAAACCCGCCTGCTCGATGAGCTGGAACACGCGCGCGATGGCGAGAGGGACTTTTTCCGAAGGTTTCAGAATGAAGGTGTTTCCGCAGGCGAGGGCATAGGGCAGAAACCACAGGGGAATCATCACCGGGAAATTGAACGGAGTGATGGCAGCGACTACGCCCAGGGGTTGACGGATCAGTGTCTCATCGATGCCGCGCGCCGCGTCCTCCAGGCTGTAACCTTGCATGAGGGTGGGAATGCCACACGCCACCTCGACGTTTTCAATGGCCCGCCTCACCTCGCCCCGTGATTCGGCGAGCGTCTTCCCGTTCTCCACGGTGAGAAGGCGCGCAATCTCTTCCCAATGTTCTTCCAGGAGTCGCTTCAGTTGGAAAAGATATTGAACGCGTTCTTCGGGCGGAGTGCGACGCCATTCAGGGAAAGCCGCCGCAGCCGCCTCCGCGGCAAGCGCCACGTCGGCGCCGCCTGACAGTGGGACCTGCGCGAGCACTTCGGCCGTCCCCGGGTTGACGACGGCAAGATGCTCACTGGTAGCGGCAGGGCGCCACTGGCCGCCGATATAGTTTGGCAATTGCGCACCGGTCTGCATTGGCGATTCCTCCTGCGTAGCGGGAAACAAGGATGGTTAAGGCCGCCAGCTCCTGCTTGCGCGACCCGTTACGATTCGCGGAAGTCAATCATCACCGGGGCGGTGCGGAACCCGCGGGTCTTGATGGCAGCATAAGTCAACCCGATGGCAAACCAGATTCCACCGACGACTTTGGCGGGTGTCCGCAGGCCCCACCAGATCCAGAGGCAAAAGAGAAAACCAAATAGCGGCAGGCACAGGTCCGTGAACCAGCGGCGTTTGTGCCCGGGCACGCCGACGAAATAGTACTGTTGGATGGTGGCCAGGTTCACACCCATGAAGGCAAGAAACGCGCCGAAATTCAGCAGCTCCGCGGACTGGTCATAGGTGATGAACAAGGAGGCGACGTAGGCCAGCAGGCCAATCATCCAGATGTTGTGACTCGGCGTGTTGCGCTTGGGATGAAGATAGCTGAAGAACTTGCGCGGCAGCACGTTGTCACGCCCCATGCCGAAAAGCAGGCGCGCAGCGCCCAACGTGCCGGTCAGGGCGCTGCCAAAACAAGCGAGAAGAGTAACCGCCGTCATCCCGCCGAAGAGCGCCACTCCGCCCACGCGCCGGCAAACATCCCAGAAAGCGGTCTCGAGATTCGGGAAGCCTCGGTAATCAGGCCAAACGCGCTGGCCCAGATAAACCTCCAGACCACCGAACAGCCCCGTGAACGCGCAGACCAGCACCGCCGCCAGCAACACATTGCGCTTGGGATTCTCGACGTCTTCCGCTAGGGTGGTCACGCCATCGAAGCCGATGTAGGTGAGCGCAGCTAAGGAGGTCGCGGCACCAATGACCGGGAAGCTGAAAGTTTTGGGATTGTAGAAAGGCTCAGTCGAAAAGATTCCGCCCCAGCCCTCCAGGTGGAAGAGGTGGCGAACTGCAAGAACGATGAAAGCCCCGATGACAAGAAACATGAAACCCAGAAGTACCCGATTGGCGCGCGCCGTGGCCCGGATACCGATCAGGTTCAGCCAAACCACCATCCCGACAAACAACAACGCCCCGACCGCGTAGGGGACCTGGGGCAGCAGACGGTGAATGGCTACCGCGACCCAGACGGCATTCAAGATGGGCTGGAGCAGGTAATCGAGGAACATCGCCCAGCCGGCCAGAAAGCCCAGCTGGGGATTAAGACCCCGGCCGACATAGGTGTAGGCTGAGCCGGCCGCCGGGTAGAGTGCGGCCATCCGCCCATAGCTGAAGGCCGTGATCATCATCGCCAGCATGGCGAGCAGGATCGTGTCCACAGTGTGGCCGTGTGAGCGGTCCTGCACGACCCCGAAAAGCGGAATGGGTGCGGTGGGCTGGATCAGGACAATGCCGTAGAAGATCAGGTCCCAAAGCGTGAGCACACGCCGCAAACGCGGCACGGCAGCCGGCGCAGTGGCTTGAACGTTGGTAGAAGCCTCGGTCATAGGGATTGCGCCAAAGGCTGCCTAGTATCGCATGGCGGCGGGGGAAAACTGAATGCCTAATGTCTTGGGGCGCCAAGAAAGCGCCAGCATCGCAGGCCCGTTGTCGGTCGAACGACGCAGGCCTGTTGTGACGGGCGCGGTTGCCCTGCCGAGAGGCGCGGGGTAGAATCAACGCTTAGCATGCATGAGCTTGTCCAGATCGGGGCGTCGTCGCGGCGGACCCGGCGGCCGGCGTGGCTGAAGGTGCGCCTGCCGGCGGGCGACAACTATTTCGCGCTGAAGCGATTGATGCGCGGGCAGGCGCTCCACACGGTATGCGAGAGCGCCCGCTGTCCCAACATCGGTGAATGCTGGACGCATCGCACGGCGACGTTCATGATTCTGGGAGAGCTTTGTACGCGGCGCTGCGGTTTCTGCGCGGTGCCGAAAGGCCGTCCCGGCGGAAAGGTTGACTGGCGCGAGCCTGAGCGCGTGGCCGAGGCGGCCGTCCGCATGGGTCTGAAATACGCGGTGGTCACTTCCGTGGACCGCGATGACTTGAAAGACGGCGGGGCCGCGATTTTTGCCCAGACCATCGAGGCGCTGCGGCGGCGGATTCCCGGCTGCAAGGTCGAACTCCTGATTCCGGATTTTCGCGGCTCAGATGAAGCCTTGGAGGTTGTTCTGCGCGCCCGCCCCGACGTGCTGAACCACAACGTCGAGACCGTGCCGCGACTTTACAGCGCCGCCCGGCGGGGCGCGCAATATGAACGGTCGTTGCGCCTGTTGCGGCGCTCGCGGGAGATTGCTCCTGCGGTTCCTACCAAGTCCGGGCTGATGGTCGGCCTGGGAGAGACGCTCGAGGAAGTCTGTGCGGTGCTGCGGGACCTGGCCGCAGCAGGCGTGGATATCGTGACGATCGGCCAGTACCTGCGCCCCTCGCGCGAACAGTTGCCCGTGGCGCGCTTCTACACGCCTGATGAGTTCGCAGCGCTCAAGCAAGAGGGCCTCCGCCTGGGCATCCGCCGCGTCGAGTCGGGTCCTCTTGTCCGCAGCTCTTATCATGCTGACGAGCAGACTACATCGCTTGAGAACGGCCTGATCCGTCCCTGACGCACGGGGATATTCAGACCAGGGTAATTTGCGTTGGTATGCGGAGAACCGGAGGCATCATGCCCAACAACAAACTGAACCGTCGGAGATTTCTTGCGGTCACGGGGCTGGGCGCAGTCGGCTTGGCGCGGTCGGAATCGCGCGCCGGGGCGCACGCGGCGCGCGAGATCCCGGAACGAAAGTTTTACACCGTCTTAAGTTGCGGTCGGATTGGGGTCAAAGCCAATTTTCGGGAATCCGTGGATCTTGCCGGCAAATACGGATTCGAGGGAGTGGACCCCGACCCCGGGTACTTCGCGCAGCTCTCCGAGAACGAATTGAAGAGGCTTCTCGACGAGCTGAAGTCCAAGAACCTGAAGCTCGGGTCAGCCGGTTTGCCGGTGGAATTTCGCCAGGATGAATTGACGTTCAGTGAGGGTCTGAAGAAACTGCCCGCCGTCCTCAAGATTCTTGCGAAAGCCGGCGTCCAGAGGGTAAGCACCTGGATCCTTTCGTTCAGCGACGAGCTGACTTACCTGCAGAATTTTCGGACGCACGCCTATCGCCTTAGGGCTTGCGCGGAAGTCCTGAAGGATCATGGGCAGCGGTTGGGATTGGAGTACGTCGGCCCCAAGACCTCGTGGCGGAGCCAGCGGCACCCCTTCATCCACACGCTGAGCGAGACCAAGGAGCTCATCGTGGCGATCGGCACGGGGAACGTGGGAGTGCAGCTCGACAGCTATCACTGGTTCCACGCCGAGGAGACCGAGCAGGACCTGCTGACCCTACGGAACGAAGACGTCATCACCGTTGACCTGAACGATGCGCCGGCGGGAACGCCGCTGGACAAGCAGGTGGACCTCTCCCGCGAGCTGCCTGCGGCGACTGGTGTGATTCCCGTCAAGGCATTCCTGGACGCCCTGCGGAAGATTAGCTACGATGGGCCCCTTCAGGCTGAGCCGTTCAATGCTGCTCTCCGTGCCCTGCCCCGTGAGGAGGCCTGCGCGGCTACTGCCGCGGCCATGAAGAAAGCCCTGGCCCTGTGATCTGAGAGAAACAGGGATTCCGTCGGGCACCAGGGACGGCAAAAGGTCCAGGGCTTTCTCCCCGCAATCCTCGAAAGGACAATCTATTCCTCGAGCTTCTCTTCGGGATGGCGGCGCTGGAGGGCGTCGCGCGCCGCGTGGCGAAGCGCTTGGTTCACTTCCGCATTCTCTCCCGCGGTCATCCGGTAGACCTCCCGATACCGGGTCTCACACTCCTGGATGTTGCCCATGCGGCAGTGCAGGCTTCCGATCAGCATCGGCCAGAGGGGGTTGTGCGGATATTCGTTGGCCAGCTGCTGGAAGAGCTCGAGGGCGCGAGCATACTGGCGTTCGTTGGGGCGGGAGTAATCTTTGGCCAAGTAGAACTTGGCCTCGGCGCGCGCCAAGTCACCCTTCTCCGCAGCCATCTGGAGCTGTTGCAGCCCACGCACGCGGTTCCCACCGGGGAGGCCGATGAAAAAACTGAGAATCTTGACGATTGCCGAGAGGGTGTCCACAAAATAGTTATAAATCCCCACTCCCAGGTAGGCGTCGGTGAGATTCGGGTCCAACTCCAAAGATTTGAGCAGGAGGGAGCGCATTTTCTTGCCCGCGCGCGCCGTAGGCAAATCCCTGTCCCGCAGGCCCTCGAGCCGCGCCCGTAGCGCATAGGTCATGCCCTGATAGAGGTAGTTTCGCGCTACGTCCTGCTGGGCGCGAATGCGGGCTTCGGACTTGCTGATCGTGGCATTGACCAGGTCCTTAAAGTGGGCGTCATAGGGCGTGCTGGGCAAGTCCGTGGCGGCAAACACGTCGGGGTCGGTCAGGTTGGCCGTGGCGTAGTAGATCCTCCACCAGACGGCATCGGCTTCGAGAAGGTAGCCCAGAGGGGACTGCGGGTCTTTCTTCTGGATGTCCCGAAAAATCTCAATGGCGCGGGCGAGATTGCCGTCCATCATCAAGTCGAGGCCGCGACGCCCGAGTGCGCGGGCTTCAGCGTCTCCCAGAGCCTGCGCAGCCACCTCCTGGGCCCACGCGCCCGTGCTGACCGCCGCCCACAGCGAGAGCAGCGCGAGGCCCTTCAGGAGTGATACCCGATTATTCCCCATATTCCATCCTGACAAATCCGCCTCGCGAGAGCAGACTGCTTCTGCCTGAAGGGTCCTTAGGACGGGGAGCGTTTGAGCCAGCCCACGAGAATGTCATTACCTTCGACGCGCACTTCGTAGAGTGAAACAGAATGCCCGCCGGGATGGTCCGGCTGTCCTGTGCGCACATCAAACGTCCAGTCATGCCAAGGGCAAGCAAGCACGTGATTCCTGAGTCGGCCGTTTGCCAGCGGGCCGCCCATGTGCGGGCAGATGGCATTGATGGCGTAGAACTTGCCCTCCACCCGACAAAGGGCCATGGGCTTATCGTGGACGAGGATGTGTTTCACCGCGCCTTCGGGAATCTCCCCTACCTCGGCTGCTTTCACAAACGGCGGCTGCTTACCCATGAACCGATACTCCTTCTTTGTGTCGGACGAAGCGGGCAGTTGTTATAGCAGATTTTTCTTTCTACGGGGCGTGGGAAAGCACGGCTTCCTTCTCCACAGTGTGAGTCAATGGTCCCAACTTCAGCCGCGCATCGCCGAAGCCATGAAAGACTCGGATGTTGGCGGATTGGGCAAGCGGCTTGCCATCCAGGCTGCGCAGGGTAAAGAGCGGCGCCGCGGAATAAGTGAGCCCATTCCAGGTCAGCGCGTGAAACGCCACGAAGGTAGGCGACTCAATCAAAAAGCCGTAGGGAGGCAACAACACTGTGCCACCAGTCTTGGACTGGTGCTGGAAATTCTCGCGGCTTCCGTTGACGATGACTTCTACCCGCGCCGCGCCTTTCCCAAAGACCGAGCGCTGTACTTTGCGGTCAGGCGTCAAGAACTGGTGTTGGTTCAATTGCATCTGCGCCGTAAGTTCGTGGAGGGGCGAGAGAATCTCGTAGGTGTTCTTGACGAACCGGTCGAAGGGATGAAGCCCTTCCGCCCAGCCACGGTCAGCGCGGGTGAAGAGCGCCGGGTCGGCTGTCGGCTGGGCCGGGGCGCTCGCGGATGGCGCGGCCACCGCCTCTTTCCAATAGAGGTGGGCGGGGATGTCGTGATAGTTGAGTGGCCGCCCGATGCTGAGGTGGTACAGGACGTATTCCGCGGACTTGGTAATGTCGAAGCCGTATTTTCCGTAGAGCGCGATACTGTCTCGATAAACGATCTCAAAAAGGGGCACTGACACTCCACCGACCCTCTTCATCTGCTCCAAGTTGTGGAAGTAGGTTCCATCCACTCCCGTGAGGCCTTCGAAGAAATCGCTATGCGGGATGGCCCACTCGCGCCCGTCCTCGCTGCCGAAGATGCCGAACAACTCGCGTGCGTAGTCGGAAAGGGCCTGCTTCCACTTCATATCGTCGGCGCGGGTCAGGGGATGTTGCGGGTCGAAGCACTCCTGAAGCCCTGCGGCATAGGTGGTGTCAATAAAGTAGGAGTCTGCCTCCGTCAGCTTCTTCACCGCCGGCAGATTCTGTGGCCGCTTCGCCAATTCGAGGGCTTGCCGGGAACAGGTCAGATACGCTCGTCCGCCCCACCACTTCCCGCCCTTCACCAGACTGCCGTCGGGGCGTTTCATGATGAGGTTCTCGTCCCAGGAAGGGGAGTCGCGATAGATATCCTGATAGTTGTCGTGCAAGCACAAGAGATATCCCAACCGCATCACCCGCCGCGTACAGCGCGCGAGCGCCTCGTCACCACCGCATTCCGGAGCGGCGGGGAGAACATCCGGATGCTGGTTGTCGTAGCCGCGATGAATCCATCCCCCCATCACAAACAGGACTTTGTCCAGTTTCAGATCGTTCTTCAGGTGTTCAGCCACTTGGGCTGCTTCGTCAAACGTCCAAACCACCTTGACGACTTCCTCCTTGGTGCTTTCCTCATTCATTTCGCGATCCAGGAGCGCCCACAATTTGAAGTTGATGGCCCCGAAGAGCTTGGCGCGTTCCGGGTTCCCTTTCAGCTTTTCCGCCCAGGGCACGAGCAACCCCCGCTGGGCAGCGATCTCGCGGTACGCCTTCGCGATGGTCACATAGTCGCCGCGGCCGGTGAACCGGACCTGAACCGCGTGGGCGGACTTACGCAACACGAGTGACGTGGAGAGCACTTGCTTCCCTCTGACCCCGGCCGCTTGGGGCATCTCACTTCTCACTTCTGCCGCCACATAGGGGTCATCCCAGGTGAGCAGCGCCGTGGCGCCGCTTTTCACCACGCCCAGCATTTCCATGTGGCTGCCTTCGTAGGCGTAGGTGTCGTAGGTCTCGGTGAACTTCAATCCGCTGTCGGCAGGGATGAGCAGACCCATGCGCGGGGTCACAATCACATAACCTCTCTCCGTGTCGGTAGTCCAGAGAGCGTCGTCCAGAAGGCGGAGGCTCTCTACGGAAAGAGCTTCAGCCGCGGCGTAGCTAAACTCCAGCGTCTTGCCGTCCGGAAGCGCGCGAATTCGGATGCGCAGCCAGGCTTCCGACTTCTCGGGCAGCGGATGAAAGGTGGCCTCGAGACTGTCAACCGCTCGTTTCACCTCACAGCGACCAAGGCTGACCGGCTGCTTTTTTCCCTCCACGATGACGGTCGCTTGTCCAAAGCGCCGCTCGTAGGGATTAGAACGCCAGATCACCTTTGTTTGCTTGTCCAGAATCCGGTAACTGCCGTCTTGCGGTGAGAGGCGGAAACTCAGCGCCGGCGTTTCAAGAGTGAGCACGCTTTCCGCGCGCGGTGAAGGGTTGGATTTTGCTTGCGCTGGCCCGGCGGAGGCTGTGACTCCCGCGGATAGTACGGCGAGCAAGCTACTTAGGATTATGGCGCTGACGACTTCCTGATTCCTTGGCATGGAACATCCCCCTTGCTTCATTACGGCCTATTCCGCACGGCGCCGTAACTTGTGAAGCTGCCATCTCATGGTTCGCAGAAACTCATACATCACGAAGCACTCCAGCGCGAAGGCCGGAAAGCCCAGGTAGCCGGGCAAAGGCATAGCGAAGATCTTCCCCTGCTGCATAATGGGAAACACATAGACCCATTTGGCGGTGGCCCAGTAGTTCCAGAACTCCCAGAGAATGCCGCAGATCAGGCCCGACGCCAGCAGGCTGTAACAAGTCGCCGCCTGCCCAGTTTCCCAATCGCGCAGCAGGGAACGTCCTTCTGCGTAGTAGTTGATAGGGTCGAGCAGCAGGATGAAGCCTGTCCAGATGGCGCCGAATAGGTAGCGGCCAAGTGATGCTGGAACAAATAGGGGAACGGTCACAAGGACAAGTCCCAGAACAAGAACACTCAGGTGGGCCGATGGACTCAGCTTCGTGCGGCGTGCGGCGTGCGAGCGAAACAAGCCGAGTGCTTCCACAAAGTCGGCGGTTTCGAGAATCGCCGGCCAGATGGTGGCGAAGGACCACACGGACCCGACGCAGCGCACCAGGACGCTTTCGGGTAAGCCCACATACGTCCAGTTCTCCAGCCTGAGGTTGTAGGCCTCGAATATCAGCCAAAGAGGGACTGACCAAAACGCGAGCGAGAGGAGGTGCGCCGGGGTTTTCCCCAGGCGGGATTCACCGCGCAGACTCCAAACCGCAGCGTCAATCAGCAGCAGGTATCCCGTCCAGGCGATAGGCGTGATGAAGATCGCCACCCAGCGGCTGCCCCAGAAAAGCAATCCCTCCGCAAGCAGAATGACTCCGAGACCTGTCCAGCCCCAGGCACGGAAACGTCCAGATTTCGGTACGCGGAAGTAGCGGACGGCGAGGGAGACCACCGCCATAAGGAGAAGCAGGAGTCCCGCTACGGTGTTTCCCCTCGGCATGAAGATGGCGACCCAAGAACGGTCTTGCGCAGCATAGCGAGCGCGTCGGATAAAAGCAAACTACGGGAATGGCGTAGAGGTGAGGGCATTGATCGCACGCCTCGCCAGCCAGGTGTCTCGGGCACACCCATCCTCGCATTACCCCAATAGCGCGCTCATGGAGCCGCTCGACAAACAAGCCGGCGCCGCCGTCTTCCTCGAAAACCGCTTCCGACCGAACCCTTCTGGTGGCTTTCAGACTTCAGGGTTCCTCGTCGAGACGCTTGAAGATGGCGCGATGCACCTCTTTGTACTTGTCATACCCCTCCGATAACGCGTGCTTCGCGAACCCCATGCAATGCAAGGGTGGACGACACGCGAGAGGGTAAATTGTTCGCATGCAGTCTACGATTTTGTCGTTGGCCACCAACCATTCAAGCTCGGCCAGTTCGAAGTAGCTGAGGCGAAACCCATATTCTTTCACTGTGGCAGGTGCATCACTTTTGAGCTTATCGAGGAAGTTCTTATCTGTACATGCAAGACCTACACACGCCCAGAGCTCAACCATAACTCCTCCTTCAAATCAGCGGATTTCGTCTTCTCTTTCGTCTGCCCTACAAGTGGCGCAATCCTCTCAGTTCCTCCTTGGCCTTCTTCACTGGTGGAAGATCGTTCGCTTCCTTTCCCCACAAACGCAGGAACTCGCCGTAAAGCTTCGCCGCTTCCTTGTCGTTTCCTAACCGTCGATGGCAGCGGGCTGCTTGGAAATGAGCGAGTACCCAAAGGCCAGCAAAGTCCCATTGCATCATGTCGCCTTTGCGGGCCAGCACTTCTCGATAGAAATTCAACGCTTTTTCGTAATCGCCTCGTTGGTCCCAACAGCTCGCCAGCGACCACGCGGTCAGCACGCCGCCCCATAATGCCCGCGCTTGCTGGAAGTCCCGCAAGGCTTCTGTCTGCTTCCCGGCCACCTGCTCCAGACCTCCACGAACCTGAGCAAGCGCTGCCTTGCCGAAATTGCTTGGAAATGCTGATTGGAGTTGTTCGATCTGCTGGAGCACGCGCCGACACCGAGACACTTCCCCCATCTCTGCATACACGAGGCCAGCTTGTCGGAGTTCGTGAAGGCGAATGGGAGAGCGTCTTGTTTCGGCAAGCACTGTAGCCAAATGGTCTAAGGCAAATCTCCTTCGACCCAGCAAGAGGTACAGGCGCGCTAACCAATAATGCCGAATCGCGGCGTGATATTCGTTGCCAGTTTTCAAGCCCAGTCCCAAGTCGGATTCCAACTGTTCCGCCGCTTCGTCTAACTTCCCCTCATAAATCAAAAGCTGAGCCAAATCGAGCCGCCCTAGGTCTTCGTAGTAAGTGCCGCCACCCCTGAGCATGGGCTGAAGGGCCTGTCGCGCGCGTGCGACGTCACCTTTCATTAGCCAGGCAAATGCCTCGCCGCTGGCGATCGCGGCCATGTCTGCGCCCATCCTGCGTGCGGCCTCGACCTCGCGAAGCGCCTCGTCGCTCCGACCCGCTTGCCCCAGCAAATCGATCAGGCGTGCTCGAATGAGAACACTTTTCGGATCGAGATCCGAGGCCCGCCTCACTGCTTCTATCGCTTCGGCGAGTCTGCCCATTAGTGCGCAGCCCTGCGCCAAATTGCTGTGAGCAGTTGCATCACCGGGGTAGAGAATTGACAACGTGTGGAACTTTTCGAGAGCTGCTTCAAAGTCCAGGCGCAGGCTGTGGTAGTTGGCCTCGATCAGATAACGTTCTCGCTCGCTCACTCGATCCCGTAAATGATAGGCGCGAGAAGACGAGGCCAGGGATTCCTCCTCCGCCCCCAGCGCCTGCTGGATGACGGCCATGCGGCTGTGGGCGATAGCGAATTCGGGATCGAGCTCAACCGCTGCTTTCATTAACGTCAGTGCATCCTCAACCTTGCCTCTCGCCTGCATATCAAGCGCGCGCGAGAAGCGCTCCAAGGCTTCCAGCGACCGTGTCGTTGCCCGTTCGAGCGGCACGGTGTCGCGCTTTACCACAGATCGTTCTTCCCCCAGTTCCTCACGGAGCTTGGCTGACAGTCGATCCACGGCGTTCCAGAGCTCCTGCTTGCCAAGTAGCGGCTCAGCCAGCGCGGCCAGCGTGACCTCGCTCTGGGGATCAACCGCCCTCACGGCGATTCGGTATCCACCGGCGGCAGGAATCACCTCTCCGCTGATGAATGTTTGCAGGTTCTCGCGCAGACAGATTTCGCGCGCGGTCGCCTGATCCAGCCGAGTGTCGACGGGCTTCTGCATTCGCCGAAGGGTATCCACAATTCGTCCTCGCGGAAAAACCATGAGAAAGCGTGATTGCTCAATGGCCACGGTGAGCAACTCCCGCGCTGTGAAATCGAAGAATTCATCTCCTGTGCGATTCTCGAAGTCGGCAATCAGCACCCATTTAGGCTCGGTCGGAGGCGGAGGCGGGTGCCAAGGCGGGGGCCGCGGTATCCAGAGAAGCAGCAAGATGGCCCCCACAACTGCCAAGACAAACTTCCTCCTCCTGACCCACCGGCGGAGCACAGCCCGCAACGTAACCGGACGGGGCTCTCCCTGCTCCAAGGCACGCAGGTCAGCCAGCAACTGGAGCGCGTTGGCGTAACGCTCCGCCGGATCTTTCGCCAGCATTTTGGCCACAAGACCCTCAAGCTTCCCCGGGACCTGCGGGTTAAGATGGCCGAGAGGCTTTGGCACCTCATGGCGGATGCGGTCGCTGGTGGCCAGGAAGCTGTCGGCCCGGAACGGATGCTGCGCCGTGAGCATCTCGTAGCACACGATTCCCAGGGAAAAGATGTCGGCGCGTGCGTCGGATTCTTTTTCCAGCAAGACTTCCGGGGCCATATAGGCCGGCGTGCCGCTGAGGGTTCCCGGCTGGCTGGCGGTACTCGCTGTGGCATCCGCGTCGGCGGGCCGCGCGAGGCGCTTGGCGACACCGAAGTCGAGAATCTTCACCTGACCCTTGGCGGTCAGCATGATGTTTTCGGGCTTGATATCGCGGTGGACGACGCCCTTCTCATGCGCCGCCAGCAGGGCTTCTGCGCACTGGATGGCCACCGGCAGGAATTCTTCCAGGGGGAAGGGCCGCTGCAAGCGGGGGCGGAGCGTCGTACCCTCGACGTACTCCATCACCAGGAAGGTTTCGTCTTTCTCCTCCAGCAACTCGTAAATGACGGCGATGTGTGGGTCGGCGAGGCCGGAAGCCAGTTCGGCCTCCTTGAGGAATCGCTGCCGGTAGTGTTCATCGGCCCGCAACTGTGACGACATGCGCTTGAGAACCACCGGGCGCTTCAGCTTGGTGTCGTCCGCGAGATATACTTCTGACATTTGCGTCGTGTGTAGCCGGGTGCGAATGACGAACCTTCCCACCGTCGTCCCGGTCAGGTCCGGGGGAGCCTCCGTACTCTTCGGGCGTGCCGCTTGCGGCTCAGCCACGGGAAATCACACCATGAAGACAGCGGCTACAAACAGTGGCGCTGCGGCGGCTCAGGGAGAGTTGCGTCGCGTAAGTAGCGCGGTCCCTTGCTGGCCCGACTAATAGCTGGCATTCTACACTTCGTCAAGCGAGGGTGCAAGCGGTCGGCGAGCTACCGGCGATGCCGCCGGCCCGGCTCCACTTTGAGAAGATTCTCTGCAGTTTGGCACACAAGATGCGTTATATTGGCCAGACCAAGGAGGAGCAAATGCCTGATTTGACCAAGCTGACGAACGCCATCTTAAACGGCGATGCCAAGGGGGCGGTGGCCATCACCCAGGAGGCGCTCGCCGCAAACGTTGACCCGCAGGAGCTGGTCGCGAAGTACATGATTCCCGCCATGGACGAGGTGGGGCGGCGGTTCGAGACCGGCGACTGTTTCGTGCCCGAGTTGCTCATCTCGGCGCGCGCCATGAAGGCCGCGCTGGGGCTGCTTCGCCCCTTGCTCGCTGCCAAGGGAGCGGAACCACTGGGCCGGGTCGTTATCGGAACGGTGAAGGGCGACCTGCACGACATTGGCAAGAATCTGGTCGCCTCGATGCTGGAGGGTGCCGGCTTCGCTGTGGCCGACTTGGGCGTGGATGTGCCGCCGGACAAGTTCATCACCGAGATCCGGGAAAAGAAGGCCCAGCTGGTCGCGCTCTCAGCACTGCTCACCACCACCATGCCCTACATGAAGACCGTCATCGAGGAGCTGAAGAAGGCGGGGGTGCGTGAGCACGTCAAGGTCATGGTGGGCGGCGCACCGGTGACCCAAAGGTTTGCGGATGAGATTGGCGCCGACGGTTACAGCGACAACGCCAACGGGGCGGTCGGCTTGGCGCGCAGGCTAGTCACGGCATGAAGTGGGGCCGCCACCGGGGCCACACCGCTTAGGGTTGGGGACCCCCGCCTTTCCATTGCGCGACCGAGGGTTCAGTGGGGGCTTCGCCCGGTCTGTACTCCGCGGGGCGTTCGTCACCGAGCCCTCCCCATCCCCGAGATTGACTTCAGGCTGGCCCCGATTCCCCTTCGGAGAGAGACCTTCGGCGAAGGGATTGACGTTCTCTAAGCGCGCTGCTGACGCATTTGAATAGTGACTGGTTCTCACTTGTAGGGCGGCTCTCAGCGTGCCGCTAGAAGGTGCATCGAGATGTTCGATCAGGAGAAGGAAATGAGTCCAGAAGGGGCGAGCGGCAAGCACAACCTTCTGCGGTCCGCGTTCGCGGAGCGGCGGTTTTTCTGCACGGCAGAGTTGGTGCTGGGCCGGGACCACAACGTGGCCGAAGCAGAAGCCTTCGTGAGAGAAGCGTCGGCACAACCGGACGGCATCAAGGTCATCAGCGTCACCGACCTGCCCGGCGGCAACCCGGCGCTCCCGCCCGAAGCCTTCGTTTCCTACATTCTTGAGCGCCAGCTGACGCCCATCGCCCATCTCACAGGCAAGGACGGGAACCGAGCCTTCCTGGAAGGCCGCCTGCATTCCCTGGCGCGCCTGGGCGTGGAGAATATTCTGGCGCTCACCGGAGACGCCCAGAAAGAGGGCTTCAGCGGCAAGCCGAAACCTGTCTACGATCTGGATTCTGCCCTGATCCTCTGGCTGGTCCAGGCCATGCGTACGGGCATCCAGTACCACCTGGGAGCGAGGGTGGTGCAAAGCACACCCTTCGATTTTTTCCCCGGGGCGGTGGTGAACCCATTCAAGGTCCGCGAGCCTGACCAGATGATGCAGCTCTACAAACTCGAGCTGAAGGTGGCAGCGGGCGCGCAGTTCATCATCACTCAGGTGGGATTCAACCTGCGCAAGCTTTATGAGCTGAAGCAGTACATGGCAAGGGAAGGTCTGGGGCATGTGCCTGTGCTGGCCAACGTTTATGTGCCGACGGCGAAGATTGCCCAGATGATGCAGTCGGGCGAGTTGGCAGGTTGCGTGGCGACCGATGAACTTATCCGGCGACTAGGAACGGAGAAGAAACCGCAGCGGCTGGAGCGGGCGGCGTTGATGGTGGCCGCGGTGAAGGAGCTTGGCTTTGCCGGGGCGCATATCGGCGGCTTCGGCCTGACGCATCGCGATTTCATGACCATCATGGAGCGCGCCGACGCGCTCGGAAAGGATTGGCGGAACAGGCTAGACGAACTGATCTTTCTCTACCCGGGCGAGTTCTATTTGCTTCCGCCGGGTGAACACGGTCTGAGTGACGGTGCGGGCAGCTACCAGATCGCGCGAGTCAACCGGCGCCCCACCTGGACGCAGCGGCTTTCGCGGCTGGCGCATCGTTACCTTATCGCCCGAGATTCTTTTGCGGCGCGCTTTTTGGCCTCTCGCCTGAAGGCAAAGGATCAGCCGCCGGGCGGCGATTCTTGGCGACGCGGTTTGTGGTATTGGTTGCTGGCGCCCGCCACTCTCTACCGCAAGGCGACTCTGGGATGCATCAGTTGCGGCGACTGTATCCAGGAACACCTGAGCTATGCTGGTTGTTCCATGCGCTGGTGCTACAAGGAACTGCGCAACGGCCCGTGCGGCGGCTCACGGATTGACGGGAGCTGCGAGGCTCGCCCCGAGCTTCCCTGCATCTGGAACACGATCTACCTCGCCACGCTTGTCCTGGGCGAGGACCCGAAGAAATTCGCGCGCACGCTGGTTCCTCCCCGCGACTGGTGCCTGGACGATACTAACGCCTTGGCCAATCGTCTGGCCGGGCTGGACAACCTCTGCAAGAGAACGGAAATGCACGTCGGGGGATGAGACTCGGAAGGGAGTGGAACGACATGTTCATCATCGGTGAGCTCCTCAATTGCACGCGCAAGCGCGTCGGCGCAGCGGCGCAGAACAGAGATGCCGAGTACATCAAGGAGATCGCGCGCAACCAGGTGAATGCCGGAGCGAACGTGCTGGACGTAAATGGCGGCATCCCCGGGCAGGAAGTGGAATGCCTGAGCTGGCTGGTGAATGTCGTGCAGGAGGCACTGGAAATTCCTCTCTGCCTGGATAGCGCCGACCCCGCCGCCCTGCGGGCCGCACTGCCCCTCTCGAAGCAGCGACCCATGATCAACTCCATCACGGATGAGCTGGCCCGTTACCAAGCGGTGCTTCCTCTGCTTAAGGAGTATCACGCCAAGGTGATCGCCCTCTGCATGGGCGCGGCGGGGCCACCTACCGGCGTGGAGGATCGCGTCGCAACTGCCTGCCGCCTGGTGGACGGACTCACCGGGGAGGGAATCACGCTGGACGATATCTATGTTGACCTCTGTGTGTTACCGGCTAGCACCGGCTCCGAACACGGGAAGGCTCTGTTGGAAGCGATCGGCCAGGTCCGGGGGCGCTATCCAGGCGTACACATCAGCGCGGGGGTGAGCAACGTCTCCTACGGCCTGCCGGAGCGCAAGCTTCTCAATGAGGTCTTTCTGCTGCTGCTGATGGCGCGAGGGCTGGATGCCGCCATCGTCGATCCGTGTGACCGACAGTTGATGATGAATATCAAGGCGGCGGAAGCGCTGCTGGGGCGGGACGAATACTGTGTAGAATATATCCGCGCTTACCGGGAAGGGAAACTGGGGCTGCCCGCCGCTTGATTTCAAGTGCTGCGGGTGTTCTTGCGGAAGGAATGAGCAGGAGACAACGATGAAGATGCTCGTTGCAGAACTGTTGGCACGCGGGCCTGTCATCACGGACGGTGCCTTGGGGACTCAATTGCAGGCGCGCGGTCTGGCGACGGGGGAATGTCCCGACACCTGGAACCTCTCGCACCCAGACCGGGTTGAGGAGGTCGCGCGCGCTTACGTGGAGGCGGGAAGCGACATCATCTTGGCCAACACCTTCCGGGCTAACCGCGTAGCCTTGGCAGGCTACGGGTTGGCGGACAGGGTGGAGGAAATCAATCGGGCTGGCATCGAGATCGCACGCCGTGCTGCAGCCGGGCGGGCCAAAGTGTTTGCCTCGTGCGGCCCGAGCGGCAAGATGTTGATGACGGGCGAAGTCAGCGAAGATGACCTGCGGTGGGCGTTTGCAGAGCAGGCGCGGGCGGCGGCTGCGGCCGGAGCGGATGGGATGGCCGTCGAGACCATGGCGGACTTGGCTGAGGCGAGGCTGGCTGTCGCTGCCGCGTGTGCCGTGGGCCTGCCTGTGGTAGCTTCCATGGTTTTTGACTCGGGCAGGGACAAGGATCGGACGATGATGGGCACGACGCCGGAGCAAGCCGCCAAGGAGTTGACGGCCGCCGGCGCGGACGTCATCGGCGCAAACTGCGGATTGGGGATTGCCGGCTACGTTCCCATCTGCCGCCGCCTGCGCGCTGCAACTGATCGACCAATTTGGATCAAGCCGAACGCCGGCCTGCCCGAAATGGTCGAGGGGCGCGCAGTCTACCGAACGACGCCGGAGGAATTCGCCAGCTTCGTGCCTGCCCTGCTGGAGGCGGGTGCGAGCTTCCTGGGCGGCTGTTGCGGTACCGGGCCGGAATTTGTCCGCGCCATGAAAGAGGTCGTGCGAAGCTGGAAGCACCGGTAAGGATGCCGCAGGGTCGAGAGAATCCATCTGCGCTTGAAGCTCATCAGCTGCGAAATCTTTTACCGCGAGATGTGTGCCGCAGTAGCGCGGTCGCCACACACGGTGGACGTCGAGTTCCTCCCTAAAGGCCTGCACGATATCGGCAGCGCGGGCATGCTGGAACGCGTGCAGGCCGCGCTGGATCGCGTTGATGCCGCCACGTACGAGGCGGTGCTTTTCGGCTACGGGCTCTGCAACAACGGACTCGCAGGGCTCGTAGCGCGTTCGCTGACGCTGGTCGTGCCGCGAGCGCACGACTGCATCACGATGTTTTTTGGCAGCAAGGAGCGGTACCAGGACTACTTCCACAATCACCCAGGCGCCTACTTTGAGACCACGGGCTGGATTGAGCGCGGAGAAGTTGCGGGCGAATTGAAGCAGCTTTCGATTACCCATCAGGTCGGCATGGACCTGACCTACGATGAACTGGTGGCCAAGTACGGTGAAGACAACGCGAAGTACCTTTACGAGACTCTCGGCAACTACACGAAACACTACACGCAATTCACCTTCATCGAAATGGGCGTCGAGCCGGACGGAACCTTCGAGCAGCGCACGCGCGAGGAGGCAGCACGGCGCGGCTGGAGATTCGAGAAGGTCGCTGGCGACCTGTCCATGATCCAGCGTCTGGTAGACGGTATTTGGGAGGAAAAGGAATTCCTGGTGGTCCCGCCGGGGTGGCGCGTGGTGGCCAAATACGACGAAGGCATCATCGCGGCTGAGGAGGTGAACCCGTGAACGGCCGCGAGCGAGTCTTGGCCATGCTAGAGGGGCGGCCCGCCGATCATCTCCCTGTAATGCCGATTACGATGATGTTCGCCGCCGACCAGATCGGCGTGAAATATCGGGATTATGCCCTCGACTATCGCGTCCTGGCCGAAGCCCAGATTCGCACGGCGGAGGAATTCAACTTCGACCACGTCTCGTGCATTGCGGAAACTCGCGAGGCGCCCGACTGCGGTGCCGTCGTCGCGTACTTCGAGGATCAGCCCCCGTCGATTATTGAGAAGCAGGCCCTGCTGGCAGACAAGACCACCTTGGTCCGGCTGAAGCCTCCGGACCCTCTCGGTGGTGGGCGAATGCACGACCGCGTCCAAGGCATCGCCCTCCTGAAGGAACGGGTAGGGCGCGACAAAGCCGTGGAGGGATGGATCGAAGGTCCGTGCGGCGCGGGGGCCGACCTCCGCGGCATCAACACTCTGATGCTCGATTTCTATGATGACCCGGTCTTTGTGCGTGACCTGTTCGCCTTCGTGTTGGAAGTGGGAACAGGTTTTGCCCGCACGCAAATCGAGGCGGGCGCAGATATCATGGGCGTGGGTGATCCGGCGGCGTCTCTGGTGGGGCCCGGGATCTATGAGGAGTTTGTTTGGCCTTACGAGAAGAGATTGGTGGACAGCTTGCGCGCGATGGGTGTCCACGTACGACTCCACATCTGCGGCAACACGCGCCGGATTCTGGGGGGAATGGGCCGGCTGGGCTGCGATATCGTCGACCTGGATTCCCTTACTCCCCTCGCGGAGGCGCGCGAAACGATGGGACCGCAACAGGTTCTGCTCGGCAACATTGATCCCGTGCGCGTCTTGCGGGACGGAACGGCTGAATCCGTATATGACGCTGTGGCCGAATGCCATCGCCAAGCGGGCAGCTGCTACGTTGTGGGGGCGGGCTGCGAGATCCCCCGCGACACGCCGAAAGCCAATGTCCGCGCCCTGGCCGACTATGCGCGAGCGGCTAGGCCGTGACGGGCACGCGGCTCGATCGGGCTGACGCACAACCTTGCACCTGGGGGGCGCAAGGGAAAAGAAGCGATGAACTCTTTGGAAAGAGTGCGAGCCGTCCTGGCAGGTCAGATTCCTGACCGGGTTCCCGTGTGTCTCCACAATTTCATGCTGGCGGTCCGCGAGGCAGGTATTCCTATGGAGGAATACCGCCGCGATCCCGAGGCGATTGCGCGAGTCCATTTGGAGGCGGTTGAGAAGTACGGTCACGACTGCATCATGGTTGACACTGACACGACGATGCTGGCCGAGGCCATGGGTGCAACCTCCGAGTGCGCGCCGGACGAGCCCGGCCGCATCGTCGCGCCGGCCATTCGGGGTCTGGACGAAGTCGGTCGCCTTAAGGTCGTCAATCCCGAGACCGACGGGCGCATTCCGGCGCTTCTTGAGGCGATCCGGATACTGGCCAGGCAGGTTGGCAACGAGGTGGCCATTCGTGGCAATGCTGACCAGGCGGCGTTTTCTCTGGCGTGCTTGGTTCGCGGCATCGAAGACTTCTTGATGGACTTGGCCTCGGACCCGGCGAACCCGGCTATCGGGCGGCTGCTCGAGGTCTGCTACGAAAGCCACCTGGCGGTGCATCGCGCGCTCGTCAAGGCAGGTGCACATTTCACCTCGCTCGGCGATAGCCTGGGGGGACCGGACGTGATTTCGCCGACAATGTACTCTCGGTTCGTTCGGCCTCATGAAGAGAGATTGGTCAGGCAACTCGCGGCGGAAGGTATTTTCACGGTCATCCACATTTGTGGTGACACCACCAAAATCCTTGACTCATTTTCTCAGTACGACTTCTGCGGTTTTGAACTGGATTACAGGACCGATGCAGTAAAGGCCAAGAGTACGGTCGGAGTCCATCACGTCCTTTTCGGAAACGTCGATCCGAGCGGGGTTTTGGCGCGGGGCACACCTGAGGAAGTGCGCCAGAAAACGCGTGAACTGATTTCCGTCTGGAAGCCAGGGGGGCATTTCCTCCTGAATGCGGGCTGCGCACTCCCCACCTCGACTCCCTCGGAGAACCTTCACGCATTTGTTGCGACGGCGCGAGAGGAAGGCATCTATGACTAGCCGCGAACGCGTGTTGGCGATGCTGGACGGACGGCCTGTGGACCATCTTCCCTGCATGCCAATCACCATGATGTTCGCTGCCGACCGGATAGGCGCCACGTATCGGGCGTATGCCACCGATCACCGCGTTCTGGTTGACGCCCAGATCCGCACGGCCGAGGAATTCAGTTTTGATTATGTATCTGCCATCTCCGATCCGGCGCGCGAGGCGGCGGACTGTGGGGCCACCGTCATGTATTTCGACGATCAGCCGCCGGCGATTGACGAAACTCACGCTCGCCTAGCCGACAAGACCCAACTAACGCGCCTGAAAGCCCCCGAGCCGCTCAGTGGCGGGCGTATGCACGACCGCGTCCGCGCCGCCGCGCTTTTCAAGGAACGCGTCGGGAAAGAGAAGTTAATCGAAGGCTGGATCGAGGGCCCCTGCGCCGAGGCGGCGGACCTGCGCGGCATCAACACCCTGATGCTTGATTTCTACGACGACCCGGCGTTTGTCCGTGACCTCTTCGAGTTTGTCGTGGAGATGGAGCTGCGTTTTGCCCGGGTCCAGGTTGAGGCGGGCGTGGACCTGATGGGCGTCGGCGACGCGGCCGCGTCGCTAGTGGGGCCGGCCATCTACGAAGAGTTCGTCTGGCCTTACGAGAAGAGACTGGTTGACGGGCTACACGCCATGGGCACACGTGTGCGCCTGCACATTTGCGGGAATACTCGCCGCATCCTGGCGGGGATGGGGAGGCTCGGCTGCGAGATTGTGGATCTGGATTTCATGGTTCCGCTCGCGCAAGCGCGTGAGAAAATGGGGCCAGCCCAAGTCCTGCTGGGCAATATTGATCCTGTGCGTGTCCTGCGGAATGGGACACCGGAATCGGTCATGGCGACTATCGCCGAGTGCCATCACCAGGCAGGTCCGCGCTATATCGTGGGAGCCGGTTGCGAGATTCCTCGCGGCACCCCAGCGGAAAACGTGCGGGCGCTGGCAGAATACGCGCAGCGGCACAGCACGCTGGGGTTGGAATGATTCGCCGCTAAGCCACAACGCCGCGCCGGCGGGCGATCAGCAGAGGATCTGGTCCGCTGGTCAAGTTCCGTGCCGGGCAACTCCCTGTCGCCTTGGCCAATGGCTCCGTTAGTCCGCAGCCTTGCATGGCGCCTTGCCGGGCGAACAGAGCCGATGCGTGATGCGGGAGGGTTCTGCCCATGACGCCTCGTGAACGCTGGTTGGCGGTCCTAGAGGGCAGGCGTCCGGACCGCATCCCGTGCGATTACTGGGCGACGGCGGAAGTCACCGCGCGGCTGATGCGCGACTTCGGCTGCCACTCCAAACGCGAGGTCTGGGAGCATTTGGGAGTGGACAAATGCGTTCGCCTGGCGGCGCTGCACCCACTCGCCAAAGAAGACGACTGGCACATCGATTCCAACTTCGCCATCTGGCACGTGGGGACGGCGGATATCCCGTACCAGGACGGGCTGGGTGTTTACACCGAGACGGTTTCGCATCCCCTGGCCCAGGCCGCGACGGTGGCTGACGTGGAGCGATTCGACTGGCCCGACCCGGAAGCCTGGGACGTCCGCAATCTGCGGGCGCGCTGCGAGAAGTGGCGCGGCTATCCGATCTTGGGCGGCACTTATGAGCCTTTCTACCTTTACTGCCACCTGCGCGGCATGGAGCAGGCTCTCGCGGATTTCATCCTGAATCCGGCGGTGCTCGAAGCTGCCCTGGACCGAATCTACTGGATCCACGAATCCATCATCCGGCGAACCCTGGACGAGGCTGCTGACCTCATCGACTTCATCTATGTAGCGGAGGATTTGGGCACACAGGAATCTCTGCTGATGAGTCCCGGCAGTTTTCGGCGCTTCCTTAAGCCTCGTATGGCCAGGATGATTGAGCTGGTTCACTCTTACGGCGTCCGAGTCTTTCACCATGACGACGGAGCCATTCGGCCGCTGATTCCGGATCTCCTTGAGATCGGCATCGACGTCCTGAATCCCATCCAGTGGCGTTGCCGGGGAATGGAGCGCGAAGAACTTGCCAGGGACTTCGGCGCCTCGGTGGTCTTTCACGGCGCCGTGGATAACCAGAAAACTCTTCCCTTTGGCGCGCCCGAGGATGTGCGGCGGGAGGTCGCCGAGAACATCCGCATTTTCAAGGACTGCAAGGGGTATATTATGGCCCCTTGCCACAATCTTCAGCCGAATACTCCGACCGCGAACATCGTGGCGCTGTACGAGGCAGTTCAAGAATTCGGGTAAACTACGATTTCGGCCATGAGTGACCTTGTCCACATCGAGCTAGAACCACTGGGGGAAAAGTTCACTCTCGAGCGCGGCACGCCCTTGCAGGACGTGTTGTTCGCGCACGGAGTGGAATTTCCCTGCGGCGGCCGGGCGCGCTGCAAGGGATGCCGGGTGAGGGTAGTGCGCGGCGCGCTGGCCATCACCCCGGAGCAGGAGCAGCTCCTGACGCGGGAAGAACTAGAGGCGGGCTGGCGTTTGGCGTGTTGCGCTAAGGCCGAGGACAACCTCACACTCGAACTGGGCCAGTGGGAAGCGGCGATCCTGGCGGACAATTCCGTCTTCGCATTCACGCCGGGCGAAGGTCTGGGCGTCGCCGTCGACCTCGGCACGACGACCATCGTCGCCCAGTTGCTCGATCTTTCGAACGCCCACGTGCTGGCCGTCCGCTCCACGCTCAACTTACAGGCGCGTCATGGCGCCGACGTGATGAGCCGCGTTAGCTTTGCCATCAAAGGCGACGGACTTCCGCGCCTGCGCAATCTGGTCCGCCAGCAGATTGGCAGGCTCATCGGCGAACTGAGGGAAGCGGCACGCGCCAGCAGTCAGCGGATCAAGACCGTGACGGTCGTCGGCAACACCGTCATGCATCATTTGTTCTGCGGCATTGACGTCGCACCGCTCAGCGCGTACCCGTTCGAGCCGGTCCGCGATGGCCTTGAAACCTTCCGCGCCAGTGAGCTCGGTTGGAGCATTCCCGGCGACCCTCCGGTGCGCTTCCTGCCGTGCCTGGGCGGCTTTGTGGGCGGCGACATCCTCGCCGGCATTCTCGCCACGCGGCTGGAGGAAAGTGATGCGCTTGTCGGATTGGTCGACCTGGGGACCAATGGTGAAATTGTTATCGGCAACCGCGAACGGTTGCTCTGCGCTTCAACTGCCGCCGGGCCGGCCTTTGAGGGCGCGCGGATCTCGATGGGAATGCGGGCGGCCACGGGCGCGATTTCGAAGGTGGCGGTCGAACGGGGCGCTTTCAATTGCCACGTGCTCGGGAGCGTCCCGCCGCGCGGGATTTGTGGCAGCGGGCTGGTGGACGCCGTGGCGGCAGGATTGGATCTCGGCCTGATTCAACCGAGCGGACGGTTAAGCGCCGGCAACGGCACCTTATTGCTTTGCCCGCCTGTTGCCCTGACTCAGAACGACATTCGCGAGCTACAGCTCGCCAAGGGCGCCATCGCGGCGGGAATCCGATTACTCCTCGCGCGCTGGGGCGCTGCACCGAAGGATTTGACGCGCCTCTACCTGGCGGGTGCTTTCGGCAACTACATCAGCCGCGCGAGCGCGCGCCGCATCGGTCTGCTCCGTTTCCCCCTCGAAATGGTCAAGCCCGCCGGCAACACGGCGCTGCTCGGCGCCAAGCTCGCCCTGTTCAACCAGACCGAGGATCAGTTCGCCTACGCTCCGCTGCGCGCCAAGGCCGAACACGTTTCCCTGAACACCGACCCGCACTTCCAGGACGTCTTTGTGGAAGAAATGACGTTTCCGGCGTCGTTGTAGCGGTCACCTTCAGGTGGGCAGCTTCAGTAGCTCATGCGACCGCAACGCGGGCAGCGCCACACGGCGACGAACATCGTCTGGCCACAGCGGTCGCGGGCTTGCGCCAGCCGCGGCTCCATCGGCTGGCCGCAGCAGACCAGTGCGCCGGAGGGGTTCGGGTGAGCCGACTGCCCTGTGGGAGCCTTCACCGGCTCACCCTGTAGAGTAGTCCCGACTTTTCTAAACCGGTCCCACATGCTCTCACCGGCGCCGCGTGGGTTTGGAGTGCGGTCCGTCGGCTGACGGATTGCTCCCGCTTTGTCTTTGGCGAGCTCCGCTCGCGGCAAGCCTGCCCCGATCTTATCGGGGAGCCGCCGCACTCCAAAGGGCGCAAGGCCTTGCGCCCCTACGTCCCTCACCCGTCCGTCGGTTGACAGGCACCTGCTCCCTCGGGGAGGGAGGCAGTAGGGGAGCACCTTCATGGTGCTCCCTGCCGAACAGCCAGACTAACCAGGCGCGGGAGGGCCACGAGGGCCCTCCCCTACACACTACGGCGCGCAGACGGTGGCGCACTCCGGGCAGCACCGCCGCCAGTCGGGCATGGTTCCATCCGCGGGGTAGCCGTCCCCCGTGGCCCCCGAGCCGTCCGCATAGATGCCGAACATTCCGGACTTTATTTTTGAGTTCCTCGGGGCGTTGCGG